>Ga0315282_10001981_pt1 | contig 38348 bp, 36 predicted proteins | sample YL17G07_20_MG_FD_203693 | JGI IMG/M metagenome (GOLD analysis project Ga0315282, IMG submission 203693) | Sediment microbial communities from Yellowstone Lake, YNP, Wyoming, USA - YL17G07_20 | ecosystem: Environmental > Aquatic > Freshwater > Lake > Sediment | place: USA: Wyoming | collected... | reverse complement strand
TCACTGGGCGTGCACCCAGTGGGTGAACGCAAGCAAGCACGGTGCCATCGCGCCCCGCGGCTCGGCAAGCCGCTCGAATGCATGATCCGCTGGTGCGATTAAAACCTTAGCCGGAGATTAGGGCCACACGCGAAGCCGCGGCAGGTCGTGGCGCGATCCGGAGCGATGCGTCGGATGCTGGCCGGATGGCCTTGACATCCGGGCCGGGTTTGCGTAGGCTTCGCGCCGATCTGTGACCCCGGATGAGGCCACGAAGCGCGGCGGGTGGAGGCCCCCAAGCCAAGCGAGGTCGGGATGACTGACGAGATCAAGACCCTGCATCACATGATCACGGTCTGGAACGCCTTTGGAACGCCCACGGTCATTCCTCCGCAGATGCTGCGGACGCTGGGCGACTACCTGGAGAACTTCCTGAAATCCCGGGACGGGGAGAAGTATCTCCGAAGCCTGGGGTACGTCCGGGCCGAGGCCCCGGCCAGGGAGGGCTGAGGCCGATTCGTCCGCCGGCGGGGGCGCGAGGGTGGGCGTTCCGCCGCAGGAGGGATCGTGCACGCCACGCCTTGCGGGCACGTTGCGCAAGGCGTTTGCGTTTCCCTCGGGCGCGCGGCCCCAGACCCTTGAGGCAGCGGGGAGGACGCACCGCAGCCGGCGGATTGTCTCCGGTCGCCTGGAGCGGTGAATGGCGTTCCCGTTGACCCCCCCCTGCCGAGTCGGGTAGCATAGCCAGCCCATGTGGCTCCCCGGTCGAAGACAGGCGGTCTTCCTCTTGCTGCTGGCCGGATTCGGGGTGGGGGTGGCCCTGATTCTGAGGACGATGCTCTCGCCCGACGAGGGGACGCCCGCGGCGATGCGGCCACAGGATGGGCATGCCATCTTCGAGGCCCACTGCGCCATATGCCATGGCCCGATGGGCAGGGGGGACGGGCCGGGGGCCAAGGTGATCCGCCAGAAGATGCTGGACTTCAGCGATGCGGCCGCCATGCGGGGGGTGAGCGACCGCTTCTTGTTCGACATTATCCAGAAAGGCGGTTCGCAGTTCGGCCGGTCGAATGCCATGCCGGCCTGGGGCATGCAACTCACCGACGAGGAGATCCGCGTCGTGGTGGCGCATATCCGCTCCCTGGCGTCCCAGACCCCCCCTGCGTCTTCCGGCAGAAAGGACACACCCTGATCTCCTCTGCGCTCTCTCGCCGCCTGCTGCCCCTCATCTACGTCCTGTTCTTCCTCTCCGGCGCGATCAGCCTACTCTACGAGGTTGTCTGGGCCCGGATGCTGACCCAGATCTTCGGGAACACGACCCACGCCGTCGCGACCGTCCTGGCGGCGTTCATGGCCGGGCTGGCCCTGGGCAGCTACGTCTTCGGCCGGATCGTGGATGCCGGACGCAACGCGCTCCTGGCGTATGGCCTCCTGGAAGGGGGTGTGGGACTGTACGGCCTCATGGTCCCGGCGCTCTTCGCGTTGACGCAGCGGGCCTACACCCACATGTACGGGCTGGTGGACGTCTCCTTCGCCGCCTTCAGCATCGTCCTGTTCCTCCTCTCCTTGATCGTCATCGTCATTCCGACGGCGCTCATGGGCGCGACGCTGCCGGTGCTCAGCCGATTCTGCGTGACCCAGCTCGCCAGCCTGGGCCGGCGGGTGGGGGACCTGTACGCCATCAACACGCTGGGGGCGGTGGTGGGCTGCGCCCTGACCGGGTTCCTCTTGATCTCGGAGCTGGGGCTTCGCGGGACGGTCCGGCTGGGCGCCGGCGTGAACCTGGCCATCGCCGCCGTCATCGTCATCCTGGTGGTCGCCCTCCGCGGCCTGCGGGTCACGCCGGGGCAGGTCGGGGACGAGGCCGCGCCCGTCCCCGAGGCGGCAGCGGGCCGCTCCCGCCTGGACGTCGCACTCCTCGTGTCCTTCGGCCTTTCCGGGGCGGCCGCGATGGTCTACGAGAACGCCTGGACGAGGGCCCTCACCCTGGTCATCGGGATGTCCACCTACTCCTTCTCGGTCATGCTCACGACGTTCCTGGTGGGTCTGGGCCTGGGAAGCCTGCTGTACGCCCGCTGGTGGGGGACGCGAGACATCGGGGTGGCGGGGTTCGGCGTCCTGCAACTGTTGATCGCCCTCTCGTCCCTGGCCACGATCCCGCTGTTCGAGCGGCTCCCCTTGCTGTTCCTGCGGCTGCGGCTCGGCTTCGGCGATTCGTTTCAGCAGTTCCTCACCATCCAGATGCTCCTGTCCGCCCTGGTGATGATCGTGCCGACGCTGCTCTTGGGGGCCACCTTCCCCATGGTCGCCCGCATCTACACGCGGAGCCTGTACGTGGTGGGGCGGAGCGTCGGGACGGCCTATGCCAGCAACACCCTGGGAGCGATCGCGGGGGCGTTCCTGGGCGGGTTCCTCTTCATCCCGGCCATCGGCGTCCAGCATAGCATCGCCCTCGGCGTGGTGATGAACGCCGCCGTCGGCGTCCTGCTGGTGGCCATGGATATCCGGGTGCGGCCGGGACGGAGGCTCCTGGCCGCGGCGGTCATGCTGGTCGTGTCGGCCTCGGCCTTCCTGGGATTCGGGACGTGGAACAAGGGGATCATGACCAGCGGCGTCGCGATTTATGCCCATAACTACGCCGGCCTGCCCACGGACGGGCTGCGGCAGGAGTGGATGGGGCGGGACGATCTGCTCTTCTATAGGGAGGGTCTCACCGCCACGATCAGCGTGCACCGCTCGGCGGGATCGGATTACGTGTACGAGAAGACCAACGGGAAGGTGGACGCCTCCACCGGGGATACGCCCACCCAGCTCATGGTGGGGTACCTGCCCATGCTCTTCAATCCCGGGGCGAAGCGCGTGCTGGTCATCGGGATGGGGAGCGGCATGACGGCCAAGGCCGTGGCCGCCTTCCCGGTGGAACAGTTGGAGCTGGCGGAGATCGAGCCGGCCGTGATCGAGGGGGCGCGATTCTTCGGCGAGAAGAACGCCCACATCCACGACGATCCCCGGGTGCGCTTCATCCACGCCGACGGGCGCAACTACCTCCTGGCGGCTCGCAGACGATACGATGCGATCATCTCGGAGCCCTCCAACCCGTGGATCGCCGGCGTGGGGAACCTGTTCACGCGGGAATACTACCGGCTGGCCCTGAGCCACCTGACCGAGGGCGGGGTCTTCGGCCAGTGGATGCAGACCTACGCCATGGCCCCCGAGGATCTCCGCATGGTCTACCGCACGTTCGCCGAGGTCTTCCCGGACGTGTCGCTGTGGGCGGTCAACGAGAGCGACATGCTGCTCATCGGGACGACGCGGCCCCAGCGGCTGCGCTACGCCGACCTCAGGGCGGCCCTCCTGGGCCGATCCGCGGCCCAGCGGGACTTCCGCGAGCTCGGGTTCCAGGACGCCTACAGTCTGCTGGCCATGTATCTCATGCCCAAGTCGGCGCTCTTGAAGATGGCGGGCCAAGCCGACGTCAACCTGGACGACATGCCTCGGCTGGAGTTTTCGGCGCCGCGAAACCTGGGTCGAGACACGTCGAGCCTGAACATGCTTCTCACCAAGGAGTTCGTCGTCCCGCCGACCGTGGAGGACGCCGATCCCGGCCACGATCCCACGGGACGGCTGGCCCTCTTCCTCGCCTACGGGTACCGGGCGACGCAGGACCGGGCGAGGGCCCTGGAGTGGGTCGAGCGGGCCCTGCGGCTCGCGCCGGCGGATGCGGAGGCGCGGCTGCTCCACGCCCGGCTTCTGGCGGAGGACGACCGGCCCCTCGCGGCCGCAGAGGAGTTGCGGAAAGTCTTGGCGAGACCGGCCCCGGACCTGGAGGCGACCGTGGAGGTCGCCAAGAGCCTGAACGTCGATGACGCGATCTCCGTCCTACGCCGGATCCGGGAGCGGAACCCGCGTCTTGCCGAGGCGCGGGTGGCGTTGGCCGAGGCGCTCTACATGGACGGCTCCTACCCGCAGGCGGAGGCCGAGTACCGCGAGATCCAGCGGGATCGTCCGACGGATCAGCGCGTCCTCTTCGGCCTGGGGAAGGTACTCCTGGCCCAGAAGGCCTACGACCGGGCCCTGGCAGCCTTCGACGAGGCGGCGAAGCTGGGCGAAGCCAGCGGCCAATTCCAGGCGGACCGGGGCGAGAGCCTGATGTGGCTGGGGCGCTACCGGGAGGCGGTGACGGCCTACCGCCAGGCCCTGCGCAGCGATGTGAAGCAGGTGACCTGGCGCCTCAACCTCGCCATCTCGCTGGCGCAGCTGGGTCCGGGTGAGAAACGGGAGGCGGAGCAGCGGCTGCGCGAGGTCCTGGCCATGGACTCGGACAACACCCGCGCGTGGGAGGAGCTGCAGAAGCTCGGCACGCGGTTCTGACCGGCCCCGCCGCCCTCCCGATCTAGTCATGTGTGTCGAAAATCCACCGGCTTTCGCCCCGGGTCCGCTCTGCAGCGCCTGGGGCTCCGTCGAGAACCGGCCAGCCTGCACCCAGCCTGGCGGCCGGGTACCCGGGCACCGCCGCCCCAGAGGGACGCGTCGCGCCGTGGAATGCAGGGCTAGCAGGCAACTGTGTCCATTTTCCCCACGGCGTCCCGAAGCCGGCTGGCCGGGTACCCAATCCGGACCGGCGGATTGGGTGTGGCCCGGCGCCTTGGAGCAGACCCGGGGCTCGGTATATTCGGGAGGATTTCGGACTCGGGACACGAGGGCTTCACATCAGATGGTTCACCGCACCCCCACGCCTTTTCCCTTGCCGGCCAGATGGGCATCCCGTAGAATCCCGCCGCCTTCCGAACGGAGATGGCAACAATGTCATGGCTGTGGAACGGCGATGGGCCGGACGGCGAGGACCGGATCGACTTCATTGTTCCTCCGCGTGATCCAGGAGTACTACCAGGACCGTCCGGCGGCTGAGAATCGGCCGGGCGAAGCGAGGCGGCGATGACCCTACCGCCCATGGAGGACTACTTCCGCGACATGGTGAGGATCCAGGCGCGGGGGCCCGACCGGATGCGGGCCAGCGTGACCTTCACGGCCGACCTGCAGGGGCCGCCGGAGGCGGGGCACGGTGGGGGAGTGACCGCCATGCTCTTCGAGATGGTGCGCCTGTTCCGGAACGAGGGCGGCGGCGCGGGCCCCATGCCGGGGCCGGTGCGGATCGACGTGGTGCTGCACCGCGAGGTGCCCCTGGAGACGCCGCTCGCGGCCGAGGTGGTGCCCGCCGATGACGAGTGGCACAGCCGCATCCTGCGGGACGAACGGCCCCTGGCGGAGGCCGCGGTGTCCTTGTTGGCAGGACCGCTCCCGCCCGTGGGCCCGGAGACGCGCCGACGGTGGGAGGAGTCGCACGGGCGGGCCCACGAGGTTCCCGGCTACGAGTTCTGCCTGGCTTGCGGCCTGCGCAACGCCCGGGGGGCGCAGGTCCGATTCGACTACAACGACGCCCTGGTGTGGAAGCGCCTCCAGCCGCCGGCCCACTTCCGCTCTGCGGACGGCAGCCTGTTTCCCGGGTACCTCTGCATCGTGGCCGATGAGATTGGCTGGTGGATGGGGGCCCTGCGCCAGGGGGAATGCGGCCTGTCCAACCGGGTGACGGTGTGCCTCGGCCGGCCAGTCGCCTACGGCGAGCCCCTGTTGATCCTGGGCGATCGGTCGGCCGTGACCGCGTCCGACGCCAAAGGAAGGCTCTGGCACACCCAGGCCGCGATCGTCACATCCGATTGGACGCCCGTGGCCACGGCCGAGGTGCAGTTCGCCGGCAGCCGGGCCTTCACCAAGGTGATGCTGCCGAAGTTTCTCCCGGACGAGGATCCGGCCGGACTGCACCGGGTCTTCCCGCGATATGCGGCTCCGCCGGATGCCCCGAAGTCGAGCACAGGCAGGACCGGCGCGGCGTGAGAGTGCTCCTGCTTCCCGAGACTGCGCCTTCCGGATCCCAGCCCTCGCGGGGGGCCGGATCAAGACTCGGGGGCCGGGGATGTCCAGCCGCCCCCGAGCGCCTTGTACAGCCGCACCAGATTGGAGGTCACCTCCCCCTCGCTCTTGGCCAGTTCGTCCTGGAACGACAGCAGCGAGCGCTGCGCATCCAGGACACTCCGAAAATCAATCATCCCCGCCCCGTACTGGGCCTGCGCCAGACTTACCGCGCGCCGGGCGGCTTCGGTCGCCTCCCGCAGGGACTGCCGGCGATTCTGTTCCTCCACGTACGCGACAAGAGCTTTTTCCACCTCTTGCAGCGCGGTAAGCACGGTCGCCTCATACTGGATCAATGCCTGCTCTTGGACCGCGGACTGCGCCTCGATGCTCTTTCGAACCGCCCCGGCATCGAAGAGTCGCCAGGTGACGCTCGGCCCGAGGCTATAAGTCCGGCTGGCGGCGGAGACCACCTTGCTCAGCGACAGGGCCTCCAGGCCGATCGACCCGAGGAGGGAGAACTTCGGGTAGAGCTCGGCCATGGCCACGCCGACCCGCGCCGTCTCCGCCGCCAGCTTCCGTTCGGCCTGCCTGACGTCGGGTCTGCGCCGCAGGACCTCCGCCGGCACGCCGACCGCGACCTCGAGTGAAGCCACCGGGATCGGCTGGCGCTCCTCCAACTCAGCTTGGACCGCACCGGGCGGCTCGCCAAGGAGCACCGCCAGGCCGTTCTTGGCCTCCTCCAGCCCGGACCGCAGGCTGGGTATCTGGGATCGGGTGCTCTCGAGGTTGTACCTCGCCTGCTCGGCATCGAGCTGGGTCGCCAGCCCCGCTTCCACCCGCCCCGTGGTCAGCTCGCAGGTCTCCGCCTGCGCCGCGAGGTTCGCTTCGGCGACCGAAAGCCGCGCCTGGTACGTGCGCACCTCGACATAGTTCAGTGCGAGCTCGGCCAGCAGGGACACCAGCGTGTTCCGCAACTCCTCTGAACTCGCCTGGAGATCCGCTTCCGCCGCCTCAATGGAGCGTCGGACACCCCCGAACAGATCCAGCTCCCAACTGGCATCGAATCCCGTCGTGTACAAGTCCTGCGTGTTCCCCCTGCCCGCGTCCTGGCTGCTGCGGCTGAAGGTGGCGGCCCCTTTGGCATCGACGGTCGGGAAGAGACCGGCCTGGCTCTTGCCTCGACGCGCCCGCGCCTCCCGCACGGCGGCTCGGGCTTTCTTGAGGTCCAGGTTGCCCCGGGCGGCGCGCTCGATCAGGCCCGTCAGCGTCGGATCGTTGAGCGTCGTCCACCAAGCCGCCAACGTCTGGAGATCCAGTTGTCCAGCCGCCGTGCCCCCCGTGAGCTGGGCATGCCATGCCGAGGACGTCGGGATCTGCGGCGGGACGTAGTCCGGTCCGACGGCGCAACCGGCGAGACTCAGCATCAGCAACGCCACGGTGATACGCACCCCGGGATGGGTGCCGTACCTGCTCCCCGCCACGTCAACGCGCCTCTCCCGACATCGCTGCTGTGAAGGCATGGGCTTACTCATGTCTCAACGCCTCAATGGGATCGAGGCGTGCGGCCTGGCGGGCCGGGAAGAAGCCGAAGACGACGCCGACCGCCGCGGAGAAGACAAAGGCAAGTGCGACGATGCGCAGGTTGAGAATGAACGGCACTTCAAGCGCGGTGGCTCCGGCGGCCGCCGCCGCCAGCCCGAGCCCGATGCCGACCAGGCCGCCGAAGGACGAGAGCACCACCGCCTCCACCAGAAACTGCATCAGCACTTCCCGCTCCAGGGCCCCGATGGCCAGCCGGATGCCGATCTCCCGCGTCCGCTCGGTCACCGACACCAGCATGATGTTCATGATGCCGATCCCGCCCACCAGCAGACTCACCGTCCCCACCGCCCCGAGCAGCGCAGTGAGGACCCGGGTGGTTCCGGCCAGTGTGCTGACGAGCTGTTGCATGTTGCGCACGTGGAAGTCATCGTCCTTGCCCGGCGTGATCCGGCGGCGCTCCCGCAGCAGTCGCTCGATGTCCCGCTGAACCTTCTCCGTGGACACACCATCTCGCGCGGAGACCGAGATCGCGCCGACGTCCGTGTTCCCCGCGATGCGCCGCTGCAGCATGCGCAAGGGCACGAGGATCATGTCGTCCTGATCCATGCCGAAACTCGTCTGCCCCTTCTTGGCGAGGACGCCGATCACCTGACAGGAGAGTTTCTGCAGGCGAATCGTCGCACCCACCGGGTCCTGGCCGCCGAAGAGCTCCCTCCGCACCGTAGCCCCGAGGATGCACTGGGCGCTGCCCGCCCGGAGGTCCCCGTCGGTGAACTGGCGGCCGCCGGCCAGCGGCCAGTTCCGCGTCTGGAGGTAGGCGTTGGTGCTGCCGGTGACGGTGGTGGACCAGTTGGCGCTGCCGGAAATCGCCTGCATCGTCTGGGTGGCGACGGGAGCCACGGCCAGGAGCCCCGAGACTTCCCGGGCGATGGCCTCGGCATCCTCGATCTTGAACATGGCGGCGCTCTCGCGCGCGCCGCCCGGGCGCGGCCCCTGTCCAGGCATCACCTCGATGAGGTTGCTGCCGAGGCTGGCCACATCGGCAGTCACCTTCGCAGTCGCGCCCCCGCCGATGGTCACCATTGTGATGACCGCGGCGACGCCGATGACGATGCCAAGGATGGTCAGCGACGAGCGCAGGACGTTCCGCCGGATCTCCCGGAGGGCCAGCAGGAGCACGCTCCAGACCATCAGGCTGCCCCCCGGTCCCGGCCGTCGGATTCGATGCGGCCATCCCGGAAGCGGATGGTCCGCTTCGCGAAGATGGCCATCTCCGGCTCGTGGGTCACCATGACGACTGTGATGCCGCGCGTGTCGTTGAGCGCGCTGAGCAGCGCCATGATCCCGCGGCTCATGGCGGAATCCAGGTTGCCCGTGGGCTCGTCGGCGAAGAGGACGGCCGGGCCGGTGACGATGGCGCGGGCGATCGCCACCCGCTGCTGCTGCCCCCCCGACAGTTCCCCGGGCGTGTGGGACTCCCAGCCTTTCAGCCCTACTGCCTCCAGGGCCTGCCGGGCGCGCACCCGCCGCTCTCCGGTCGGGGTCCCCCGATAGACCAAGGGAAGCTCCACGTTCTCCAGCGCCGAGGTCCGATTCAGCAGGTTGTAGCCCTGGAACACGAAGCCGAGATAGTGCCGGCGCAGGAGCGCGCGCCGATTGCGGGGCAGGGCACCCACGTCCACCCCCCGAAACAAGTAGGTGCCCGTGGTCGGCGTATCCAGACAGCCCAGGATGTTCATGCAGGTGGATTTCCCCGATCCGCTCGGTCCCATCACGGCGACGAATTCACCCTGGCGGATGCGGAGATCGATTCCGCGGAGCGCATGGGTGGCCGCCTGGCCCGCGCCGTACACCTTGCTCACGCCGCGTAGCTCGATCACCGGCCCATTCATTGGTCTTGAAGCGGTCGCATTCATTGGGTCCCACTGATCGTGTCGATCACCAGCGCCATCCCAGGCTCGACCTCCCCGCCCGCGATCTCCGTCATGATCCCGTCGGTCACGCCGGTGGTGACCGGAATGGCGACAAGCTGTCCCTCCCGGAGCGTCCAGACCCGCGGCTGCTTGGAGTCGCCCGCGCCCTCGTGTATCTTGGGCGGCATGGGGGGCGGGCCCGGGAGGAGTCGCCGCAGGAGTCCCCCGCCATTGTCGGACGCCTTTGCCTCTCCTGTCGTGGGGCTGAAGCGAAGTGCGGCGTTCGGGACCAGCACGCAGTTTTCAACCTTCTTGACGGTGATAACCGCCGTGGCCGTCATCCCCGGCCGGAGAGACAAGTCCGCGTTGTCCAGGCTCAACACGGTCTCGTACGTCACGACGCCGCTCACCGTTTTGGAACCGTACCGAACCTGGGCGATCCGCGCCTGGAAGATGCGATTCGGGTAGGCGTCGACGGTGAAGGTAGCCGGCTGGCCTTCTTTCACCCGGCCCACGTCGGCCTCGTCCACGTAGACGTGGAGCTCCATCTGCGCCAGGTCTTCTGCCAGCGTGAACAGCACCGGAGCCTGGAGCGAGGCGGCCACGGTCTGGCCGGGTTCGACCGCTCGCGTGAGGACCACCCCGTTGATGGGCGATCGGATGACGGCTTTCCCGAGGTCCATCTGGTTGGCGTCCAGCGCGGCCTGGGCCTGGGCGACGGCCGCGGCGGCGCTGGCTCCGTCCGCCTCCGCCCGCGCCAGGGTCGCTACGGCCGAATCCAGGTCCGCCTGCGACGGGAGCTTCCCGCCGCTCAGTTCGCGCGCCCGCCGCAGTCGCAGGAGTGACGCGCGGGCCTCCGTGACCGTCGCCTGCACCTGCAAAAGCTTCGCCCGCGCCGATTCGAGCGCGGCCTTGGACTGGAGGACTTGCGCCTCGAGCTTCGAGGTGTCGAGGCGGGCCAGGATCTGACCGACCTTCACCCTGGCGTTGTAGGTCACCTCGACGCTTTTGACGATCCCGGACAACTCGCTGCTCACGTCGACCTGATTCGTGGGTTGGAGGGTCCCGGTGGCCTTCACGCTGACGGTGAGCGAGCCCCGTCGTGCCTCCTGGGTCTGATACCGGGGCGCGGTGCTGGTCCGGGTTGCTTGCCATGTCATGAGGGCGGACGCCGCGGCGACTCCGAGCAGCAGGGCGGCGAGGCCCCACTTGAGGCAGCGGCGCCAGGCGGAGGGTCGCCCCGCACCCAGCGTCAGATCGAGCTGAGGTCCTGGATCGCTATTCGCCATGGCCTGCATGTCCTTTCCGCCGCGTCTCCGGGAGGACTGTGGGCATCGCCGCGCGCACCCGCTCGGCCTATCGCCGCGGATCGGCGGGACCCCACCGCCCCGCGTTGTCCTGCTGCCTGACTATACGCGCGGCCCGGCTTCCGTGTGTGTCAAGATTCCCCCAACTCCGGTAAAGTCTTGTCGGCATCGACCGTGCCTTCTTGACAATTCTTTACATCCATCCCATAAGCATTGGGGTAGGATTACCTTGCGCCCGGCGGGTCACGAAGGCAGGAGTCGAGGCATGCACCGCATACTGGTGATCGATGACGATGTCGAACTCTGTGGGCTCTTGACGGATTATCTGACCCCGGAGGGGTTGCAGGTTGAAGCGATCCACGACGGCGAGCGGGGGGCCGAACGGGCGCTCTCGGGTGAGCATGCGCTGGTGGTCCTGGACGTGATGCTGCCGGGCATGAGCGGGTTTGACGTGCTGCGGCGCATCCGGGCGGGCTCCAATGTCCCGGTGCTCATGCTGACGGCACGCGGCGATGAGGTGGACCGGATCGTGGGGCTGGAGATGGGAGCGGACGATTACCTGCCCAAGCCCTTCAACCCGCGGGAGCTGGTGGCCCGAATTCGGGCCATTCAACGCCGGGTCGAACCCCGGATGGAGCGGGAGACGGGAACAGGAAAGGCCGCAGAGCGTCTGGTCGTCGGGGAGGTCCAACTGGATCCGGGGGCGCGTGTCGTGCTCCAGCGCGGCCATCCCGTCGACTTGACCTCGGTGGAGTTCACGCTCTTGGAGGTCCTCCTGCGCGCGTCGGGCCAGGTGGTGACTCGCGAGGACCTTGCGCAGCAGGTGTTGGGGCGCCCGCTCTCCCCCTATGACCGGAGCATCGACGTGCACATCAGCAGCCTGCGCAGGAAGCTGGGCCACCAGCAGGGGGACGCGGAGCGGATCAAGACGGTGCGCGGGGCAGGTTACCTGTATGCCCGTCCGCCGGACTCTGGGGGAGAAGAGCCCTTGCAGGGGTAGAGCCGAGAGTCTATGCGCAGCCTGTTTGTGAAGGTGTTTCTCTGGTTCTGGTTGGCCACCACCCTGTCCGGCCTGGCGCTGTTCCTCATCGGCCTCGTCACCCAGACCGGGCCGCCGGCCGAGCACCGACGGCGCGTGGCTGAGCAGTGGCGTCTGCTGACGGGGCAGACCTTAGCCCTCTACGGCGAGACGGCCGCGACGCTGCTGGAGCGCGACGGGCCGGCCGCGCTCGAAGACTACACGCGACGCGTGGAGCAGGCGACCGGCATCCGCGTCGTGCTGGTCCTGCGCCGGAACGACACGGTCCTCGACCGGGAGGCGCCAGGAGACGCGCGCCGCCTGGCAGCCCGTGCCGCCGAAAGCGGGAACGTCGAGGTGGATCTCGCCGGCGACCCCCCAATTGTCGCCGCCCGGATCCTCGGATCACAGGGAGAGCCATACGTCGTCGCGGCCGTCCTTGCGGGGCTGGCCCCGCTCGGGTCGCCTCCGCCCTTCCCCATCCCGGGACCGCAGGCCGGTATTCTTGCCGAAATCGGGCGCTTCGCCCGCGGGTTCAGCCTGCCTGCGCTGGTCACCTTCATCGTCGGCGGCCTGGTGTGCCTCGGGCTGGCCTGGCATCTGACCGCCCCGATTCGCCGGCTGCGCACGGCGACGCAGCGGCTGGCCGGGGGGGACCTGACGGCCCGGGTGGGGTCGGGGCAGATCCGGGGCCGTGACGAGATCGCCGCCCTGGGCCGCGACTTCGACCTCATGGCCGCACGGATCGAGGCGCTGATGACCGCCCGGCAGCAACTGCTCCGCGACATCTCGCACGAGTTACGGTCCCCGCTCGCCCGACTGAACGTCGCCCTGGGGCTGGCCCGGCAGCGATCCGGGCCGGAGGCCGGCGGCCCCCTGGACCGGATCGAATGCGAGGCGGAACGGCTCAACGACCTGATCGGCCGGCTCCTCACGTTGACCCAGTTGGAGAGCGGCGGCGAGTGGATCGAACGGGGCCCGGTATCCCTGAAGGGCCTCGTCGAGTCGATTGCCTCCGACGCCAATTTCGAGGCCCAGACCCGAAATCGGGCCGTGCGCGCCGTCGTGGAGGAGCCGATCACCATCCACGGGTCCGAGGAGATGCTGCGCCGGGGAATCGAGAACGTGGTGCGAAACGCCGTCCGCTATACCGCGGAGCACACGCAGGTGGACATCTCGGTCGGCCGGCGCCGCGCAGGGTCGGGCGATGCGATCATCCGCATTCGTGATCGCGGCCCCGGAGTCCCGGAGCACGCCCTCTCCCGGTTGTTTCTCCCCTTCTACCGGGTGGCCGACGCCCGCGATCGGCAGACCGGCGGGACGGGCATCGGCTTGTCCATCACCGAGCGGGCGGTGCGCCTGCACGGCGGCACCGTGACAGCCGCCAACGCCCCGGATGGTGGGCTGGTCGTGGAAATTGTGCTTCCCGTCACCGCCTCATGACGCCCGGTTCTGGGTACCCACCCGAGAGGGTGGGTGCAGGCACCAGGCGTCGCGGAGCGGACTCGGGGCGAAGGTCGGCAGACTTACGAGACACATGACTGGCGGGGCACCTTGGCAAGGGCGGCGATTCGGGCGAAGGGCAGGGTCACGAACGGACCTCGCTCCGCAGTCGGGCGAGGAGCGCATCTTTGAGGTCCTCGCGGTTCCGCTCCGTGAGCCGGTACAGCTCCACCGTCGGGCGTCGCTTCAGGCCGTCAATCCAGGGATGCGGCGCCAGCAGGATCGTCCCCAGGACCGGCTTCCGCGAGGCGAGCGCGGCCTCCAGCGCCGGAACGAACCGGGGAGAGCAGAGCTCCATCTTGCCGATCTCGTCCACCACGATCAGGTCGGCTTCGGCCGTGGCCGCCAGGAGGGCCGCGACCCCCACGGCCTCGAAGGCCGGCACATCCACGTGGTAGCGGCCGACCCGGGGCCCATGCGCCGCCGCGGCGTGGGCCAGGATGCCGACGCGCCCGTCCAGGGCGCTCACGCGGAAACCGAGGCGCTCTCCGCCCTCCCGGATCTCTTCTGTGACGAAGCCGCCGGCCTTGAGGGTTGATTCGGCGACCACGGCGCGGATCAGTGTCGTCTTCCCCGCGCCCGGAGCGCCCGTGATCAGAAGCGCGGTGCCCATACTGGCTCCCGTCGCGTTTCCGGGGAACGCTTCTCCCGACCCGGCGTCCCTTTCCCTGGCCCTCACTTCACCTGGGGCTCGAGCACCTTGATGTTCTGGCTCGCCGCCGCCGCTTTGGGATCCTGCGGGGCCGATTGCTGGAACAGCCGGAACTGCTCCAGGGCCAACTGGAGCAGGGAGCGTTTCTCCTCCACCCGGCCGAGCTGGGCCTTCTGGATGTAGGCCACGCCCAGATGGTAATGGGCATCCGCCAGGGCCGGACGCAATTCCACGGCGCGGCGATAGGCCGCCACCTTTTCATCCACCAGGGCTCGAATCTTCTCCCCCACCACCACGCCCAGGTTGTAGTAGGCGTCGGCGTCCTCGGGGCGAAGCCCGACGGCCTCGTGGAAAGCCTGGATGGCCTGGTCGGTCTCCCCGGCGTCCGCGTAGGCCAGCCCGAGATGAAAGCGAATCGAAGCGTCGGCCGGAGCCAGGCGGGCCGCTTCGCGGAAGTGCTCGGCGGCCAGGCTGGGCTGCTTGGCGCGCCGGTAGATGTCGCCGAGGGCCAGGTGGAGCTGGGGGTCGTCCGCCCGCTTGGGCAGGATCCGGGTGAGCTCGGCGATGGCGCGCGTCAGGTCGCCGCCGCTGCGATAGGCCATCCCGAGACCCAGGCGCGCCTCGACGTGTTCCGGAGCGATCTCCAGCGCCCGGGTGAAGGCCTCGATGGCCGGCTCGGGCTGGCGGAGTTCGAGGAGGGTGATGCCCAGATTGTGGTAGGCCTCCACCAGGTTGGGGTTCAGCCGGATCGCCTGGCGAAACTGGTAGAGAGCATATTCCAGGTCCCGTCGCTGGAGAGCACCGACCCCGGCATTGTAGCGCTGGATCGACTCCTGGACGCCCGGGTCAGCGGCGGGCGGGGCCTGGGCCGCCCCCGATGGTGAAGCCGGCGGCTGGGGGCTCGGCGCTGGAGCATCGGGCGATGGAGAGGCCGCAGGGGGAACGGCCGGCGCCTGAGGGCCCGCCGTTGGCGGCGTCTCCGGGTCGGCCGCGGCCGCGGCGCCCGCCGCAGCGGCCAGAATAACGAGGAGGACTACGGTTCGCGTCATGGGTTGCCACTCTCCGGCCGGCCGGCCCGCGGGGCCCGGACGAAGGCCTTCTCCGCCGCCAGGATGGGCGCATTCTCCCGCAGGGCCAGCGCGATGGCGTCGCTGGGCCGGGAATCGAGGACGATCTCTTTTCCCTGAACGTCCAGGATCAGATTGGCGAAGTAGGTGTTGTCGCGCATCTCGGTGATGACGACGCGCTTGACCGTGGCCTGCAAGCGGTGCATCGCCCCGAGCATGAGGTCGTGCGTGTAAGGCCGGGGCGGCTGCATCCCCTGGAGGGGCAGGATGATCCCCTGGGCTTCGAAGGGGCCGATAAACATGTAAAGCTCGCGCTTGTCCTGCTTGCCCCGGAGGTAAACGACGGGGGCCCCGGAGGCCGGATCGGCCGCGACGCCCATCACCTCCATCTCGTACAGGGTCCCGTTGGTGCCCGGCGATTCGGCCGCCCATGCCGTCGCCGACACCAAAAGGGCCGCCGCCAATGCCCTCTGGGCCAAGCCCCTGCCTGCGTTGCGCATGCTCACACCCCTCGGTCCTCTTCCCTTTCGCCCCCGGCCGCGAATGAATATCGTCCGCTGCGGGACCGCTCAGAAGAACTTCACCAGGACCCGCTCCCCTTTTTCCACCAGGTCCACGTTGGCCGGGATCTCGATGTAGCCTTCGGCGTCCGCCATGGAGGTGATGGCGCCCGATTCCTTGAAGGCCGGAACCACCTCGCCGTGCTCGACCCGGACCGGCAGATATTGATGCCGCCCGATGGTGGAGGTGTAGCGGCGCGACATGGGCAGTTCGATCCCGCCCGTCCGCGTCTCGGGGAGCCGCGCCAGCTTGCAGAGGACCGGGACCAGCAGGCCGTAGCCGTTGGTCAGGCACGAGGTGGGATACCCGGGCATCCCGAGGAGCAGTTTCCCCTCGATGACCCCGCACAGGGTCGGCTTTCCGGGCTTGACCGCGATGCCGTGGAACTTCACCTCGCCCATGCCCTCGACGGCCTCCAGCATCACGTCCCGCTCGCCCACGGAACTGCCGCCGGAGAGGACGATGATGTCGCAGACCAGCGCCTCGCGCAGCGTGCGCCGCACGTCCTCCAGCGTGTCCTTCATGATGGGGAACAGCCTGGGGATCCCTCCGATCTCTTGGACCAGGGCCGAGAGCGTGTAGGAGTTGATGTCGTAGATCCTCCCCGGCTCCAGGGGATCGCCGGGGGGCACGATCTCGTTCCCCGAGGGGATCACGGCCACGGTCGGCTTGGCGAAGACGGGGATCTCCGTGATCCCCAGGGCGGCAAGGACGCCGATCTTGCTGGGGTCGAGGCGGGTGCCGGAGGGCAGGACCTCGCGACCGGACTGGATGTCCTCGCCCCGCGGCGAGACGTTCTGGCGAGGATAGACCGGCTTGTAGATCTTCACCCTCCCCGCAGTCGCGGACTCTCCTTCCAGCTCCGTATCCTCGACCTGAACGACGGCATCGGCGCCCGCGGGGATCGGCGAGCCGGTGGCCACCTGGATGCAGGTGCCTCGCTCCACATGCCTTCCCGCGGTGTCGCCGGCATGGATCACCTCGATCAGGGCGAGGCGCACCGGGTTGAAGTTCCCCGCCCCGAACGTATCCTCGGCAATCACGGCGTAGCCGTCCATGGCCGCCCGCGGGAACGGCGGGACGGCCATGCCGGCCACAACGGGTTCGGCCAGGACCCGGCCCGTGGCCTGGAGCAGGCCCACGCGCTCTGTCCGGGGGATGGGCTCGACACAGTCGAGGAGGATGCGCATTCCATCCTCCAGGGAAATGAACGCTTTCATGAGCTTCATGGTCATGGCATGCCTCCGAGAGACACAATGGCCCCGGGACACCGCCCCCGGGGCCAGGGAGAATCTCCGCGTTGTTGGATCAGCCGCCTATTGAGGCTTGATGCAGCGCACCAGACGCCAGCCGTTCATCATCATCACGTTGATGCGGTGCATCTGATCCGGAGACAGGGCCGCCTTTTCCAGGAGCGGCTTGAGCTTCAGATCGGTCTTGAATCCGATCCGGGTGCAGACGGGGGCCAGCATCCACTCCACGGCGCCGAGGATCGGGTTCTCGCTCCTGAAGTGGTTCAGGATCACCAGGTGGCCCTTGGGCCGGCAGACGCGCCGCATCTCGACGAGCGTCTTCACGGGGTCCGGCACGGCGCTGATCACGTACGTGGCCAGGACGTGGTCGAAGGTGTCGTCGGGAAACTGGAGGTCGGAGGCATCCATCAGCCCCAGCGTCACGTTGGTCAGCCCGAGTTCCTCCGACCGCTCCCTGGCCTTCTGGAGCATCTCCACCGAGATGTCGATGCCCGTGACCTGGCAGTCGCGGGGATACAGGGGGAGGTTCAGCCCCGTCCCCACCCCGATTTCCAGGACGCGGTCTCCCGGCTTGATCTCCAGAAGATCGATCGCGGCCACCCGGCCGGAATGAAAGATCTTATTAAACAGGATGTCATAGACCGGCGTTAAAAAGGCGTAGGCGCGTGTGACCGTGCGATAATCCAACATCCGGGCGCTGGGCGCCTGCCCCCCTCGGATGTTCTCCAACCCGATCGTCTTCCCGTCTCCCAAGGTGACCACCTCCTTGTCATCGAAGAGGGGCATTATACCCAAATCTTCCGCTCGACAACAGGATTTTTTCCCCGAAGCGGACGGGAAGCCTGGTTGCGCGACCCTGATAGTCCCGGTAGAGGAGGTAGCCGTGCGTCCGGCCGAAATCGAAGAGCCGGCGCGTCAGCTCCACATCCGCCTTGCAGTATTCGATGATCTTGTCCACCTCGCCGGCCTTCCACCAGGCCAGGCTCTGCAGGCCGTCGGCCAGCTTCGGGGCGCCGAGTGTCTCCTGGGCGAGGTGATTCAGGCTCAAGCGGAAGCCCAGGCTCGCCTGGACCTCCTCCAGGATGTCCAGGGCGGGCAGCCCCGCGTAATCCAGGTCGCGGTACCCCCGCAAGACGCCGAAGTCGAACCGCCGCAGGTTGAAGCCGATGATGCAGGCCGCCCGAGTGAGATCCGTCAGGAGATCGTCCACCCCAGCCTCGGTGTAGACGCGCGGCTCACCCGTCTCGAGGTCCGCGGTGACGGCCACGGCCAGGCCCATCCGGCCGCAGTTCTCCCAGCCGCCTACCTCCTCGGCGCTCCGCTGCGTCTCGATGTCGAGGACGAGGACGCGGGGAGCGCCAGCCCGGAGCGCGTTAGACCTTGCGGCCGGTGCGAGGGGGGCCGGGGACACGCGGGGCAGCGCGGGGGCTGACGCGGATGCGGCAATCGCCACGTCCTCCGGGATATCGATCAGGCCGAGGAGGCCCTGGAGGGTGAGGATGGCCGCCGACTTGTCCAGCGGCTTGTTGCCCGAGCCGCACTTGGGCGAGTGGATGCACGAGGGGCAGCCCGTCTCGCAGGGGCAGTCCTGGAGGAGGCGGAGGGTGTGGCCCAGGAGGTCCTCCAGGACGCGATAGCACCGCTCCGCCAGGCCGATCCCCTCGGGGTATCCGTCATAGATGAAGACCGCCGGCCGGCCGACCTGCGGGTGGAAGGTGTACGAGATCCCGCCGACGTCCCCCCGGTCGCAGAGGGCGAAGAGGGGGAAGAGGCCGATCATGGCGTGCTCCACGGCGTGGATCCCGCCCATGAAGTGGAGGCCGCCCGGCGCCGCGTATTTCACGTGATCGCGGATCCGCTCCGGGATCTCGAACCAGAGGCCCTGCGTCTCGAAGGTGTGGGGCGGCAAATCCAGCGGGTAACTTCCGATCCGGTCCTGGCCGAAGATCCGGCGCTTCTCGAAGCCGGTGACCCGCTCGGTCACCTTCAGCCGCCCCAGGCGCGCCACGGTGCCCTTGACCTGGCGGAACTCCTGGCAGTGGAGGATCTCCGTCTCTTTCTCGCCGGTGGTCTGGGTGTAGTAATCCACCTCGACGGGGCGGGCCCGCACCTTGCGCTGGGCCAAGTCGAGGGCGGTCACTTCGAACTGGCGCCCCTGGTGCAGGTACACGGCGCCCGGGTGGCATTCGCGGACGGCGCGGAATCCATCCACGCTGCCGATCGTCTTGCCGGCCGGATCCAGGATGGCGAAGGCCTCGCCGATCCCGCGGATGCTGATCTCCCGCGCCGGGTTCCTGCGGCGGGCGTACCACTCGCGCCCGTCGGCGCTCTGCATCAGGCGGCGCTCGGCGGCCAGCTCGGCGATCCGCTCGGGGAGATCGGGGCCGTACAGGGCCGCGTCGGCCGGGCCGAGGGGCAACTCGGCGGCGGCCGCCACCAGATGGTCCGAGAGGATCCGGCGGTTCCGCGGGTCGATGACCGCCGCCTCGGGGTCGCGGGCGAAGAAGTCGCGAGGGTGGCGCATAAAGTACTGATCCAGGGCGTCGGGCAGGGCAATCAGGATGATCAGCGCCTCCTGGCCGGCGCGCCCGACGCGGCCGCCCCGCTGCCAGGTGCTGGCGATGCTGCCGGGATAGCCCACCAGAAGACACGCGTCCAATCCCCCGACGTCGATCCCCAGCTCCAGGGCCGAGGTGGAAACGACGCCCAGCAGCTTCTCGTGGAACAGCCCGCGCTCGATGGCGCGCCGCTCCTCCGGGCGGTACCCCGCGCGGTAGGCGCGGATCCGGTCCTTGAGGTGCGGCGCCGCCTGGTGGGCCCACATGGTGATCAGCTCGGCGATCTTCCGCGCCTTGGCGAAGGCGATGGTCTTGAGCCCGCCCTGGACGCAGTGGAGGAGCAGGTCGGTCGCCTCGCCGTAGGGGCTCCCGGTCGGGTTCACGAAGACGAAGCGCTTGCCCCTGGCCGGGGAGCCGTCGTCGTCGATCTGGACGAAATCACGCGCGGCGAGCGCACCGGCGAACTCGGCCGGGTTGCTGATCGTGGCCGAGCAGGCGACGAAGCGCGGGCGGCTGCCGTAGAAGGCCGTCACGCGATGCAGCCGCCGCAAGACGTGGGCGATGTGGGAGCCGAAGATGCCTTTGTAGGTGTGCAGCTCGTCCAGGGCGATCCAGCGGAGCCGCTCCCAGAAGGGCTTCCAGGCCGCGTGATGCGGCAGCAGGGAGAGATGCAGGATGTCCGGGTTGCTGATGAGGATGTGGGGGACCTCCTCCCTGAGCTGCGCCCGGCGGTGGGCTGGCGTGTCGCCATCCAGGATCTCGGCCCGGATGCCCGACTCCGGGGGGATGAGGCGCTGGAGGGATTTCAGCTGGTCCTGCTCCAGCGCCTTGGTCGGGAACAGGAAGAGGGCGCGCGCCTCCGGGTCGCGGAGGAGGGTCTCCAAGACGGGCAACTGGTAGGCCAGGCTCTTGCCCGAGGCGGTCCCGGTGACGGCCAGCACGTCCCGGCCGGCGCGGGCGTAATCCAGCGCCTCGACCTGGTGGGTGTACAGCCGGTCGATGCCGTCGGCGCGAAGTGCGTCCTGGAGGGCGCGGGGCAGCGGCGGGTCCGGGTCGGCGTACCGGGGGCTTCGGGTGGGGACCATCTCGACGTGCACCAGGTGGCCGCGGCTCGCCTGGCGGGGGAGCAGGGTCCGGAGGAAGTCGTCCAGCGCCTCGATGTTTCCGCCGTCCGGCCCGGCATCCGACGCGATACGGGCGGGCGGTTGACTCACGCCCGCTCCAGACGCACCCGCGTCCCGGAGGAGACGGCCCTGAAGACGGTGGCGTCCCCCTGGATCCGGCCGAGGATGTTCACGGCGCTGGCCGCGCGGGGCCGGTCGTCGGTACTGGCCGGCGTCCGGCCGAAGAAGATGCAGAAGGCGCTCCCCGGGGGCCAGTACCCCAGTTCGCCCACGGCGACGATGTCGCGGGCGTCCTTCTCCTGCTTGGCATCCACCGGGATGGAGAAATAGATCTCGTCGCCCCAGGTGTTGCCGCGTCCCTCGATGGGCAGGGCGTCCCAGATCTGGGTGGCCGTCGGCGAGTCGTTGAGCACCGCCTCGGCGCTCACCTGCCCCGCCGTGATCCGTATCTTGCGCTCGGTTGGCATGGAACGGTCCTCCTGGTGAGTGGCTGGCAGGAAATCTATCGCATTCGCCGGTGAGGGTCAAGCTCTAGGCCGGGCGACGGGAAGAGATAATAAGCGGAGAGCATCCGCGGGCATGCCCCGAATGTTTGACGGGGTAGGCGAGTTGCAGAAAAGCCTCGACGGGGCCTTCGGGTGGTCGCTATACTATTGACGCAAGTCGTGCCTGGCCTTCGCAGGATCCGGATCGGGAGGGCGGCCATGGACGCGCCGTGGGAAAAGGCAGAGGTGAGCTGCCCGAACTGTCTCGAGATCCTCGTGCTGCGCCCGGGCCTGGAAGAGATCTGGTGCCAGCGCTGCGAGGAAGGCTACGACGTGATGGAGAGCGCCAACCCCAGGGACCCCGAGCGCACCGTCCTGGTCCTGTCGAAGAAGCGCCAGGCGCCCGGGCGAGCGTGAAACGGAGAGAAGCGCCGACCGCCTAGTGCTTCTACTTCTTCTTCTGGCCGCCGAAGAGTCCCTGCAAGGCGCCCCCCAGGCCCTTGGCCGCTTCGCCCGCTGTCTCTACGCCCTTCCGCCCCAGGGTCCCAACGCCCTCGGCCACGCCGCGGATGCTCAGCCCCAGAATTTCCGCCATGCCGGACGCCATGCGGGTGGCGAAAGCCTCACGGAGGGTGAATTGGGGATTGTTGATGTCCCCCTCGATGGTGAAGTTCACCGCGATCTTGTTGTCCTTGTTCTTCAGGAAGTTGACTACGGCCGCGCGAGGGAGGCCCATGAAGGTGTCCAGGGCGCCGGCGGCGGGAGCAAACTCCAGATCCGTGATGACGACCTTGCCCGGAGCTTGAAGGTGGTTGTTCCTCACCTCGGATTGCAGGTCCAGATCCAGGGCGCCATTCTGGATGCGCGTCTCGGCCGCCTTGGAGAGGTATGGCTGGAATGTTACCAGGTCCAGCGACCGAAGCTCCGTCTTGACCGAGGAGTCCTTGCTCGCCCCCTCGGCCCACCCGGCAAGGCGGCCGCGCCCATCCCGGCGGACCCCCTTCACCACGGCGGTGAGATCAAACTGGCTCTTGCCCTTCAGGCTTGGGACGATGACATTGCGCACCGTGCCCTGGATCCTTTCGAGACGGATCTTGACCGGCGGTTGGGCCACCGTGGCGTCGAACAACTCCGCCGCGCCGTCCTCCACCGTGAGGCGCGAAATGGCGACCGCCCGCGCAGGAGGGCCGGCGGGGCCCTTGCCCTTTTGGGCCGGTCCCTCCAGCAGGCTGGGGACGACCTGCAGCTTCCCATCCCGGGTGCGCAGGGCGGAGAGGTACGGCCGGACGACGGTGATGGAGCTGATCCGGATCGTGTCGGAGAGAAGGCTGCGCACGCTGGGGGCGATCACGACCCGCTCGACCCGCAGGGCGTCGGCGGCCGGCCATCCCTGGCGGCCCTTGATGCGTAGCCCGTCCACCTCGACGGTGAACCAGCCGACCTTCAGATCCTTGACCTCGCTCTCCGGGCCCAGGGCCTCCACGATCTTGCCCTTGATGATCCCGACGGCCATCCGGAAGCCGACGATCCCCCCGGCGACCAGGACGAGGACCGCGACGAGTGAAACGACACCCCACTTCCTTGCAGTCGAGCTGGCCATGTCTCACCTGCCTGCGTGTGCCTCAAGAAACCTGCGCCGCTCCCCGATCTTTTCACACAGGGACGAAACGTTCGGGAGCATTTGGCTGATGGCTCATAGCTTATGGCTGAAGGTAAGGAGCCATGGGCCATCAACATGTTATGGGCCAATTGGCGGATGGCCGATCCGGGGATACCGACGGCTTCACGATCGACCGATCAGAGTTTGGGAGGGTTGAGCGCGAGTATCAGGGCTTGCTCGAGCTGCTCGATGGGGACCGGCTTGGGCAGGACCGTCGTCGCGCCCACCTGCTCGGCGCGGTCGATGACCCGGAGGTCCGTGGTGGCCGAAATGAGGATGACGGGAGTGGCCGCCAGTTGCGGGTTCGCCTTGAGGGCCGCGCAGGTCTCGTAACCGTCGAGCCCCGGCATCATGATGTCGAGCAGGATGCAGTCCGGGGACTCGGATTTGGCCCGGGCAAGGGCAGCCTGGCCATTCTCCGCAAGCACCACGGTGTGGCCGGCCTCTTCCAGGGCGTCCTTGAGCATGGACCGGAGCAGGACTTCGTCGTCCACCACCATGATCTTGGACATGTCCGCCTCCTCTGAATCCAGTCGCCGCAAAGCCTACCTCCCACCGGAGGCGAATGTCAAGGAAATCGCAATGCGCCTCCGGCCCGGGGATGCGGCCGGGCGCCCGGCTCGTCCTGGAGAGCCCGGTGGTGGCGGCTGGGGGCTGCCGTTTCAGCGATCCATCATGCGGGTCGAGGAGGACCTCTCCCGCGATCTCATCACACTGATGCCGCCTTACGTTTCCCCTCGCTCGGTTCCCGCCATTCCGCATTCCGCAATCCGCATTCAGCATCGGTGTCCTCGCCTCCCGCCTTCTGCCCTCTGCCTTCTGCTTTCTGCCTCCTGCCCCTCTGCTCTCCAGCCCTCCCCTCTCGGCCCTCGGCTCTTAGTTCTCCGTCCCCCCTGCTAGCGCCTTCGGCGCGACCATCGACGATCGACGATGGTCCATGGTCAGTGGTCCATAGTCGGTTCTCGGCCCAATCCACCCGATAGCGAGATCCGATAGCGACAGCGAACCAGCCCGCCGATCTCGGCATCCGGCGCTTGGGTTCTTGTTCGCGGTTCGCGGCTCGCGGCTCTCGTTCCGTTCCATCGCTATCCCTATCGCTATCGGCTCTTCCTCCTCGGCCCTCACTTCTTCCTTGCTCTTTTCGCGGGCCGCGTACTAGGATGACGCTCCCAGCAGCGAGCAGCCGATGGCCATGACAGAGATCTACCTGGACGTGGAGACCCAGCGCGTCGCCGACGAGGTGCAGGGCGGCTGGGACAACATCCGGGCATTCGGCCTGTCCGTGGCCGTGACCTGGGATGCGGCCAACGACTACAGGGAATGGTACGAGCCGGACGCGGGCAGGCTGATCGGGGAGCTGCGCGCCCTCGATCGGATCGTGACGTTCAACGGGCTGCGCTTCGACCTGGAGGTGCTGTCGGCCTACGGGGATGTACGGGAGCTGCGCGGGAAGAGCCTCGACCTGCTGCAGGATCTCAAGCGTCGGCTGGGGTTCCGGGTGAGCCTGCAGAGCGTGGCCCAGGCGACCCTGGGGAAGGGGAAAGCGGCGTCCGGACTGGACGCGGTGAAATGGTGGCGCTCCGGCGATCCGGCGCTGCGGCAGCGGGTGGTGGACTACTGCAGGATGGATGTGGAGATCCTGCGAGAGGTCGTGGCCTACGGTCGCCGCGAGGGGTTCGTCAAGATTCCTTCGGAAGGCCGGGACCTGCCGGTTTATGTGGCATGGTGAGGAAGGAACGGTCGGCATGGCCGGCCGCTCCCTGAAATCCTGAGGGGGACCGAGATGCCTCGCATGACGGATCTGTCCAGGCTCTACGAGGAGATCAGAGAAGCCGCGGTGCAGCAGGGGCTTCTGACGTTTCCCGGCTACGTCGGGGAGGAATTGCCTGCGGTCTGGTGGCAGGGCGAGCCCGACGACTGGTTCGGGTTCCTGATGATCGCCAAGGCGGAAGGCGTGCGGACGGTGTACGTCGGCCGGGCGATCCTGGAGGAGGAAGACCTCCAGGGACTGGCGGAATGGGTGGAGGAGAACACCGGCCCCGGCTCCACCAACGGGGATCGCGCCCGCCTCAAGGAGCTCGAGCGATACATCGGTTGCGTCGGCGAGATCCGCCTCGGGTGGATCAGGGACGGGGTGGCCTTTCTCCTCCAGCAGCAGACCGAGTGGTACCGGGACTTCCTCGAGCTGATGGCCGAGACCGAGGAGGAAGAAGAGGAGATGTAGCAGACTTAGAGCCGAGAGCCAGGGAGGAAGAGCCAATAGCGATAGGGATAGCGATGGAACGGAACGAGAGCCGCGAGCCGCGAACCGCGAACAAGAGCCCAAGCGCCGGATGCCGAGATCGGTGGGCTGGTTCGCTGTCGCTATCGGATCTCACTATCGGGTGTTTTGAGCCGTGAGGCGAGAAAGAAACGATGACTGAGGTCTTCACGCCGGAAGAAGTTGCGGTCCTCTCGCCCTACGTGACGAACGTGGACCGGCCCATCTTCGCCCTGAAGAATCTGCCGGAAGAGGTGGTGGCGGTCCTGTTCGCATACTACAGCCGCAGCCGGGAGAGCCTGCGGCGCAACCTGCTGAGGCTCATCCAGGAGAAGGACCTGGACCTGGAGGAGCGGCTGCAATGGGCGGCCACGGATCAGGACGAGCTGGATCTGGCCCGGCAGAAGGCCAAGGAGTTTCACGAGAAGTGGGTGGTGGGCTACGGGCACGCCTCCGTGGCGGAACACGCGGTGGCGCATCTCGCCATCGAGGACGTCTCCATCGCCGCCAGCAAGATCATCGAGGACACGCGGCTGGCCTCGTACACCGAGAAGTCCACCCGGTACGTGGTCTTCGACCGGGACAAGTTCTATCGCGTCCCCTGCCTGATGGCCGCGCGCCACGCGCGGCTGTACGAAGAGACGTGCAGCTTCCTGCTGGGAACCTACGCGCGCCTGACCGCGCCGGTCGTCAGCGCCATCAAGGGTGAGACGCCGCGCGAGGAGAAACAGACCGAGCGCGGGTACGAGACGGCCTGCCGCGCCAAGGCCTGCGACATCCTCCGCTACGTGCTGCCGGCGGCCACCCTGACCAACATCGGCGTGACCGTGAACGGGCGCGTCCTGGAGCACATGATCAGCAAGCTCCTGTCGCATTCCCTGGAAGAGTCGCGGGAGATCGGGGCCCGGATGAAGGCCGAGGGCCAGAAGATCATTCCCACCCTCCTCAAGTATGCCGACTTCAACCCCTACATGGCCGAGACGCACCAGGCCGTGGCGGCTCTGGCCTCACGGCAGTTCACCGGCTGTGTTCCCGAGGAGACGCCGGACGTCTCCCTGGTGCGGTATCCGGAGGACGCGGAAGACCAACTGGTCGCGGCCATCCTGTACGGCTACTCCGCTCATCCGTTCCGGCAGGTGGAAGAGCGGGTAAGAAAGCTTTCTCGTGAAGAGAAGGAGCGGGTAATTGATGAATACTTGAAGCGACGGGGCGCGCACGACCAGCCGCTGCGGGCGCTGGAGCATCTGACCTATACCTTCGACATCCTGGTGGACTTCGGGGCCTTCCGGGACATCCAGCGGCACCGGATGTGCACCCAGACCCCCCAGGAACTGGGACCCATCCACGGCTACAGCACGCCGCCCGAGATGGCGCATTACGGCCTGCTGCGGACGTACGAAGAGTGCATGGCCCGCGCCCGGGAGGCACACGACATCATCGCCCGCGATTTCCCTCGGGAGGCGCAATACGTGCTTCCCCTGGCCTTCCGCAAGCGCGTCCTGTTCACCTGGAACCTCCGGGAAATCCACCACTTCGTCCAGCTCCGCTCCGCCAAGCAGGGGCACGTTTCGTACCGTTACATCGCCCGGCAGGTCTTCGAGGAAGTCGAGCGCGTCCACCCCCTGCTGGCAAAGTACATCCGCGTGGACCTGGACGACTACGCCCTCGCCCGCCTGTAGCCGTTGTCCCAGCGTTCACCACGCCCACACACAACGAGGACATCGCCAGAGCCTTATACTTGACGGTATTATACTTGAGAGTATAACTCAGGTTCCGTGCGTGCGCTGCCAGGGCGGACCCCCTGGCTGCCCACTGCCTGCTGCCACCTGCCTGCCGATCGCTGACGACTGCCCGCTGCCTCAGGACTCCGGACCTCGGACTCTGGACGTTGGACCGCTCCCCCAGCTCCCGCCCCTCGGCTCGACGATGGTCCGTGGTCAGTGGTCCGTCGTCGTCTTCCGGCTCCCGTTCTATGCCTATCGCTATCGGTTCTTGGTCCCCCCGCTGGCGCCTTCGGCGCGACCATCGACGATCGACCATGGTCTATGGTCAGTGGTCCATAGTCGGTTCTCGGCTTCTGTCTGATGGCTGATCGCTGACTACTGCCCGCTGCCTTCTGCCTGCTGCCCGCAGTCTTTCGCCTTGACACAGCTTTTCCCGGTGGGTAGTGTGACGCGTCTGAATTCATGCTTTGCGAATCCGAATAAAGAAAGGAAGGCCGATGCCGATCGATCTGGACAAATTCAAACACGCTTACGAGAAATGGGTAGAGGAGAGCCTGCCGGATTACCGGGCAGGCAACATGAAGGAGATTGTCAAGAAGTATCCTTTCATTGTTTCCACTGACGTGCCCTGGACTCCGTACCAGGGCCGGCCGTCAAACCAGACCTTCGCACTGGTCACGAGCGGCGGCCTGTATCTCAAGGGCAGCCAGCCACCCTTCGACACCGTTTCAATTCACGGTGATACATCCTTTCGAGAAATCCCCAAAACCGTCCGCCAGGAAGACCTCGGCATTGCCCATGCACATTACGACCACAGCCTGGCGGAGCAGGACATCAACATAATCTTTCCCATCAAGCGCTTCATCGAGTTGGAAAAAGAAGGCATTATCGGCAAGGTGGCGGAAACGCATTACAGCTTCAGCTATGTCAATGACGTCGTGACGCTGGTCACACAAACGATTCCGAAGTTCATTTCCCGGATCAAAGCCGAAGGGGTGGCCATCCTGTTCCTGGTGCCGGTCTGACCCAAGTGTCATCAGACCGTGGGTCTGATTCAGCGGATGGCAGAGGAGGCGGGGTTTCCTACCATCTCCATGGGTAACGCGGCCGATCGCATGGCCCATATCAAACCTCCCCGGGCCCTGCTTGTCAAGTTCGCGCGGGGCAGTATGTTGGGTGAACCCGGCAACGTGAAACGCCAGAGACGCATCATTCTGGATGCGCTGGACGCCTTGAAGACGATGACCAAACCGGGCACGATTCAAGAACTACCCTATCAGTGGAAGCAGCCCGATCCGGAGTAAACAGGGGGTAAGGCCATTGGATTACTAAGGGGTCCGGAACTTAAGCTACATTTCGCTGGACCCCTTAGTTCGCGGGGAAGGCCCTCGCGCTTGCAAGTCAGGCAGCAACCGCTCGGCCCTCCCCACGGACCCTACCGAGAGGGGCGGACCGCCGCCCCTCCTCGGACTCTCCCCCGGACTGTGCGGTCCGGGAGGGACTGTCGCATATATTACGCACCGCACAGTAACTAGCTGTCGGGCGCTCTGACACTCCGGCTCTTCCTGAGTGCCGGGTACCCCCTGGGCGCGCCTGAGCGCCTGATTGCCCGGTTTCAGCTCTCAATTCTCGGCTTGCGGCTCACGGCTCCTCCCTGACCGCTGACCACCGCCCGCTGACGGCTGTATTTTTCCCTTCTCCCCTTCTCGATGTCGCAGAGGTGGGAGGCGGAGATGTCGGGAACCGCAGTGATCACGTCCGACGTCTCTGGGGTCGAGCCTTCCCCGAACGCACGGGCCGTACGGCCTCCCGGATCATTGATCGAATCCGGGTGGGAGACTCCTGGCGTGTCCGCCCTTACGTCTGGTTGAGCCGAACGTCCTGAAATCCTGCTTTGAACTGGGGGGAGAGGGGACGTTGCTTCCTTAGTCTCTTTGTTGCCTTTGGCCTCTTACCCAGGCGTGCTTGCTGCGCGGATGGCGGGGCGCGGCAGCGCCTCGCGAGAGAAGGGAATTCAAGCAACCTCAGACGAGGGCCCCGAGGAACTGCCGGGCGGGCACGCAGCGGATGCCGTTCTGCACGAAGTCCCGCTTGCCTTCCAGCACCACCTGATACACCCAGGGAATTCAGAGGCGATCTCGAAATTATGCCAAGATCGGCTCGATTAGGGGATCTCCTAGGCCGCAATGACTTGCAGCCTTAGCCCAGGGTGAAGCTTCTCCGCATAACCGATAAGGCGATCCAGGGTGAAGCTCTCGATCTTGCCCCTGAGAATGTCGCTGATCCGCGATTCATCAACCCCGATTCTTCGGGCGATGTCCTTCTGCAGCAAGCCGCGCTCCCGCTGGTACCGGGCGATGAGCTGGCAGAGCTGATACTTTGCTCGGTCCACTTCCGTGGCGTTTTTCGGGAGGGCAAGGTTCCCACCTCGGTAGCTCGGGTCGGATAGTTTCTCCCGGATGCGCTTGAGCGTCGCTTCATTAGGAAACGCCTTCTCTCCGTGCACGGTCTTCATGCCATCTACCTCCGGAAACAATTGATCACGCCCAAGAACGGCGAGGCCTCCCGCATACACCAGACGAGTCGGTACTCCTTCCCTTTATGCTCGATCCTGTCCAACATGAAGAACTCCCATTCGCCCTCGCGCTCTTCCGGCTGGAACTCCTTACCGTCCAAGCCTCTGACCAATTCCAGGATGAGATCGTCTTTGATATCGGGGTGCTTGATCTCGTAGTGAGCGTCGATGACCACTTCGTTGATCGGGCGGCCATTGACGACCAGGTTCAACGCGTAGCTTCGGCGCTCCCTCATTGCGTGCAGACTAGCACGGCTTGCCAGATTTGGCAACCAGGATCAGCAATTGATGAAGTTAGCTTTGGGGGACGTCCTTTCCCGGGGTGGCCTGCTCGATCAGCGAGATCGCCCCCGCTTTGTCTGACCGGGGGAGGGGACGGGGAGGGGGGGCTATTCGGGCAGGGGGTCTTACTCAGCAGCGCGGAAGTTTGGCTACATATTGGCCCGCGCTGCTTCGTTCGCGGGGAAGGCCCTCGCCCTTGCACAGGACCCGCGGCAAGGGCTCAGCCCTCCCCACGCACCCACTCCTTCGTCGCGGGTACCCGACCGAGAGGGGCGGGCCGCCGCCCCTCCTCGGACTCTCCCCCGGACTGTGCGGTCCCGGGCAGACTGCCGCCTATCTTATGCACCGCACAGTAACCTCTCGCCCAGGCATGCTTGCGGCGCGGATGCCGGGGGGGCGGCAACGCCACGGGGGAAAAGCCAATTCACACCACCTCCACCCTTTCGTCATGCCGGGTGAGGCTGTATGATAAGATGAGCTTTGGGGGCAACCGGGGAGGAGGGGCCCGGGAAACGGCCGTCCCGGAAGTGCTCCCCTTTTCGAAAGCCGGCGGCTCCATTTCACGCCGAAGCGGCAACGGTGTTATATAGGACAATGAGCGCGGAAGCCTTCGAGGTGGTGGTGTTGACGCACCACGCGGAGATCTTCAGGTATCTCCGGCGGGTGATCGGGCGGGGCGACGACGCCGACGATCTCTCCCAGGAGACGTTCCTCCGGGCGTATCGGGTGTACAGGTCGCTGCCCGGAGACGCCAACGTCCGCGCGTGGTTGTTCTCCATCGCCACGAATCTGGCCAAGAACCACTTCCGCTCGGAGACCCGCCGCCGGCGGGCCTACGGCGAGGTGCGCGCCTCCGCACGGGAGGCCGTGGATCCCGCCCCGGAGGCCGTGCTGGTCTCCCGCGAGACCGGCGCCCTGGTGGAGGGGATCGTCGGGCGTCTCCCGCTCAAGCAGCGGCTGGCGTTCACACAGCGCAAGATCCACGGCCTGGACTACGAGGCGATCGGGCGAAGCTTGGGGTGCTCGGCCGAGAGCGCTCGGGCACATGTGTTCCAAGCGCTTCGCAAGATCCGCCAGGGCCTCGATGGTCACGGGCTGCTCCCCGAGGAGCCGCAGCCATGAGCGACAAGCCGGCAGTGTGCGTCGAGATCAAAAAAGATGATCTCCTGGCTGCGGCGATCGGCGAGGCGACGCCGAGCGCGGCCCGGCGCGTGGAGCGCCACCTGGCCGCGTGCGCCCCCTGCCGCCGGGAATTCCAGGAGTATCGCGCGGTGGACGACGCGGTGACCACCCTACGGGAGGACGAGGTCCCGAGCGGGCGGCTGGCCCAGGCCCGTGAGCGGCTGGAAACGCGGCTGGCGGACCTGCGGAGGCGCCTGCTCACCTATCGCATCTTCCCATCTCCCGTCGGGCATGTCCTGATCGCCCGATCCGAGCTCGGGATCTCGCTGGTCGAGTACCTGGAACGGGGGACGAGCCTGCGGGCCTCACGCCTGAGCCACGAGCCCGGCGTGGAGATGGTCGAGGACGGCGGTGAGCTTGAGGCGCCCTCCCGAGAGCTCTTGGAGTATCTTGACGGCCGGCGAAAGCACCTGGAGTGGCCGCTCGATCTGCGCCTGGCGCGGAGCGACTTCCAGCGGACGGTCCTCCAGGCCACGGCGGCGCTCCCGTACGGCGCGGTGATCCCCTACGCCGGGATCGCCCAGCAAGTCGGCAGGGAGGCGGCCGTGCGCGCCGTGGCCCAGGCGCTCCGCTGGAACCCGCTGCCGATCGTGATCCCGTGCCACCGGGTGATCGGCACCTCGGGCGCCCTGACCGGATACGCCGGCGGCAGGGTGGGCCTCAAGCAAAGACTCCTGTCTCTCGAGGGGGTTCCCACCGCAAAGCGAGCCGGTGTATTGGGCATCACGCCCCAGGCGATGTACATCCTCTATCCCGGGGAACAGGAGTATTGCCTGCCGACGTGCCCCTCCTTGAGCACGCACCGCCCTGCGCCGCTCACGCGCTTCGCCTCGCGCGAATCCGCCGAGGCGGCGGGCTTCGCCCCCTGCACGACCTGCCGGCCGGACCTCCACCCGATTTCACGCTAACCTCCCTCCGGTGTCATACCGGGTGAAGGTCGAACCCGGGACAACGCACAAGGGAGGGAGGCACACATGGGAACAATCCTGACGGGGCTGCAGGTTCTACTGGCCGTGCTGTTCATGGCGTCGTGGTTCGGCGGTCCAATGGTCCTGGTCGACTGGTTGCGGAAGCGCCGCCGGGAGACGGTCATGCAGCAGATCGCACTCACCGACGCGATCTACGCGCGATTTGGATCGATCGCCTCCCCGGTGGTGAAAAGACCGCTGTGGGGCCCTCGGCAGATCCAGATCCAGGTGGGACCCGGAGCCGTAGCAGAGGTTCTCGTGGCGGCGCATGAGGTGCTCTCCGTTGCCGACCGAATGAACCTGCGTCGTTACCAGATCGTCCTCACGCCCAGCCAAGAGCCCATCCGCGGGGAGGAGAAGACCCCGGCGCGCCAGTCCACGAAAAGATGGCATGGCGAGACCATCGTCGCCACCCGATAAAGCCATCCTCTCTCGCTTCCGACAAATCATGCAAGATCGGAGTGAGCCGCTTCCCAGGGTCCCACCCGGCCCTGATGGGCCGGCACCCGGGGAAGGCTATTGCGCAGAGCGAATCGCGCCAAGGGGAGATCGTTGCCGTGTGCATCCATGAGGACGCCGTGTTGCTAGCGGCCAAGGAGCGGATGGAGGATGCATTGCGCTATGCGGAGCAAAGACGAGCCCTCCGTGCCGCCCACCCGCCGCGCCGGCCGTTGCGGTTCTACCTCGGAATGGCCCTGGTCCGGCTCGGCCACTGGATCATGGGGCACCCCACCCCAGCGCCGGGATCCCCGATCGGGCTCCCACAGGCGCAATCCTGAACAGATAGTGGATGTGGGAGTCAATGAGGGCCGTTGCAACTTTTGTAACCTTGTTGCTTTGAGCTCCCGCTCTGGAGCTGCCGGCGGGGTGGGAGCGACCGGGAGATGGTCGAGGCGGGCTAGCCGGACGGGCGGGTGGACCATTCGTCCTCCGGCGGCTCCAGGCCGGCCGCGCGGAGGTCCCGGCGGAGCTTCCGGGCGAGCATGATAACGTCAATCAGATTCCCTTCACCTGCCTCGCTGGCGTCCTCGGGCAATACGGCCCGCGCCTGTTGCAGTGCCGCCTCCATCCGGTCGTTGTGCTTCTTCAGCATCCTGGCGATGTGCTCGGGTGTGATCTGTCTCGACTTGAGCTTGACGCGGGGACCGGAGTAGAAGCCGTGCTCCTCCATGTCCCGTTCGTACTCCTCCAGCTCTTCGGGGCCCATCCCCTCCATGTGCTCGGTGTGGTCTACGCCCGGCATCTCTTCGACCCGATCGTCGGAGAGCACGATCCGCGTGAACTCCGCCAGCGACGGCGTCCCCTGCGCGGCGCACCATTCGTTCCACATCTTCTTGACGGGGACGATGATGTCCTCGTCCTGCTCCAGGTAGGCGCGCACCCATTGGATGAGTTCAGACGGAGCCCCGCTCATGGCTGATCACTCCTCGTAGGAAAACCGCAGTGCTGCCTGCCGCCGGCGACCACCCTCGATGACCCCGTTGCCGACCGCCTCCGGCTTCGCGTGATCCCGGGGGCATTGTACGTGTGTCCATTCGAGATATCAAGCCGGCACCCGCCTTGTAAAGTCCGAGTATTTTCAGCCTGTCCTCAGCCTCGCCGGGGGCCATGGCGTCCGCTCAGAGACCGATCGGGATTTCTGTTGACGCTGCTGCACCCGGGGGGCAACATGGAAACGTTCCTGCGGTTCAATGTGCGAGGTGCGGGGTCGGTCGGGGACGATCCAGACGATGATCCGACTGGTTAACGTGTCCAAGGTCTACGACGGGGCGGGGGCAAAGGTGACGGCGCTGACGAACGTGTCGCTCGCCATCGCCCCCGGGGAGTTCGCGGCCCTGATGGGGCCCAGCGGCTGTGGCAAGAGCACGCTGCTGCATCTCGTGGCCGGGGTGGATCTCCCGACTTCCGGCGAAGTCCGGGTGGACGGCTGCGCCCTGGCGCGGCTCTCGGACCGGGCGCTCAGCCAGTTCCGGCGCGACCGGGTGGGGATCGTGTACCAGTTCTACAACTTGCTCCCGACGATGTCGGCCTGGGAGAACGTGGCCCTGCCCGCGCTCCTGGCGGGCCTTCCCGCACGGGCTGTGCGGGAGCGGGCGGAGGAGGTGCTCCGCCAGGTGGGGATGCTTCACCGGAAGAACCACTGGCCGCACGAGCTGTCGGGCGGCGAGATGCAGCGTACGGCCATCGGCCGGGCGCTGGTGAACGGCCCGCCCGTCCTCCTGGCGGATGAGCCCACGGGCAACCTGGACTCCAAGGCCGGGCGGGAAGTGCTGGAACTCTTGGCGCATCTGAACAGCGAGCGGGGCGCGACCATCCTCCTGGCGACCCACAGCCAGGAAGCTGCCGCATTCGCCCGGCGCATCATCCATCTGCGGGATGGAACGATCTCGGATGGCTAATAGCCCGGACTGCTGGAAGGCTTGAAGGCTGGGAGGCTCGGAGGCTAGAGCCCGATGCCACAGCGCCGAACCGCCTTGAGCTTTCTAGCCTTCCAGCATCCTAGCCTTCCAGCGAGCCTATCTTGACATGCGCGCTTTGTTTCGCCTGATCCGCCTGGTGGCCTGGCGGGCGATCTCGCGGGACCCGCTGCGGAGCCTCATCACCGTCCTGGGCGTCGCGTTGGGCGTGGCCGTGGTTCTGGCCATCCACCTGGCCAACGACGGGGTCCTGGAGTCCTTCCGGACCAGCCTGGATTACGTCGCCGGGAAGAGCCGCCTCCAGGTCAGCGCGGGCGAGGTGGGATTCGACGAGACCCTGCTCCCGGTCATTGCCGGGACGCCGGGCGTCGCCCACGCCGTCCCGATGGTCGAGGCGGTGACGCCGGTGGCAGGGCTTCCCGGTCAGGTGCTGCTGGTCCTGGGCGTGGACGTCCTGGCCGATGCGGGCGTCCGGGATTACCGCGGGCCGACGCCGGAACTCGCCGATCCTCTGCAGCTCTTGGCCGAGCCTGACGCCATCCTCCTGACGGAGCGGTTCGCGCGGGCGCACGATCTCACCGTCAACGGTTCGATTCGATTGCTCACGCCCACGGGGCCGAAGACGTTCGTCATCCGCGGGCTCTTGGCGGACCAGGGGGCGGCGCGGACCATGGACGGGCAGTTTGCGGTCCTGGACATCGCGGCGGCGCAGCTAAACTTCGGCAAGCTGGGCCGGCTGGATCGCGTGGACCTGTTGCTCGACGAGCACGCGCACCCGGATCAGGTCGCGGCGACGCTCCACCGGCGCCTGCCGCCCGATCTCACGGTGGAGCGGCCGGAGGCGCGGAACGCTCAGGTGGAGCAGATGCTCCTCTCTTTCCAGTTGAACCTGTTCGTCCTGAGCCTGATCGCCCTCTTCGTCGGCGTGTTCCTCGTCTACAACACCATGTCCGTGTCCGTGGTTCGGCAGCGGCGACAGATCGGCATTCTTCGGGGCCTGGGGCTGAGCCGTCGCCAGGTCCTGCTTGCCGTGGCGGCTGAAGGGGGATTGATCGGGGTGCTGGGCTCCGCCCTCGGCGTGGCGCTGGGCGTGCTCCTGGCCCGGGGGACCCTCGGGGCCGTGAGCCAGACCGTCTCGGCGCTCTACGCCTTCGTCCGGCCCGGCGAGCTGCGCCTGCCTCCGGCGGTGATCTTCCAGGCGGTTCTTCTCGGATGCGGGATCGCCGTGATCTCCTCGCTGCTCCCCGCGCTGGAGGCGGCAACCGCCACGCCGCGCGAGACGATGGCGTCGGCCTGGCTGGAGCGTCGGCACCATCCGTGGCTCGCGGCGTGCGCCGGATGCGCGCTGGTCCTCGCCGCGTACGGGCTGGCGCAGGGAGGCCCGCTGGCGGGACGGCCCCTGCTGGGCTACGGCGCGGCGCTCTGCCTCCTGCTGGGGACCACACTGCTCTGTCCGGCCTTCCTCCTGGTGTGCCAGCGGGCATTGGCGGCGAGTCTCAGCGGCTCGAGGTTTCTCGCCTGGAGGGTGGCGGCCGGGAACCTCGGCCGCGCCCCGCGCCGCAACGCGGTGACGATCGGCGCCATGGTGGTCGGGTTGGCCATGCTGGTGAGCGTGTCCACCATGATCCAGAGCTTCCGCAGGACGGTGGAGGTCTGGATCCAGCAGACGATCCGCGCGGATTTGTACCTCTCGCGGGCCACGCGGTTGATCAAGGGGGCCGACACGCGCCTTCCCGCCGGCATGCTGGAAGAGGTGAGGCGGATCCCGGGCGTGACCGACGTGGACGGGTTCCGGGGACTCCGGGTCGAGGATGGGCGCGGCGGGCGGTTCCTTTTGGGGGCGGGGGACTTCGACGTGATGGCCCGCCGGGGCCGCCTGCTGTTTCGCCGCGGCGATTCGGGGACGATCCTGCGTCAGGCCAAGGACGAGGATCGTCTGATCGTCTCCGAGACTTTCGCCGAGCGCTACCGGCTGAGGGAAGGGGACGAGGTGACCCTGCACCCGCCCGGACAGACCGTTCGCCTGCGCATCGCCGGCGTGTATTACGACTACACGACGGAGGGCGGTCTCCTGGTCATGGACAGGTTCCTCTTCCAGCGGCTCTGGCGCGATCCCTGGCTGACCTCGATCGTCGTCTACGTCGCCCCCGGGTCGGATCCTGAGACAGCTCGCCGGGAAATCCTCCGGCGACTGCCCCCGCATGAAGAGCTCGTGGTGCTGTCCAACCGGGAACTCAAGGCGCGCATCCTGGAGGTCTTCGATCAGACCTTCGCCATCACCTACGCCCTGGAGGTGGTGGCCCTGGTGGTCGCGGCCCTGGGCATCCTCAACACGCTCATCGCGTCGGTCCTGGAGCGAACCAGGGAGATCGGCATTCTTCGCTCGGTCGGGTTCACCCGGGGGGGCGTCCAGCGCACCATCCTGTGCGAGGCCGCCTTCATGGGAACGCTGGCCAATGTCCTGGGGGCCCTGTCCGGGGTGGCGCTGTCGCTGGTCCTGATCTACGTCATCAACAAGCAGTCCTTCGGCTGGACGATCCAGTTCGCGTTCCCCGCCCGTCTGATCGCGGAATATGCGCTCCTGACGCTCGCGGCCAGCCTGGCGGCGGGGTGCTTCCCCGCCTGGCGCGCCTCACGCCTTCCCATCGCCGAGGCGGTCAGGTATGAATAGGCGTGTTTGACGGTTCGGCAGTTCGGCTGTTCCCGAGCCACCGAACGGTCGAACCATCGAACGTTTGTGAGAGAGTCCGTCGAGGCCGCGCATGATTCCTGAGTTTTGGGTTTGGCTCCTCACGATGGGCATGGCGGTGGGTGCGATCACCGTGTACGCGATCGCGACACTGACGTTCCGCCTTGCGGATCAGGCGCTGGAGGTCGTTGCGCTGGGGGTGCCCTTCCGCGCGATCCCGTACGCCGATATCGAGTCTGCCGATCGAGGCGGCTTGCTGTTTCGCGAGCACTGGGTCTCGTTCCGCCTGAAGAACCGGATCACGCTGCGCCTGCGGCGGGGGAAACGCCGCACCATCGTCATCACCCCGCCGGATCCGGACGCGTTTCTCCTCGATCTGCGTTCCCGTCTTCACGCTGCTCCGTTCAGGGAGAGTAACTAACCCCCATGACGCCAAAGCCGCCAAGCAGGATCTGGCCTCTGAAATTGCCGGCCTCCGCCCTTTTCTTTGTGATCCTGGCGTCCTTGGCGCCCCCCGCTCCGGGCCGCGTAGCGGGGCGGAGTTGGCGGTTGATGCTTGCTCCGGGCGCCGAGGCGGGGGAGTTCCGGCAGGCCCAACCCGGTTATGCGTTTTCCTTCCCCTGCGATCATTACTCCCACGACGACTTTCGCACCGAGTGGTGGTACTACACCGGCCACCTGCGCGCGGCCGGCGGCCAGGAATACGGCTACCAGGTGACGTTCTTCCGGAGGGGGGTGGCCGAAGCCCGGGCCAACCCCTCGCGCTGGGCGGCGGAGAATGTCTACCTGGCTCACTTCGCCATCTCGGATATCCCGCGAAAGGACTTCAGGTATTTCGAGCGGGTGAGCCGGGCCGGGCTGGGGCAGGCGGGCGCCAGCCAGAGGGAGTTCCACGTCTGGATCGGGGATTGGGAGGCGACCGGGGACGGGACGACGCAGCGGCTGCGAGCAAGAGGAGACGGATTCGCCGTGGACCTGTCGCTCACCTCGCAGAAGCCCCCCGTGATCCACGGCGAGAACGGAATCAGCCAGAAGGGCGAGGGGCGGGGCCGCGCTTCGCACTATTACTCGCTGACGCGCCTCGGGACCGAGGGGACGCTGACGGTTGGCGGCAAGGTGCTCTCGGTTTCGGGCCTGAGCTGGATGGATCACGAGTTCGGCTCCACCCAGCTCCACCCCGACCAGGTCGGATGGGATTGGTTCAGCCTGCAGTTCGAGGATGGAACGGAGCTGATGCTCTACATCATCCGGAAGGCGAACGGGCGGCCCGACCCGTATTCGGCCGGGACCTTTGTCGAAGCAGACGGACGCACGATCCGGCTCAGGCAGGCGGACTTCACGGTGGAGGTCCTGGATCGGTGGAAGCGTCCCCGAGGGAAGGGTGTCTACCCGATGAAATGGCGGCTCAGGGTGCCGACGCTCGGCCTGGACCTTCTGGTGACGCCGGCCTTCCCCGAGCAGGAGCTGGACACCGCCAAGAGCACCCGGGTGATCTATTGGGAAGGAGCGGCGTTCGCCGAGGGCACGATTCGAGGTCGCGGCCTCGCCGGGCGCGGCTACGTGGAGATGACGGGCTATGCCGAGCTGTTCCGGAAGAAGCTGTAGCCGTCGTCTTGCGGCGAGCGCATTTCCCGAGGCAACATCCTCTTCGCCTCGCCAGCCGCGAGAGCACTACCTACCGGGCAACTGCCTGTTTTTGCCTTGACTTCGCCCCCGGGG
>Ga0315282_10001980_pt1 | contig 38349 bp, 37 predicted proteins | sample YL17G07_20_MG_FD_203693 | JGI IMG/M metagenome (GOLD analysis project Ga0315282, IMG submission 203693) | Sediment microbial communities from Yellowstone Lake, YNP, Wyoming, USA - YL17G07_20 | ecosystem: Environmental > Aquatic > Freshwater > Lake > Sediment | place: USA: Wyoming | collected... | reverse complement strand
CCAATCCGCGGCGACTTCGTGATACTGTCCAAACCACGGTTCGGTTGAGTCTCGGCCATTCCAGGGTGCCGTCCAGTGCCATCCAAGATTGCCATAGAGCCATCCGTATGCCCACCCTGCAAGCAGGCCGTAGGAGTGGTTGGAGATGTAGATCCTGTTGAAGCCCTCAGGGGCGTAAGCGGCCCGACTGGCCATCTTGGCCGCATCGTAGTTCCAGTCGAACGAGTCAATCCGGGTGGCCGGCGCCATCCCTTTGGCCAGAGGGTCCTTGCCCTCGGCGCCGATGGTCCCGCCGACGTGCGTGGAGTGCTTGGAGTTGGCGACGACATCCGTCACGTTGACCCGCGAGCCGCCTTCAGGCTTTCGGAACTCCTGGTGGGAGAAACGAACTCCGCCGGAGTCCCAGACGCCCACGATGATGCCGCTGCCGTCGAGATTCCAAGCCGACAGGTCCCGGATTCTGTCGGCCGCCGTCGAGATGGCGGCCTGGACATTCCTTGTCGCATAGTACATGGGCCTTCCGTCCGACAGGGCCATCAACTCGTACTCCTGCCCTCCATCCGCGCTTCGGACGGCAAAACCGTACCTCTGTGCCCAATCGATGGCTTCGGCCTTGGCGGCTATGGCATTGGCCGTCAGCTTCGCCACGAACGCATCATCCGGCCCACGCCCATTCGGATCGGTCCTGTCGCCCGCTTGCGCGGCGCCCGCCAACAGCCAGCATAGCGCCAATAGACACCCCAAAGGGGCATTTTTGAGATACTCAGAGCACAGAGCTGTCTGAAGGGATGTTTGCCGTCCGTTACGGCTCCCAATGGAGCCACTTGCCGTCCCACGAGTCGAAACCGCCATCGGTTGACCCCTCCTGATCGGCGTTGCGGTATCCGGCTATACCGCCTGCCGATGCCTAAGACTCCGCGTTCTCTCCTGCCGGGACACTTCCGGCTGCCCTGTGGGCGCACGCCGCGTGAGATTTATCCGCATTGCCGCTATCGCTTCTATCCACACAGAGCCAACCGTTTCCGCTGCGGGCCGTGCCGCGCCGGCGTCGACCACGACCGCCGGGCGCCTGTCGCAGAACAGTCTCGCGTTTCCTGGATCGGACCTGCACTCGATACACAGCCACTGTCGGCTGATTATACCCGCCCGCCGCACGCCCGGTCAACGCTTTTCGCTGATATGTTCCGGTCCCGCGTCCGAAAAACAGGCCGTTTTCACAATCAAAACAGAGGCACTGCCGTTTTTGCCGGCACTTTTTGCGTGAAAACAGAGTGTGACGGAGCCTGGAAGTCCGCAGCCGGGGGTGCAACAGACCCAATGAAAAAGCCCCTGAGCAAACGGAGGGAGAGGAAGCGAGACTACCCAGGGGCTTATAGTGCTCTACGTATTTATACGTATTTTAGCCGGCCTCTCCAAGGATGTCAAGAGCAAGATTCAGAAATTTTGTGCAATTCTGACGTCCCGGTGCCTCAGGCCGCGAAGCGGCTTTGCGAACATGGGCAGCCGGCCGGGCATATAGATTACGGTTGAATTGGCAGGCCTTCCGGGTCATAATGAAGATAGGTGCAGGCTGGCGAATCACACCTTGGCAGGTGGGGCGGGTCGCAGGTGATCTGGAAGGAGTGCGTAGAGATCAAAATTCAGCGTAGTTGATGTTGGAAGGGCGAAGGGATGTATGTCACATCGCAGTTTTCCGTGTTCATGGTCAACAAACCCGGTGTGCTGGCCCAGGTACTGGGGGAGTTTGCGAACGTCAAAGTCAACATCACGGCGATCACGATGATGGACTCGGCCGAGCATGGCGTGATGCGCGTCGTATTCGAGGAGCCGGAGAAGGCCCGGGAAATCCTCTCGCGATTGAACCTGCCCTACAACGAGACCGAGGTGCTGTGCGTGAACCTGGCCAACAAGGCTGGCGCCCTGGCGACCGTCGCGGAGAAGCTGGCCAAGGGGCACATCAACATCGCCTATGCGTACTGCACGGCGGGGGCCAGCGGGGGACGCACAACCGGCGTGCTCAAGGTCTCTGATGTCAAGAAGGCCATGAAGCTGCTCCAAGACCACAACAAGGAGAGCAAGGACCTGACGTCGTTGCGTCGCTCCAAGGCGGCGCGAGCCTGATCGCTCGGAGTCCCGCCTTCAGGCGGCAAGACGCGAGCACTGCTCCACTGTGTGAACGCGGAACTCCCGATCAGCACTTGCTTTCTACTGACGGCTGCGAGGTCGCGACCTGTCTCGACCTGCATTGTGCAATCCGCAGTCGGCGCAGGGTCCCACAGGTGCAGAAAACCCGCCGTCTTCCTCACTTCTGCAAAACACTTTTCACTTTGCACATCGAGCTCTCTTTTGGCTTTTTTTTACTGAGGGTTTTTGCTACACTGTGCCGATGTTTTTAGCAGGGAGGCCTTTTTAAGAAGGGATGCAATGAGTTACCCGGAGATTGAAACCCGGACCGTGACAATCAAGGCCGCCCACCGATATGAGGTGGTTGAGGTCATGAATCGTCCAAAGTTAGCGGGCAGGAAGTTTCATTTCATCGGGGCCGGCGGCGTCGGCATGAGCGGACTGGCACAGTTCCTCATCGAGCACAAGGCGATCGTCAGCGGTTCCGATCAAACGGCCAGTTCGGTTACCTCGCGTTTGAGCCAGATGGGCGCCGACATCCACATCGGTCACAACGGGGACAATCTGCCGCCGGACGTCGATACCGTGGTGATCTCCGCGGCGATCCGGGAGAGCAATCCGGAGCTGGAGCTGGCTCGCCGGCGGGGCTGCCGCGTCTTCAAGTACGCCCAGTTCCTCGGCGAGCTGTTCAACCACTTCGAGGGCATCGCCATCAGCGGCACGCACGGCAAGAGCACGACGAGCGGCTGGCTGGCCTTCTGCCTCAAGCAGATCGGCATCGACACGAATTTCGTCGTCGGCGCCGAAGTCCTCCAGTTGGGCGGCTCCTCGGGCAGCGGCCGCAGCGAGTTCTTCGTCGCCGAGGCCTGCGAGTACGACCGCAGCTTCCTGAACCTGAGGCCGAAGGTCGCCTGCATCCTGAACATCGAGCGGGACCATCTGGACTGCTACCGCGACGAAGAGGAGATCGTCGATACGTTCTACCAGTTCGCACTGGGGACCAGGCCCGACGGGCTGGTCGTGGCCGGTGGCGAGGACCCGAATACCGCCAAAGTGATCGAGCGTCTCGGCGGCGAGCGGACGGTTTTGACGTTCGGCCTGAGCCCCGGCTGCGACTTCCATGCCGGTAATATCTGTGAAACTGACGGATTCTACCAGTTTGACGTTTTCCGGGGCGGACAGTATCTGGGGTCAACGGGAATGTCTCTGCCGGGGCGGCACAATGTGCTCAATGCTCTGGCGGTCGTTGCTGCGGCGGCGGGAGCCGGGGTCGAGCCGCAAAGCGTGCTCGAGGTGCTCGAAGATTTCAAGGGGATGAACCGCCGGCTCATGCTCAAGGGACGATTCGATGGGATCACCGTGCTGGACGACTATGCCCATCACCCGACCGAGATCAAGGCGAGCCTCAAGGCGATCCGGGAGCGATATCGGCCCCGGCGGCTCTGGTGCGTCTACCAGGCCCACCAGTACAGCCGCACGAGTTCCCTCCTCGATGAGTTCGCCGACAGCTTCACGCAGGTGGACACGGCGATCATCCCGGAGATCTACTTTGCCCGGGACTCGGAGGCCAGCCGCAACGAGGTGAACGCGGAAATCCTCGCCCGGCGAATTCGCGGCCGGGGGACGGATGCGCAGTATATCGGAGGCTTCGATGCCGTGTGCGACTATCTTGAAAAGAACGTCCACAGCGGCGATCTGGTGGTGACAATGGGCGCCGGCGACATCTGGAAGGTGGCAGATGAGTATATTCAGCGGCTTGGACGAAATCGTTGAGCAGGACCACGTGCTGGCGCCGCACACCTGGTATCGCTTGGGCGGTCCGGCGGACTATTTGATCCGGCCGAGGACCGTCAAAGAGCTCAAGGAGGTGGTCCGCCGGTGCAACGAGAGCCACATCCGTCTGTACGTGATGGGGTTCGGGTCCAACCTGCTGGTGAGCGACGAGGGTGTCCGCGGGGCGGTGATCAAGCTGGAAGGCGAGGAGTTCCGCCGGACCGAGTTCCAGGATGAGCAGGTCACGGCCTGGGCGGGGGCGGAGTTGAGCAAGCTCGTCCTGGACTGCGTCGAGAAGGGGCTCTCCGGCCTTGAGGCGCTGACCGGCATCCCCGGCTCGATCGGCGGCGCGGTGCGCATGAACGCCGGAGGCAATTTCGGCGACATCGGCTCGGCCGTCGAATCCGTGACGCTGATGGACCTCCAGGGCAACGTATTCGAGAAGAAAAAGCCCGAGCTGATCTTTGACTACCGCTCAGTGAATATTCGCGCGCGATTCATCCTCTCTGCACAATTGTCCCTGGCCTCGGGCGATCCGGACAAGATCCTGCGAACGGTGAAAGAGAGCTGGATCTATAAGAAGAACACGCAGCCTCTGAACACGCGGAATTGCGGGTGCGTCTTCAAGAACCCGCCGGAAGGCGCCGCCGGGGCTTTGATCGACCGGGCCGGCCTCAAGGGACTTCAAATCGGCGGGGCGGTGGTCAGTGAAAAACACGCGAACTTCATCGTGGCCAAGGACGGGTGCACCAGCCGTGACGTGCTCCGGCTGATCGACGCCATCAAGCAGCGGGTTCGCGAGCGGTTCGATGTCGAGCTGCAACTGGAACTGGAAATCTGGCAGTGATAACGGAAGTCCGATTTTTGATGGTTGATTTTTGATTTTCCGGAGCGCGGCGGATGAACAGCGAGGAACTGAAAGCCAGGACAAAGCAGTTCGCCTTGCGGGTAATGAAACTGGTGGGAGCATTGCCGAGGACTACGGTTGGAAGGGCAATAGGGGGGCAATTGGTCCGTTCCGGGACTTCGGTCGGAGCGAACTACAGGGCGGCCTGCCGTGCGCGGTCCAAGACAGAGTTCGCGGCCAAACTCGGCACAGTTGCAGAGGAGGCGGACGAAACCTGCTTCTGGCTCGAACTGATCATCGAGGGCGAGCTTCTCCCCGAGAAACGAGTGGCTGCCCTTCTGGAGGAGTCCAATGCATTAACCGCCATCTTTACGGCGGCAGTTCGAACTTCAAAACTTGGAAGAAATCGCTGATGACGATGCGACTCTCGCTAAATCAAACATCAAACATCAAACATCAAACTTCGAATCACCCGGATCCGATCAGGGTCGCCGTTCTGCGAGGAGGAGTCGGCCGTGAGCGCGAGGTGAGCCTGGAGAGCGGCCGATGCGTCGCCGAGGCGCTTTGCCAGGCCGGACTTGAGGCGATTGTCTCGGATATCCGGCCCGATGACATGGTCGTGCTGGACAGGAAGGACATTGACGTGTTCTTTCTGGCCCTGCACGGGGAGTTCGGCGAGGACGGGCAGCTTCAGCAGATTCTTGAGAATCGCGGCTTAGCCTACACGGGCAGCGGTCCGGAGGCGAGCCGGCTGGCCTTCGATAAGATGGCGAGCAAGCGGCTGTTCGCGGAAGCGGGTGTGAGCGTGCCGGCGGTCGTCGAGTTCCATCCGGACATGGACCGGCGTGACCTCGACCGGCAGCTCGACGGGCTGGGCGAGCGAGTGGTGATCAAGCCCATCCGGCAGGGCAGCAGTGTCGGGGTGCATATCGTCGGGAGCCGCGACGAAGCGGTCTCGACGGCCCGGCAGGTGCACAAAGAGTTCGGCGACTGCATGATCGAGGCGTTCATCCGCGGCCGTGAGATCACCGTCGGCGTGCTTGGACGCCAGGCGCTGCCGATCATCGAGATTCGCAGCAAGACCGGATTCTACGACTACCACGCCAAGTACATCAGCGACCAGACGCGATATCTTTTCGATACGGTCGAGGATGACGCAGTGAGGAGCCGGATTACCAAGGCGACGATGGCGTGCTTTGACGCGCTTGGCTGCCGTGATTTTGCCCGGGTGGATTTCATCGTGGCCGAGGATGGCACGCCGTACGCCCTGGAGGTGAACACGATCCCCGGCTTCACCACGCATTCGCTGCTTCCCAAGGCCGCCGCGAAGACCGGGCTCGCCATGTCGGCCTTGTGCAGCCAGATCGTTCAGAGGGTCTTTTCACGGAGGAACTGCCGGGTCAACCGGTAGGCGGCCATCCGGAGGAGTTGAATCACCCGCGCGATGCGGGTGTACATTGAAACGAGGCGGCAAGTGGCGGACAAAAAGCAGAAGATCGGCATCAAGGAACGAATCCTCGCTTGGCGGAACGGCAGGAGCAAGAAACGCTCGGCAGGGCGAGGGTGGAACTGGCTCGGCCTGTTGAAGGTGGCGGCGGTCATTGCCCTGCTGGTCGGCGCCGGTGCGTTCTTGCGATACGCGGAAGGATACGTGCGGTCGGCAAATGCCGGCGAGGAGGGGTCCCTGATCCTGGTGGATGTCCCGGGCTGGGTCAACTGGGACCTGAAGGTGCGAGTGGCCGAGATGGCCGGCACCAGCCGGTTCCCGGTCCTCGACGACGAGACGGCGACCGTCGTGGCCCGCAACCTGGCTCCGATGGCGTGGCTGGACGACGTCCGTGTGCAGGTGACGAACGACTCCGTGCGCGTGAAGGCCCGCTGGCGTAAGCCCCTGGCGCTGGTCGTCAAGGGCTCGCAGAAGTTCTACGTCGATGCCGACCTCGTCGTGCTGGATTACATGCCGATGCCGCACCTGCCGATTGTGGAGGTCAAAGGCGTCACCGTGGAGCCGGCCCCCAGGCCCGGTGAGAGATTCGATCGTGAGGACCTTGCCGCCGCCGTCGCGTTGATCTCGCTGCTGCACCGGATGGACGTGGAGGTCGCGCCGAAGACGCCTCTGCTGGAGCAGATCGCCAGCGTCAACGTCACCAACTACAAGGGCCGGAAGTCGCCGCGAGAGCCGCACATCATCCTCAACACCAAGGACGATATCGAGATCATCTGGGGCGCCGAGATCGGGGAGTGGGCCAAGCATCTGGAGGCCAAGGACGAGCAGAAGCTCGCCAAGCTGTACACCTACTACAAGCAGAATGGCTCGCTCAGCGCGGGGGTGAAGTACATCAACCTGCGCGATCCGCAGGACAAGGTCCCCCAGCCGATCGACAAGTACCGGTAGCGAAGGCGTCGAGTGCCGCCGGCAGGTCCTGGTAGCGGTAGGCGATGCCGTAGTGCTCACAGATTGTCTTGAGGCGCTTCAACGTCGCCTCACTCAGATCGCTCTGAAAGGCGGAGTCGCCCTTGCAGCAGAAGATCCGGCAGGCGGCAAAGCGATGCTCGTGAACCGAGCAGCGTTGATTCTGTTGATAGGGGCATCGACCGTCGGGCATGCGTTTCAATCGCCCGATGTTCAGCTTTGCGGCTAAGTAAACAAGCTCGGGCGGCGTGACGAAGAGCCGGTGGTCGTAGGCCGGGAAATCGCAACAGGCTCCGCAGGCGGCGCACGATCCGGCACCGGCCGGGTTCTGCTTCAACTGTGAATCGATCCAGCCGTAAAGCTCCGCTACCTCTGCGATGATTCGGCGGTGTCGTTCGGGTTCTCCCACCATCGGTTGTTCCTTCGGATCCTCTCGATTTCCTCGCAACTGTAATATCGGCCGTAGTTGATACCGGCGCACCGCATGCCCACCGCCTCCCACGCGTCAGGACTGGACAGATTCTCCGACCAGAAGGGCCACGTGCGGCACTGGCTCGGCCGGACAGGGTAAATCGCGCATCGCCTCCCGCCTTCGACCTGCTGTAAAAAGACACAGTCCTTCGTGGCCCGGTCCTCGATGATCGTCGCGCGAATCCCCACCCGACGCAGATATCTTTGCCGAAGCTCACGCGTTGTCATTCCCAGGTACTCGGCAATCCGCTCAACCTCCGGCTCAAGTGCCCAGATATACCCCTCTGTCGGCCCCGCGCAGCACCGCCCGCACTCCCGGCACGCAAAGTGCAGACCCCCCGAATACCATTCTGTCCCCGATGTCTCTTCGATCACGATTCCATGATATCACACACCGCCGCGAATGTGAACGCTCTTCGCCTTGCCTTTCTACTGGCTTGCGCTTAGCATGACGCTCATGGCGCGGACAGGCCATGCAAATAGGGCCTGCCGAGGATCAAAATCACGGCTGATTCTGTGAAATGAAGCGTCGTTTCACGAGGCTGCGAGCCAAGGAGAAAACCTATGTCCATTCCGTCGACGCGATCGGTTCGATGGTTACTTGGCATTGTCCTGCCGGCGCTGGTCGGCGGCCCGCTGGGGCGCGGGGCTGATTCATCTGCATCGAATTCCGGCGCCCTGGCTGCTCCCATGATATGGACGGCGGCTCAGGACCATCAGAACATGATGGATCAACTCGGCATCAAGACCCTCCGGCGGGGCGCAGACGGCATGGACCGCCAGTCACCTTATTATCAGAACACCGACGAGTCCAAGGCCAATCCCTATCCGAACCTTCCCGATCCGCTGATTCTGAGGAATGGGCAGAAGGTGACCCCGGCCGAGATGTGGCTCAAGCAGCGCCGCCCGGAGATCGTGGAGGATTTCGACCGGGAGGTTTACGGCCGGGTCCCCAAGGAGACTCCGAAAGTGACGTGGGAAGTGACCGACACGACGAAGGAGACCGTCGGCGATGTGCCGGTCATCACGAAACAGCTTGTGGGCCGCGTCGATAACTCCTCCTGTCCGGCGATCACCGTGGCCATCCAGTTAACGCTGACCACGCCGGCCGATGCGACCGGTCCAGTGCCGGTGATGATGGAATTTGGTTTCTCGTTCGGACCCGGCTTCGGCGGCGCGCGAAAGAGTGGCCCCGGACTCACGACCGGGCCTGGCGGCTTCGGCGGCGGCTGGCAGCAACAAGTCCTTGCCAAGGGCTGGGGCTACGCGATCCTCACTCCGAACAGCATCCAGGCCGACAATGGGGCCGGCCTGACCCGGGGCATCATCGGCCTGTGCAACAGGGGCCAGCCCCGCAAGCCGGATGATTGGGGCGCCCTTCGCGCCTGGGCCTGGGGCGCCAGCCGGGCGCTGGATTATTTCGAGACCGACAGATCTGTGGACGCCAAGCAGGTCGGTATCGAGGGTTTGTCTCGCTATGGCAAGGCGGCGCTCGTCGCCATGGCCTATGATGAACGGTTCGCCATCGGCTTCATCGGCTCCTCCGGCGAAGGCGGCGCTAAGCTGCACCGCCGCAACTGGGGCGAGCTCGTGGAGAACCTGACCGGAAGCGGCGAGTACCACTGGATGGCCGGCAACTTCCTCAAGTACGGCGGTCCGCTGAACGCCGGGGACTTGCCCGTGGACGCGCACGAGTTGATTGCCCTGTGTGCCCCGCGACCGACGTTCATCAGCTACGGCGCCTCATCGGGGCCGGGTGCCGAAGGTACATGGGTGGACCAGAAGGGCAGCTTCATGGCCGCAGTCGCCGCCGGACCGGTATACAGGCTCCTGGGCAAGAAGGACCTGGGCACAACCGAGATGCCGCCGGTGGAAACCGGATTGATGGATGGCGAGCTCGCCTTCCGCCAGCATAGCGGCGGCCACACCACCGGCCCCAACTGGCCGGTTTTCTTAACCTGGGCCGACCGCTACATCAAAGCCCCGCCCCTGCCCCGCCCCACCTCCACCCCAGCCCCGCCGCCGACCCCCACCCCGCCCTAACGCTCCGTCTTTTCACCTATCCCTTCGTGGGTTTCCCCTTGCCTCTCCGCCAGCTCGTGACTATAACGCCACGGGTTGCGCGGGCATGTAGTGCTTTAGTGCCGGGGACAGACCCCGTTTTCCCACTATTTGAGTCTCTTCGGATCGAGCAGGCGTGCACCGTGATGAATGGTGAGCACCTCGACGGCCTCACTGCGAAAGCGATAGATGATGCGGTAATTGCCGAGGATGAGTTCTCGAACGCTCTTATCGCCGATCTCAGGAACGGCCCTGCCCAACTCGGGAAATTCAGCCAGCCGTTCAACCATCTGGAGGACATCCATCACGAAGAGACCGGCAAAGTGGGGCGAATCTTCTGTGATGAACTCTGCAATGGCGTCGAGGTCATCTGCAGCCTGAGGTGTCCACCTCACTTGAGCCATTTGGTCATCCGCTCTTTGACCTTTTCGTGGGGGATCAACTCCCCGGCGTTCGCTTGTCGGAGTCCTCGCTCGACTTTTGCCAGCAGCAGGAGACGCTCCATGGCATCCTCAACGGAGGCATCTTCAGGCAGGGCTTGAACCATTTGGATCATCTTCTCTTTGGTTGTCATAACACCAGTATACCGATCCAATCGCTGCAAATCAACTCCGCCCAGCGGGGGTGCTAGGGGGCAGGTTCTCACTCGTTATTGGCGGCGCACCATGTGGTCGCGACATCTTTATGTCGTCATATCCTCGATGGGGGTAATCTGCTCTTCGGCCAGAGAGGCGGTGTAGTCAAGGCAAGCGAAGATATCCTCCCGTGTCAGCGATGGGTATTCCCGCAGGAGATCCTCAATAGAATCGCCGTTGGCGAGCATGTGCACAACCTGATGGACCGGGATGCGTGTGCCTTTTACGCATGCCTGCCCATGGCAGATATCCGGGTCAATCGTAATTCGCTCGTTCATGACGCATGCTCCGTTCTCCCGTCCCAGAATACTGATGGCCTACCACTTGAGCACGGCGCCGGTGTCGGCGCTGGTGGCCATCGTGGCGTACTTGGCTAAGTAGCCGGTCTTGATCCGGGGCTCGGGCGGCTTCCAGGCCTTCTTTCGCCTGGCCAGCTCCTGGGCGGATAGTTTCACGTTCATCTTGTTCGCGGGGATGTCGATCTCGATGATGTCGCCGTTCCTGAGCAGGGCGATGGGCCCGCCGACGGCGGCCTCGGGACTGACGTGGCCGATGCAGGCGCCGTGGCTTCCGCCGCTGAAGCGGCCGTCGGTGATCAAAGCGACGGACTCGCCGAGGCCGGCGCCCATGATGTAGCTGGTGGGACTGAGCATCTCCTGCATGCCGGGTCCGCCCTTGGGTCCTTCGTAACGAACGACAACGACATCGCCGGCCTTGACCTTGCCCGCCAAAATGCCTTCGCCCGCCTCCTCCTGGCTGTCGAAGATGACGGCCGGGCCGGTGTGGGTCAGCATCGCCTTGGCCACGCCTGCCGTCTTAATCGCCGCCCCGTTCGGCGCGAGATTGCCGCGAAGAATCGCCAAGCCTCCGGTCTTGGAATAGGCGTTTTCCAGCGTGTGGATGACCTCGGTGTTCTTGATCCTGGCATTGGCGATATTCTCGCCGAGCGTCTTGCCCGTCACGGTGGGACAATCGAGGTTCAGCAGGTTCGGGATCTTGCTGATCTCCTTGAGGATCGCGCTGACCCCTCCTGCGGCGTCCACGTCCTCGACGTGCACGCTGCTCGACGGGGAAACTTTGCAGATGTTCGGGCAGCGGGCGGAAATGCCGTTGATGCGGTCGAGGTCGTACTGGATGCCCGCTTCGCTGGCGATGGCGAGCGTGTGCAAAACGGTATTGGTCGAGCCGCCCATCGCCATGTCGAGCATGAGGGCATTGTCCATCGATTTGAGAGTGATGATATCGAGCGGCTTCACGTCCTTTTTCACAAGCTCCACAATCTGCCGGCCGGCCGCCTTGTACAGGTCCTGTCGTTTCGGGTCGACGGCCAGAATGGTTCCATTGCCGGGCAGGGCCATTCCGATCGCCTCGGCCAGGCAGTTCATCGAGTTGGCGGTGAACATGCCGGAGCAGCTTCCCTGCGTGGGGCAGCCCGTGCATTCGAGCTCATCGAGCTGCTCGGCGGTGATCTTGCCGGCGTTGAATTGAGCGACCCCCTCGAAGATGCTGATGAGATCGACGGTCTTACCTTCCTTGGTCTTGCCGGCCTTCATGGGCCCGCCGGAGACGTAGATCGTCGGGATGTTCAGCCGCACGGAGGCCATGAGCATCCCCGGCACGATCTTGTCGCAGTTGGCGATGCAGACCAGACCGTCGAAACAGTGTGCCAACGCCATCGCCTCGACCGAGTCGGCGACGATCTCGCGCGAGGCCAGCGAGTATTTCATGCCCGTGTGGCCCATGGCGATGCCGTCGCAGATGGCGATCGTGTTGAACTCGAACGGGGTGCCGCCGGCCTGCCGCACGGCGTCCTTGACGACCTGGGCCACCTTGTTCAGATGGACGTGGCCCGGCACGACCTCGCAAAAGCTGTTCGCAACCCCGATGAAGGGCTTGTTGATATCCGCGTCGCTCAGGCCGCACGCGCGAAGAAGGGCCCTGTGAGGCGCCCGCTGAAAACCCTGCTTGACCGTATCACTTCTCATTGTCAAATCTCTCCAGAAAAACGTACCGCGGAAACCGCGCATGGTCAGTCATGCCCACCGATTTGGCCGCGTGTATACGATTGATGGCGGGCACAGCCCGCCTTGCGGGGCGCCTCCAACGAAAACGCGCCGCGAAAGAAGCTAAGTGTAGCTTTTGACCGGGGGCGAATAAAGAAAAATCATTGTTCCGCCGGGGGCCCGGCGTATAATTGCCGCTCAGGTGGAGGGTGCGCCATGGAATCACAGGAATTGGCAGGAAGGCTGCATGGCCAGAAGGATTAGAATCGGCATTATCGTCGCGGGGGTCTTCATCGGTCCGATCCTGGTGGCTTATGGCTGCCACAGCACCAGCGTCCCCACTTCAGGCGTTCAGACCGCCCCGCAAGCGGCGGCGGCCAAAGCTCCGCAAGAGGCAACCGGCTTACAAGGCACGCAGCCGCCTGTTGCGGCGGACCGGACGCGCCAGGCCCAGGTCGCCGCGCCCAAACCCGATGAATCGAAATCACCTGTGGACCTGGCGCTGCGGTTCTCGCCCGGCTCTACTGCCACGTACAGGGCGGTCATGGAGCAGGAAAGGACCGTCACGTGGCAGGGCGATGAATCGGCGAAGCCGCCGCAATTCAAAGACGGCCGCTCGGGCACCCGCGTCGAAATGACGTTCGCGCAGGCGGTGGAGAGCGTCGATGCCGACGGCAATGCGGTCCTCCGGGTCACCATTGAGGGACTGAAATACGCGGGCGCCGGTCGCAACGCCACCCTCGATTTTGACAGTCAGGCGGGCGGCGACTCGAATCGTCCGCTGGCAAAGCTCATCGGCCAGAGATATCGAATCAGACTTTCCCGCCGGGCGGCAGTCCTAGAGGTTGTGGACGCGGCGCAGGCTCGCTCGGCGGTTGCGGGAGACTCGCCGGAGCATCAGGTGGCCAAGAGGCTGTTGTCCGACGAGGAGATCAAGAACCGGCATGCCATCGCGGCGATGGCCACCCTCAAGGACGGCCAGGTGCGGCCGGGGCAGCAGTGGTCCAGCATCAAGGGCTTCTCGTTCGGATCGATGGGCTCGAAGTCATTCGAGCGGGTCTATACGTTGAGCGAGGTCGCCGCAAGGGATGGACGCCGGATCGCCGTCGTCGAGATGAAGGCCATTCCGGCGGCGGCCATGGCGGACCAGACGCAGCCGCAACAGATGGGCGGCCCTGGTCCGATGTTCGACAGCACGGACAACTACGACGGCCGGCTTGAGGTCGATCTCGACAGCGGGCAGGTCCGCGAGTACGTCGAGCAGATGCGCTCGGAGTGGGTGGTGGCGGACTCGGACACGATGCAGGGCGGCAGCAGGCCGGCCGCTGTGAAGATGACCGCCATGCGGCTGAATCGGCTCGAGCTCGTGAAGTGACCCATCGTCGCGGCAGTTGAAAGGAAGTGACTTGAGGACTGAAAATGCGATCATCATCGCGGCGGCGCTGGCGACGGTGGCTGGATGTGCGGCGCCGGGCGGCTCGAATACAGCAGGCGGCAAACGCTCGCTGCTGACCGTCGACTTCGAGCAGGGCCGGACCACTCGCTATCGATTCATTTCCGACCGCAAAATCACTCTGGACTGGGACCCCGGCGCCAAGGCGGCCGCCGGCAGCGTGATGGAGCAGTCGGAGCGATTGGAAACGGTCGTCGCATATACGCCGGGGGAGGTGGACCCATACGGGATCAGCGTCATTCGCGCGAAGATCGAGTCGGTGGCCGCCACTCGCAGCGGCGGGGCCGGCCGGCGAAACCCCGCCGGCGATGCCGTCGAGACCGCCCGGGGCAAATCGTTCACGCTCAAGGTGGATCCGCGGGGCAGAATTGTGGATCACTCGGAACTGGAATCGCTGATTCAGGAGATGGGCAAGAGCGCCTTTCGGACCGATGGGTCGCGCGGCCGGATCAAGGAGCCGGACATGATCGGCGACTTCGTGGCCGCCCTGTGGTTCCTCTGGGATGCGGTTTCCACTGTCGAGGACCCCGCCGGCGGCGTGGCGGCGGGTCAGACCTGGAGGTCGAAGCTGCCGGTGCCGACGCCGATGGTGATGCGCAAGGCGCGGGATGTGACGTACCGGCTGGACGAGATTCGCCAGACCGACGCCGGCCGGATCGCCGTCATCGACAGCACGTACGCGCTGGCGCCGGCCGCCCCCACGGACTGGCCGATCCCGTATTCCGGGCGATTCCAGATGAGCGGAACGTTCGGCTTCCTCATCTCGTATGAAGTCTCGCGGGTCGAAGGAAGCGGGCAGGAGCAGTTCAATATCGATGCCGGCCGGGTCGAGAGCCGCACGGAAAAGTACACCGTGGAGATGACCGCATCGCTGCCCCCGATGGGAATTCGTGCCAATCCGCACATCCGGATCGACCAGACTCTGACGGTGGAGTTGATGGACTCGGAAGCGCAAAACCCAAAACCCGAGAGTTGAAAGAAATCCGAAATACGAATGTCGAAATCCGAAACAAGCTCGAATGAGGAAAAATCGAAAATTCAAAACGGAGCCGGCGGCCGGCGACAGCGTTTCTGACCTTTCGGTTTCGTGCTTTGGATTTGTTTCGAATTTCGACATTCGTGCTTCGTACTTATCATGATTTGGAGGTAGCGGTACCTTGGAACGCAGCAATCTGTGGGCGCCTTGGCGAATCCCGTACATCCGGGGCATCGAGAAGAACGACGAGTGTTTTCTCTGCCATCATTACGCGCACGCGGAGCAGGACACGGAGAACCTGGTCCTGTGGCGCACCGGCAAAAGCATCGTGGCTCTGAATCGGTTCCCGTACAACAACGGCCATCTGCTGGTCTCGCCGGCACGGCATATTGCGGAGCTTGGCGAGGCCTCCGCCGACGAGATGCTCGAACTGATGAAGCTCGTTCGCGAGTCGCAGCGGGCGCTGTCGCTGGCGATCCAGCCGCATGGATTCAATGTGGGCCTGAACTTCGGCCGCTGTGCCGGGGCGGGACTGCCCGGCCACATGCACATCCACGTCGTGCCGCGGTGGGACGGCGATACGAATTTCATGAGCGTCTGCAGCGATACCAGGATCGTCAGCCAGGCGCTGCACGACTCGCTGGCGGAGCTGAAAAAGGTCAGCGCCGAGCACAACCTGCCCTCGCTATAGAACAGGATCGTACGAAGCGACATAGGACCTATAGGACTGTACCTGCTTAGCCGATTTGCTGACATGGCGGGTGGCACCGACAAACTCGTTTGTCGGCGATCCTGATGCAGGACGTACCCATCCGAAAGCCCACGGACAAACAAGTTTGTCCGTGCCACCCAGACGGGTGGTTGCTATGCTAAACACGTACATTGACCTGTTTCTGAGGATCCCTCGCGAGGATGCAGCGATGCCCGACGGACTTCAATCCTATGCTGTTACCGAGGCGGTAAGCAAGGGCCGGGCCTTTCCCGAGCCGCCTCACCCGTACCGCTCCGACTTCGAGCGGGACCGCGACCGGATCATCCACAGCTCGGCGTTCCGGCGGCTGGAGGGAAAGACGCAGGTCTTCTCGCCGGGCCTGGATGACTACTATCGCTCGCGACTGACGCACAGCATCGAAGTCGCCCAGATCGGCAGGACCATCGCCAAGGTGCTCGGACTCAATGAGAGCCTCACCGAGGCGATCTGCCTGGCCCACGATCTGGGGCACCCGCCGTTCGGACACAGCGGCGAGGAAGCTCTCAACGATCTCATGGCCGGCTACGGCGGGTTCGAGCACAATGCCCAGACGCTTCGCATCGTCACCCTTCTGGAGCATCCGTATCCGGCATTCATGGGCCTGAACCTGATGTATGAGACGCGCCTTGGCCTGGCGCGGAAATGTGTCCAGGCAGCGGAGCGCAGGACCGGCAGGGCTTCCATTTCGGATTTCGGATTTCGGATTGCGGATTCGATGGGTGGCAGCGTCAAGGCCGAAGGCCTTGGCGATGGCTTCACGGAACCTGCAGAACACCATCGCCAAGCTGCGCTTGACGATGCCACCCCGGCAATCATCAATCCGCAATTCGGTGCGGAGGTCAACTGCACGCTGGAGGGTCAGGTGGCCGACGTGGCCGACCGCATCGCGTACAATTGCCATGACCTGGAGGACGGGCTGCGTGCGCGCCTGATCGAAGGCAACCAGATGCACGATGTACAGATCTACGTCGAGGCGGCGAGGAAAGTGGGGGTCGAGCGGATTCCTGACTGGACGATTCGGCGGACCCGCACGGCCAAGACGATCACGGACCGGCTCGTCAGCGATTGCATCGACAACAGCCGCAGGCAAATCGCCGAGTCCGGCATCCGGACCGCCTACGAAGCCTGCGCCCGGGCGGAGGATCTGGTTTCCTTGTCATCCCAGAGCGACCGGCTGCTGGCGGACCTCGAACGCTTCCTCCACACGAACTTCTACGGTCACGAGCGGCTGCGCGAAGCGGCACAGCGGGCCAAAGGCTGGCTGGCCGAGCTGTTCGGGCAGCTCCGCCGGGACCCCCACCGGATGCCGAGCTATTTCCGCGACTTCATTCCGGAGCACGGTCTGCACCGGGTCGTCTGTGACTACATCGCCGGCATGACCGACCGCTACTGCCTCAAACTGCTCAGCGTGACCTGAAAACCGACAGATTGACTTGATGAATCGCACATGGGATTATATCCGCTCCTTGCAGGCCGGTTTTCCCAGTGGTAGACTCATGGAAGGTGAGCCCTATGATCGAACGGATAACCATAAAGAACTTCAAGAGCTTCAAGGACGTGACCCTCAACCTGGGGCCGCTGAATCTCTTCATTGGCGCCAATGCCAGCGGCAAGTCCAACTTCTTCGACGCCCTTCGCGTCCTGCAAGGCATCGGCTATGGGTTCACGCTCTCAGAGATCCTGGACGGCAAACCTAAGAGCGCCACAAGCGAAGTCTGGGAAGGCATCCGCGGCGGCAGGACCCTGGTCCCCTTTGTATACGAGGATCCGAACGAGCCTACATCCTTCCGAGTGGGCGCAAGGTTCTCGAATGAGGCAGACAGTGACTTTGAGTTTGCAGTCGCCTTCTCGGCTCGGGACGGACGCTTTCGTGAGGAGACCTTGTCCGTCTCAGGAGACCTTGTCTATGACGGCGGCGCGCAAAGTGGCTCTGGCCCAGTTCCTGGACGAGAACTGCGGTACTTCAGAAAAGGCGAACTCGTGACGAATGTGCCAGTCGAGGATGGCTGTTCTGGGTTGACAGAGGTGGCCCTCCTGCCGGATTCGAGACCGACAAAAATGGCCCGCTCGTTGGCGAATATGCAGCGGATCGACCCTTCCCCGGCGCTTCTGCGTGCGTACTCCCAAGCGTACGAAGTCAAGCGGATGGGTGAGCATGGGGAGAACTTTGCTGCGCTGATCGGGATGATTTGCAGCGACCCTCGGACCAAGGAAGCTTATGTAAGCTGGCTGCGCGAGCTACGACCCCGTGATGTGGATGATGTGGGCGTATTGAAGGGCGCGATTGGCGAGCCGATGGTGATGATGAAAGAGAGGGGGCGTGCATGGCCCGCACCCGCTCTGTCAGATGGCACGCTGCGGTTCGCGGCGATTGCGGCCGCGTTCTTCCAGCCTGACATGCCCGGCATCCTCACGATAGAGGCGATCGAGAACGGTATTCACGCCAGTCGGCTACGGCTGTTGGTGGAACTGCTACGTAGTCGGGCGGCGGCCGGGAAGACCCAGGTCATGGCCACGACACATTCGCCTATCGTGCTGGCCTGGCTCAAGCCGGAGGAGTATGCCACGACCTTCTACTGCAAGCGCAATGAAGAGACTGGCGAGTCGCAGATCATTCCTTTGACTGAGATCCCGCGATTTGAAGAGATTGTCCGCAAGCAACCGATCAGCGACTTGTTTGCCGAGGGTTGGATGGAGACTGCCCTGTGAGCTTTCGGGTGCTTGTGATTCCTGAAGACCCGACGTATAACGGCTACATCCTCAAGCCTATTGTGGAGCGGATGTTGGCTGAATTGGGCAAACCCAAGGCTGATGTGGTAGTGCTCCCTGATCCTAGGCTGACGGGCTATGACCAGACTGTCCGCGCGATCCGGGGCGATCTCATCGACCGCTACAGGCACTTTCAGTTGTGGTTGTTTGTCCCCGACGCCGACCGTGCAAAGGGCTTGGCCCGTCTGGAGAGCGAAGTGGCGGAGCAGGGCGTGCATCTTTTTTGCTGTGCCGCTGTGCCTGAAGTTGAGGCGTGGTTGCTGGCCGGCCACCGGGATAAATTGCCGCTTCCCTGGGGGGATGTGCGCCAGCACCGGCGTTTGAAGGAAGATATCTTCGAGCCGTTTCTCGCTCAGTTTGGCGATAGCCGGAGCCCGGGTGGAGGTCGGGAACGTCTGGTTTGCGAAACGCTGTCCAATTATCGAGGGCTCCTATCTGTCTGTCCGGAACTGGATGATCTCCATAAGCGGCTTCAGACTTTTTTGTCGCAGAGCACGTGATATGAATTGGCGACGATGGATCGCAACGTGTTTTGGGTTGGGGTGGCTGCCGGTGGCGCCGGGGACGTGGGGGTCGCTGCCGCCGGCGATTGTGTTCGGCGTGCTGATGTCCGCCGGCGTGCCGCACGTTGTAACTGTGATTGTGATGGCTGTGATGGCGGTGGCCGGGTCCGCGGGTTGTGTTTGCTGCGCGTCGGCGGCGGTAGCGGCGGTGGGCAAGAAGGACCCGGGCGAGGTGGTCATGGACGAGTTCGCCGCCCAAGCCCTGACGTTCCTGGCCGTTCCACTTCTGCTGCCGCGATTCCTGTCCGGTTGGGAGAGCCTTCTCTTTGCGTTCCTTGGGTTTCTGCTGTTTCGAGTGCTCGACATCGTCAAGCCCGGCCCGATACGAAAGCTGGAGCAGTTGCCCGGCGGCTGGGGCGTTCTGATGGACGATCTGGCGGCAGGAGCCGTTTCGGCGGTCGTGCTGATCGTCGTCGTCTTTCTTTTGATCCATGCTTAGCTGCGACTCGGCTGGTCGCGGATTCCGATTGGTTCAACACGGGCGTGCTTCCCGTATGATCTGGACAACCTGTGCCGTCGTTTCCCTTTGACTTGCGACGATCCCGGTGGTAGTGTCTTTGTCTTGTGCTGTGAATCAGGGGGGTCGGCAGAGCCACGGAAGGTATGCATGGCGAATGAGTACAGTGTAGAGGTTTGCGGGGAGCTTCAAGAGCGGTTTCGCCAGGCTGGCGTGCATCGGCCGATGCGAGTCCGGCGGTACGAGCCCGGCACCGAGCTGACCCATCAAGTCCGTGGCTTCGGCGACAACAGCACGGCGAGCGTTTCCTTGTTCATCGAGCGGTTTGTGGGCGGCGGCTTTGCCGGCCAGGTGTATCGGGTCAAGGTGCTGCGGATCGATGGCGGGCAGATCGCCGGGCTGGAGGCTGGCGGCGTCTATGCGATGAAGATCCTGATTCCGCCGTCAGGTTCCTCTTGTCTGTTCCGGGATGCTCTCTACTGGGTGGGTTTTCAGGGTCCGTTCCAACTCCAGGTCAACCCTGCAGCAGCGCGGGCGGGGGCTTTGTGGCAGAAAATCATTCGACGTGGGGCCGGCATCAAGTTCGGTGATGAGCGGGCCGTCGTGGATATCTACGGCACCTTCGTGGACGAGCAACTCGGCAGTTGCGGTGAGCTGAGCGAGTGGGTGGATGGGCGAACATGGCTGCTGGAGGTCGATGATCGACTGGACCTGCTGAAACTCTGGCGCAAGGGTAAGGCTGTCGATGAAAGGTGCCTCGGTTCACCGGAGTATCGTGCCAAAAAGGTCTTCATGCGCGAATTCGTCGGACTGCTCCACGAGATGGGCGCGCACGAATTCGCCCGTCAGTACGAATGGTCCACGTGCAAGAGCCAGCCAAACTGTCTGAAACGTCAAGGTCCAGATGAGGCTCCGGCTGCGGGGTTGACGGCGGTCGATTTCCGGGCGGGGCTGGCGCTGCTGCCGTTTCTGCCGATGAGCCCGGGCGATCCCAAGCTGATCCTCCAAGGCCTTGGCCGAGGGTCGCTGGTTCAGTTCGACCGGGGAGATCTCGACCGGTTGGAGCGTTTCGTCGGGGCCCACAGCGCGGAATTCGCGGACATGCAGGGAATGCTAGCGGAATTGAAGGACACGGAGCGCATCTACCGCGATTCCGTGCCCGACATCACTCATAATCGCCTCCGCCTGCTCTGCAGCGGCAAGCTGTGGACCACGATGCTCGATAGTGCCGTGACCGGTTGGAAGGTCAGGGGCCTTATCGAGGAGAAACATGCGAAGAGACTGCGAAGAAACAGATTTCTGACGCTTCTGTTCTTCCTGATTGGCTGTATCCCATTCCTCGGCAGGAGATTGCAGCGTGCATGGGGCCGGGAAGACTGGCGAAGACACTACGCCGCAATGTTCAGCAGCCTGCGATACTTCGGGCAGGCCTTCCGGGCCAGGGTGGCCGAGAAGCTGATCGGCTGGCACCGCTCCGGTCGGGTCGATGCGGAACGTGCACTGAGACTGGCGGATCAGCCGTGGCGGTTCGTGATACACTGGCCCCTATCGGTCTTGCCGGCAAGGCTGCATCGACTCTTCACTGATTGGCGGTTTGCCAGGGAGAAGCTGGCCTACATATTTGTTCGGCCGGTGCGGCTGTACTTCAATGCCCAATTCCGCGAGCAGTGGCTGCGGGATATGCTGACCGAAGGACAACGAAAGCATATGCTCAGCAACGACGATGCGCGGACGATCCTTCGGCAATTGGGCGAGCCCTTCATTCAGAAGTACCTCAAAAGCCTGGCCGTCCATGTCTGCTGCATGCCGGTAACGCACGTAGTCGCCACGGCGCTTGCGGTGATCTATGTTCTGACGCATCCGGAGATGCCGCGTGTGCAGGCGTGGGGGATCGGGCTGGGCATCATCGCGCTATTTCAAGTGATTCCCTTGTCGCCCGGGTCGCTGACGCGAGGGTTCTACGTGGTTTACCTGGTCATCCGGGAGCGGAACTTCAAAGACTACAACATCGCGGTCTTTCTCGCCTTCTTCAAATATGTCGGGTACCTGGCGTTTCCGATCCAGATGACCTACCGCTACCCGGTCCTGGCCCGCTTCATGGCGGCCCACTGGGCAACGGAGGGAGTGCACGTCGTTCCGGTGTTCGGCGAGCACGGGGCATTACTGGAGCACTGGGTGTATTACCTGTTCTACAATTGGCCGCTGACGATTCGGCGGCGGATGCGGCGGCGAGCGGAAATCCGGGCCTCTCTTCGGCCGCGATATTGGCACGTGGGCCTGTGTGCGCTGGCGGCGGCAGGGGTGTTTGGCCTCGCTGGCTATAGCCATCTGAGCCTCACCGGTCGTCTCCCTGCATTGAGAGAGCACTGGTGGCTGGTGATCGCGGCGCCCCTGCTGTGTGGGGTGTTGACCACCCTGGGCAATGGCGGGGCCTCCTTGAGCAAACGAATCGTGGCCGCTGCAATATGTGGATTCTTGACTGCCGTCTTGACGGCGCTTGTGTCGGCGATAATCGCTCGAGCGGGCCAGGCGGCTGAGACCCATCTCGTTGTCGTTCAAGGCGTATGGCGGGCATTCATTTTCACGATCCTTTCCGCCATAGGAGCCGCCCTGACTGAGTTGATCCTCCCCGAGCCCGGGCAAGGCAAGGAGCCGTCAGCGGCGTCGAGCCGTGCGGCGCCATCCGGCTTGGACCCCATGGTGTAAATGATGTAATTGCCACATCCGGGAATCGCCTCTTGCTGCGTCTCTTATCAAGTTCTCCAAAGATTCCTTTCAACCGACGGAGCGCGAATTCGTGCGGAAGCGATGGAAAAATGTGCCAAACAGCAGGGATTTCGCAAAATCTGGAAAAATCTGCACAACAGAATTGTCGCATTTGGACGAAAAACACTGGAAAGCAGGTTGCGTCCGGATTATAATGGTGCGCGATGGGTCGGCGGGGTTCCCACGGATGCTTGCTCGGCTCATGGAATATCAATGGAAGTTCTGTGGAGTGCTTTCCTTCCATGTCGATCGACAGCTACAGCTCTCTATGTGATGACTTCTACATCGACACCTTTGTCAACACCGAACTGGATTTGCCGGCGTCCCGCGACACGGTCCTGACGTACTTCGACAGGATTCAGAGGCAGTATCCGCGCATGGGCCGGTTCCTGCGCCGCGACAACAACGAGTACTACCTCGAGGAGGATCACGGATCGGGGCAGTACCGCTGGGTGAGCCTGGAGGTGGACCGAATCGGCTCGGGCGTGGTCAATCCAACGAGCTTCGAAGAGGCGTACCAGCAGAGCAGGCTGGTCCTGGAGCTGTCGCCGTACATGCTCGGCGTAACTCCGCTCGACGTCGATTCGCTCGACGTGGTCTTCGCCATGGATTTCGACTGCGCCGGCAATCACGACGAGGTCATCGCCGAGGCGCTGTTCGGCTCCAGCGCTTTCGGCGGCCTGCTGGATCTGCCCAACAGCAAGCCGATCGTATTCTCGCCGTCGATGGTGGTCGCGCTGTCGCCGGATGAGAGGACGCAGGCCCGCATCTGCATCGAGTCGAAGACGAGCGTCTTCGAGCCCGGCGAGAGGGATGAGAACCGCGACGAGCCCATCAGCCTGTCGCTGACGGTCCGGCAGTATCCCCTCGTCAACGAGAGATTCGATCCTATCGCCTCGTTCGAGCGCCAGTGCCAGTTGGTCGAAGAGCTGATGGCGGAGCGGATCGTGCGCCATTTCGTCCAGCCGCTGGCGGAGGTCATCGCGCAACGCAGATCGTCGTAAAGGGAAGGGAGTCGACAATGGCCATCGAAGCCCCGCTGAGCCGGCACAAGCGAAATGACTTTATCCTCTACATTGCCGCCTGTCTTGCAGCGGCGGCCTGGTTCGCCTACGACGGGTATCTCAACGCGTCATTCCGCCAGGAGCACACCGACAAGCAGGGCAAACCTGATTCCGCCCTCGTCGTCAATCGCCAGGTGCCCCCGTTCCTCGTCGGAGGCGCGGTGCTGCTCGCAGGATATTTCTGTGCGATCAAAGGTAGGAAAGTAGTCGCGGAAGAGAACGAGCTCGTGATCGCCGGCAAAGAGAAAATCCCCTACGACGCCATTGAGCAGATCGACAAGACGCACTTCGAGAAAAAGGGCGTCTTCACAATCACCTACAAGAAGGCCGGCCGGACAGTCTCCCGCAACCTCACCGACCGCCAATACGACCGCCTCGCCCCCATCCTCGACCACCTCATCGCCAAGATCACATAGGAATAAGTAGGGCAGGCCTTAAATCCGCGACCAACCGCGGGTCGACTTGATCGCCCTGTTCTTGGAATTGTCGCCGTCGGAATCTGGTGGGGCTTCCGTGTTCTTCCAGACGGCGTTGAGTATCCCTGTGCGGACCTGCTCATCCGGGATAAGCTGCATCAGGAGTTGGGTGAGTTCTTCGGTAGCGTAAGGTGGTTTGGAATACATCTGGACTATGTATTGCTTCGCTGGCGGCGAGAACGACTTCAACCATCTGCGGGCCATGAGCTGTGTATGGCGTGTCTCCGCCTTCAGCCTATTCTTCTCAATCGCTTCCTCGTAAGCGGCGCGCTGCTTCGGGTCCTCAATCATCTGGGGGGCCATGCCTGATGTGCCTATCACGCCGGGAGGCAGGGGAACGTTGAGGTACGCGTGGTCATTCGGGTCCCAATTCGGGTCGATGGTGTCGGTCAATCGCTTCCACAAGTGGAGAATCGCTTCTGCATCCATCCTGCGTAGCCGCGCAAATGCTTCATCTGCGGGCTCGTGGACCATATACATAAGAGTCTCGGTCAATTCGAACTCAGTCTCAAGAGAGATCTTGTTCGGCTCACCAACGGCCGCCAAGACATACGTCCTGGCGAGGGTAAACTGTCGCCTCTCATTGAATCGGCCCGAACTGAGAGGGCGGACCATTCGCAGGGTTAGCTCAGCAAAGTATTGCCTATTCTTCGATGCCCACTTCGCCCGAATCCCATCCGCGAACTTCTCATAGGCTGCCAAGTTGTTGGTCCCACAGGGATTCAGGGACTTCTCCGCTGATATTATCTTCTCCAAGTCCTGCTGGTATTCTTGGCTCTCTGCCCGGACGACGAGGTTGTCCTTTGTGGATGATGCGTCACTCGCCGACGCGACGGCCGCGACCATGAGACAACAGGTTGTTGCTCTACATCGGAACATGGCGTACCTCGCTTTCATCTTCCTTTCTTGCCTCGTGCCGTCCTGTGATGCGCGGCTTACTCGCTACGGCCTTCCAATGGGGGCTATTCTACCGGCATCCAGCCCTCGCGGCAAGCGAAAAGGCGCAAACCCCGTGGCAGGGGGTGCGGTCGGAATACGGTGGCGGTTATGCGTTGTCTGCCTGGTGCATCCGATTCGCAAGCAAGTCCATGCAAGTCCTTTGACGCGTGGGACAGACTCGAGAACACCCAGCCGGGGGCGGCCGGGCTACAGGTTCCCTCCTGTCCGCCGGGACTGGGCCTTTCATGTAGCACCCCCGCCTTCGAGCGTGGCTCCACGGCCGCCCGCGAGCCACCCTGGAACGGACAACGGGGGTCAGCCCTTGCTTTAAGGTCCATCACGGCCTTTTGGAATCTAGTGGTGATCTGTGCCACCTTGACGATAGGGGTCAGCCCTTGCTTTAAGCTTTAAGGTCCATCGCGGCCTTTTGGAGTCTAGTGGTGATCTGTGCCACCTGATTCCGCAGGGGTGGATTGTGCTTCAACTCGTTAGCAAGTCTTTGCAGTTGCCGGCTGACGCACGCACTGCAGCGTACACCCAGCACCTGTGCCACCTCCCGTTGCGTCAGACCCGCGCAATCACAAAGCACTTTCGCGGCAATGGCTCGATGCCAACAGTCTCTGCGGCGTCGCAGCAATGTCTGCCGGTCGATCTCCAACTGCTCGCACACGACACCCAGGATTGCGTTGGTCTCATGTCTCCTGCCCATCCGCCGAAACGCAATGTCTTCCGGGCGAGACCGTCCGGCCAGCAGATCGCGATACACCGCGACGATCCGGTCCCGAAAAGTGTCCGAGCCGATGCACAGAGGAGATTGTCCTTTCGCCTCGATGAAGGCAGCATCGACATTCTCGATACCCGCCTCGACAAAACGCCGGTAGCTGCTGCGTCGGCGAGCCCGATACGGCTCCACCAGCGCTAGGACAGGTTCATAGTCCACAAAATCACCAGGTCGGTCCTTGCCAATGTAACTGCGGTAGCTGCTCCAGGGATACTGCCGCAGCATCGCGATCCGCTCGTCAGCCGGCGATCTCCGTGCAGAGGCGGTAAAGACCGGATTGAGATGAATATATCGGCTCAGCCGCAGCAGATACTCATCCCGTTCGACCAGCCAAGCCCCATACCTCCCTTGCATCACGTGCCCGTGGCGTCCATGGCGGCGATTGAAGTACACCGTATACGCCGTCAGCAACCGATGCATGAATCGGCCCAGATTTGCCCGCGGGGTCTCCACCAGTAGATGAAGGTGATTGGTCATCAGGCAATACAGGTACAGCCGAGTCTCATATTGCCCGACGCCCTCGCGGAGCACGCGAAGGAAGTGCTCCCGGTCGGCGACATCTTCGAAGATCGTTCGCCGGTCGTTCCCCCGGGCCGTCACGTGATAGATGGCCCCCTCATACTCAATTCGCTGCGGCCGCGCCATGCCTACCATTCTACCTGCTCACCCCCCGATGTCAACGTCCATGCTTAAAGCTTAAAGCAAGGGCTGACCCCATGCCCCGCATGGCTGACGCTCAACGTCACTTCATCCGGGCTCGAAACCGGCGAATTGACAGAAATCAAAAGCGAGACCAGATCATCATCCGCAAGGCCATTCACAAGGGGCCCATCAGGCTCCTGGTTTTGATTGTCCATCCGCCCGTTCTCGTCATCATCATCATCGTTGACGCCAATGTAAGGATATGGAGCCGAGGGGCTGAAACCCATCTGTGAAGAGTGAAGACACGGCCCCAGTCTCGGCCTAATTGCAAATTGCAGACCTGACCCCTGGCCCCTCTCCATGCTTAAAGCTTAAAGCAAGGGCTGACCCCACGCCCCCCCTTTGTGGCACCATACGCGTCTTTCTTTACTATTCACCGTTGTTGGTCCCGCTGCGCAGGCGTGGGACCTCTTGTTCTCGCGGCCAACAGAGGATCCACCAGCACGCCGGACTCACCGGATGATCCTCCAATTGGTCTTGTCAGCCATCCATTTGCGGCAGATTGCGATCTCCTGGTCAGTATAGCCCCGTGCTGGGTTCCGCTTGACAGGATAGCCTTGAAGGGTCTCCGCGAGAATGTGCATGACTCGGCTCGCATAGAGCTCCCCAGGCATGCCGTCTATCGGAGGCAGGCGTTCGCTGCTTTCAAGATAGTTCCGGAGGTACTCAATCGCCTCCGGTTGTCGGATATAGCCGATTTGGGGGAGTATTAGCAGTACTCGGTCAGTCGCATTCTCCTCACCTTCTGCCAACTCAATGCAGCAGGCAATGTCTTCCTTTACTCCCATTCGCGCGCGAGCCAATCGCGCTCTCCAGCCGAGCGTGTAGTACCACTTTGGAAAGTCCCTCCTGCTGGGATCGGCGATATATGCGGCCTCATCCATTAACAAGGTCTTCAGACGTGGCAGTTCCTCCTGGATGTTTGCCATGCCGCACAACTGAACGGTCAGGACGCCGACACGCTCCTTCGCCATAGCCTGTCGAATGGTATTTTTGGCCTTGTCACCAAAATCTTTTGCCGTGAATCCCATGAGCAATGGCGATTCGTTGTGGCCGTTCCCGCTGTATACCAAGTCCATCAGCCATCTTACGACCTCCTGCCTGACTCTCATCGTGGGGTGTACGGTTGCTACTTGCACCATATAGAAAGCAGCCGTGTGTCTCACGCCCCATACCGTGTCGCGTGCATACGGTTCCAGTGCTGCCAGCACCTGATTCGGATCCGCTCGTCTGAGGTCTTCATCTGTTATCTTTATCTCAGGCGGGTACTCTCTGATTCTTGCGGCCTCCACGCTCGCTTTGACCCTGGCGACAATATCGTCGTTACCGGCAAACACGAGGTTGATAGAAACGAGTGGGAGCAATACCGCAGAGATCGTCAATCGGTTCATGGCTACTTCCCCTTCATTGCCTCGTGCCGTCCTGTGATGCGCGGCTTACTCGCTACGGCCTTCCAATAGACGCTATTCTACCGGCATCCGGCCTCGGCAGCAAGGCAAAAAGGCACAGACTTCGTTGCAGCCCAAGGGCTGTGAAGAAATGATTGACCGGGCGGGGCGGGGGCGGTAGGGTATGGGGGTTGTGTGATTTTCGGTTGGACGGATTTAGACAGAATACAGAATAAGGATTCCATGAACGTCTGTGTGGTGGGGTTACAGTGGGGCGATGAAGGCAAGGGTAAGGTGGTCGATATCCTTGCCGAGGACAGCGATATCGTCGTCCGCTACGGCGGCGGCTCCAACGCCGGACACACCGTCGTGATCGACGATGAGCGGTTCGCCCTGCACCTGTTGCCGAGCGGCTCGATTCGCCCGGGGATCATGTGCGTGATCGCCAACGCGGTCGTCGTGGACCCCGACGTGCTGATTCACGAGATCGACGGCCTGGCCCAGCGGGGAATCTCGCTGGACGGCCGGCTCTTCATCAGCGAGAACGCACACGTCGTGCTCGACTACCACAAGAAGGAGGATCAGCTTCGCGAGGAGTCGCTGGGTAAGCAGAAGATCGGCACGACGATCCGCGGGATCGGCCCGTGCTACGCGGATAAGGTCGGCCGAAGCTACGCCATCCGCATGAGCGATTTTCGCGACCTTGATCGGCTCAAGGAAAAGCTCCAGACCATCATCACCTATAAGAACAAGCTCTTCACGGCACTGTACGGCGCCGAGCCGATGAGTCTCGACACCATCATGGCCAACTGCCGGACCTATGCCCAAAGGCTCGTGCCGCTGACGACCGATACGACCGAGCTGCTGCACACGGCGATCGGCGAGGGCAAATCGATCCTCTTCGAGGGCGCTCAAGGCTCACTGCTGGACCTGGATCACGGGACGTTCCCGTACGTGACCAGCTCGAATTCCAGCTCGCTGGGTCTGCCCTCCGGCTGCGGCGTGCCCGCCAGGATGGTGGACAAATACATCGGCGTCGTCAAGGCGTACACCACGCGGGTGGGGGCGGGCCCGTTCCCGACGGAGCAGGACAACGAGATCGGCCAGTACATCCGCGAGCGGGGCCATGAGTACGGGACGACGACCGGCCGGCCCCGGCGGTGCGGCTGGTTCGACGGCGTAGCCGCGGCGTACAGCATCAGGATCGGCTCGGTGGATTCGGTGGCGCTGCTGCATCTCGACACCCTGACCGGCCTGAAGGAACTGAATATCTGCAAGGCGTATGAGATCGACGGCAAGCAGACGACGTTCTTCCCGGCCAACATCGACAGGCTGGGCAAGGCCCGGCCGATCTACGAGCGCCTGCCGGGCTGGCAGGAGGAACTCGGCGACGCGACAAAGTTCGAGGCCCTGCCCGCCGCCGCACGCGATTATGTCCGGCGCATCGAGCAGATCGTCGGAAAGCCAGTCGAGATGATCGGCGTCGGGCCCAAGCGGACCCAGACCATCCTGAAGGAGGATTGATGCATGCTCTCGGCGCTGCCAGCGCGGGGACGGCATGCTGTGCGTATGAATGTCATGGACCAAAGACTTGCGGAAACGGCAAAACGGCTGAGCATTCACGTCGATCAGATGCCCCGCAACATCGCCATCATCATGGACGGCAACGGGCGGTGGGCCAAGCGCCAGGGCCTGCCCCGCTATGAAGGCCACCGCCAGGGCGCCAAGACCGCGGAGCAGGTCGCCCAGTGCTGCGTCGATTTCGGGATGCAGTCGCTGACACTGTACTCGTTCAGCATGGAGAATTGGAAGCGGCCCAAGACCGAGGTGAATGCCCTGATGCACCTGTACGCGGAGTACCTGGTGGGCATCCGGCCGAACCTGATGAGAAATAATGTCAGGCTGGTCCATCTGGGTCAGATGGCCGGGCTGCCCGGGATGGTCAGCGACGCCCTTTGCGCCACGATGGAGATGACCAGCAGCAACACGGGCATGGCGCTGGCATTGGCGCTGAATTACAGCGGCCGGGCGGAGATTGTCGATGCGACCCGGGCGATCGCACAAGCGTACAAGGACGGCCGCCTGCAATTGGGGGATATTGATGAGAGCTGCATCAGCCGCCATTTATACACGGCCGGGCTGGCTGATCCTGACCTGCTGATCCGAACGGCCAGCGAGCTTCGCGTCAGCAACTTTCTGCTGTGGCAGATCTCCTACAGCGAGTTCTACGTGACGGAGACGCTTTGGCCTGACTTCACGAAGGAATCGCTCGATGAGGCGATTCTGGCATATGCTCACAGGGACCGGCGTTTCGGCGCGGTAGACGCGGGCGCCCAGCCCTGCGGTCCTGCGGCCAAGCCGTAATCGGCAGGCCCTCTCCGGCCGTCCGGCGATGCAAATGTAGTAATACCGATTCCCGTTGAGTTCTTCGCAGCAAATTGCAGTAATCCGGGTGGCATCGTCAAGCGAAGCTTGGCGATGGTCTTCTCAGAGCCGGGGCACGCCATCGCCAAGGCCTGCGGCCTTGACGATGCCACCCAGAGATGCGAAATTCTCAGAAGGGACCGGGCTAAGATGTGGGCCTCTGCAAGAAAGCCCAATTTCCGTCTTGCAGAAGTCCGGTGAGATGCTATTTCGGGTGGACGCCATGTTCAAATACAGACTACTGTCCGGCACCCTGATGGCGGCGGCTTTCATCGCTCTGGTGATCTTCGACGGCTGGCTTGATGGCTCGCTGACGGCCTCCACAGCCGATGATAAGCTGGTGCGGGCCACGCTCCTGATGGTCGTCGTAGCGGCGATTGTGACCCTCGGGGGCCTTGAGCTTTCGAGGCTGGCGGCGGGCAGGGGCCTTGTCGTGCTAAACCCCGTGTGCGCGATCGGCCTGGTGCTGTTATCGACCGCCTGGTACTGGCCTCCACTAGTGCACCTGCCGCTGGGCCTGTTTGTGCTTCTGATGGCGGCTCTCGTGCTGGCGGGCCTGATGCTGTCGCAGTACCTGCGGCACGGAACCGAGGGGGCGATGGCCAACTGCGGCATCAGTTGCTTTACCCTGATGTACCTGGGCCTGCTCGGGGCCTTCCTGCTGGGCGTGCGGATCGATGCCGGACCGATGGCCACTCTCCTGTTCATTCTTGCCGTAAAGTCTTCTGATATCGGGGCTTACATATCCGGCAAACTCCTCGGAAAGCACAAGTTCTCCCCCCGCGTCAGTCCGGGCAAGACCTGGGAAGGGATGGCCGGCGGCCTGCTGGCGGCCGTGGCCATAAGTTGTGTATTTGCAGGGCTTTTTGGTATAATAACAGTCTGGTCTGCACTGGTTTTCGGCGTGTGCATTGCCTTCATCGGACAATTGAGCGATCTGTCGGAATCGGTTTTGAAACGGGATGCGAAACAGAAGGATTCCTCGAACCGCGTGCCGGGGTTTGGGGGTATACTAGATGTCATCGATTCGACGCTGTTTTCGGCGCCGTTTGCATACGTGTTCTTTGCGCTTGCGATGCGGCCGGCAGCAGCGTGAGGAATGGAGACAGGAAGCATTTTAGCGAGAAGACCGTTTGGAAGTCACCGTACAATTAGACGTGAACAAACAGCTTGAGTTATTTGGCCCTGCCGACAGCCATCTGCGTTTGCTGCGTCGAGCCCTCGGAGTTCAGATCACGGCCCGCCAGTCCGATTTGCACATCAGCGGTCCGGAAACCAGCGTCGCCCGGGCCAGCGAAGTGATCGACCGCATGCAGCGACACCTCCTGACGCATCAGCAGTTGACCACCGAGGACGTGACCGAGCTCATCGAGGAGGAGCCGCTGCCGTGCGAGACGGAGACCGGGCAGGCGATCAGTGTGTACTCCAATAAGGTGGTTGAGCCGTCCACGGAGGGGCAACTGAAGTACATCGAGACGATGCTGAACAACGACATCACGTTTTGCACGGGCCCGGCCGGAACGGGCAAGACGTACCTGGCCGTGGCGGTGGCCGTCTCGATGCTCAAGAAGCGGCAGATCCGCAGGATCGTGCTGGCCCGACCCGCCGTCGAGGCCGGCGAGAAGCTGGGCTTCCTGCCCGGCGACATCGCCGCCAAGGTGAACCCGTATCTTCGCCCGCTCTTCGACGCGATCGAGGATATGATGGACTTCGGCCAGATGCGAAAGTTCATGGAACTGGACATTATCGAGATTATTCCGCTGGCATTCATGCGAGGCCGGACCCTGAACGAGGCGACGATCATCTGCGACGAGGCCCAGAACACCTCCGGCCTGCAGATGCTCATGGTGCTGACCCGCCTCGGGCACGGCTCGAAAATGATCATCACCGGCGATATCACGCAGATCGATCTGGCCGACAACCAGAAGAGCGGCCTGGTCGAGGCGATGGAAATCCTCGGGCGGATCAAGGGCATCGGCGTCGTCGAGCTCAGCCAGCGGGACATCGTGCGCCACCGCCTGGTGCAGGACATCGTGGAGGCTTACAGGTTGAGGCCCGGGGCCCCGAGACGCCGGCCCAGGGGTGAGAAATCATGAGGCTCTTGCGGCAGGTATGGACACTCCGCCCACGCGTACGGTGCGCCGCGCGGCGGACCCCTTTGCAGGATCGGGCGTATGGCGCTTCTTAGAAAGACGAATCCGCGGCGAGACCAGGTGCGGCGCAGCATCTTCGACGACCGCTCGTCGAGGCTCTCCTGCCTGGCGGACGCCGACATCCTCATCTCGCTGCTGCTGTGGCTGCTGTTCGTGCTCGGCTGCACGACAGTGCTGGCTTTCGGGCTGTTCCAGCAGGAGCGATATCTCGCGCTGGCGGCGCTGGCCACCGTGGTCGTGCTTCTGGCGGTGGGGGCGGGGTTCTACGTTTGTCAATGGCAATATCGGGCGCTCCGCAACCACGCCAAGGTACTTGCGTTGGTCTGCCTGTTCGTGGTGCTTCTGACGGTGGCGCGGATCGGCTCGCTGTCGAGCGGCCAGGCCCTGTGGGGGCCGGGCTGGGGCACAGGACCTGCGGTCCTTGCGGCGATCGTCCTGGCGATCGCGTACGATCAGCGATTCGCTCTGGGAATCAGCGCGCTGTATTGTCTGTTCGCCGTATTGGCGGTCGGTCCCAGGCCGGACCACGGCCTCCAGCTAGAGGGCACCGGCCTGTTCCTGACGATGTTCGCGGGTGCGGCGACCTGCTGTTTCTCCCTGCGGGAGATCCGCACGCGCATGAGACTGCTCGAAGTCAGCGCGATCACCGCCGTGGTGGTCTTCATTGCGGCCCTGTCTACCGTCTACCTGACGACCTCCGGCGAGGCGGTGAGATGGACCCGGGTCCTTCAGGCGGCGGGCTACCATGCCAGCGCCGCATTCCTGGCCGGTCTGCTGATCCAGAGCCTGCTGCCTCTGATCGAGAGGATCTTCCACATCGCCACGAGCATGACGCTGCTGGACTACTCCGATGCGAACCAGCCGCTGTTGAAGAAGCTGGCGATGGAGGCGCCGGGAACGTTCAGCCACAGTCTGCTCATCGGCTCCATCAGTGAGGCGGCCGCCGAGGGGATCGGCTGCAACGGACTGCTCTGCCGCGTCGGGGCCTACTACCACGACATCGGCAAGATCAACAAGCCCAAGTACTTCATCGAGAACGAGATGGGCTCGACCAGCAAGCACAAGGAGCTGTCGCCGGCCCTGAGCCAACTGGTGATCGTCGGCCACGTCAAGGATGGCGTGGAGATGGCCAAGGAGTTCGGCCTGCCGAATGTCCTGCGTCAATTCATCGAGACACACCACGGCACGACACTGGTCGAGCCGTTCTACCACGAGGCGCTGCGCAAGTACGAGGAGCCGGGGGCGAACGGCAAAAAGCCGATCGAGATCCCTCCCAGCGAGAGCGAGTTTCGCTACGCCGGGCCCAAGCCCAAGACGAAAGAGGCTGCGATTGTCATGCTCGCGGATGCTGTCGAGGGCGCCGTTCGGTCCCTGCCCGACGTGACGCCTGCCAAGGTCGAGATGGTCGTGCACAACATCGCCATGAGACGGCTGCAGGACGGCCAATTCGACGAATGCGACCTGACTCTGCGGGAGCTCAGCCAGATCGAGGATAGTATGTCGAAATCCCTGGCGGCTCATTATCACGGGCGGATCGCCTATCCCACCGCACCGGATGTCCCGTCAGGTGCGGAGCGTCCGGCCAAGCCGAGCCTGCCCAAGATGGTCGGGACGTGAGCCTGCGATGATCGTCGTCCAAATCCAAAAGCACTTCGCTGATGTGCCCGCCGACGCGCCGAAGCTCAGGACGCTGGTGCGCACCATCTGCAAGCAGTTCGGCGTTTCTAAGGCCGTCGTCAGCGTCGGCATCGTGGACGACGACGAGATGCGTGAGCTCAACAAGCGATTCCTGGGCCGTACGGGAGTCACGGATTGTCTGAGCTTCGATCTGTCGGACGAGACCGAGCCGGCGAGGGTCTTCGACCTGATCGTCAACGGCGAGCTGGCCGCTCGCGAGGCAGCCCGGCGAGGGCGCAGCGCCCGGGCGGAGCTGGCGCTGTACGTCGTGCACGGTCTGCTGCACCAACTGGGCTTCGACGACGCCACCGCAGAACACGCGAAGCGGATGCACCGAATAGAAGATGAAATTCTGCAACATTTCGGTTACGGATCGGTGTATAATGCCGATTCCGGTTGACTTCTTCGTAGCAGATGGCAGTAATCCGGGTGGCATCGTCAAGCGAAGCTTGGCGATGGCTTTCTCAGGACCGGGTCAAACCATCGCCAAGGCCTTCGGCCTTGACGATGCCACCCAGAGATGCGAAATTCTCAGAAGGATTCCGTATAATACGGGTGCCCGCGGCAGTAGATCGGCGGTACGTGTCGGGCGGTTCATGATTCTGTGCAATTTGGAAAGGTGGTTCAGCGTGGGTTTCCTCGCTGGGGCAGTGTTGATTTCCCTGTTTGCCGGAGCGACCCTGTTCTTCTCCGTCAATGCGATAGCGTTGCGGACGTTCTCGCTCGTGCGGCTGCAAGAGGCGTTCCAGGTGGTCAGTGGCCGGGAGCGGCCCGACCGGGTCGAGCGCGTAGTGGCAAATGCCGACAGGTTGGCTCTGGCATGCGCATTCTACCGGCTGGTGTTCAACCTCGGCGGCCTGCTGCTGCTCGTGGCGCTGATTTCGCGGCTTCAAGAGCGGCTGCACGCCGCCACGTACGTCCTCGCGTTCGTCCTGGCGCTGGCGATCTTCTCCGTGTTTAGTCTGGCGATTCCCGACGCCCTGGCCCGGCACGCCGGCGAACGGGTGATCGGCCGCACCTACCCGATCCTGATCGCATTCGCGTTCGTGGCCGCTCCCATCGTCTCCTTTCTGCAGCTTTATGACGGGTTCGTGCGACGCTTGGCGGGCGTGCCGCAAACCACCGCCGAGGAATGGCACGAGGAGCAACAGGAGGAATTCCTGGAAGACCTCCTGCAGCGCCGCATGGAGGGGGCCGTCGATGAGGAAGAGCAGGAGATGATCGAGAACGTGCTGGAGCTGCGCGAGAGAATGGCCGCCGAGATCATGACGCCTCGGACGGACCTGATCGCCGTCGAAGTCAATGCCGATCTGCCGACGGTCCTCGATACGATCCAGAAGGCGGGTCATTCCCGCTTGCCCGTGTATGAAGACACCATCGACAATGTCGTCGGATTGATCTATGCCAAGGACCTGTTGAGGGAGATTGGCAAGGAGCCCGGGGAATTCCGGCTTCGCGATCGGATGCGGGAGGTTTATTTCGTTCCCGAGACCAAGCCGCTGCGGGCGCTGCTCCACGAGTTCCAGGACCAGAAACTGCACATCGCCGTTGTCCTGGACGAGTACGGCGGCACGGCGGGAGTCGTGACGCTCGAGGATATCCTCGAAGAGCTCGTCGGCGAGATCACCGATGAGTACGAGAAGACGCCCCAGGAATCGGTCAAGAAGATCGATGAAAATACCATCGAGGTCGATGCCCGGACGTACGTGGACGATCTGAACGACAAATATGCGCTGGACCTGCCGGAGGATGAGGACTACGATACTGTCGGTGGATTCGTCTTTTCCCGGTTGGGGTATGTTCCGAAGACCGGGGAGAACTTCGATTACGGGAGTCTCAAGTTCACGATCGCTTCCGCCGAGCCCCGGCGCGTCAAGCGAGTGAGAATTCAGAAGGTGGTGGCTGAACGGTAGCTATGTTGACCAAGGATCGTGCGGTGTGTATCCGCACGACGGATTATTCCGAGACCTCGCAGGTGGTGACCCTGTTCGCGCGTCTGTCCGGCAAGATCCGGGCGATTGCCAAGGGCTCCAAGCGCCCGAAGTCCGCCTTTGACGGGCCGATCGAGGTGCTGTCATTCGGCGGCGCCGTCTTCTCGGAGTCCCGCAGGGACAAGCTGTCCACCCTGACGGAGTTTCAGCCGCAGCCTCCCCGGGGCGGCCTGCGGCGGAACCTGTTCGCCCTGCACAATGCGCTGTTTGCGGCCGAGCTGCTCGATGCGATGACGGATGAATCCGATCCTCACCTCGTGCTGTTCGATCAGTTCGTGCAGTTCGTGCAGGACCTGGACAGCGACGAATTGACCGGCGAGCGCCACGACGTGACGGCCCGGCTGATCCTGTTTCAACTGGTCCTGCTGCGGGAGGTCGGATTGAGTCCGGTCCTGAAAACGTGCGCCAACTGCAAGCGGCCCGTGTCCGCCCAGTGGCGCGAGACTTACTTCAGCAGCGCCGCCCACGGGCTGGTCTGCCAGGATTGCGAGATGAGCTTCCCCGACAGGGTCCGGCTCAGCACCAAAGCCGCCCAGTGCCTGGTGGATCTGAGGCGGATCGCCGAGGCCGATGAGAAGACGCTCGATCAGATCGAAGGGGTTCTGATTCGCCACTTTACGGAGATCGTGGGCCGTCGGTTGAAAACGGCCCAGTATGTGCAGAGGGGACAGACATGACGGTTGGAGAACGCGGGCCTGTGATGGCGGCGCGAGGACTGACACCCGAACTCGCCCGGCGGGGGGGTGCGGCTCATCGCACGAGAGAGTACTTCTGGAAAGGACTGCACGACTGGGCCCGGGAGTTCCTCGAATACAAGTACCTGATCGCGGCGTCCCTGGCTTTCATCGTGCTGGGGCTGTACCTGGACTACTGCTCGGGGGTGTACGTTTCTTCCGCGCCGAGCGTGGGAGTGCCGGACCTCATTCTGGATTCCTTCAACGCCATCGATCTGAACCCGCTGTTCGTCTACGGATACATGGTCCTGATCGTGGGCCTGTTCATTCACCCGCTGTTCTTTCACATCCGGACGCTGCACGTGGTGGTCAGCCAGTTCAGTTTCCTTCTGATCCTGCGTTCCGTGCTGATGATCTTCACGCACATGCACACGCCGCCGGGCTCGATTCCCGTACATTTCCCCTGGTACTTCGCACACCTGTATTTCGAGAACGACATGTTCTTTTCCGGCCACACGGCGGTCCCCTTCCTCGGTTTCTATCTGTTCAGGCGAAGCCGGCTCCGCTACGCCTTTCTCGTCGGCGCCATTGTGATGGGGATTGTCGTCCTGGCCATGCACCTGCACTACAGCATCGACGTGTTCGCGGCGTTCTTCATGACCTACTGCTCGTACCGGATGGGCAACGTGGTCATCCGCAAATTCGATCCGAGCTATGACGAGTAGATGACCTTCAGGAACCTGGCGACGGATTCCTGCGTCGTCCAGGGGGCCGTGAAGCCGGTGCCGTTCGCGGGATGTTCGCAGGCCTCGGAGAGCCTGAGCTTGTACTGGCTGACGTGGTGGAAGTAGTTGTGCCGCTCGCAATGATCGGCCAGATACTCCTGCTCGGTCTGACCGGGGGTGGGCACGAGCAGGACCTGTATCTTGTTGAGTTCGATCAGATCCATGATCGTGGAATAGCCGGAACGCGCGATGATGAATTTCGCGCGGTTCATTATGTCTTCCTGGTGGGTCCTGTCCAGGAAGCCGTAGTATTCGATGTTGCTGCTCCGCGTCTGGGTCGTCACTTCCGGCTTGCCTCCCGCGATCACCACTCGTCCCTGAAGCCGTTGCACCTGAGAGAGAACGTATCTCTCCAGCACCGTCCGCTGCGGCTCGGGACCGGAAAGGGAGATGAAGCAGTCAATGTCCTGAACCAGGTCCCGTTTGCGCAGGCTCGATAGGATGCCGATGTACTTCACCTTCTCGGGCGGGACATATCGCAGGTCGTGCGACAGGATGCCGGTCAGGCCCATCTCCTCATAATCCGGCACGAGCACGTTGCGGTACCTTTCCATCCATGACGCCAGCCATTTCTCGACGATCCATTCGGTCCCGGGAGGGGTCTTAAACCGCAGTTGATGGTTGATCAGGTAGGAATTGTCGGGCCGGTCGTAGACATCGTAGCGGCAGTCGGAAATCACCTTGTCGAAGCCGTCCCGGATGATCCCTTCGGATAGCCGGCGGGCCTGATGCAGCTCGCGGACCATCCGGGGAATCAGCATCGAGAACCGCAGCTTGAACAGCCGGGTCCTGGTGTACGGGGCGCCGACGCTCGGGACATCATGGTAGATGCACCGCTCGCCGAAGTGGGCCTTGAGCAGCGTCAGGGCCCTGCCCGTCGAGAGCAGATGAACCTCGTGCTCCTGCAGCAGCGCCGCAATCAGAGGAATGTCCCTCGTGGCGTGGCCCAGCCCCCAATCGAAAGTGCCGAACAAAATCTTCATGGCTTATACGGGCATCAGAATGTACAGCAACACCAGACTGGGAAACATCGATTGCACTCCAAGGCCGGCATTATAACGCGGCGGCCGCCCGCCCGTCCAGAACAATCGCGGAACGATCCCTTCAGGTGTGTGAGGAGAGATTCTGGCGGCCTTAGGCCGCCGCCTGCTCGGCTTTCCAATACGTATCCCACAGGCCGCTGTGGTAGAGGCTGGCCAAGGCCATCATCGCTTCGGCGTTGGACTTATCCCA
>Ga0315282_10001979_pt1 | contig 38351 bp, 29 predicted proteins | sample YL17G07_20_MG_FD_203693 | JGI IMG/M metagenome (GOLD analysis project Ga0315282, IMG submission 203693) | Sediment microbial communities from Yellowstone Lake, YNP, Wyoming, USA - YL17G07_20 | ecosystem: Environmental > Aquatic > Freshwater > Lake > Sediment | place: USA: Wyoming | collected... | reverse complement strand
TGGACTTGTCGTCATCTATTATCAGTATCTTTCTCAACTCGGCGTCACTCCTTTTATTTGAATTTCGACTGCGGTCCCTTTTCCCGGCTCGCTCTTAATGTCTAAAACGCCGTCATGGGCCTCGACGATCTTTTTTACCACAAGAAGCCCAAGCCCCACTCCTTTTTCTTTTGTAGTGAAGAAGGGCTCAAAAAGCCTTTTGCGGTTTTCTGCCGGAATCCCTGTGCCGGTATCTTCAACAGTCAGATGCAATACGTTATCTTCCATTCGAGCTTTTACGGTCAGAACGCCGCCCTCCGGCATGGCGTCTACTGCATTGTTAATCAGATTGACCAGTACCTGCCGGAACCTTTCCGGATCCGCCGAGATGTCAAGATCGACTGGTCGGATGTCGATTTGAGTTTGAATGACTGCCTGTTCTATTGCTGAATTAAAACCGCCGACGACACTTTCAATCAATGCCCTTATGTGAATCGGCTCAGGCCGGATTGTGATCGGCTTGGCAAAGTCCAATAGGTCGGTAAACATCTTTTGCAAACGCGAAACCGAGCCTCTGGCGATTTCCATATGCTCTTGTAACAACGCATTATCGCCAAGCGATCTGGATAAAATCTGCAGATTCATTGAAATGGCCCAAAGCGGATTTCTCATTTCATGAACGATGCTTGCGATAAACTGGCCTATGGCTGCCATGCGTTCATGCTGGACAAGCCCTTTTTGGGCGGCAAGCAAGTCGTTGTATGCAGATTCAAGCTCCATGCTTTTTCGTTGCAGCTCTGTCCTTGAATTGCTCATATTCTCAACCATGTTGTTGAAAGACTCGGCCAACTTGCCGACCTCATCTTCGGATTCAACCCGAACTCTGACCGTCAAATCTCCCGCGCCCACGGAATGGGCTGCATTGGCCACGGATAAGATGGGCTTTGTAATCCCTCTTGAGAAATAAATTGAAAAGAGCATTACTGCGGCAAGAAGAGCCAATCCCGATATAAGCACGGCCGTGCGTATGAAATAGATGGGCCTTAATATTTCTGTTGTAGAAATCTTTGCAATCAGCGCCCATTGATACCTGGGCATCCAAAGATAATATCCGAGTACCTCTTGCCCCTTGTATCCCATAAAAGTCGTTGCGCCGCTTTTTCCCAGAAGTCTTTCGCGAAAAGAAAAAGAATCCATTTGCATTGCATGGACGGAATCGCTGTTGGGGAGACGTGCTAGGGTTATTTTGATGCCATTTTGATCCACGAGGTAAGTCTCGCCGGTATTTCCCAGGCCAATCACATTTTTCATGATGGGATCCAAAGTCTTGATCAAAGAGAAGCTCGCAACGACATAGCCGACCGTTTTATTTTCGGCATTTAAAATCTTGCGTCCGAGGTAAATGCTGGCGCTATTATCGGAGCGCCGGTATAGCCGAGAAATATACGGATCCGACTGATGAGTTATCATATCTATGATCTGGCGGATTTCATTCTGGTGAGGCTCTGATATCAATGACGCACAGGTCGATATGATAGGTTTGAAATCCAAATCGAAAATATAAATGTCGTCGTAGGAAATAGATTGTTGTTTGTAACTGTTCAAAAGTTGGCAGGTCTCTTCTTGTTCAACATTTTCTTTTTGTCCTTTAATTGGACATATGTGAATGACGCATTGGCTATTTGCCAGCGCTTCAATATCGGTCAATCGCTCGTCAAACCACGATTCGATCTGCTTGGCCTTCATCTCCGCAATGCCTTGCATATGCACATAAGCCTCCGTCTGCAAGGCTGTTTTAGCCAGCGAATAGCCTACATAAGCGATTACGAAAAGAGGAACGAAGCCGGTCAGAAGCAAGATTACAAACACCCGCCGCTGAATCCGCGTTTGAAAAAACAATCCTTCATAATTTGAAGAATCCGTCATGGCATGATTGTAAACGTTCTTTAATCAAGGCGCGAGATAGATAATGATGACGGATCTGAAAAAATAAATTAATTTGCGCTTCACATTGTGTTTTAGATTGCGCCTTTACATATAAAACAGCAGCGGCGGCAACATTTTTCAATGTTCCGCCGCCTCACTCCCCGTTCCTTTTTCAAGGAACGATCTATTTGGAATCGGACCTGGGATGAACCCTGTCCGGAATCGTCCGCTTACAGTTCCTTATCCATCCGATGATTAAAGCAACACCAATGCCAAATCGAATGGGATAAAAATAACCAACCGAATTTAAAGAGGAATTTTTAATACGGATGCCCATAGAATATTGAAAATCCTCGGTTTTTCGAGACGGATTATGAATTTTCGAGGGTAAAAACGGAAAGCATAACGTCGGATATGAAGTCTTCATCACCAGCGATTTCTTTCAATTGGTCGATTGACCAAACAGTCCTCTTGTTTTTAAATGTAGCGAAATTATATTTCATTACTTGTATCGGGTTCGACCGGAGCGACCAATTAAAAATCCGCAACAAATGTCCGAGTTCATGTCGCGATGGCAACATACGATGGAGGCTTGCTTATGAAGAAAACTCTGGATGGCATTCGGGCGCTCGATCTGAGCCAGTTTCTGTCAGGGCCGCGCACAGGCCAGATTTTGTCCATGCTGGGCGCTGATGTGGTCAAAGTGGAATCGCCGGCCGGCGATACGATGCGGCTTTTAATGGCTATGACGGCTTCGGATCGAAATATGCACACGCTTCATCACGGAAAGCGAGGAATTGTGATCGATTTGACCAAGCCCGGAGGCAGCGAGCTGATTCTCAATCTGAGTCGGAAAGCGGATATTCTAATCGAGAACTTTGCGCCGGGGGTTATGAAAAAATTGGGCATCGATTATCCCAAAGTCGCTCAAGTGAATCCGCAAATCATCTATGCATCCATCACGGGCTTTGGCCTTACCGGTCCGCTTTCAGATCGATTGGCGTTTGACCTGATCGCACAGGCGACCGGCGGAACCATGTACGCCAACCATCAATCGGACAGGCCTCCCGGAGTGTTTTTCGGAGATTTATGTTCGGGAGCTTATGCGGCAATCGGTATTTTGGCGGCGCTATGGGATCGGGAAAAAGCCGGCAAAGGCAAATGGGTGGATATTTCCATGCAGGATGTGATGTACTTCCACAATTTCTGGGCGTTTGCCGAGCGCGCTACAGAACCGGACAGAGAAAAAATCCGCAGCATTCTGGGCGACAATATGCAGACGCTTTTATCCGATCCGGATAACCCGATGCCTTTTTGGAACAGCTACAAGGCAAAAGACGGATATATTGCCGTAGTGGCGCTCACGGATAGAATGTGGCAGGCCATGATGGAAATCATCGGCAGGCCGGAATTGGGAACCGATCCGCGCTTTGCTACTTTCACAGACAGAATTCGCAATGCGAAGGAAGCGATTGGCGTGGTAACGGAATGGACCGCTCAACGCACCATAAAAGAGCTTATCGAAGTATTTTCATCCAGAAGGATTCCATGCGGCCCCGTCAACGACTATGATGCGCTTAATTCGGACCCGCAACTTCAATCTCGCGGGATGCTGGCCACGACATTCCATCCAAAATACGGAACCCTCCACTTGCCCGGATTGCCCATTCAATTTGCCGGAGAGACGCCTTCGGAGATCAAGCCGGGTCCGGAGTTGGGAGAGCATACGGATCTGATTTTGACGGATTGGCTTGGCATGGGGGCTGACGAGATTTCAGCCCTGCGTCAAAACGGCATTGTAATGTGAAGCGAATTCGTCAAAGGCATCCCTCAATCTATAGGGGCCCCGAAGGGCCTTTTGGATGTCATGTTTCTATGGCCGGTGGATTCGATAAAGCCCCTCAACGCGCACGGGAATTGGGGGCCTCCACTTTTCAAATTTTCTGCAAACCCCCGCGAAACTGGCGCACCGAATTGCCTGCCGACGATGAGGCGACTGCTTTTCGTGATGAGGTAGCCAGGTTGAACATGACTTCGCTCGTAGCGCATGCGGGATATCTTTCAAATCCGGCTTCGCCCGATCGAATAATTCGCAATCTTTCAGTGAAAACGCTCATCGAAGAAATCCGTGTTGCAGCCAAGCTTGGAATCGGATTTTTCATAATTCATCCGGGCGCATATATTAAAGGCGCCAAGATCGAAGGCATGAAGCGCCTCTCGGATTCGGCCGATAGTCTGGAAAAATCCGTTGAATCTTTAGCGGTTCATGTTTTGTTCGAGACGACAGCAGGGCAAGGCAGCAGCCTCGGGCATGAGCTCGATCAACTTGCATATCTGATAAGGTCCCGCAAAGACCCACATAAATTCGGAGTTTGTCTGGATACGGCGCACGTTTTTCAAGCGGGTCACGATATCAGCGATTCAGTCAAGCTGAAGGCCTTTTTAGATCGTTTGGAAAGCGCTTGCTTCAGGGGATGCATAAAAGCGATGCATATCAATGATTCGAAGACGGGTTTTGGCAGCCATATAGACCGTCATGCCTCCTTAGGAAAAGGCTTGCTTGGATTAAATGCCATCTCAGTATTACTGAAAGATCCCAGGTTATATGGGGTTCCTAAAATTCTGGAAGTGCCTGGCGGCGATGAAATATTCAGGCGGGATTTGAAAAAAATGGCGCGGCTTGTTGCAAATCACGAAGATGAAAAAAACATAAGGCCGCTTTAATGCTTCGCAAGATTACGGCTGATCGACTATCGGCCTGTTACGGCTCCGGTTCAGAACCCCAACTCGCTCAGCAATGAATCCACGGCATTTTGCTGCATCGGTTGTGGCGGAGGCTCTTGCTCATTGAGGTCGGGTTCACAGGATTCGACTATTTTTTTAACTCTTGTCTTAACTTCTTCTCGTCCGGCCAACCTACCTATGGCTTGTTCTCTATGTTGCTCGACCAATCCGTGGAATTTCAGCAACATATCATGGATCCGTTCTTCGATCATGACGATCAATTTTATGATTTTCTGAAGACGCTGGCCGGTGAGATCCTGAAAACTGAGTTCAGACATGATGTCTATAAACATGTCGCTGTGATGTTGAGAAATAGTAGTGGCTTCCTTAAGAGCATTTTCGCATCCGGGCTGTGGCTCTATGGAGGTCAGCAGATTTGTCAAGTTTGAGGAGGAGTCAATCATTTTTTCTACATGTTCAATGATGTTCAGGGTTGCTTTTTCGGTGGTTTGGATGACCAAATTGAGTTGATCGGAAGCTTCAGGCAATTGTTTAGTGGTGATTTCTTCTATGCCTGTATCTTTTACCACTTGATCCGTATAATCTCGGATCATTTCACTGAGGTTCCTTATAGAGGAGTTCATTTCATTGTTGACTTGTTTATAGAATGCGCTTTCTGCCAGGGCTTTTGATAAAGCAGCGGCAACCTCTTCTTTGATGGTATCCTTCATAAGACGACGAATTTGTCTGGATAATCGATTTGATAAATCAACAATGATCTGATGTTCGTCTTTAATTGAATTTTTCTTTGGCATAAATTCCCCCTGTAGACAATGTCTTGAAAATGATATCGGAACCGAGCATGAAAAGAATAAATACAAAAGTTTTAATGCTTGGAGTAGTTGAAATACGAATTTCGAAAAGTGTTTGAATCTAAATAATTTTTAAACAACATATCGACTTTTTTCCAAATTTCAAGATGTTTGACATGCGGCGAAAATCGCATTATTGTGTGAGAAAGTGGATCATACGATCATCCCAACCAATTATTTGTAGGTAGTTCGATGAAAAAGTCCCAACGTGAATTGGCAATGTCTGTCGCCCAATCGCTGATGCCCGAAGACGAATTTGAAAAGCTGAATCAGATTGAAATTAATGATCTAGGCTTTGGGTATGATCAGTTCGGCATGGAAAGGGAAGCCGCTATCTTTGCTTTTGCAATTGCAAGATACGTTTACAAATACTATTTTCGAACCCAAAGCGATGGGCATGAGAATATTCCGCTGGAAAAAAGGGCGCTGATTGTCCCAAACCATTCCGGCGTTCTCCCTATTGACGCAGCGATGGTAGCCATTGATATCGCTTATAAGCTGTCAAAACCGCGCATTTTGCGTACTGTCGTTGATAATTTTGCGGGTTTTTTGCCTTTTATTAATGTGTTTTTTTACCGTGTGGGCCAGGTAATCGGAGCTCGTCGCAATTTTCAAGATTTATTGGAAAAAGACGAATTGGTCGGCGTTTTTCCGGAAGGCGCGCGAGGGACCGGTAAATTTTGGCGGCAAAGATATCAATTGGTCAAATTCAATGTGGGATTCATCGAACTTTCCTTGGCCTATCACACGCCTATTATACCTACGGCCATTATTGGCCCAGAAGAACAATCTCCCATGATTTTCAACATCAAGCCGCTGGCGCGGTTGGTGGGGTTCCCATATGTCCCCATAACGGCAAACATGCTCTTAATGGGTCCGTTTGGAATCTTGCCCTTGCCTGTTAAATACCGGATCACTTATGGCAAGCCATTGAAATTCTATGAGGAATACGGTCCCGAGGCGCTTAAAGATCCGGAAATTGTGCGTAGGTTGGCTGATAAAGTCCAATTGACCATTCAAGAAATGATTGATCAAGGCCTTGAACGCAGAGCTTCAATTTTCGGTTTTTGGGAGGGTTGAAGATGTCTAGGGCATCGGAACGAAAAAACATTTTAATCTCCGGCGTGACCAGTTCCATCGGCCGCAATCTGGCTCTTCATCTTTATAAAGACAAACGAGTGGGCGTTATTTACGGGGTCTCAAAAGAGGAGAAGCCATATTTCTTCAATGATCTGGATCCTTCGCGTTTCCTGTATCGGAACTGCAATATTCTCAAGTACCGTGAGCTCAAAAACCTGTTTCTGTCCAGCACATTTAAAAAGGCCAATATCAATTACGTAGTGCATCTGGCTTTTATGAGCAAAGTAACCCATACGGAGGAGGCTCACAACCTCAATGTGCAAGGCACCAAAGATCTTTTGGATATGTGCATTCAGATGGAGCAGATCAAAAAATTCGTGTTCAAATCCTCCGATGTCGTTTATAAAATCAGGCCGCACAATCCGGTATATCTGGACGAAAACGCCGACTTGAATTTTGATCCGTTTGCCGATCCTTGGATCAAAGACCGCGTTGATGCCGATATGATCTGTCGCTCTTACATGGACAACAAGCGTATGCATATCGTCATCCTGCGCATGACCAGCATCATCGGCCGAAACATCAACAGCCAGTTCAACAGCTATTTTGACAGCAAACCCGTTTTTAAAACCATGGGCTACAACCCCATGATCAACCTGATTCACATGAAAGATGTCATCCAAGCCGTCTCATGCGCTATTTTCAAAAATGTGCGCGGCATATACAACATTGCAGGCACTGATACTGCACCGATCCACACGTTCGCCGAACTGTCCAGCCGGACTGTGATCAGCCTTCCCGAGCCGATGTTGGGTCCCATCAACTGGCTGCAGCGCAAGCTCGGTCTGACAACATATTACTATTCGGTGGATAAAGATCGCCAAAAGTATTCCGCGCTCCTCGATATCTCCAAGGCAAGGCGAGAGCTGGGTTTCCAACCGGAGGGACGAATCGAGTTTTGATGGCTATTGTTTCCGGCCTTGAATGTGATAAACCTATCCTCATAAAATTGGAGACAAGCGAATGCCGGAAAATCTCATAAAGGTTTATCTGGATGAGATCGAAATGGCGCTGAAATCCGGCAACGCCACAGAGCATACTTACCGGCCCGCGTTAAAAACCTTGCTGGAATCCCTGGCGGATGGAATCACGGCCACTAACGAGCCCAAGCGGGTAGAATGCGGCGCTCCGGACTATGTCATATCATTGGATACGCCTCATGGTCCGGTGACGATCGGGTATGTTGAAGCCAAGGATGTCGGATCGACATTGAATGATGCTGAGCGATCCGCACAATTAAAACGATACCGAGCCTCGTTGCCGAATTTGATCTTGACCGACTATCTCGAATTCAAGTGGTATTGGAATGGCGAGATCAGAGGATCGGCTCGCCTGGCGCGAGAATCGACGGACGGCAAGCTTATTGCGGAAAAAGGCGGAAAAGAGAATGCGGCCGGCCTCTTGAGAAATTTTCTATCTCAACCACCTGAAGAGATTCAAAGCCCTCGCGATTTGGCAATGCGCATGGCCCGGTTGACTCATATGATTCGCGATATCATCGTTGAAGCGTTTGACAAGCAGCTTGCTTCGGAGCTCTTGAAAGATCTTCGCAAAGCCTTTGCCTCCGCGTTGATCCCTGATCTTGATTTGCCGGACAAAACAGCCGAGTTCGCTGATATGTATGCACAGACCATGGCATATGGTCTTTTCGCTGCGCGATGCAACCATCAAGGGCCACAAAAATTTCAGCGGCTTGGCGCAGCCAATGAGATTCCCAAGACAAATCCGTTTTTACGCAAGCTTTTCACTCTTATTACAGGCCCTGAATTGGAAGAGGAGCCATACGCCGGATTTGCGGATGATCTGACAGATCTTTTGGCTCGCGCTGATATAGAAGCAATTTTAACTGATTTCGGCAAACGAAAAACGGGTCAAGATCCTACCATCCATTTTTATGAAACATTTTTGTCTTCGTATGATCCGAAACTGCGCGAGACGAGAGGCGTTTACTACACGCCTGATCCGGTTGTATCCTTTATTGTCCAATCAGTGGATCATATTCTCAAAACCCAATTCGATCTAGCCAAAGGATTGGCTGATACATCTCCCATTGAGTACAAATATGTAGATGAGAATGGGAAAGAGCAAAAAGCCTCTGCCCCCCAGGTTTTAATTTTGGATCCTGCCTGCGGAACAGGAACATTTCTCTATGCCGTGGTGGATCTCATACGCCAAACACTTATGGAACAAGGCCAGGCGGGCATGTGGTCCGGCTATGTTAAAAACCACCTGTTGCCCAGGCTGTTCGGATTTGAATTGCTCATGGCTCCTTATGCCGTTGCGCACTTCAAGCTCGGCATGCAGCTTGCCGGGCAGGATCTGGATGGAAAGATCAGGGAAACCTGGAAATATGATTTTCAAAGCGAGGACAGACTCGGAATCTATATGACAAATACTTTGGAAACCGCCGAGCGCATTGCGCAGCGTGAATTCAAATTTATTGAACGCATTATCGCAGAGGAAGCCAGGCAAGCGGCCAGGATCAAAAAGGATCTGCCGATTTTGGTGGTGTTGGGGAACCCGCCATACGAAGCGGCTTCCATGAACAAAGGAAAATGGATCGTCGATCTGGTGCGCAATCATTATTATCCACAAGACGACATCAAAGAGCATAACCCAAAATTGTTGTTGGATGACTATGTAAAATTCATCCGTTGGGCTCAATGGCGTATAGAGCAAACCGGCGCAGGGATTTTGGCTTTTATCTCCAATCACGGTTATCTCGATAACCCGACCTTCCGCAGAATGCGCTGTCAATTATCCAAAACATTCAGTGAAATCTATCTTCTTGATTTACATGGAAATGCAAAAAAGAAAGAGAAATGCCCTGACGGATCAAAAGATGAAAATGTGTTTGATATCCAGCAAGGCGTTTCCATTGGGATATTTGTTAAACGGCCTAAGAAAAAAGGAACAACTGCGAAAATTTATCATTCAGAGTTGTGGGGTAAAAGGCAGCATAAATATGCAAATCTTTTGGATAATAATGTAAAGACAACGGAATGGAAGCGGCTGGATCCGCAACCGCCGTTTTATTTGTTTGTGCCAAGGGATATAAAACTTTTGCCGGAGTACGAAACCGGCTGGAAGATAACCGATATTTTCCCGGTGTATTCCACTGGCATTAAAACCCACCGCGACCATTTTGCCTTTGCTTTTGACCGCAAGACCTTGGAAAAACGAATTTCAGAATTTAAAAACTTATCCATAGAGGATTATATCATCCGTCAAAAATATGATTTGCCGGACACCCGCGATTGGAAATTGCATGAGAAGCGATTGGCCTTATATAAGGTCAAAAATTGGCGACAAAATATTCTTAAATGTCTCTATCGACCATTTGATAAACGGGAAATTTATTACCATTCGGATATCACTGAATGGCCTCGACCAGAAGTTTTACGACACATTTTAACTGCGAAAAATATTGGATTGATAACAACTCGGCAAACTCGCGACAAATGGGATTCACTAGTTACCTCAACTTTATGTGGACATAAATGTTGTGCTGGGTATGATATCAATTCAGTATTTCCTCTTTATCTATATCCCGATCCGGAGAAAAACGGCGATCTGTTTTCAAACGGCACTTCGAAGCATGTCAATATTTCATCATCATTTATTGCCGCTTTGAAAAAGCGGCTTAGCCTTTCTTTTGTACCTGAAGGAAGAGGCAACTTGAAAAAGACTTTCGGGCCCGAAGATATATTCAATTATATTTATGCTGTTTTTCACTCCCCTTCTTTCCGCAGCCGTTATGCCGAATTTTTGAAAAGCGATTTTCCGCGAGTGCCGCTTACAAGCAGTCGGCCTCTTTTCGCCGGACTTTGTAAGTTGGGCGGGGAACTAGTGAGCTTGCATCTGATGGAATCGCGTAAGATCGAGCATTTCATCACCAATTTCCCCGTGCCCGGCAGCAATGAAATAGAGAAGGGTTGTCCGAAATATGTTGAGCCCGGTGAACCTGAACCATGGACTGGAAAACCTTTGAAAAAGGGTCGCGTGTATATCAACCCGGATGTCATCAAAGAAAATAAAAAAGGCCAATACTTTGAGGGCGTGCCGTCTGAGATATGGGAATTCCATGTGGGCGGTTATCAGGTTTGCCACAGATGGCTTAAAGATCGGCAACGGCAAGGCAGAAAATTGGAATATGAAGATATCGAGCATTATCACAAAATCATCGCGGCTCTCTCTGAAACCATCCGAATCATGACTGAAATCGATCAGGTCATCGACGAACACTGCGGCTGGCCTTTGCCCGGAAGCGAATGAATTAAAATCAAAACGGATGGCTACCATATCCTTGACAGTCTTCGGGGCTGTTGCTAAGTTTCCCGTGCTTTTTTAGGCGTGAGCCGCCATAGCTCAGCTGGTTTAGAGCGCCTGACTGTGGATCAGGAGGTCGAAGGTTCGAATCCTTCTGGCGGTGCCAATGGTAAGCGGTCAGGTCGGGGTGGGGCGCTTATTCTCCGTGGCTTTCTCGAAGGAGGATGTCGTGCCCCTTCCTGCCGTTAAAAATTGAATACAGGCCTCGTTCTCCGGAGGCATTTATGCCGAAACATTCAAGACCTGTTCCGCGAGTGCCCAAAGGGTTCCGCGACATTGATTCGGAAACATTGCGTCTCCGGAAAGAGGCTGTCGCAAATGTAACGGCGGTATTCGATTCATGGGGTTTCGAACCCCTGGAAACCCCGGCGATGGAGTACGTGGATTGCCTCGGCAAATTCCTGCCGGAAAGCGATGCCCCTCAAGGCGGCATCTATGCGCTTCGCGATGAAGACGATGAGTGGATCGCGCTGCGTTACGATCTGACCGCGCCCCTGGCCCGTTACGTGGCGGCGAACTTTCAGAATCTTCCGAAACCCTTCCGCCGTTATCAAGTCGGCCATGTATGGCGAGTAGAAAAGCCCGGGCCGGGCCGGTTCCGCGAGTTCGTACAGGTCGATCTGGATACCGTAGCCGCGCCCGATCCCGTAGCTGACGCAGAAGTTGTGATGATTCTATGCGAGGCCATGGAGGCCATCGGCATGCAGCGACAAGATTACGTAGTGCGCATGAGCGATCGGCGGATCATCAATGGATTGCTGGCATTAGGTGGAATCGCAAACCCAAGCCAGATGATTACGACGATGAGGGCCATCGACAAGCTGGATCGAATTGGTCTGGATGGCGTGGCCGCCCTTTTATATAAAGGACGCAGAGACGAATCGGGCGATTTTACACCCGGCGCCGGACTTGATCTGAATCAGATCAATCGGATCATCCAGTTTCTTTCACTTGAAATAGGCGAGATGACGCGGTCCGATGTGGCGATCCGCATGATGGATCTGGTCGGTTCGACAAAGGATGGAAAACAAGGAGCTTTAGCTCTGAAGCAGATGGATACATTATTGGCCGCGGCAGGATACGATGACAACAGAGCGATCATCGATCCGACTGTTGTTCGTGGATTGGCGTATTATACCGGCCCTGTTTTTGAAGTGAATTTGACGTTTGATGTGACCGGCGATGACGGGCTTCCGCGCGTGTTCGGCTCAGTGGCGGGCGGAGGCAGATACGACGAACTCGTGGAGCGATTCATCGGCCAGAAAGTGCCTGCCACCGGCGCTTCGATCGGGGTGGATCGGCTGTTGGCTGCATGGAAGGCCCGGGGCAAAAGCAAAGCTGCAACCAGCGAGCTTGTAGTCGTCACCGTTATGGAACAAAGTCGCTTGGCCGATTATTTTACAATGGCTTCAGAGCTTAGAGCCGCAGGTTTCCGGGCCGAAGTATTTACCGGTTCAGGCGGGTTTGCTAAACAGGTCCGTTACGCCGACGCCAGAGGTGCAGCCTGCGCGGTGATCGCTGGTTCGGACGAGTTCGATAAAGGCCGGGTATCCATCAAAGATCTCAGATTAGGAGAGCACCTATCCGCGGAAATCGCAGAGCGCGATAAATGGCTGGCGGATCGACCGGCTCAAGTGACTGTGGCCAGAGAAAAAATGGTGGAAGAAATAAACTCGATTGTAAAAAGATATAGAGTCGAGAAGGCGCTTTAATTTGAAAACACCTCGCATACGATTGGCTCGCGTCATCGGTTTTGCAGTGATTCTTGCAGTTTCTTCAATTGTCTTTTATCGCGCCCATACGCAGGATTGGATTACCGACAAAGATCTCATCGACAACGGAAAAGAGGCGCCGGACGTCGTTTTACCCGATTTGGGCGGAACATATCTGCGTCTCAGTAAATACAGAGGCTATGTAGTGTGGCTATCCTTCTTCGATGTATCGCACGAGTATGCCATTAACCAACTAAAATGGAATCAAACGTTTTACGATCAATGGAAGGATCAGAATTTTATAGTGTGGGTAGTCGTGGAGGGCAACGAGGTCGAAGAGACTCGTCATTTGTTAAAGCGCTTTCAAGCGCCGTTCGTTGTCGTGATCGATAAGGAGAAAAAAGCGCAGCGCGCATATCGGGCCTGGAAGATACCGACCTCTTATCTGATCGACCGCGAAGGGTACGTCCGCTTTGCCAAAAAAGGGAAGGTGTCTCTGGCGACCAAGGGTTTCCAGAATATCGTAGAAACCTGGCTTAAGAGCGGATCGCTCGAACATTCGATCCGCCGTCAATGACCGGGAGGCATGAATAATTGTCAGAAGTTGTAATTCGCATTGAAGGCTTGACAAAGGACTATGACATCGGCGCCTTTGGCCGTCGCAAATTGCGCGCTTTGGATGATGTCGCATTGACGGTGCGCAGCGGCGACATATATGGATTTCTCGGTCCCAACGGAGCAGGAAAAACTACCGCGGTAAAGATTTTACTTGGTCTCTCCAAGCCCACGGCCGGCCATGTGGAAATTTTCGGACAAACTGATCCGGATCGGGTTTTTTTATTTTCACGAACCGGGTACTGTCCGGAAGATTCCTATATCTTTCCTAAATTTTCCGGCAGGGAAACGTTGACTTATATGGGCAGGCTTTCCGGGTTGAAATATCCCAATCTTCAAACGCGGGTCGATGAAACTCTTGAGTTGGTCGGACTCGTTGAGGCGGCGGATCGCAGGGTTTCGGAGTATAGCAAAGGAATGAAGCAAAGGTTGAGCATCGGCCAGACGCTATTGAATCGCCCGGATTTGGTGGTGTTGGACGAGCCGGCGCGCGGCTTGGATCCGAGCGCCAGAAAAACGATTCGCGACATTATCGTAAATCTTGCGAATGCCGGTTGCACTGTGTTTATGAACAGCCACATTCTCTCGGAGGTCGAGAGGGTGTGCAACCGCATAGGGATTCTTCATCGCGGAAAACTTCTGCGCGAGATCACCATTGACGAATTGATGAGGCCTGAGCGCGGATATGAGGTGATATTTGCCGCGCAATTGGTTGATGTGACGGAAAGACTGCCCGAGGCCTCGCCGATAGGCGCTGAAAAGTTCAGGATTTTCGCCTCGGATGTCCGGGATTTGGCCCTGGCGGTGCAAAAAATCGCCGACATTCCCGGCCGCGTGATCTCTGTGCGCGAAAACAGAATCGATCTGGAGGATTTTTTCCTGGAAGTGGTGGAGGAAGGGCAATGAAAGGCGCCTGGACCGTCACCGCGTATACGCTGAAGGAGATGTCGCGCAGCCATTATTGGATCACTTTGACGATTTTGTGTTTTTCGGTCGCGCTGGGTTACATCAGCATGGCCGACGGAGGGGGGATTGAAAAAGCCTTGACGTTTTCCTCCTTCTTCGCGCGCACATTTCTTTGGATGGCCGCAATTTACATGGGTGTCATGCTGCCTACCGTCGAGATTCGCGATTATCGCATCCGGCTGATATTGACCAGGCCGATTTCCAATTTTGCCTATCTTGCCGGCAAGTACTTGGCAGGTCTGGCCTATTTATCGATCCTGGCTTTGTGCTTCGGGGTGATCATGTACGTGCTTTCGCTCGTGAAGGGCACAGGATCGTACCCGGCCTCCCTGTATTATTCGATGCATCTCGTCCCGCTGTTTTCCTGCCATATGGCGATGATCATGGCGTTTGTTTTAATGGTTCCACCAAGGCCTATTGTGGGGCTGTTCGCAGTAATCGCTTATCTTGATACATATTTCCATTTAACGTTGCGCGCTCTGGAAAATTCATCCGATTTATGGGCGAGGTATCTGGCTTACCCGATCTTTTTTGCCGTGATTGCGATTCTGCCCCCCACTGAAAAATATCTTGTAACCTATGGCGAGCTTGCTGCGGCCGACTTTATGTGGATTTCTTATTTGTGGCTTATCGTATATGCATTCAATTATGCTGTGCTGAGCATTCTCGTCGGCGCTTATTTTTTGGGCAACCGAGAACTGTAATCGCGAAACAGAGCCGAATCATCCAACTTATTTTATCGTATTGATCGGGTACTCCAATACCACCTGCGCTGTCGGATTGACGATATTTCCCGTCGATGAAAACCCGCCTCCCTTAAACCTTACGGTATCCGCGCAACCGTCGCCCTTTGCTACGTAGTGATATGGTGCGGCAGTTGCAGCCTCGATGCGCAGAATATCCTTTTGGCCGATCGGCTCGTCCACTTTGAAACCTTTGACATCGGACGGCAACAGCTCGGAAGAATAAGTGTATCCTGCCTTGAAAAGAGCGGATGTCTGGGTTCCGGCAAATTTGTTCGGATAATACTGGCACACATGGTCCAGATTCGGGGTTTCGCAAGTAATGCGGACATAGCAATCAGCGCTGGGAGTGATATAGATTTGATACACGTCTCCCAGTTTCAGTGTTCCGCCGGCCGGAACGGGCGTACCGTCGAGCTTTCGAACCTCCACTTGAAGCGTCAGGCCTGTGGCGGTTTGCGGAATCGGTTGGCTGTTTTTCCAAATGCCGGCGTCCTGTTGACCGGCATATGTCACGGACTGAAGGGGAACGACTTGAGGACTTTGCTGAATGTAACCGATTCTTCCGTCGGTCGTCTGAACCCTGAGCCAGCCTCCGGTTTCGTTGGATAAAACGGTTACTTCTTTTCCCGAAGGAAGCGATTCATCGCTCTTGCCTGGAAGATCGCTTTTCATCCCGAACATACTTTTGAAAAAATTCACGGTTCCGGATATGACAGCCTTCAACATCGGCCCGCCGGCCGCGAGCATGATCGGAATCAAAGGCCCGCCTTTGGTTTTTGCTTGTTTGAGAGATGAGGCGGGAACGTAACCGACTGAGCCGTTGGAATATTCTATGCGCCAATACTTGCCGGCCTGATGCGTGACTTCGACCAAAGTTCCCGGATCAAGAGACGATGTTTTTGATGCTTGCGGCGAAGGGGCTATGAAAACGTCTGTTTTTGTTTCGACCGTAAACAGAGCGGCCCATGCGCTATTGATGAATAAGATGAAAATAAGAAACGTGAAAATACAATATCTGAGCTTCATTTCTTTGACCTTTCAATATATTCATATCGAATTTTGAATCTGTCTCACTTGATGGAGATCGTAAATAACTTATATCAGACCATGAGCGGAAATTAAAGTTTTCCTTTTCTTATTGAACCGGATTGGCTTTTCATCATTCGTCCGCAAGCCATACGACTTCGCTATCAAACATAAGGTATTCGCTACATGCTTTTAATCAAGCTATATATCGTATAAAAGCTTCGTCGTTATGATACCGATATAGCCGTCATTGATTTATGTCATTATAAAACTCTACCGATGATGGCGGAGTCGTATCATTCCTATTTGACATCAAATTAGAATCAGATATTAAGCCGCTGGATCTCGGTTCTCTGAAACGCCGGTTGAGACGATGAATATGATTTCAAATATTTTTAAACCGTTTCTTGAGAGTCCACAACATCAGGTCCGCGATTTGGGTTTTGTCAAAGAAATCGTTGTTGATGATGATATGGTAATGGTGCTGGTCGTTCACATCTTTGCCCAGATATTTTTTGATGAATCCTTCGCGTTCGCGATTCATTTTTTGGACAAAATCTTCGGCCTCATATTTAGAGATACCATCATGTTCCATGGCGTACTTGATGCGGAACGATAGCGACCCTATGAGTCTGAAGTGGATCCCGCGGGGCAACTGAGAGGTGATGATCGCAGCGCCGCGACCGACGAATATAGAGCGGCCAATATTGGCGATCTTATGAATAGTAGATGCCAGTTTAGTCAGATAAACAAGCGCATCGGGCGTTTCCGGTTGAAGGAATGATAAAAAATCTTCGACGTGGAACTTGGGCATCTTCTCCGATTTATCGACTATTTTGCGAAGCTGCTCCTTGTTCCAAATCGTCTCCAGCATCTTTTCATCGTAGATACGCCACTCCGGCCCGTCCTTGATTTCGGCATTGAGAAGTTCTTCGAGCACTTTGGCGCTGCGATAGCCCATGCATCCGAATTCTCTTGAAATGGTCACAAACGGATAATCGAACGCCGGCTTTGAATCCTGGGTTTTTTTAGCCGAATTGAATCTTCGGATTTCTCTATCGACAAGATTCGCTACAGTTTCTTTCTTTTTGCGGAACGGCATATGACTCTCCGTATTTAAAACGTGCAGATTAAATATCCATCTTCTGATTTATGTTATCAAATCGGCATGAAAGGCGATAGAAGAATTCCTTTACCCATCAGGAAGTTTTTGCCGTCAGCACGGCATAACCGTAAGTTTTGCCTTCAAATAATGAGCGCACAGGAGCTTCTGCAAAGCCATGCGATGCAAATACACAACCGGCAAGCGCATCCTCGGTGACTTTAGCGGTCATAACGATTTGGCGGTCGCCTACAGTCAAAGCGGCTTGCGAACCATTTTCGATCCCACGCTCTTTTGCGTCATTCGGATGAATGAGAAGAGTGGGAGAAAGCACTGCGCGAAGCTCGGGGCTTCTGCTTGGGAAAATGGAATTTATGGGCAGTAGCGGCCCGGTTGCGACCAATATCGAACCATCCGGTTTCTTTGAAATCGCCGGATCGAAATGAGGCGGTTCGAAAACATATTTTCGTTCAGGATCAGAGCTTTTGGCGATTCGAATTCCGAAAGATGAAATCGGGCCCTCGGGAACAGAAGCCAAAACCGGCAGATCTTGCCTCATTGCACAATAGAGGGCGGATGAGTTTTCGGGGATCGATCCGCACAGCCTTGACGCCAGATTCGCGATAATGGCCAAATCCGGCATTGTTCCCGCCACAGGATCTACCGCAGCCGTCGCAGAGCGCAATGTGCCGTCATAAGAAACGAAATGACCGGTCCGTTCGAGGAACGTGCGGCCTGGCAGGACAACATGAGCCTTTTGTCCGGTGACGGAAAGATACGGATCCACCACGAAGACAAAACCGATTTTTTCCATTGCCTTTGCGAGTGCATTTCCATGAGATGAGGAAGATAAGGGATCCGACCCGAAAACCAGCAGCGCCGAAATCTTGCCCTGTTCCGCAGCGCTCACTAATTCTTTCAGATTGTAACCTTGGCTGCGGTCAGCCTCTGCGGATAAACCGGCTGGTGCGCTAAGAGGTTCGAGCCCGGGCATAAAAGACGGATTCAACCCAAAAAGAACCGAACCGAGCGAATCGGCGCGGTCCAGCGATAGAGTCAATCCATTCGGATTGCCCATAGCGACAAGCAACATCAAGGCGGCCTGAATATCTTCGCGAGTCTCCATCGATGATATGGCTTCTGCGCCAAGAATCAGCAAAAGCTTTTTGGATCCCGCCAAAGCGACGGCGGCTTTTTCGAAATCCGATGCCGGACATCCGGCTTTCAGGCTCAAAGCCTCTGAGCTGATTTGTTTAATACTCATTAAAAATTTACTGAAGCCCTCGGAATGCTTGGCCAGGAAGCCGATGTTTTGCGCTTGCATGGACACGAGCGCCTTGAAAATGCCGAGTATCACCGCTGGTTCAGCTCCCGGCAAATGGCGAATAGCCGCATGAGAAAAATCGGAGAGTTTTGTCGTGCGCGAATAGCACGAAACCAATTTTGCATCATGCCGGCGTACAGTTTCCAATATGGAGTAACCAGCGACCGGCATACGGGCGGCAATGTCATCCATCACCAGAAATGCGTCGGCGTTGGCCGGTTCCTGAACCGAGGCCAAAACGAGAGGATGTCCGAAAATTTCGCCCGCCGCCTTCAACAATGAGGCCAGATAAGGTTCGTCGGTCAAGACATGCGGGGTGCGAATTACTTCTCTTGCAAGTTTCGTCGCGGCAAAAGCTTCTTCGGCCATCAGCCTGCCCGAGCCCAAAACCGCGATTGATTCAGGGCCTTTTGTCGAGATTGCATCTTTGATTTTTCCTGCTGCAAGATCGAGGGCGGCGTTCCACGAGGACGGCCGACCGTTCACCAGCGGAGAAGTCAGGCGCTCCGGTTGTGCAGTCGCCGACCATCCGAAAAAGGCCCGAGCGCAAAGCATGCCTTTGTTCGTTGTGGTTTTTGGCCGGCTCACGATTCGAACGACTCTGCCTTCGCGGGTTTCTGACGTGAATTGACAGCCCGCCGCGCAGAAACCGCAGGTGGTATCGGTCCGGCTCAGATCCCAAACTCGCGATTTATGAAGAAAAGGTTTTGAGAGCAGAGCACCGACAGGACATACTTGAATGCAGTTACCGCAGAACTCGCAATTCAACGGTTTGCCGTTCCGCGTATCTATCCAAGCCTCGTATCCTTTGCCGAACAGTTCGAGCGCGTAGGCGCCCACAACTTCGCGGCAAACCGTGATGCAGCGAAGGCAGCGAACACAGCGCGGATCATTCCGCTCAATCAGCGGCCAGTTTCGCTCGATTTTCATTTGAGCTGGAACAACATTATAAGGCACATCGGAAATGCGAAGCTTAAAGGTCAGTTCTTGCAGCAAGCATTCGCCCGCCTTGTCGCAAATCGGACAATCCAGTGGGTGATTGACTAAAATCAACTCAAGCGCCGCTCTACGCAAAGCGGTGAGTTCGTCCGAAAAGACCGTTACATTCATTCCGGCAATCGGATCGAGCCGGCACGACGCCACCGGATCGTCGTAGCCCTCCACCTTGACCAGGCACAAACGGCACGAGCCGATGGACGGCAAGGCATCATGGTAGCAAAGCGCGGGGATATCTATTCCTGCACGCCGGGCCGCAGCCAAAACCGATTCGTTTTTGTAAGCCTCGATCTGGCGACCCTGTATGACGATATGAATTTTTTCTCCGCTCATTTATGCGCCCTCCCTCAATACAACTGCGGCCATCCTATAACAGCGCAAACAACGCGAAGCTTCTCTAATCGAATCGCCGAGCGAGTATCCCAATTCCACTTCATCATGGGTTTTAATTCTTTCCTGAACCGGCATGTGCACGTCGTGAGGCCTTCCCGATCCTTTTGGGAGACCGATTTTTTCAGCTTTATCGAACACCCCCATTTTCTCGATGAGACGGTCGAAAAGCTGCCTTTCATCCAGCTTCGGATCTTTGCCGCGCAAAAAGCGGTCGATGGAGATAGCGGCTCTGTTTCCTGCGGCAAGAGCCTGTATCAAAGTTGCGGGGCCGGTGACGCAATCTCCGCCCGAGAAAATTCCGGATACTTTTGTGATGCCGGTGTATTCGTCCGCCTTGACGGTGTTCCACTTTGTGACTTCGAGGCCATCTTCCGGCGTGATGAAATCCAGGTCCGAATATTGTCCGATAGCCGGAATGCAGATATCGCATTCAACCACGAATTCGCTGCCCGGCACAGGTACAGGTCTGCGGCGGCCGGAAGCGTCGGGTTCTCCGAGTTCCATTTTGATCAGTTCAAGGCCTGTCAGGTTTTTCTTGTCGTCGCACAGCAGTTTTACGGGCGCCACCAAATAATGGAATTTAACGCCCTCATCCTGTGCGTCGCGGATTTCGACCGGATCCGCAGGCATTTCTTTTATGGTGCGACGATAAGCCAATGTTACTTCTTTGAAACCCAAGCGCAATGCAGTGCGTACGCAGTCAATCGCCACATTGCCGCCTCCCACTACCACCATTTTTTCGCCTTGATCAACGGACTGGCCCAATGCGACTGCCTTGAGATACCTCACGCCATGAACAAAGCCCTTATATCCTTTGTCCTCTCCTTCCACATCCATAGCCCGGCTGTTGTGGGCTCCCACAGCGATAAAGACGGAGGAAAACCCCTGTTTCTTCAGGTCTGCCAGGATAAAATTCTGTCCGCATTTTTGGTTGTAACGAATCGTCACGCCAAGGTTTTCGATCAGATGAATTTCACGGCGAAGCGCTTCGCGAGGCAAGCGATAATCAGGGATTCCCACCGCAGCCATACCCCCGCCTTCAGGAAGCGCCTCGAAGATCGTCACCGGATATCCGAAGTTGGCCAGATTCAATGCCGCCGCCAATCCTGCCGGACCTGCGCCGATCACGACAATTTTTTCATTGCGGCGCGAGATGATCGCAGGCGCGCCTTCGGGAAGGGGAAACAAAGCTTTGCAATCCAGCCCTCGCTTCAATTCCCAGTCTGCTGCGGTCCGTTTAAGCAGCCGGATGGAAATGGATTCATCCACCAGACCGCGTCGACAATTGAATTCGCAGGGCCTTACGCATACGCGGCCGCATACGCCGGGCAGCGTGTTGTCGCGGCGGATTCTTTCCAACGATCCCATGAAATCCTGGTTGCCGATTCGCTCCACATATGTCGGGATATCCAGATGCGCCGGACAAGCGGCTGAGCATGGCGCGGTGATGAAGGTGATCAGATTGGATTTTGATATCGCTTGCTTTTTCTCGATCAATTCGCGGAACCGGTCGGAAAAGTGATCCAGCGTCACAAGCAAAGGAACGACAGAGGTCTGGCCTACTGTACATTTGCTGGCGGCCTTGATCAGCAGAGCCAAAGATCGTAGCGTCTCGAGATCCTTTTCCGATCCCCGGCCCGAGGTGATGCGACCCAGTATTTCCGCAAGCACGCGGGTTCCGACTCTGCATGGAAAACATTGACCGCATGAAGCTTCGGCCTGGATACGATCCATGTAACCGCGAATCAATTCCGGAACGCAAACGTCTTCTCGAAACAAGACAATGCCGCCCCATCCGAGAAACGCATCCATATCGCCTTCTTTGGCGAATCCTTCCGGAATCTTTAAGCCCTTGGGCAATGGTTCCCACGATTCTTGCGGTTTGCCCAAGTTGTCCACTACCACATTGTTCCACGAACAAAACGCTGCACTGCCCACTTTGCTCAGTCTCCTCATTCGGGTCGGGGAAATATGAAAATTTGAAGAACTACTGTTATCGTTAGCCGGAAATTGTGTCAAGGCATGATTTTTAATTGGATAATCGGTAACTGAAAGATATTAGAAAGCTGTCTCTTATATCGCTCCCGGGGAAATTTCATGCAAAATTCTAATTCTAAAATGCTTTGGTGGTCATTATGGTAGAAAGCGATGAACCATACGATATTTGATTCTTATACAAAGTCGATTCATTTTTTCGACATATTTCTATTGCTCCTCTCTCTCCATTGAGGTCATTCTATTCGAGGATACCGGGCGAAAAGTTCCAGATAGGGTGCGCAATTACTGATTACTAATTCCCATAATTTAACGAAAGACGATAACGCCCTCGTGCGATAAATTCCAGATAACTTTTATCTCTTAAAACCTGCAATTGCTGACGAATTTTTTCTTTAATATGCTTATTCTCTGGGTGTTTTTTACTCAATACACTTTCAAAAGCATAAACCTCATCAAGTGAAAAATCCTTGCTCCCGAGTATTTCAACGCAATTCATAACATCCAAAAGCCAGCCTTTTTCGCTTATATCTTTTTCTTCTCGCAGAAAAAGCGTCTTTTGCCATTCCGCGAGAACTTTATCTTTTGGTTCAACTTGACGGTTTTTGACAAAAAATATTTTTCCGGTTTGTGGAATACTTTTAAGTAAAATATTGCACCCAACCCAACCGGCACGGCTTGCTGTAGGAGATAATGGTTTTCTTTTTTCAATTATTTCAGGAACAAAAAAGTGTTTAGGTACGACAAAAAAGTCCAAGACCTCGAAATTTTGCAAACTATAATTAAGAAGAAAAAGATTTGGGTTGTTGCTATCTTGTAACCTTTCTACCATCGTACGATATGCGCCATCAGTAACCTTATTACCGATCTTTTGTTTTTGGCTTTTCAATTCATAGGTTTCTTCACAATTACCACAATAAAAATCAGCAACGGGTTTATTGTTTCTATATTTTTCAATATTGATATACCCGCAATTCGGGCAGTACACTTGATTATCAACCCAATGTTCAGTCAAAACCCTAACTTTTTGAGATAAGCTGGTATATTCATCAGCTAATCTTGTTTCAAAAAATAAATTCATAAATTGAATTCACAATTCCTTTTTGTCACAACGGCTAAGTCTCGGTCACTTTTTCTCAACTCACACTTTTTCTGTTTTGGTAATGAAATCTTTAAAGATAGAATCTTTATTTTCTTTTGTCGCTCTTTCATCTGTAAAGCCCTCTTTGTCAATCTTTTTTGTTAAACCAAAATATGCATTGGGCAGCAACTTTCCAAATCCGGATCATATAATCACAGTAATTTTGCTCGCGTAATTTTTAATTTTTCTTTTATCTTCGCCATGCCTTCTACGTTTTGGGGAGCAGGCACAATAGGCTCTCCTAACTTGACCCATGATCTGCACGCAGTTGGTACATCGTGGTACATTCCGCAACCGACAGCGGCCAGCAATGCAGCCCCGAATGCCGGCCCTTCATCAGCCAGAAGCGGCCGCAGCGTCAGACCGGTGGCATCGGACAAAATCTGAAGCCAGAGCGAAGAAGCCGCCCCCCCGCCGGTGACAACAGCGCTTCCCGCCTTTGCACCGCAGGCAATCAGCAGATCCAATCCTTCAGCCATAGCTGCGGCAACGCCCTCCAGAACCGCCCTGACAAGATGTCCGAGACCTGAAGCGAGCGATAATCCCAAAAATGCGCCCCTGGCATTCGGATCGAAAATAGGGGTTCGCTCTCCGGCCAAATAGGGCAAAAAGAGTACGCCGTCGCAACCGCAAGGCGTTCGCGCAGCCATTTCGTCCAATTGTTTGTACGAAGCGCCGGGCGCCAGCTTTTCCCTGAACCAGCGAAGGCTGCCGCCGGCGGAGAGCATTACCGACATCAGATGCCATGCTCCTGGGAAGGCGTGGCAGAAAGCATGAACTCTGCCGTCTTGATCCGGTTTATGAGAAAATGTGGGCGCAAACACAACGCCTGATGTGCCGAGTTGAATGGCAAGGTCGCCTTCGCTCACCGCGCCGCTTCCGCAGGCGCCGGCCGCCTGATCTCCGCCGCCGCCGAATACCGGCAATCCCTTAGGCAATCCGGTTATTCCCGCGATACGAGACGATAGCGTTCCTGTCATGTCTGTTCCTTCAAATACCTTGGGAAGCCACTCCGGATCCACTTCAAGCGATTTGAGCATTTGGTCAGACCACTTGCGCTCAGCCACATCAAACCAGAGAGTGCCTGAAGCGTCCGAGCAATCTGTGGCCGTCTCTCCCGTTAAGACCAACCGCACATAATCCTTGGGCAATAATATTTTTCGCAATCGCAAAAAATTTTCCGGTTCGTTTTCCTTAAGCCATAATAATTTTGGCGCTGAAAAGCCGGTCAGAGAGCGATTTCCCGTCAATTCGATCAGTCGTTTGCGGCCGCCTGTAAGGGCTTCTATTTTTTCTGCCTGAGAACCCGTGCGGTTGTCGCACCAGAGCAAAGCGGGCCTTATGACATGATGTCGCTCATCTAAAAAAGCCGTACCGTGCATCTGCCCCGTGACCCCTAATCCAATCACTTTGCCTTCGCATGCGGGCTTAGAAGAGGCTAGCGACGCCAACACATCCAGAGCAGCATCGGCCCAGTCGTCCGGATTTTGTTCGGCCCATCCGGGTTTGGGGATTAAAAGAGGGTATTCACGCATCGCAACTGCGGCGACCTTGCCGGATTCATCGACCAAAATTCCTCTGGCCGAGCCTGTTCCTATATCTATACTACAGAACAAATCCATTTTTTCCTCCTTGATCGGAAACGATTATCTCACAAATCGCTTCAGTTCCGGCACCTCACTTGCATGCAAAAAAATCTGATATTGGTCTTATCCTTGTCTTGTAGCAATCGAGAGGGCTTGCGATAATGTCAAATATGAAACCCCGTTGCCTGCTTATATTCATTTTCACGTTGATGCTGACTTCGTCGGTTTCAGCAGACACCGTTATTTTGATACAAAAGAAACAAGCCGGGCTGTCTGAAGTCAATATCACCAAAGAAATCGCTTTGCCCGGCGGCGCCAAGTCTCGTTTGATCACCTGCTGCGGAACTACTCCGCGCAAGCACGCGGTCTATGAGTTTCTTGCACGAGGCAATGCCGTTACGAACAAAATTGAGTTTTCTGAAGGCCGCGTTCATTTGGCTCAAAACGGCTATGTGTGCTTTTTTGCCCCAAGCGAGAAGCTCATCACAATTCAAATGTATGAGCCGACCGGCAAGCTCCTGGCTTCATTGGCTCCGCCGAATCTGGTCGCCGCTGATGCCGGAGATCTGGGAAGCGTGGCATTACTGGAACAAGAAGAATCCGGCGCAGGCCGCATTACGATTTATTCTCCGGACGGGATGAAAAAAATTGATTTTGCCGCTCCTTTAGGCGCTCTGTATTTTTTGCCCGAGGAAATAGGAGTTCTGCTTTTGAGCAACGAGGGGGCGTCCATCTATTCAGTCGCCGGAACAGGCCGGAAATTGCAGATTAATGCCGGCGTTCAATATTTGGGATACGATAAAGAGACATCCGCGTTATTCTTTACAGAATTCGGAGAAAAATCCGGCATCAGGATTATTGCATCGGATTCAGGCAAAAGCATTGCCTTTGTGTCTGCCGAATCTTTGGTCGGCGGACATTGCAGCGAGCCTCAAATCCTCAGCGGGGCTTATTTTGGACCGGGAAGATTTCTTGCCGTGCTGAGCCAATGCCGCGGCAAGCTTGAAAAATTTTATGTGGCGAACTTTTTGGGAGCGGATGGAAGCAATATGGGAGCGACCAAGCTGAGCAGCGGCGAAACAGGCCCGTTTTTAGAGATAGACGGCAAACTTTCCATCGTATCGGGCGCCTTCATGTACACGTTCAGTCGTCGCAAAGACTGACAAGGTCGAATGAAATTTTTCAATCCGGCTTTTATAGCTACCTTGATTCTGGCGCTTTCGCTTGCGGCTGATACGTTTTCGGTGGGCATTGCGGTCGGCGCAAAGTGGTGTAATCCGCGACAGGTTTTTAGACTCTCCTTTCACTTCGGATTTTTTCAAGCATTGATGCCCGTGATTGGATGGGGCCTCGGAGAACTTACCGCAAAATCTTTGGGAATTGCCGCTCAGTATGTAGCTGCTGTCGTCGTGGGAATTCTTGGAGGCCGCATGCTGTACAGCGCCTTTAAGCCAAAACCGTCCATAGATGAAAATCCCGCATGTGAAGCGGAAACCGAAAGCCGGGATCCCACGCGCGGCTCATCTCTGATTCTGCTGTCACTGGCCACAAGCACAGATGCGCTTGGCGCAGGATTCTCGCTTGCCCTGCTCGGCATGGGACTTCTGGCTCCATGCTTGATCATTGGTTGTACAGCCATGTTCTCCACTATGGCCGCCATGATATTGGGCCGAAGAATACGCCTTGCTATCGGACGCCGCGCAGAAACCGGCGGAGGCTTGGTGCTGATAGGGTTGGCGATCTGGATTGTCTATCAAGGACTATCACCGATTTAAATAGCGCCGGACAGCGTTCCCTAAAAAATCAATTTTCAGCCAAGAAAGAAGTCTTTTCACAGAACGAAAATGATTTCGGTTTGTAGTGCTTGTCCTTATAATTCCAAACATATGAATTGCTCATGGTGTGAATGGATTTGAAATCGGTAATTAAGCGGAGCGCCAAGCGAGCTTCCTCGTCGGCCGGCGGAGAGATATAAGTCTTTGAAGCTTTCCAAGCGTTTAATTCTCCCATTGTATAACAAGTGCTCGGATCGGCCGGTGATTTTGTTCGAAAAACGACGACAAAATCGGGAAGCGAACCCGCTTCTTTGAATTCGCGCAGGCAGAATTTAGGCTTGTGACGCATCAACATATGGTTGTTATAAGAGTAACCCGCCATCTTTCGTGTGCCGCTATAAAAGCATATGCCGTTCTCCATATCGTTTCGGGAAATTTGCTCCGCCAGATCGTCAATCAACAGTTCTTGCGCCTTATAACTGCGAAAATCGTATCTCACGTTTCGTACAACGAAGGACACAAGCGAAAAAATGGTGATGAAAAAGGCTGCGGCATATATGGCGGATACTATTTTTCTTTTTTCGTCACCGCCTTGCAAGGCACTGCATAACAATACAATCCACAATGAAATCACCGGTAGAATATAGTCGACATATTTTGTGGGGAATAACGACAGAATGCCTATGGGAATCCAGACAGAAAGAAGAATATTCAAATGTCTTTCCAGATGCTGCCCCTTCGAACGGACGAGATGAATTGCTGAAGCAATAACAAGCGCCGCAAAAGATCCGATCATGATAGCGGAATAATAAATGGCGTTATCGAACAAGTTTTCAGGCGTGAAAGGAATTTCACCATGTGTCTTCATGGATCTTCTGGCCAAATCGCGAATCAATGAAATTCCTTGCCACGACCTGTAAAAAAGCAGATATGCAAGTAAAAGTCCCGCTGTAATCGATATGAGAAGTTTGATGAAAAATTGTTTGGTGAATCGATTTGCTTTTGTTCTTCCGTATATCAGAAGAATCAACGGAACAACCAAAAAAACAATCGCGGTTTGTTTGGAAAGAAATGCAAATGCAATAGAGAGACCATAAAAAACAAAACGCCGGATATCTTCACGATAAGTCAGTTCATAAGATAATAAAAAATATAAGGCTACTGAAACGATGATGGACATATTCGTTGTCATTTGAAACGAATAAGGAAAATAAAATATCCCTGCAATTAAAAATGCGGCCATAGACGAAAACGATCCGTATAGCAGGTTCCCCAACCTGGCAACGATCAATAAAAGAATTATGAAGAGAAGAAAATTCGGAAGCGCTAGCGTCATGCGATTGATCGCGTCGGCAATCTTACATGATGCAAAAGCGAGCATGTAATAGGCCGGCGGATATTGAACATTGGCCTGCGCGATATCTTGGATCGATCTGGCGGCATCCAATGCTTTAATAATCGAAGAGACATGCCATGGCTCGTCTTTAATGTCCTCGTGATCCATCGGCATTTTCAGGACTGCCGCAAACCATAGAACGAAGAATGTGAAAAATAGAAACAGGAAGAATGTCTTCTTAATTACGCCCATGCATTTTGAATATCATTTTTTCGTATCATTTTTAACTCTAAAATTTAGTCGATCGCGTTACGGAGCCTAAGTCCATTGTCCTACGCATTCGGAAAGAGTTTCATCCGGTAAAAATATTATACTGTAATCTTTTTGTCTGTTTGTGATCTTGGTGAACAAAAACTGCATAAAAACTTCATGCTTTTTACTTAACTTAGCGTTTTTATTTTTTGAGACAAAAGCCGGATATTGATATGCCGTTAAAGCCTCACCCGCGAATTCATCCGCACTAAATATTGTTACGCAATATTCTCTTAAGGTTTATGAATCGAAACCGAAGTAAATATTTAAGCATGAGAAAGAAAAGATCCCACATTTGTGTTGATTCTTTACTGGCAGGAGACAATGCTGAAAATGAAAATGAAATTGATATCTGCCTATCCTGCACCAGTCAGGAGCCGACGGAGACTTTACATTTTTTAATCAACCAGCGAGGGGGTGGCAATTGAATTCCAAAAACATTATCAACCCGGATGACAAAGAAAATTTGGAAGAAATTCAGACGGATGAAACGGAAGACCAGGATAATGCTTATTCCATTCAATATCCATGCGGCATTGAAGCGGTGTTTGACGAAAATCTTGTGACTGTCAGAATGCCCAAAGCGGAAGCAATGGATGATCAAAATTCAATTGTAATGACCTTGGTCGATATTTTTGAAACAGCTCCCATTGAAGCGGATTGGCGGGTGGACATGAATTCAATTCCGAAAATTCCAATCATGATTATTGGCAGCTTGGTCAACATCAGAAACAATGTGGTTCAAAGAGGAAGAAAAGTCGAATTAATAGGAATTCATCCTCAGTTATTAGGCGCTTCATTGATGAAAAAACTGGAATCGTTGTTCGACGTTTAATGAATGATTTTTTGATAGAATATGAATGAAGAAATTTTTCAAGGATTTATTACAGAGGGGCAAGAAGCTCTTCAATCTTCCCTGCAGTGCGTCCATGATTTAGAGATCAACTCTGAAGATGTCCGCGCGATTAACGATATTTTCCGTTGCTTTCACTCCCTGAAAGGGAATGCAGCCATGCTCGGGCTGAATGGAATCAGCTCGTTTGCACATGCCGCTGAAAATGCGCTGGACAAAATTCGCAAAGGGCAAATAAAGGCTTCTTCCAAGACCATTCCGGCGTTGATTGAGGCGATTGACTGCCTCGCGGACATGCTTTCCAAAGTAAATGCTCAAGCGGGAACAGAAACTATCGCGCCTAATGTCGATGTGCTTCTAAGCCGCCTTTCTGCTGCTTTTACAGCCCAGGAACAAGAAAGCTCTCAAAATTCAGAGAGCGGCGACAACAAACAAGACCTTTCCAAATCAGAACCGAATCAGGCAAACAAACAATCTGCACAGCCGACGACGGAAGAGCCGGGAATAGCCTCCAAAAAGGCCGGAGATAGTCCGGAAGAACGAGGCCAGGCGCAATCGAATGAACAAGCTAACCCGAATAGGGGAAGCTTGCGAGTCGATGCAAAGAGCATGGATAAAATAGTCGGCTTTGTCGGCGAATTATTTTATGTGGATGAGAGGTTGAAACATCTTCTCGCAGCCTACGGAAAGGACTCTGCTGAAAAAAAATCCAATGCTTTGCTCAGAAATATCTCCCAGCAATTCGATGTGATCATGGACCACCTGTACTTGCAACTGATCGATGTCCAAAAAATTCCGGTGCTCCAGGTCACGCGGGCGTTGGAGCGGATGGTGCGCCAGCTTTCAAGGGAGCAGGGTAAAAAGGGTAAATTGACCGTCAAAGGTGAACATATCAGGCTTGATCGTCAATTGATCGAGGCGCTGCATGATCCCCTGGTCCACCTTGTTCGGAACTCGATGGATCACGGAGTAGATACACCTGAGGTCCGCAAAGCCGCAGGAAAAAATGAAGAGGCTCAACTCGAGATCGATGTCCATGAGGGCGATGAAGATGTGACGGTCAGGATTACGGATGACGGCAAGGGGATTGATTTGGAAAAGGTGCGTTTAAAGGCCGTCAGCAAGCGGATGATCGACGAAAAGCAAGCCGCCAATATGACGAAAGAACAACTGATCGATCTTATTTTTCAACCCGGATTTTCCACAGCCGATCGAATTACCGACGTCTCCGGCCGGGGCGTGGGCATGGATGTCGTAATTTCCAATATTCGCCGCGCCAACGGATCGGTGAAAGTGGATTCCGTCCCGGGAAAAGGCACGACTGTAGTGCTTGTCCTGCCTAAAAACAGTTCTTTGGTAATTGAAGGGCTAGTGTTTCGCATCGGAAACGTGCGTTACCTGTTGCCGTTTACGGCATTGCGCAGGCTCTTGCCTTTGCAGGAACTGGTCAAGCTGCGGCCTCTTACCGGCCACTTGTTGGCGAATCTGGACAATACAACCCTTCCGATCGCGCGTGTTGATGGATTGTATGACGATAATTTGGGAAATGAAACCAATGCCACAATGGCGCTGTTAATTGAGGATCGCAAAATGCGACAGTGCATTTTAGCTGCGGATGAAGTGATTGGAAAACAAAAAGTTCTTATACAGCCCGATGATGATATTTTGGCGCAGACACAGATCCTTTCAGCCACTTTTATTCTTGGAAACGGAGCCATCGGGTTTGTGTTAAACGTTCAAAATTTCATGGATCAAGTGTATTGGTCCGCTGATATGCATCAAAATTTGGGGAAATGGCTGAACGGCGATGAGCATGAAGGCGCGCCAAAAGAGTTGATTCAAGCACGCCTTGGCGCTCCCGCCAAATCTCCTCCTTCATGAGGAAATGAAGCGGGGGCGCATTATTGCTCCCCCGCCGGCATTTTTTCTTATTGATTCGATGTATTAATCGGTCGGCGCCAAAAAGATGTTATCGAACCTGGTGACGCCGCCATTCACGGTCGAGTACATATATACGCCGATGGCGGTCACAGGCGACGGCACCGTATAATTTACGAACCCCAGGTCAGCGCAAGTAGTGGCGTTGCCGTCGATCGAAACCGAATATTTCTTTGCGTCCGGATCAACATCGATTTTAAAATGATACCATTGATCCAAGGTTACCGGGCTGAGGCATGACACCCATCCGGTCGAATCGCTGGCCCTGATATGATCCACTGAGAAGTCGATCGCGGCCACAGCTTTATAATTTGTCAAAACCTTATGATAGATTTGGAAGCTCATGCCATCGCCGGAAACCCATAGCCAATCCCATTCCAGCCCAAATGGCACATTCATCAAGTCTGCATCGGGCTTTGCGAGCATCGAGCCGATGCCTTCCACAGACGGGTCGTTGAATTCGACGACGTTTCCAGAGCCGTCCTTTAAGCTTACGACGGTAATTGTAGCTCCGCTGTCAACGTTCACTTCCCATGGATCGCCGGGGGGGCTGCCGGGAGTATCTCCTTCAAAATCATCAGAGAAGGTTCCGGGCTGAGTGGTGGTCGTAACGCTGGTCGTGGTCGTTGTGGTCGTGCTTGTTGTGGTGTTGATACCGGAATCGTCGTCGCCCGAATCATCGTCTATTAGATCGTCATCAGAAATATCATCATCGCCGGATGATCCGCCTTTGTTGTCATTTCCACTGGTGCAAGCTGTAAAGATGCCGATGCACACCATCAGCGCCACGATAAGAAAAATTTTGCAAATAGTGTTGTTCATATGCCTCTCCGTTTTTTAAATGATAAAAAGTTTTTCGGCTGTGTATTCTCAGAAATTGAAATACGATTGTCAATCATTCAAAGACTGCGTGATCCGGCGGGCTTTGTCGGCTTTATATTCTACTTGTCATTCAATAATGTAATTCCGACGTTATCAAGCGCCGTTATTCCGCCGGCGACATCAGAGTACATCGTGACTCCAATGGCCACCAAAGGTAATCCCGGCGCGACAAGGCTTAAGTCTTTACAGTTTGTCTCTTGGTCGTCAATCTTGACAGTGTATTTGTAAGTGCTGATATTTACCACTGCCGAGAAATGATACCATTGGTCTAAGTTCGCCGAGCTGATGCAAGTCACCCAATTCGACGTTGTCTGCGAAAGCGCTTCGACATGGTCGATATAGAAATCTATAGAAGCTTCTTTTATATAAGACCCCAGAAATTTATGGAAAATTTGGAAGCCCATGCCGTCACCGGTATGCCACAGCCAATCCCATGAGACTTCAAAGGTCGTCGTGTCCATCATGGCTTTACTGGTATCGGCTATCAACTGGCCGCTATCCGTATCCAGCGGATCATCGAGTTCCACAAATTTGCCTGATCCGCCTTTCAGGCTGACGACAGTGGCCGAGGCGCCGCCCATTATCGCAACTTCTTTCCAGGGAGATCCGGGCGGCCCGCCTTCAGGGTAACTTTCAAAATCGTCGAAAAACAACATGGGTTTCGTGGTAGTGGTTCCATTCGTGGTTGTGGTGGTTGTAGTGGTAGGTTCTTGTGTCGTTGTGGTTGTCGTGGTGGTTGGCCCGATATCATCATCTATATTATCATCGTCAGTTGCATCATCATCGGCGACAGTATCATCATCGGGTTGTGTCGGAACATTGACCGTTTCGAAAACATTGACTCCACGACTGCAAGAAATAAAAATCCCGAAAGATAAGATCAAAAGAAATGACGCGAAAATTCTATATATGTTTGACGCCATAATAATCCTCAGCGTTTTAAGGCCGTCTCTTGACTTAAAACAATATTCTCTATAAGTCAAAATAAGATTGTCAATTATTGAACTGACCAAAAAGAGATCTGCTAAAAATAAAACGAATAATTATAATACAAATTGTGTGCTATTGAAATGAACGGCAAATTCCAATCAATAATGCGTTTTTACGACAAAAATTCCAGGCGGCTGGTTTATCTGGGACAAAGTGCGACAGCCGATGATTGGGATCAAAAATGGCTTGCTTCAGATATCAAAGCTCAAATTATGTTTTCTCGAAATCGTTTTGTGGTCTCTGTGACACGACAGTTTTTACACAGAGGATCGAATATTCTCGAGGGCGGCTGCGGTATTGGCGACAAGGTGCATTCACTCATTAATGCCGGATTTAATGCCGTCGGATTGGATTTTGCGGAGCAGACCGTCCGTAGCGCGGCTGAAGCGGCGCCTTCATTGCCGCTTATCGCGGGTGATGTTCGAAACCTGCCGTTTCCGGATGCCTGCTTTGACGGTTACTGGTCGTTGGGAGTGATCGAGCATTTTCTGAACGGATATCGCGAAACGGCAAATGAAATGCGACGGGTGCTCAAGCCGAGCGGATATCTTTTTTTGACTTTTCCCTCGATGTCTGCAATCCGCAAGCTCAAAGCAAAGCTGGGCATTTATTCCGATTTGGAACTAAAACAGGGATGGACCCAAAATTTTTATCAATATGCATTGAATCCGGCGGAAGTCGGATCTTTTATGAATTCGCTCGGGCTTTCATTGGTTTTGCGGCGCCGGTTCGATGCGCTGAACGGAATGGCTTCCGAACTTGGCTTTTTGAGCTCCATGATTCGTAGATTGTCGGCGCGGACAGGCTTTTTTTATAAAGCGGCGCGTAAAGTTATTGATGTCCTTTTTTCCCGGCTATTCGGGCATTCGAGCCTGCTGGTGTTTCAAAAAAAATAAGTTCATAATCCTAGTCAGGAGGGGAATTTCATGGCGGCTCGTTGGAATTTTCCGCGATGGATTATGATTATAGTCTTATTGCTTCTCATATTCTGTTTTGAGCTAAAAGATCCGGCCGCACAACAAATGAGCGGCTTTTCAGGAGACAATCTGCGGAATCTGCAAGCCCAACTGCAAAGCGTTCAAAATGAAATCGCCAGGATTAACGGCGCAATCAGAAATCTTGAAACGCGGCGTCTTCGTTGCGTCAGCGACATGCAGCAATCTTGCGCGGACATCGATCAACAAATAAGTCAACTTCGCGAGCAGATTTCAAACCAGCAACAAAATCGGATTGCGATTCAGGCGCAAATCCGCGAAGAGCGCTTGAGGATTCAGGAACAAAAGGCATCCGCCCCTGCGAGGAGCCGCACAGCACGGCCGGCCGCTCCGAGGTCGCATTCAGCGGATTTAGAGAGCTTTCGACTTCCGGGGCAGCGCTCTTTTTACTTGGCGCACGGTGATACCAAATCAATAGCAGTGGACGTGCCGTGCAGCGAATCGAACAGCGAATTCGGATATGTTTTTTTAAAGATCGATGCGGGCGGCCCCGTTGTCATTACGATATTGGCAAAGAATTTTCGACTCAATGAAAAAAGCCCTGGATCATTTGAGCGCGCTTTAGCAAGGTGCTCGCTCGCCCTATGCGGATGTAAAAACGATTTCTCCAATGCCACCCAACCGGTCACCATCCGTGTGGCCAATTTAATCGATAAAAAATACAACTCAGTGACCGTTTCCGCTTCGTGGAGATAAGGCCGCGCGGTTAATCCTAATACCCGTGAAGCAGCCTGATTGACATCCATTTGGCGAACATGCTACTAACTGCGACCTGCGCGCCTGTAGCTCAGCTGGATAGAGCGCCGGACTACGAATCCGTAGGTCGGGGGTTCGAATCCCTCCAGGCGCGCCAAGTTTTTTTCCTGATAAATTCCAAATGTCATCTATTGTTTTTTTTCAATCCAATGCAGGATTTTTTTAATTTGCGTGCAATTATATGCAGAAGGGTCAGTACATTTCGAGACGGAAAATAAGGGACAAAAAGCCAGAACCGGCGCCGATCAATATTAAGTCTTCGATGCTGCTGTTTTTAAGCCAAAAATACAGGAAGACATTCGCATATGCCTTGACTTGAAAGGGAAAAGAAATAATCATTGATATGAAAATAGGGAGATGACATGACACGTTTATCCGCTGGCAAAGCGCGAGAAAGTTTCGCAGATGTGCTGAACCGCGTAGCAAATCGAAGAGAACGCATTATTTTGAACACGCGGGGAAAAGATATCGCAGTGCTGATTTCAATCGAAGATATGCGTTTATTTGAAAAACTGATCGAAAATATCGAAGACCATCTTGATATCAAAGCTGCAAAACAGGCTTGGATTGAGCAAGGAGACGAGCCCCCTGCTTCATGGAAGGAAGTAAAAGCCCGCCTTCGCGGCGCCCGCATTCGTGGTGCTTAATTCGTGCAATATACAGTTAGAAGTTTAAAGAAAGCTGAAAAAGATTTAACCTGCCTCCCTACCAAAGGAACAGGAAAAAATATTTCGGTATATTGATTCATTGAGCAATGATCCGCTGCCAAAAGGCAGCAAGCCTTTAAAAGGCGACCTTTCCGGGCATTATCGTTTAAAAGTTGGTTCTTATAGAATCATTTATAAAATAGAGAAAATGGAATTAACAGTATTTATCGCTCACATAGGACATCGCAAAGAAGTCTATAGATAAAAAATATAAAATAGTAGAATATTTTTATAAACCCAATAGCAGGAGAAACTTTAGGCCATAGGATGGCTACGGATTTCTAAAATTTGCACTTATTTAGGCAACTGGTTAATAGTTTCTGCGTAAATTTGCACAATATATCCCTAATCCTAACGGTACAATTGAAAAGTCATTGTCCCTGCCTGACGATGAACTATAAAAGTCATTTGGTAGAACAGTCGATAGTTTTCCAAAGATGTTATGATTTACTTTCCATGAGTAATAGAACTTGTGATTTTAAACTCTATGCCGATATCGTCTTCAATATCCCCTGGCACGCGCAATAATTTTTTTCTCGGATGATTTTTCGATATCACCTTGACGATCCGGATGTTTTGCTCCAAGAAAGGCAAAATGCCATTTCCCAAAACGGCCGCTTCAGATGAATAAGGAGCAAAGGCGGAAAAATTGAAAAACGCTGACCGCCTAAAAACCGTCATTAATTTATGTCCCCCGGAGGGCGCTCGGCTTGCTTTTGATTTTGCGCAATTCGGTCAGTCTGAAGACAAATTCCCGCTGAAAATTTTTGATCAAAATGGCCTGGCTTATTGCTTAATGGAGATGAAAACCATCACGCCATTTGCTCTAAATTTTTTATCGCCGATGGAGCTTGAAAAATACGACACATTCGGATCAAAGCGCAAAATATCGTATGTCGCGGCGCGAATCGCCTTGAAACGATTGGCGCGAAAGCTTTCAGATGCCGCCATGCAAGCGGATGCGACATCAATTGAGACGGTCGAGGCTGAGCAGGCGCATCCTGTCTTATCGTTTTTGGGTTTCGAAAACAATTTTCATTGTTCTGTTTCTCATGATGAACGTTTTGTGATTGCAGTGGCCGGAAAAAGCAAAATCGGGGTTGACGTTGAAAGGGCATCCGAAAAGTTGATTCGGACAATGCGGCGTTATATGTCGCCAAAAGAAATGGAATTGGCGGCCTCATCTCCGCTTGGCCGATTGAATGCCGCTGTGCGCGTCTGGACCTTGAAAGAGGCCGCTTCCAAAGCTATTGATCTTTCTTTGGCAAAAGCCTTTTCTTCTGTTGAGATTACCGATATCGGCGAAACGGAAAGCATCGCAAGAATTAGCGGATCGTTGTATCAAGCCTATCACGAAACCATCGACGATCATATTTTCACGATAATAGAAATATGCACAATCGGAAATGCATTGCCATGACCACAAGCCTCAAGCCTTCCTCCGGTCATGCGCTCCTGTGGTGAGCTTGCCGAACCACAAAAAACTACATCGCTGGGGCGGATTCGAGATCGCGCAAGCACCTTTAGATTAGTTTGCATCTCCCAAAAACGGGAGTAAAATAACCGACAATTCCCTGCGACTAAAAACGTTTTTATTCGAGGGGATTTCCTATGCTATGTAGGAAAGCTCTTTGTTTGAGTTGAGTTTTGGTTGTGGGAATGAACATCAACCCTATAGGGCAAGTCATAAGGGAGAACCCGATTCTGACAAGCAAATGAGGCGATGAAATGAACCGAAAGCTGTTTTTCATAATATTGTCGCTAACAGCGCTGCTTATTGCGGCGTCATGGGGCTTTACACAGAACGCGAATAAAGGCGGCGCGTTTTCAGGCGCTTCGCCTATCCCTACCGGTTGGTATGGAAAGAGCGTGGCTTTGGTTGTTGGGATAAACCGATACTCCAGCGGTTGGGGACGGTTAGATGCGGCGGTCAACGATGCGCGTAATGTAGGAGAACTGTTGCGACAGAATGGCTTTACCGTATATGAGCTTTATGACGATCAGGCAACGAAATACAACATCATGCACTATTTGACTGTGAAGATCCCCAGGGAAGTGGGTGAGGGCGATAGATTCGTTTTCTATTACTCAGGCCACGGACAGACGCAGGTGACCGCCAAGGGCTCGCAGCTTGGTTATATAGTGCCGGCGGATGGGCGAGGGTTGGGCGGAGATGATTTCGCCACCTACATCTCGATGGAGGAATTGAAAAGCATCTTTTCCAAAACCTATGCCGCTAAGCACGTGTTGGCGATTTTCGACTCGTGCTTTTCCGGGTTGCTGTTGGCGCGCAGCGGGATCATGTCCGGGTCGGTAAGCTCTTGTTTGTCGAAGACGGGAGTAAATGTATTGACGGCCGGCGGCCAGGGCGAGCAAGCGGTTGACGGACTATTCGCGAGGAAAATGATCGACGGCATCCGCGGTAATGCGGACTGCAACAACGACGGTTATATTACTTTTTCCGAACTGGGCGCTTATATCCAACAACAAGTTCCGGCGGAAAATCCGAAACAAGCCCCAGTAATGGGATGGTTGGATGGCGAAGGGCAAATGGTGTTTGCGAGATTAAATGTTTCCCAACCACCCCGTTCCGTTGATGTAGTCATGTCGCCCTCGGCTGGGGATTCGCAGGCAGGTGCGCTTGTGCCGCATTTCACTCCACCCGACCTGTCGAGCTACGATGCCGTGGCTCAGGCGGAGCAGAAAAAAGCTGCTGATGCGCAGGCTGAAAAAAAGGCGAAGCTTCAGGCGGTTCAAAGCGCTTATTCGAAAGTGAAGGGGTATAAGGAAAGCAAAGAATATTCAAAGGACGCCAAAACGGCCGTTTATAAAAAGTTCTTATCGGATTATCCGTACCGCTCCGAAAATCCCTACTACGATGAAGTCAATGGTTGGATCAATCACCCCGATGCGGAAGCCGGCATGGCGCTGATTCCCGGTGGGACTTTCGTGATGGGCTGCTCGCCGGGGGACTCTGAGTGTTACGACGACGAGAGACCCACGCATTCAGTGTCGGTGCGATCCTTTTACATGGACATGACGGAGGTAACGCAGTCGGCGTATCAACAGGTGATAGGCAACAATCCGAGTAATTTCACGGGCTGTCCTAACTGCCCGGTGGAGCAAGTGACCTGGGACGAGGCTCGGCAGTATTGTTCAAGAGTCGGTAAGCGTTTGCCGACTGAGGAGGAGTGGGAGTACGCGGCGCGCGGAGGCACGACAGGCGCTCGCTACG
>Ga0315282_10001978_pt1 | contig 38353 bp, 30 predicted proteins | sample YL17G07_20_MG_FD_203693 | JGI IMG/M metagenome (GOLD analysis project Ga0315282, IMG submission 203693) | Sediment microbial communities from Yellowstone Lake, YNP, Wyoming, USA - YL17G07_20 | ecosystem: Environmental > Aquatic > Freshwater > Lake > Sediment | place: USA: Wyoming | collected... | reverse complement strand
ACGGGGTTTGTCTGTTTCTGTCCCCGCCACATCCCCCGTCTTAGGCCAAGCGTAAGCTCGTTTTCCACAGGGACCGCAAACCCACGGACCGCAAGCATACCAGTGAGTGCTGCGGTACGATTCTTATCTGAGGCAACACGCGGGGGCAGGCCGAAGTCCAGAAGCACCGTTTCCTGTTCTTCGGCGCGACCGCGACGAAGCCCCCACCCTCGGCCTTCGTCGGCACAGGGCGTTCGGCAACCAGCAATCGGCATTTTCCCGCGGTTCAGCGCTTCTTCATGCACCTTGCAAGGACCCGACTGATGTCCGGCGAGTCGGGCTTGAGCTTGCGGGCTTGCTCCAGGGAGCGGATCGCCCGGTCGTAGTGGTTGGCTCTGCTGCCGACGGGCGAGATGTCGCCCAGCTGCTCCTCGTACCGGCCGAGCATGAGGCAGACCTGTGCCGATGGCTGCAAGTCCTGCGCGCGGCCGAGCCATACGATCTTCTCGTAGAGCCGCCGGACGCCGGCGCGGGACAGGTCGATCGCTGCCGCACGCAGGCACGCATCCGACACGGCGGACAGAAGGCGCTGCATCTCGTCATCGGACACGTCGTCGGCCGGCTTCGGCTTCGCGTGGAGGTCGCGGGCCTTCAGGGCGTGATGATAGGCCTTCTCGGCGCTCCCGATGTCCACGAACAGCCGCGCGGCCTCATAGTGCGGCCTGACAGCGCGCGGCTCCAGCCTGGCAAGCTCGTTCCAGTAACCCGCTGCGCTCGCGATACGCCCCCGGCGCTCGGCGATGTGCGCAAGCGCACGGTAGCCGTCCGGGGAGCATTTCCCGCAGTGCACGGCCCTCGAAAGCTGCCGGCCGGCAAGAAAGTACTCGCCGGCGCGGTAAAGCTGCAGCCCACGCTGCAGGCTCAGTGCCCCAAGGGCCGCACGTGCGCGCGCCGCGGCGTCCTTCGCCGGAGCATAGGCCGCATCGAGCGCCTGACTGGCTCTGTAAGCCTCCAGCGCCTCGTCCGGCCGCCCCAACCGCTCGAGCAGCCTCCCAATCCTGAGCTTCACTTCCGCGGACCCGCCAGGCGCATGCCTAAGCGACTCCAGCGCAGCGTGAGGTCTGGCGGCCAGGGCCTCGAGGTCCGACACTATGAGCGCGGGCAGGTTGCGCGGCGAATGGACGAGCGAGTACGAATGGCGCCACAGGATGACGGCTGCGAGCAGGAAGGTCACCGCCGAGAGCGCCTGGGCCGGCCTGCGAAGCCGGCGCAGCCCCGGCAGACGGAAGAGCGCGCGCTTGCCGACACGGCGAGAGATCGCCGCGATCCGCTTAACCATCTCCGCGTCGGACCGAAACCGCTTCTCCGGGGCCACAGAGAGCAGCACTTCCACGCAGGAGGCGAGACCTGGGTGGACTCCCGGCTTCATGGCCTGAAGAGGCGGCTGAGGAGAGCCGCCAAGACCTGCGTCGTACGCGGCCCGCTCGGGCGCCGGTATCAGCACCGGTGTCCTGGTCACGGGGTGAAGGCTGCGGCCATCGCGGCCACAGGAGATGGCGTAGAGCGTCGCACCGAGCATGTAGCGGTCGGTGTGCGTGCCGACGCGCGAGTCCGTGGTCAACTCGGGGGGCACGTCCAGCGGCGGGTGCAGCTCGACCGGAGCATAGCCTGCGGTGTAACCTCTCGGCTGGCCGGGGTCATCCGCGAGCGTGGCGAGGCCGAAGTCCGAGAGCACCGGGGTGCCGTCGTCGGCAAGAAGGACGTTGAACGGCGTGATGTCGCAGTGGACGAGTCCCCGCGAATGCAGGTGCTCAATTGCCTTGGCGAGGACAAGGCCGATCCTCGCCACATCGGAGTCGCTTGCAAGCCGCCCGCCTGATTCCTGGAGATATGTGGAAGCAAGCGTCTCGTCGCCGACCCAGGCCTGCAGCAGGTAGTAGCAGCACCGGTCGGGATCGGCAGCCCCTGCATACGTCCTGACGATGTTCGGGTGGCGCAGAGCGAGGAGCTTGGAGATCACCGTCTGGACCCGGGGGGAGCACTCGTCCATTACCTCGCGGACGACTACCGTGCTTCCGAGCGCGGGCTCGGACTTCCTGCCGCCGGTCGTATGCGTCACCCGACCTCGATAGACCGTCACCCGCTGGCTGGCGTAGAGCGCGCGCTCGATCGAGACCTCGACCTGCCCGAGATGGATACCCTCTCCGTAGCCCAGGCGCATCACGTCCCTCAGGTCAGGCGTCATGCGGACGTACTTGACGGGGCGGCCGCAGTCGGGCTGGGAGCACAGCTCCTGCGAAGCGTCGGTCATCCGCCCGCACCAGGGGCAGACGTAGCAGATCACATGGCAGACCGGGCAGTAGTCGGGAACCTGGTCCCCGAACTCCAAGCCGCACTTAATGCACTGGAACATTCGCTCTGGGTTCCGAGGGCATCTCTATGACGGCAAATGGCCTGCCGCCGTCCTCCAGCCGGAAAATGGCAAGCCGGGCCTTGCCATCCTGGCCAAGGAACCTGATGAGCAGCCGGTCGTTCGAGTAACCCTGAGAGATGACTCGCGAGTTCGCCGGGAGCTGGGGCTTGACGAACCGCGTGGCAGAGGCTGGGTTCCAACCTCTCGCGGCCCATCCGAGGAAGACGCCGCCGACAAGAATCAGCAGGCTGAGCGCCACGCTCCAGAAGATCCCCTGCCACTCGGTGCCCTGGGCCTTTCTTCCCCTTCTCGTACGCCCTGCCTCGCTGCGCAGCGCGTCTATCTCGGACCGGAGCTCATCCACGGCTGTGGTTAGCTGAGTGAGCGACTGCTCGGCCCGCGCGTTCTGCTTTTCGAGCGGCGCGCGCAGCCTGTTCAAGAGTTCCGCGAGCACCTCGTTGAGCTTTGTCTCCATCCAATCGTCTTCCAACTGATCACCTCCCGATGCGGAACCCGTTCCCCAGAACGGCTTTCCAACGTATTTTACCAGCGCGACGACGGCAGTAGCGTCGTCGGAGTCCGGCTTGCGCCTGGCGACCAGCAGACGTTCGAGCCGGTCCGCGATGTCCCTGGCACTCCTGCCGGATGCCGCCTGCTGCATCTCAGTCGGCTCGACGAGCTTCCAGGCGCCGTCGGTGCAGACCACGATCACGTCGCCAGGCCGCACGCGCGCACCGGCCGACGTATGCGGCTCCGGGACGCGCTTGCCGCCGATCACCTCCGTCGGGTCCCCGTCCTGATCCACCTGGTCTTCCGACAACTGCTCGACGCCGCTCCGGTTGATGCGGTAGATCCTGCAGTCGCCGACATTGCCGAGGATCAGCCTATTGCCCTGCATGCAGACGGCAGCAGCGCAGGCGCCGCCGCTCGTGTCTCTCTGCACGGCCTCGTGAGCTTGCACGAATGCGTGGGCGGTTATCTCATCGAAGTGGAGGTCGTCGAAGTCGGCGCATTCGGCGGCGTTCTCGACGAACTTAGCGCGGGCGTAAAGCTCCCATGTCTGAGCTGCGGTCGCGGCGGCATCCTTGGGGCCGGCCGTGCTGCCGACCCCGTCCGCAACGACGGCCACGAAGTCCGCCCACGGGAGAAGACCTGCTCCGGCGCGCGGCTGGCAGTCGAAGTAGTCCTGATTCTGCCGCCCCGGCTCGTCCTTCGCAAGCGAGAACCCGCAGCATTCGACGACCGATCTCACTCCTCGCCACCCTCACAAATCCTGCACTGAATGGTCCATCCGCCGGGCAGGCACAGCTCCGCGCCGTCATCGAGCCGCAGTTCCTGTGCCATCGGCGCCTCGATCTGGGCGCCCTGCGCGTTCCGTAGGAGCACCTCGGTTTGCCAGTCGAGGTTGCAGAAACGCGGCCGGCCGTCCCGCCAGATGACCTCCACGCCTCTGACCGGCATACCGCCGCCCAGCCCGGCGTAGGATTCGGTGCCGATGTAACCAGTCTGCCCCATGGGCACGCGCTGTACGTGCTCCGCTGCTCCATCGCGGCAGTAAGTCAGCTCCAGGAAAGGCCCTGCGGCCTGCCGGCTGGGGCTTTGGGAGGCGGCCGACTCCTCTGGTGCAGTCGGCGCAGGCGCCGGCGCGCGTGCGGCGCCGCGGACCATGTCCGCGTAGCACACGATCGCCACGAGCGCGATCCCCCCAAGCGACAGCAAGAGTACCAGCCAGTTCAGAACGTATTCCATAGTAAGTTATCGGCGGCCGGTCACGCCGACCCCTTCGCCTTGTGGGAGAGGGAGGCGCTTCGCGCCGGCATCCTGCCTACTCTCCCCGCTCGCTCCAGTCGAATACGACGCGCGTCGGCGGAATCCGCTCCCTATCGCCGCCGAAGACGAGCTCGTCGCTCGGGCGGAGCGGCACTTGGGTGCCCACCGAGAGCGACGCCCCGCCGACCGTCGCCGGAACGTCCGGCTGCAGCCATTCGATCGTCAAGCCGCAGAAGTTGCTCACGAGCGCGAGCGCGGCGCCTCCGACGAAGCCGGGATCCTGCTCCGAGTACGAGAACTTGATACCCTGCGTGATCGCGCTGCCGAGGAACTGTTCGCCGCAGATCAGGGTGTACTGCTCGGGCGGCGCGCCCTCGCGCAGCCTGCGCGCAACGGGATCGATGGCGTCGGCGCACTCGAGTTGGTCGAGACTGTCGGCCCAATGAATGCCTTCGACCGGTGTCCCGGGGCGGCAGAAAGCCATCTGGACAATGCGCGTCGCGTCGAGCGGCCCGGCCTGAAGCCGGATGATGTCGCCGTCGGACAACCTCGCTATTTTGGCGCTGCCCGGCCGCCCGCGCAGCGCCGGCGGTGTGTAAAGCCGGACGGCTTTCCTGCTGCGAATGACGACCGTCCCATTCCGGCCGTTGTTCCGCAGCAGGAACCGCTCCCTCGGGAGGTAGAGAATCGCAAAATGGTCTCGCGATATCTGGTCACTCTGCGCAAAATCGAACCTGACCTGCGGATGCTTCGTCTCCTTGCCGAAGTAGAACGGGGTCAGGAGACCGTCCCAGAGGACCGGATCGTTCTGCCCGTCTTTCACCCACAGCGCGAACGGCTCCGAGAGCCGGGCCTCGTCCTCGGAGGATTCGGCGGTGACCTTATCCGAGCCTTTGACGCTGGGCTTGCTGGGTTCGTTCATAGGCCGTGCGGCGGCCGCCGCCGGCTGAGGCTGCTGCACCGTCGGTTCCGAGCGCCGCCAGAGCACCTCGATGCGCTCTCTGCCGGTTTCATCGACGTCTCGGATGGTGATCCCGGGAACATCCACCCGGTTCCCAACGAGCAGGTATCGCTGCCTATGAGCGTAGTCCGTCATCGCGCGGGCAAGGTTCCGGGCGAGGTCGCGGGTATCCGTGAACTGCTGGTAGCGGACAGCGCGTGCGTGATCCAGGTAGACGGAGACCAGCAAGCTGTTTGCCGCTGGCAGCCGCTGCTCCGGGCCGAGCATGGATGCCTCCACCGAGCGATCGAGCGCAGCCTGGCAGCCCTTGCCGATGAAGCCGGTGATGCGGTCAGTGGATTCCGACCCAGAAAGCTCCACGCAGGTCATCTGCCCCTCGTGCCGAACCCGCCCCGATACCGCCGCGTCCGAGAAGAACTGTATTATCTGCTCGACTAGTTGTCTGACCATTCTGTATGAGGATTCACGAGTCAGGATTCAGAGGAGAACCCGGTCCTCGCCCCTCCTTCCCCTATCCACCCGTAGTCGCCGCGAGCGCCCGGCCGATCAGCGACACAACGCCGATGTTCCTGGCCATATTGCCGCCTGTGCCGTCCTCTTCGACCCAGAGGACGAAGGCCACTCTGGGCTTCTCGGCCGGAGCGAAGCCGGCGAACCAGGCGTCGGTCTTCTTCGCCCCCTCCACTTCCGCCGAGCCGGTCTTGGACGGCCATGCTACCTTTTCCTGATAGACGGTGTAGGCCGTCCCACCTGGCTTGGCGGCGGAGATCATGTACCTCGTCAACGCTGATGCAACGTGGTCGCTGCACACCCGCCACCGTTCCACATCGTCCGGCCGCTTGCGGACCAGGTGAAGCTCGACCGCCTCGCCGCCGCGCGCGATGGCGCAGACGGTCGCCATCAACTCCTTCAGACTCGCCGAGATGGCCTGGCCGAAGGCGATCTGGTCGTAGCTCGCGCGGAAGGCGGCAGCGGGCGACGACATGTGAGGCAGCCGGTAGCGCAGCTTCTGACGGTAGAGCGCGAGGAGTCTCTCGGGGCCGACCGCCTCCGCAGCCTGCGCCGCGCCCCTGTTGCAAGAATACTTGATAATCCGCTCCGCATCAACCCACCCGTGGGAGGCGCCGCCGAAGTCGTGGATCTTATGGCCATTGACCCGAACGCCTGGCCCGCACCAGAACCTGCGGCTTCCCTCGCCTGCCGCCAGGAGCGCCATTATCGTGTTCAGCTTTGCCGACGACCCCGGCGCGCGGTCGCCGCCCTCCACAATGTCGATTATCTGCCCGTTTGGGTCGAGATAGCCGGCCGGATCGGTGGCGAAACGGTCCCAGGCAGCCCAGCCCGACGTTAGCGCGTTTGGATCGACTGAAGGGAACTGCACCTTCGCCAGATACTCGCCGGTTCGGACATCGGCTATCAGGATCGCGCCCTTCCTCGTCCTGTTGCCGCTTCTTGCGACGGACCCAGAGAGGTAATCCGACAGACGGCGGTAAGCTTCCTGCTGGAGTGAAGAGATGATCGTCGTCTGCACATCGCGCGGCCTCAGCCTGTCTTCCCACTCGGAGCGGACCGGCCAGAGGGGATGATGCTCAGCCCGCCAGGCCGAGAGCAGCGCGGTTCCGAGCACATTCTCAGGCGAGCCGTAGGCGGGGCCTTCCTGAACGAGGGCATAGGCGCCGGTCAGACGGCTGCGCCAGTCCAGCTCGCCCCCGGTCGTCCCACAGCCGCACGATACGCCCACGACGGGCCACGCCGCAGGCCCTAGGCTGTAGGACCTGTCCAGAGGCGGGTCGCGGGTCCAGGCCAGAACCTTGGTCTCGTGGTAACTCGCCGAATTGGTCCTGGCGAGTATGCGTCCGTGCGGGAGGACGGCGAGGCGCGCGGCAATCCGGGAGTTCATGGCGTGCCGTGGACCGTAGTGTGCAAGGGCATTGGGATCCCGATCGAGCACGCCGACTTTGAGCGCCTTGCCGGTGGCGTAGAGGGCGAGCACCGCCGTGATGGCGAAGACCCATGCTGCCGTTCGCTTCCGCTTATCCGGGACGAAGCCGGCGGGCGCGTCCGCCGTCCCGGATATGCCGAGCGCGACCCAGACCATAACGAATACGCCCAGGCACGCCGCCTTTCCGAACGCGAGCGGCGCGAGAGTTACCCCAGTAAGCGGCCAGGCGCCGAAGTTGGCCCCCAGGACGTAGACAGTCTGAACGGCGAATGTGCTTGCAGTCCCGAGGCCCAGCCAGTGCGCAAACCGATCCCGCGCGCCCATGCCGATCTTGAAGAGCCGGTAGATGATGGCGATGAAGATGCATACGACGAGCGCCACGCCGACAAAGCCGAGCTGCTCGAAGTAGAGCGGCATAACGAGGTCCTGAGTGTTCGCAGCAAAGTCGGCGGGCGTGCCCCTGCCAAGGCCGAGACCCGCGATAGGGCTGGAAACGGACGCCATTCGGTGGAACGCCTGCGCCATCTGTCCGCTGAACGCGTGGCCCGGCGCAGGGGTGTAACTCCATGGGTTCAGCCACATGGCAACGCGGTCCGGGAACGGCCCAAGGCCGAGCGACCGGATTATCACGGCGCCGACAAAGAGCAGCGCGACCCCGGCGATGACCTCGCGCCTCGAGAAGGCGAAGCCGATCAGCAGCACGCAGGGCATCCAGAGCAGGAGAAGCACGCCCATATCACGCGCAAGCATCGTGACCACGAGCGCGACAGCCCAGACGCTGACGAACTGGACGACTGCGGAGCTCGGAAGCGACCTGAGCTTCCCGCCGAAGAAGAAATCGTGCTCGGCGCAGAGCCGGGCGGTGTAGACGATCAGCGCGAGCTTCGCAAACTCGATGAAAGGCGCATAGCCGGATCTGCCCGCGAGCAACCGGCCCGCAGCAAGCCCCGCGATGATCAGCGCGGCGACGGCGACGTACCTCGCCGAACCGCGGCGGTTTAGCCGGTAGAGGAGACCCGCGGCGGCGGCGGCGCAGATGAGGATAGCCGGAACTGCGCCGGCGCCCCAGCGGGCGAAGGCGTTTGCGGCGAGCGGCGCCACGGCGGCAAGGGCGATCACCTCCTGGGTCGCCGAGCGTTCTATGAACCTGACGCCGCAGTAAGCAAACGGCAGCGCGGCCAGTCCCAGCAGGACCGCGAGCGCTTGGCCTACATACTTCGGCTGCGCCCGGCCGAGGAACATCGGAATCCCAGGGATCGCCGCCGATACCCTGAGCGGCGACGACACGGAGAAGAGCATTACGACCCCGAGCAGGCCCAGGGCGCCGAGGAGCGGCAGAAGAAGCTGATCTGCACGCGGCGCACGGGCTCTCAGGTAGAAGTGCATTGCAAGGACCACAAGCGCCAGCGCGCCGACAATCTTCCAGTACAGGCTGAGGGCCTGAGCTCTGGTCCGGAGTACCACGGTCGCTCTCGGCACAGCCGGAACGTCGGAGATCCGCAGGGCTTCGCCCGGGCTGCGCCATTCACAGGTCCGGAACTGGATGACCCGGTCCGCTGCGGCTTCGTTCTGCAGAAAGCCGATCAGAACAGCCCTCGGGCTTCGTCGAAGGTCTACCTCTTGCTCGGGCAGCGCTTGCGCGGCTCTTACGCGCAGGTCGAGCGCTGGGAAAAGCCCAGAACCGCGCTTCTCCCCCGGCTCGACCGCCCTGACGATCGCCCCAACGAGCCCCGGCCGCGCGGACTCCGGTATCCGCCCTGTCTGGGCGATCTTGCGGAGAGTCCTCCAGTCCTTCCTGTCCACCAGCCGCTCGAGATCGGCACGGTCGGCTTCGCTCGCGGACCCGAGGTCCGGAACAGCCGAGACCGACGTAAACTGCCCCTGCCGTTCGCGAACGGCCACGACGCGATCCGCGATATCGAGCGGTATGCCTGTTGCCTGAGCAATCTCGGCCGCGGAAGCCTCATTGATGTTCACCACGCCGGGCTCGAGGCTTGCCGTCTTGCTATGCCAGGTGACGTAGGCGAAGAAGACGAGGGTCGGGAGTAGGTAAGCGAGCAGCAGGCCCTCCATCCGGCGCGGAGGCCGCGCCAGCAGCGCAGCGAGCACGAGAAAGCCGGCGATGAGGAACAGGACGGCCATCATCGTTCGACCGGGGCGCCTATCTGATGAGTGGAATGCCGTCTCGCCGCTGCCATCCTGGATCACCCGCGCCATTCTACCACTCAGCCAAGCCGGCGTCAAAGCTTAACGGTCGCCCGGCTTGACAAGGACCCTCATCTGAGGTTTCATAGTGCGTAAGCACGCGGGGGCAGGAGGCGGAAATGGCAGACTACAGGGCGAAATACTTCACGAGGACAAAGGGCGAGTCTCCAGACGAAGTCACCATCCTCGGTATGCAGTATACAAAGGTCGAGGACCTGCGCTACGGAACCAATCCCCATCAGGCAGCCGCTTTCTACCGGCCCAAAGGCTCCTCCGGCCTGCCATTCGCCGATATGGAGATACTCAAGACCGGCAAATCGGGGCTGTCCGAGACAAATCTATCGGACATTCACCACGGCATCTCGATCGTCAAGTACTTCGTCAGCCCGGCCTGTGCCGTGATGAAACATCTGAACCCAAGCGGCGCGGCAATGGCTCGCACCGGGGAGACACAGAGGGATGTCTATATCCACGCGCGGGACGCCGACGCTCGAGCCGCTTTCGGGTCCACCGTAGCCTTCAATACCCCTCTCGAGGCCGCGACGGCTGAGGAGATAATGCAGACCGTGGTCGAAGTCGTCGCCGCCCCGAATTTCGAAGACGGCGCGCTCGACCGCCTGAACGACCACGAGCGCTTCAAGAAGAACAAGGAAATTCGGGCCATCCGCGTCCCGAATATCGCCTCGCTGCCGAAGTTTGCCGGCGACCCGGCCGCTCCGACGATCAAGGTCCTCGGCGATGGCTCGCTGATCGCAGCCGATCCCCTGCTCACCAAGGTCCGGACGCCGGCCGATCTTCTGCCGGCAACTACCGAGCATCCCAAGCACGGGCGGGTCGAGATCGAGCGCCTGCCGACGGAGCGCGAGTACGACGACCTGCTCTTCTCGTGGTATGTGAACCTGAACGTCCGGTCGAACGGGGTCGTGATCGCGCGAGACGGCGTGACGCTGGCTGTCGGAACGGGCGAGCAGGATCGCGTTGGAGCGGTCGAGCAGGCCATCGACAAGGCCAGGCGGAAGTTCGAGGGCGGGGGCACACTGCAGGGCGCCGTGCTATCCTCTGACGGCTACTTCCCGATGCGCGACTCGATCGACGCCGCTGCGGCAGCGGGCATTACGGCAATCGTCCAGCCCGGCGGCTCAGTCCGCGACTGGGAGGTCATCCAGGCCGCGAACGAGCACGGCATCGCTATGGTGTTTACGGACGAGAGGATTTTCTCGCACCACTAGAGAAGTTTATCAGCCACGGATGGACACTGCCGTCATTTGCAGGAGGTGAGATAGGAGGACATTCCCTCTGAACTGTGGTATAAAGTAGCAAGGATGACCATGGTAGGCGCAGCGCATGCACAACCAGGCTTAGGGACAGGAATCTATACATACGCTGAAGCGGCGAGGTTTCTTCGCGTGTCGTCAGCTAAGGTTCGGCGTTGGGCTGAGGGGTACGTTTATTGGCTAAACGGCGAGCAACGGCGTAAAGGGCCAGTGCTGCAACGCGAGAGGCCGCCATTGGGTCTTTTAACCTTTTGCGATCTTGTTGAGTTGTTCTTTGTGAGAGAATTCGATAAGGCCGGTGTGAAGTTGCAGGACATCCGGGATTCCGCCCGGCTACTCGCCGACGAGTTGAAGACACCTTATCCGTTTGCCTGTGAGAGGCTCCATACTGACGGTGTTCAGATCCTCCGGGCAAAGGGGAGACATTACGAAAACGTGGCCCGGCAACAGAAGGTGTTCAAATTCGCCGAGGACTTCTTTAAGAAGATTGAGTTTGCGGACGACTGTCTAGCACGACGCTGGTGGCCGATGGGGCCCGATAAGCTTGTCGTGATTGATCCTCACCGTTCTTTCGGCACCCCAATAGAAGCGAAATCTGGCATCCGCACTGACGTTCTGTACGCCGCCTATAAGGCCGAGGAGGGCGACTCGAAGGCCGTTGCTGAGTGGTACGAGATCTCCCGCGAGGGCGTGGAGTCCGCTGTCAAGTTCGAGGAAGAATGGTTAAAGGCGGCCTGAGATTTATAGCTGACGAAAACATCTCACCAGTCCTTGTAACGATCCTCCACAAGCTTGGCGAGCGGGACATAGAGCGCATTAGTGGAACGCCGTACGCAGGTACCAACGACGAAGACTGGCTTCCCACCATAACGAAACTCGGCTATATCTGCGTTACGTGCGACCGCAAGATGCTTTATGATCGTGGCGTGGCTCAAGTTCTGATTGACCAGAAATGTATGGCGGTTTTCTTCGGATCTCACTTCGCTCAGAGTGGTCGCTGGGACCAGGCTCTCTGGCTTCTGAGGTACTGGCGCAAGATAAAGAAGCACGCTGAAACTATGGCTCCCGGCCAGCTAGTTAGAGTGTGCAAGAACGGCCGGATCATACCGGTCTATGCGAGGCCTGCAAGCAAGGGACGGAGGGTCTGGTAGAGAACCCGAACGAGGAAACTAGTCAAGCTACACTGACTTCTTCGCAATCCTCCCGCCGTGCCTCGGAAGGTCGTCCGGCGTCGGCTTTGCTTTCTTGACCACAACAAGCGTTCGGCCGATATCGGCGTAAGGCAGTGTGAGGCGGATGAGCTTCGGGGGCGCGCCGCCGAGCGTGCCGATGGCTGGCCGGGCTGCTTCAAGCTCCTCATCGACATCCGACCCCTTCATGGCGATGAAGACGCCCCCCACCTTCGCAAGCGGCAGGCAGTATTCGGCGAGCACGCGCATCTCGGCCACCGCCCGCGCGAGAACCACGTCGTACCGCTCCCGATGCTCGGGCATCCGACCGGCATCCTCCGCCCGAGCGTGAACCAGATCGATCTGCAGGCCGTCCTTCGCCAGGCTCAGGATAGCCTGCCGCAGCTGTTCAAGGAACCGCAGCTTCTTCTTTGTAGCCTCGATCAGGACCAGGCGGAGGTCGGGCCTGACGATGGCAATGGGCACGCCCGGGAATCCGGCGCCGGTGCCGACGTCGGCCACAAGCGCGCCCTTCGGGAACTCTGCCGCGGAAAGAGACGTCAGCGAGTCGAGATAGTGCTTGACCGCGATGTCTACGGGATCGGTGATCCGCGTCAGGTTGAACTTCTCGTTCCACTCAAGGAGCAGGCGGGTGTAGGCTCGAAACTGCTCCACCTGATCCGGCTGCAGCTCAATGCCGAGCGCCCGCGCGCCGCTAGTCAGGATGTCATCCACCGCGCCGGCCCCCAGTAAGACAAAAGCAACGGAAAGAAGCTCCCCGTTGCCCTTGCCTGAATCGGTATTCAGTTGTTCCGTCCAGCACTACTGGGTTGTTCCACATTATCCAGTTGTGTCACAAGTAAAGACGGCGCGTCCGGCCGTCAGGTTCCCTGAGGATCTCGCCCGCTGCTCCAGGTGAACCATGAGGATGGCAATGTCCGCAGGGGTGACGCCGGGGATGCGCGACGCCTGGCCGAGCGTGAGAGGCATGACCTTGGCGAGCTTATCCCGCGCCTCGGATGAGAGCGCCTTGACCGCGGCGTAGTCGAAGTCCTCCGGCACGGCCTTGTTCTCGAGCCGCCGCTGCCGCTCGACCTGCGCAAGCTCGCGCTCGATGTAACCCCGATACTTGACCGTAAGCTCGACCTGCTCGGCGGCATCGGCATCGAGCCGGCCGTTGCCGGCAACACGGGCGATGTCCCGGTACGAGACCTCCGGCCTGCGCAGAAGCTCCTCGAGCGTCACGGGCCTCGCGAGCGAGTCGAGCGCAAGCGCCTCGATCTTCTTCCGGTCACCGGGTCTGACATACGTGGCGGCCAGGCGGGCAAGCTCCCTGTCAACGGCGTCCCGCTTCCGGGCGAACGCGCTCCATCGCTCGTCATCAACCAGCCCTATCTCCCGCCCAAGCGGTGTGAGCCGCAGATCGGCGTTGTCGTGCCTGAGCAGCAAGCGGTGCTCTGCGCGGGAAGTGAGCAGACGATAGGGATCGAGCACGCCCTTCGTGACCAGGTCGTCGATCATGACGCCGATGTAGGCGGAGCTGCGCGGGATGACGACCGCAGGACGGCCCTGAACCTTCATCGCGGCGTTTGTCCCGGCCATCAGCCCCTGAGCGGCGGCCTCTTCGTAACCCGAGGTGCCGTTGATCTGACCAGCGAAGAAGAGCCCCTCGACCAGCTTAGTCTCCAGACTCGACCATAGCTGCGTCGGGGGCGCAAAGTCGTATTCGATAGCATAGCCGGGCCGGAGCATCTGCGCCTCTTCCAGTCCGGGGATCGTGGCAAGCATGGCATGCTGAACATCCTCCGGCATCGAGGTGGACATCCCCTGAACGTAGATCGAATCCGTGTCCCAGCCTTCCTGTTCCAGGAAGACCTGGTGGCGTGTCTTCGATGCGAACCGGACGATCTTGTCCTCTATCGATGGGCAGTACCGCGGGCCGACCCCTTCGATCCTGCCGCCGTACATGGCTGATCGGCCGAGGTTCGCCCTGATGATCTCGTGCGTCCGCTCGTTCGTGTAAGTGAGCCAGCAGGGCAGGAGGCCGTCCCGGCGCACCTTCGGAGTCATAAGCGAGAACGCGAGCGGCTCGGGATCGGAGGGCTGCACCTCGACTTTCGAGAAGTCGATTGTGCGCTTGTCGATGCGCGGCGTCGTCCCGGTTTTCAGCCTGCCAAGCTCGAAGCCGAGCCTCCGGAGGCTGTGGGAAAGAGCACTCGCGGGCGGCTCGTCGGCCCGGCCTGCGGGGAAGCTTACCTCGCCGATGTGGATCAGCCCGCGCAGGAACGTTCCCGTGGTGACGATGACCGTCCGGCCCAGGAACTGGCCGCCCGCGGCCGTCTTGACCTCGGCAACGCGCGCCCGGCCCGAAATGGAACGCTCCGTAAGCAGCTCCTCGACCATCGCCCACCGCAGCTCGAGATTCGGCTCATCCTCCAACGTACGGCGCATCTCGAGGCGGTAGAGCTTCTTGTCGGCCTGTGCCCGAAGCGCGCGGACAGCCGGCCCCTTGCCGGTGTTCAGCATGCGGATGTGCGTAAGAGTGGCATCGGTATTCAGTGCCATCTGGCCGCCGAGCGCGTCGATCTCGCGCACAAGGTGGCCCTTTGCCGGCCCGCCGACCGAGCAGTTGCACGGCATGAGCGCGACCTTGTCGAGGTCGATCGTGAGGAGCAGCGTGCTGCAGCCGAGCCTGGCGGCCGCAAGCGCCGCCTCACAACCCGCGTGCCCCGCCCCGATGACTATGACGTCGTAGGTGCTCATGGAAGTCCATCTCATTATACCACGCAGGGTGCCGCGAGGGCGGCTGAGCGCCGTAAGGCCGCTCACTCGCTCGGTGGTCGCGACCTGGTAATGCACTGCCGGCCCGGGTGTTCGCATCCCGAACACTCGGGCCGGCAGTGGAGAGAACACAGACTGGCGCGAGCGCACCCGATCAGCGTCTGCGCAGGAACGCGGGGATGTCGAGCTCGCTTTCGGCGGCAAGAACGGGGACCGGCTCCTCGGCGGGCTTCGGGGCGGCTTCCGGGACCGGCTCTTCCTTCTTCTGAGGCACCTCGATCGGCTTTCTCGGCCTGGTGGCATCGAAGCCGGTGGCCAGAACCGTGATCCTGACCTCGCCGGACATCCTCTCGTCCACGACGGTGCCGAAGATAATGTTAACGTGTTCCTGATCCGTGGCGCGGTATATGACCTCGGCGGCCTCATGGACCTCGGAGAGCGTAAGGTCTGGTCCGCCGGTAATGTTCAACAGAACGCCTCGCGCGCCATCGATGGAGGATTCGAGCAGCGGGCTTGCCGTAGCGGCTTGGGCCGCCTGAACAGCTCTTTGCTCGCCAGTGCCGCGTCCGATGCCCATCAGCGCAGATCCCTGGTTCTCCATGATCGTCTTCACATCCGCAAAGTCCACGTTGATCATGCCGGGAACCGTGATGATATCGGAGATGCCCTGCACTCCCTGGCGGAGCACGTCGTCGGCCACACGGAACGCATCGAGCAGCGTCGCCCGCTTATCTACAACGGAGAGAATCCGGTCGTTGGGAATGGTGATGAGCGTGTCCACTTTGTCGCGAAGCTCTTCGATGCCGGTGTCCGCGACCTTGGCGCGCTGAGCGCCTTCGAAGGTGAAGGGCCTCGTGACAACCGCAACCGTAAGAGCGCCCAAGGCTCTGGACATCTCGGCTATCACTGGGGCGGCGCCGGTGCCTGTACCGCCTCCCATGCCGGCGGTTATGAAGACCATGTCGGAGTCTTCCAGCACCCTCCTGATCTCCTCCTGGGATTCCTCGGCTGCGAGCCTTCCGATGTCGGGATCGCCTCCGGCGCCGAGGCCCTTGGTCAAGGTCTCACCCAGTTGGAGCTTATGCTTCGCGGCCGCCAGGCTGAGAACCTGTAGATCCGTGTTCATGGCCACGAAATCGACGTTGGAAACGCCGGCATCGATCATGCGGTTGACCGCGTTGCTGCCGCCGCCTCCGACGCCAATTACTCTGATCCTGGCGTAGCGATCTTCGCCATTTGCAATCACTATAGCGCTCTCCTCTCTAACGGATGCCGGGCCTTGGGAGGACGAGGCCCCGCCGAAACGGCGCTCAGCAGGAGCTTGGCCGTCCCGACACCCAGGACCCTACCTGAACAGCTTTTTTATGCCTGTAACAACGTTCGCGAGCAGACTCGGAGCCCTTCCATTATCGTAGGCAAGTCCCCGATGCCTCGCCGCATAGAGCACAAGTCCTACAGCGGTGGAGTAGATGGGACTTGCGACCGAATCCACCATGCCGCCGATGCCCCTTGGCACCTCTACACGCGTGGGCGTCTCGAGGATGCGAGCCGCCGAATCGACCACACCCGGAAGAAGCGCCGTGCCGCCCGTAAGAGCAACGCCCATAGGCAGCAGCCCAAGATGACCCGACCGGTCGATCTCTCGCCTCGCCATCTCGAATATCTCCTCGACGCGCGGCTCGATCAACTGGGCGAGAACGTGGCGCGGCACCTGCCTCGGCTCACTCGAACCAAGCGCTGCCACCTGGAACGTCTCGCCCTGCAGTACCATGTCCACCTTTGCGCATCCGGCCTCCCTCTTGGCCCTCTCTGCTTCGTCCTGGGAACTCTGAAGGCCGACCGCGATGTCATGAGTGACGTGGGTGCCTCCGATCGGCAGCACTGCCGTATAGTAGACCTCGCCTTCTATGAAGACTGCAATGTCAGTCGTACCGCCTCCGCAGTCGATGACGGCGACACCGAGTTCGCGCTCTTCCTGGCTGGTCACAGAAAGCCCGGATGCTATGGACGTGAGCACCAGGCTCTCCGTCTCGAGTCCGGCCTTTGCGACACACTTCGTCACGTTCTGCAGAAAGCTCGTCCCGCCGGTCACTATATGGGTCTCGACTTCGAGGCGCCGGCCGGCCATCCCGACCGGGTCCTTGATGCCCGCCTGCCCGTCGATCCTGAAGCCCCGAGGGATCGCGTGGATGATCTCGCGCTCGGGCGGCAAGACTATGACCCGGGAAGCATCCAGCACGCGCTCGACATGGTCGTGGCGCACCTCGCGGTCATCCTGGGTAATGGCGACCCGCCCCGGGCTGTTCAGCGAAGAGATATGCTCGCCGGTTACGCTGACGACGACCGTGTGGATTTCGGCTCCGGAGACCCTCTGCGCGAGATCGACAGACTCGCGGACGGCCGTGGCGGTGGCATCCATATCGACGACCACACCCCGCTTGAGCCCACCGCAAGGCACCAACCCGACGCCGATCACGTCCGCGCGGCCGTCCCCGTAGACCTCCGCCACGGTCGCGCAGACCTTGGTTGACCCTATGTCCAGCCCGGCAAGTATCTCACTTTTGGCCACGGCTACCTCCCAGACAGCACTGGCGGGCACTTGGCCCGTTGCGCACAAAGTATCAACACTCTGTGTCAGCCATTCGACGCGCCGGTAGTCTATACGTCTATATCGACCTCAGGCGTTCCGCCCGGCCTACCTCTGCCTGTCCTTCTTCTTCGAAAGGGCGGCCTTGGTAAGCCAGTACCGCCGGATCAGCGAAAGGTTCAAGAATACGCGCCAGCCCAGCACCACGACGGCCGCCATGAACAGATCCACCCCAATCTGGTCGCCGAGATACGCCAGAGCGACGGCGAGGAGCGTGTTCACAGCAAAACCGGAGAGGAAGATGTCGTCGTGGAACTTGCCCTCGATGCCGGCGCGGATACCGCCGAAGATCGAGTCCAGCCCCGCCAGGGTGGCGAGAGAGAAGTAGCTCGCCAGGTCGCTTGGCACCTTGATGTCTATCTTGTAGACGATCAGGAAGCCAGCCGCCATTCCCACCACGGGGAGCCAACCCATCTTCTGTTTGTCCTCTCCTGTCCTGCTGCAACGAGCTGCGAGCACGCGCAGCTCATTCCTCAACCGGTTTGGCCCAGTTGAACCTCGTACTGCCCGTATAGGGCTTTACGACGATCCTCTGTTCCTGCTTGATATCCACCATACGCGAGTCGGGGAAGGCGTCCACGATGCCGCCCGGCATACGCAGCGCGCTTTCGAGGGTCTTCGGATCGCCGATAGCCTTGGCCTCGTAAGGGCTTGCCAGTTCCACGTTGTTCACATTGATGACGGAACCAACGCACCTGATGGCCGACCTGGCGATTATCCGCTGGTCGTTGATGGATATGGCCTCTGCGCCGGCCACATTGAGTTCGTTGACGAAGTTCCGGAGGTCGGAGTCGTGGATGATGAACAGATCGCGCTCGGACGCGCTCGTGGTGCCCCCAACCTTCTTCGGGCTATCCCGAAGAGTCACGACAATGCCCGGGCCCTGGGCGGCGATAAGCCCTGCCAGGAACTTGCTGTCCTGCAGTTCGCGGTTGAGCGTGCTCGCGTTACTCGACCCGCTCGCAAGCTCTGTCTCGTACTTGGTCGCTTTGTTCTGCAGATCCTCGATCTGCCGGCGGAGCTTCTCGCTCTCCCTCTTGGTGCTCGTGTAGGCCGAGGCAAGATCGCTGTACCTGGTGCTCGGTATGCCGCTTTCCGTGCGTACCCGCTGCTGGGTCTTCAGCGAGACGGCAAGCAGCATGCCCAGCACGACACACATAGCACTGATTTTGAGAATCCAGGTGTTCTGCATGACTGTGACGATCACCGCCCTCGAACTCTGTGACTATGTGTTCACAGACGGTTCTCCGTCCTCGCTCGACCTCAGCTGTACCGCCGGCCTATCGTCGCAGCTAACGTCAATATACAGCGCCCGCTCGCCTATCTCCGGCTTCGCAGAGAGCATCCTTGACAGAGCCGCCAGTTTCTTCGGGATTGCAACAGGCTGGCCGAGCTTGACGTAGAACTTACTCCCAATATTTAAGCACAGATTGCCGGCCCGGTCAACGGATATTTTGCTGACCTTGTACCGGAACACTCGGCACTCCTCGATGCAGCCGATGGCGCTTCTGATGCTGGGATGGCGGATCGGGCGTCCCGGCTCAACGTCAACACCCGTCGGGAGGGCAACGAGCGGGATTCCATCGGCGGGGCTTCGCACCTCGTGGAATGGCAGGCCGCTTCTGTCGGCGAGCCAGAACCTCCGGCCGTCGGTCACGGTCAGATATGGCACGCGCTCGGCGACGCGCACCACGACCGTCCGCGGTAGGGATCTTCCGATGGTTACCGACCTGATCTCCGGCCTCATAGTTTGCGCTGCAAGCCGTTTCTTCGAGACCGTCAGGATATTCCGGCCGATCACGGAGCGCGCGTCGGCTTCGATCAGCCTGGGATCCACCAGGCGGGCGCCGACAACCTTCACACGCGTCACAGACAGAGCAGGGGCCGTCAGGAGGAGATAGCAGCCCGCGCCGACGGCGGACAGGGCCATCAGGAGGAGGAGCGGCCAGACGAGGCGGCGGAGGTTGAACCGGCGGCGGTTCCTGGGCGCGCGCCGACGGTTGCGTCCGGCGCGTGCCGTTCTTCGAGGGGTGCCGGCAGTGCGCACCTGAAGATCACTCCTCCTCAAGGGCGAGCTGTATCAGCCTATCGAGCAGTTCCGGGAAGCTTACCCCGGCAGCCCTGGCAGCGGTCGGCAGCAGGCTGGTAGGCGTCATGCCGGGGATCGTATTCACCTCAAGCACCACCACGTCTTGCTCCGACCTTACGATCATATCCACTCTCGACATGCCCCGGCAGCCAAGAGCTCGATGCGCCGTGACGGCGAGCTCCTGCGCTCGGGCCGCGGCGGCCTGGGGAATCCGCGCGGGCACTATCTCGTCCGTAGCTCCGGGCGTGTACTTTGCCTCGTAGTCGTAGAAGCCCTTGGCTGGCACTATCTCGACAATGGGCAGAGCCATCGGCTCGTCGTTCCCGAGAAGCCCGACCGTGATCTCGGTGCCGGGCACGAACTCTTCGATCAGCACCTGGCTATCGTACTTGAACGCTTCTTCTATGGCCGGCATCAGTTCCCCTTCAGATTCCGCTTTCGCCATGCCGATCGTGGACCCTTGCCTGCTCGGCTTCACCATTACGGGATACCCGAGGATGCGCACTTCGGCCAAGATATCACGGGTCACGAGATCGGAACGGCGCCTGATATCGACTGAATCGGGCATGGGGACTCCTGCTTGGCGGAGCACGCGCTTGGATACGATCTTGTCCATCGCGAGCGCGCTCGCAAGAACTCCCGATCCCGTGTAGGGGATGCCGAGCAGCTCGAGCATGCCCTGGATCGTGCCATCCTCGCCGAACCTGCCGTGAAGTGCAATGAAGGCAACATCGACCCGGCGGCCGTCTTCGGTGGATCCCAGATCGCTTACGGGCCGCAGCGGACCGGTCGTTGCCAGCGCCCTCTCGGCCTCGGCGACTGCAGCCACCTCCGTCTCGCTGCCTGGAAGCCTCGGCTGCACGCTCCCGGAGAAAAGCGCCGCGTCAACAGGAAACGCGTCGTACTTCTCCGTGTCGAGTGATTCGAGTATCATCCTGCCCGTGGAGAAAGAGACAGCCCGCTCCGAGGACAGCCCTCCCATCAGCACCGCAACCCTGAGTTTCCTCAACGCCGCTACCAGTCTCCTACGATCCTTATCTCGTATTCAAGCTCGATCCCGAACTTGTCCTTGACGGCGCCGCGCACCCGCTCGGCAAGCTCTCGGACGTCCGCCGCCGCAGCCCTGCCCATGTTCAGGATGAAGTTTGCGTGCCTGTCCGCGACGACGGCGTCACCGACGGCCAGTCCTTTAAGCCCCGCCTGGTCAATCAACTGTCCGGCGCTCACGCCGTCCGGGTTCTTGAAGACGCAGCCGGCGCTGCGGCCGACGGACGGCAGGTTGATCGCTCTCCGACGGCGGACAGCTTCCATCATCCGGACCAGCTCTTCCTTTTCCCCGCGCCTCAGCCTGAGGAGCGCGCCGACGATGATCTTGCTCGGATCGGCCTGGAACATGCTCCACCGGTATCCGAACTGCAAGTCCTCCGGGGTCAGATCGAGACGCCTGCCGTCGTTCGTTACCACGCTCACCTGCTCCGTGACGTCACCGATCTGGCCGCGGTATGTGCCCGCGTTCATCACAATCGCGCCGCCGACCGTGCCGGGTATCGCCGCCGCGTATTCGAGGCCGGACAGGCCGGCGCCTACCGTCGCCGAAACCACCTTGTCGAGCTTCGCGGCGCTGCCAACCGTGACCAGCTCCCCCTCGATCTTGATCTTCGAGAAGGGCCTTCCCATCTTGATGACCAGCCCGCGGATGCCCTTGTCCGACACGAGCAGGTTCGCGCCGTCGCCGAAGACGAACCACGGAAGGCCTCGCTCGGCGACCCGTGCCATCACGGACGCGAGGTCATCTGCATCAGTCGGCTCGATGTACACGTCCGCCGGGCCTCCGATGCCGAAGGTCGTGTGCTTCGACATCGGCTCATCAACCTTGACGATCCCCCGGGCGACCTCCCGGAGTAGGTCCGCGAGCCGGTCTCTAGCGTCGAGCATACTCTTCATCTATCCTAAACGCGCTCAGCACTATACAGAATACAAGAATTTCCGCTTGACGTATACCCGGCGACCGGTGCATCCCGGGATTAAGGCAGCATAGCACAACCACGAAGAGAATCAGCCACGGATTAACACAGATTATAATGGATGGGCACGGATGGAAAGGGAGAAGGATACCTGGTGGGGAGGGGTCCTCCCGTTATCCGTGCTAATCTGTGTGAAATCCGTGCTAATCCGTGGCTAACTCCCTTCCTGTCATTAACCTGGGATGCACCCCCCGGCGACCAGCGGCCCCTCGCTTGACACGGGGGTTGGCCGAATCTATAATGACGGCAACAAGGCCCTATTGCAGCTCTTACGCTGGCTGACACATTTGCCTTGACTTGAGCGAATCCAACACGTGAGTGCGTCACTGACCGATGCCGCTGCTGCCGACAGGGAGATAGTCCTCCGCTGGCAGGTGCACCTGGCCAAGGAACAGCCACAGAGGTTCGTCGGAGTCATCGCCGCCGCGGCGGCAATGGCGCTCTTTGCATTCGTCTGGTTTGGGAGCGTGGTCCCTGCCCTGGTGATGGGAATGGTCTTCCTCGGCGCGCTCTCGGACTTCCTCTTGCCAGTCAGCTATACGCTCACCACCACCCACGCGTCAGCATCGACCCTCGTCAGCAAGCGGATGATGGCGTGGAAGGACGTGAAGAAGTGCTATCTGGACGATGCGGGAGTGAAGCTGAGTCCGCTTTCCAGGAAGTCGCGCCTGGAGGCGTACCGGGGAGTCTACCTTCGATTCGGCGATAAGCGGGAGGAAGTGCTGCAAGCTGTGGCAAAGCTGAGGCCGCAGAATGTTTGACAAGCTTGGCGAGCCGCTGAGCGAAGAGGAGACCCGGAAAGTCATCGACGACGTGGCGACGGCGATCGTAAAGAGGCGCCTCGAGACTCCAGCGGTTCTGTTCCTGGAGATGAACAAGCCGCTCTCTTACCTTGCCGGTCAAGGGCTGATCGTGGCGATGCCGTTCCTTGCGCCGATCGTTGGAGCGGAAAGGATGGGCCGGTTCAGCCGCTTCCTTCAGAAGCCCGAGAACGTCGAGCGGCTGATTCAGCGTATAGAGGAATTGTCGGAAGAGCGCGACGAGAAAAAAGCGCAGAGTGAGAAGTGAGATGGGCGGAAGGCGCAGTGGCCGCGGCCTGGGTCTTCCGCGTAACAGTTCACCGTCGGGCAGCGCAATCCCGACCGCGCAACCCGTCCCACCCTTCGACAAGCTCAGGATGGCCGGGTTGCGCTGGATTGCCCTCACGGTTCTTGAACTGTTACCCTCCAGCTTCCCGCTTTGCGTTCCGAATATCCCATTTGCCGGTGATGCCTTATGCAGCATGCCAATCTAGCGGTCTACATTCTTGAGGGAGCGATGGTCTTCCTCATCCTATACAAGATACTGTCGGCGCGGGCGGGGCGGCGGCTTTTCATCCGCCGGATTCCAGGGCTGTCGGCCATAGACGAGGCCGTCGGTCGGGCGACGGAGATGGGCCGGCCGCTGCTCTTCTCACCCGGCATCGGCGGGTTCAACGTCGTCTCACTGCAGGCGCTCGCGATCCTGGGGCACATAATCTCGCTCGTGGCGAAGTACCGGTCTCGCGTCATCGTGCCCACGATCGACCCGCTTGTCTACACGATCGCCGAGGAGGCTGCGCGCGACGCCTACGAGGCCAATGGCGCCCCTGAGGCGTTCAACCGCGACGATATTCTCTATCTTACCGGTGACCAGTTCGCCTATGCATCGGGCGTGGTGGGCGTCCTGCACCGCGAGAAGGTTGCTGGAGCCTTCTACTTCGGGGACTTCTTCGCCGAAGCACTGATCCTCTCTGAGAATGGCCAGCAAGTCGGGGCGATACAAGTTGCCGGGACTCCTCAGGTGACGCAGGTCCCGTTCTTCATCGCCTCCTGCGACTACACGATCATCGGCGACGAGTTCTACGCGGCGAGCGCGTACCTGTCGAGGGAGCCGACACTGCTCGGCAGCCTGGTCGGACAGGATTACAGCAAGGCCATTCTTCTTGTCCTGATGGTGCTGGGCATCGCCGCCGCAACGTGGCTGACCATAACGGGCTTTCCTTCCATCGAGGCAGCTCTTCTCAGGATCACCACCGCTTTCAACGGTTAGGAACACTGCCGACTGATGATCTTGCTTGCTAACAACCTGGCGTTCAGCTTGTTCGTACCTCAGGCGAGGCCGGCGGTTCTGGCCGCCTACATTGGCGTGTGCCTCGCGTTGGGCATCGGGTTCATCTTTCTGCTCACAGCCATGCCCACACGGTTCCGCAGGCCGATTGTGATAGCCACGACGTTCATTCTGGGCCTGTTCTACTTTCTCGAGTTCATGTTCCCCGGAAGGCAGATGGCGCCGCTCCGTGATCGTCTCGCGGCCGCCGAGAGCGGCTTTCGAACCGCGCAGCAGGACCTGTATGCAGTCGTTGTGCAGCGGAACGACGTGTCGGCGCGCCTGGCGCATGCCGGCCAGGCTCTGAATGACGCAGCTCGGAGCCTGGACAAGGCAGCGGAGATGATCGATCGTGTGAAGCCGGACGCCGAGGAGCAGCTGCGCCGTGCGGCGGAAGACGCGAGTCGGTGGGCGAAGGCACGTGGCGTGCCGGGTAAGGTGCTGGAGTTCGATGCGGAAACGGGCAGCATCAGCGACATTCGGACACAGACATACAGGAAGCGCGTCGGTGACCTGGCTAAAGCTGCGGAAGGGATGAGCGATGCCAGAGCAGCGATGGAAAAGGCGCAGTCAGTGTCAGCCAGCACGCCGCCGAAGGAAGTGGACGCTATCCGTGGGTCGCTGGCGGCCGGGGCGGATTCGCTGGCCCTTGCCCGTTCCAACCTTTCCGACAACTTCCTCTCGCCGTACACACAGCCGGTCGGCGACGTGTCCGTTGTGATAGGCGCTTTCGCGTTGGGTCTCGGAATCTACGGTTTGGCAGCGGTGCATGCCAAGGCCATCTCAGGGAAGAGGCCGGGTTGGCTCAACAGCCTGGCTTTCTATGTTGCGATGATCGCAATGACGCTCGTCGGGTTTCTCAAAGACTATCTGGGCAAGCGCCCAGCGCAGTCACTCAGCGAGTCTGTGTATAACATACTCTTTTACGGCGCCCTGAACGCGCTGTCCGCCACGATGTTCTCGCTTGTTGCCTTCTACATCGTCTCAGCGGCATACCGCGCTTTCCGGGTGAAGTCGGGCGAATCGGCTCTGATGATGGCTTCTGCGTTTCTGGTGATGCTCTCGCTGGTGCCGTTCGGGGTGCTGATAACGAGCGGGCTGCCGGTGCACGGGTGGGCCAGCATATTCCGGCTGGAGAACATAGGCCACTGGATTCTGCTCTTTCCGAATGCTGCGGCGCAGCGAGGGATGCTCTTTGGCATCGGCGTCGGAGGGTTGGCTATGGCGCTCAGAGTATGGCTCAGCCTCGAGCGCGGCAGCTACTTCGACAAAGAGATGTGAGGACTGGAAATGCGCATTCTCACAATCCTTGATCGCATAGACAGGCGGATCGTGTATCTTCTGCTCGCGGTCGTGGTATTCGTGCCGCTCAAGTGGACCATCTTCAGCCTGCCCCTGCCGATAACGCCCGAGGTGCAGAGCGCTTACGATACGATCCAGAACATGCCGAAAGGCAAGATCGCCTGGATCTCGGTGGTGTGGGGCCCGGGTACGCAAGCAGAGAACCGGACGCAGATGGAGGTCTTGGTCAGGCACCTGTTTATGAAGGGTGTCCCGTTCATCCTGATGCCGTGGGATCAGCAGGGAACCAAGGTTGCGGAGAAGCAGGTCGAGGATCTTGCCAAGGAGCTGCACAAGAAGGAAGGCGTGGACTGGATCAGCATAGGCTACCGGCCGGGCTATCTGATGAACATAATCAAGGGATCGATCATCAACATGAACAAGACCCTGGGCACGGACCGACACGGCACGCCGCTGTACGAGATCCCTATGACGAAAGGCAAGACTATCAGTAACGTCGGCCTGCTGATCGAGACGACGCCGTCCGGGACTTTGAACGACTGGATATCGTATCTGGGCCAGCCGCTTCAGGTTCCAATCATCTACTGCCCGACCGCCGTAATGGTGCCCGACGGCTACAACTACGTGGACACGAAGCAGGTGGCGGGAATGCTGCCTGGGCTGACGGGCGCGGCGCAGTATGACGAGCTTCTGCACCATACGGGGTTCGCGCAGCGGGGCGCGGACGCGCTTTCCATGGCGCACGCGCTGGTAATCGCGCTGATCATAGTCGGCAACGTTGGCTACGTGCTGACGCGGCGGCAGCGAGGCTCGGCGTAGGAGGAGCGGACGAGGTGCATCAGCTGGCATCCTTCATCGAACAACATTCGACCGCAGTGATCCTCTGGGTCGGCGCTATCTGCACGTTTGCAATCTACTCCGTCCTCTACAAGGAGAACCCTTACTACCGCCTTGCCGAGCACATTTTCATCGGCCTGGCAAGCGGCCTCGGCATCTACATGACCTGGAGCGACGTGCTCAAGCCCAAGTGGTGGGACCCGATGGTCGGGAAGGGGCAGTGGTGGTGGGCGTTTACGGTTGCCGCCGGCGCGATGTTCTACTTCATGTACAGCAAGCGCAACGCGTGGATCAGCCGCCTGATAATGGGCGGGATGATGGGGATGGGCACTGGAGCCGCATTCCAGGCGTTTGCCAACACCTACTTCCCAATGGTTACAGCTTCGTTCAAGGCGGTGGTCCCGACCGTCCTCAAGGCACACATACCTCGCACGGAACCCGGCCTGGGCATCGACCTGGCGCTCAGCAACCTGCTGTTCATTATCGTGCTGATCACGGTGATGGCCTATTTCTTCTTCTCGATAGACCACAGATCTCGAAGCATGAGGGGCACGGCGTCACTGGGCCGATGGTTCCTGATGTTCGCGTTCGGCGCGATGTTCGGCTCGACGGTCATGGCTCGAATGGCGCTCTTCATCGGCCGGCTGGACTACCTGACGACGGAGTGGGGGCCGATCGTCCCGCTGTGGCTCTGGATGGCCGCCGGCGGCTTGCTCTTGCTGGCAATCGGCTTCTTCCTCTTGCGTCCCAGGCCGCCGAAGAAGCTCGACGAGCAGCCTGCCGAGGAGGTAGTGCCAGTCGAGCCGGTGGCCGAGGGTGGCGCGCAGGCGAGCTAGCAGGCCGCCTGTCCGCTGGGACGAGGACCGGGACCGCAAATCCCGGTCCATCGGATATTCAGCGATCAGCAATCGGCATCCGGCTACACCTTCGCGGGCGCTGATTTCGGCTCGACAGGGTAGCCTCCTTCCTCCCACGCATTGAAGCCGCCAAGGAGCGCCTTCGCGTGGTAGCCGTGTTCGTTCAGGAATTGTGCCACCCGGGCACTCGTCGCTTCATTGTGTCACGTGCAGTACGCGACGATTTCCTTGCCCTTCGGAAGCTCCGTATAGCGGGATTCGATCTCGTCAGGCGATATGCGCAGCGCTCCTCGCGCCTTGACATCGCTCTCCTGCCAGGACTGGGTACGGACGTCCAAGAGGACGAGAACCTCGCCGCGCTCTATCCTGCGGTACACTTCCTCCGGTGCGATTCTCTCTACAGAAGACGCCATTTGCCACCTCCAGAGACGGCTTCCATGTTACCTTGTACCACGGCGCGCGCGGAGCTAAGCCAGGCAGGCATGGGCGGGGGCGTTTAACAGGCTGGCTCGGCGGGCAGTAGGAATGACATCCAGCTCAAGTGTGGGGAGGCCGCCCTGGCGCATCTCGTCCAGACGAGCGGGCCGGAGGTGGAGTGAGGTGGGGAGTTCGGAACTCGGAGGCGGGGACGCTTACCCGGCTCTCGACCGGCAGCCGCACTGCCTGGCCGCCGGGATCGCCTCCACCGCTCCGAGCACCGCCTTGATCAGCTTGGCCTCTACGGATCTCATCGTGGCCACAACGTCGGCGTGCGAGAGGCGCGAGGGAGAGACGCCGGCTGCGAGGTTCGTGATGACGGCAATCGCCCCGTAACAGATCCCAGCCTCTCTCGCGAGCACCGCTTCGGGAACGTTGGTCATGCCCACGACATCGGCCCCCCACGACCTGAACACTGCAATCTCAGCCGGAGTCTCGTACCTCGGGCCGTCAACACAGATGTAAGTGCACGGGGTCGTAACCTCAAGCCCAGCCTCGCTGGATGACCTGAGCAGAGCTTGGGAAACCTCCGGGCAGTAGGGTTCGCTGAAGTCCGTGTGGACAACGCCGGATTCGGCTCCATCGAAGAGCGTGGTCGGCCCGCATCGGGTGAAATCGATGAAGTCGGTGAGCACGGCGGCCGTGCCGGGCGCAAGCTCGGGGGAGAGCGAACCAACCGCGGCCGTACCGACGATCCTCTCGGCGCCAAGCTGGGCGAGAGCGGAGATGATCGCGCGGTAGTTGATGAGGTGCGGCGGAGTGACGTGTCCCGCTCCGTGCCGGGCCGCGAAAAGGACTGTGCGGCCGGCTACTTCAGCTCGTCTGAGCGCCGCAGGCCCGAACCTGGTCTCGACCTCCACTGGTTCCCAGGCCTGGAACGGGCTCGCCTCGTCCAGGCCGGTCCCGGCGATAATCGCTGCAGTAACCATGGTATCCAAATGCTACAACAGATGGCGGTCCGGCGCAACAGGGCCGGCTCAGCCGGAGGCATCGCTTGCTGGACCGGGAGGGCTACTTCCGCACTCGGGGCCGGGCGCTTTCCGGAGGCTGAAGGGCAGCTCAACAAGGAATCCAGGCCGCCAGGGACTAACGTAGAAATGGCAGGCGCTGTAGGCGCGATGCTGAGGAGAGGACCAACGATGACAGGAATCCCATTACACCTCATTCTCCCATCGGCTGCGATGGCCATCTGTGCCGGGTCGTCAGCAGCCCCGGGCCTGATACCGACCGATCTTCGCTCTGAATACCTCCGGAACCCGCTGGGGTTAGACGTGATGAGGCCCCGCTTGAGCTGGGTCCTGACGCAGGCGGATGCGAAGGACAGGGGACAGAGGCAGACGGCTTACCAGGTGCTTGTGGCGAGCGGTAGGAAGAAGCTCGTGCCGGGCAAGGCTGACCTGTGGGACTCGGGAAAGGTCGAGTCGGATCAGTCCGTGCACGTGGTCTATGCCGGGAAGCCGCTCAGGTCGCGGATGGCCTGCTACTGGAAGGTCCGGGTTTGGGACAAGGACGGCAGGCCGTCGGCCTGGAGTAAGCCGGCAATGTGGACGATGGGGCTTCTCGCCAAGGCCGATTGGGGCGCGAAGAGGATCACCGACGACGCGTCGGCCACCAAGTCGGTTCTGAGCAACGGCTACCAGAGCCGGCCCACGAGCAGCCGAGACACCAGCAAATGGGTAGCCGTGGACCTGGGCGAACGGCAGTTGGCCGACGCAGTCAGGCTCTTCCCGGCGCGGCCCTCCGATTGGGGAGTCGATGCGCCGGGATTCCTCTTCCCGCTGCGGTTCAGGGTGGAGGTTTCGGACAGGGCGGACTTCGCGGATGCGAGGACCGTTGTCGATCGGACCGCGGCGGACGAGCCGAATCCCGGCACTGAAGCGCCTATCTACAGGTTCGAGCCGACAGGCGTGCGATACGTCCGGCTGACCGTGACGCGGCTGGCAGGGCGCCGCCGCGGCAGCTACGGCTTTGCACTTGCCGAAATGCAGGTGCTCTCGGGCGAGAAGAACCTGGCAGAGGGCGCCGTCGTCACCGCTTTGGATTCGGTCGAGGAGAGGGGTTGGTCGATGGAGAAGCTCGTGGACGGACGGACAGAGCCGTGGCCCGTCGGAGCACAGCCGGCCCTGATGCTCCGCAAGGCTTTCCCGGTCGCGTCCCCGGTCAAGCGGGCCACGGTCTTCGTCACGGCCCGCGGGGTTTACGAACTCCACATCAACGGTGAGCGAGTCGGAGACCATATCCTCGCGCCGGAATGGACTGACTGCCGAGACAGAATCCAGTATCAGACCTACGACGTGACGAAGCTCGTGAAGCAAGGGGAGAATGCCATCGGGGCCACGCTCGGCGATGGCTGGTGTTTGGGCCGCATCGGTTTGTGGGCCAGCAGCGGCCGCGAGGTCCGGTATCCCGAACTCCTGCTGCGCTTGGAGATCGAGCTGGCGGACGGCCGAACGGAGGCAATCGTAAGCGACGAGTCGTGGCGGAGCACGAGTGCAGGGCCGATCATCTCGTCCGACATCTATGACGGCGAGACCTACGATGCCCGGAAGGAGATGCCAGGCTGGGATCGGCCGAGCTTCGACGAGAGCTCCTGGGCGCCGGTCCGCGCGAGCGCCGAACTCGGCGCCCAGGAGATCGTCTGGCAGCGGAATGAGCCGATCCGGGTGACGAAGGAGCTGAAGCCGGTCGAGATGACCGAGCCGAAGCCCGGCGTCTACGTCTTCGACATGGGGCAGAATATGGTCGGCTGGTGTCGGCTGAAGCTCAGCGCCCCAGCGGGGACGACGGTCACCATCCGCCACGCCGAGATGATGAACGATGATGGGACTGTCTACACGACCAACCTCCGCAGTGCGGCTCAGACTGACCATTACACGTGTCGAGGCGGTGGGGTGGAAACGTACCAGCCGCACTTCACGTACCACGGCTTCCGCTACGTCGAGCTGACGGGCCTGCCTGCGAAGCCTGCGGCGGACTCGGTTCTCGGCCAAGTCTTCCACTCATCCTCGCCGGATGCAGGCAGATTCGAGTGCTCCGATCGGATGCTGAACCAGCTTATGGATAGCATCGTCTGGACTCAGCGGGCGAATCTAGAGAGCACCCCGACCGACTGCCCGCAGCGGAATGAGCGGCTCGGCTGGCTGGGAGATATCAACTCCTTCGCGCAGACAGCGATCTTCAACATGGACATGGCCGCGTTCTTCAGCAAATGGGTACGGGACGTGCGGGACGCCCAGGCCGACGACGGGCGCTACCCGGACATCGCTCCGAATCCCGGCGCCCGCAACGCCGGCGGCGGCGCGCCGGCATGGGCGGATGCTGGAACGGTGGTCCCCTGGCGGATGTACCAGAACTACGCCGACAAGCGCTTGCTCGAGGAGCACTTCGAATCGGCAAAGCGCTGGGTCGATTTCGTCCACAAGAACAACCCGAACCTGCTCTGGCAGAACGCCCGGGGCGCTGACTTCAACGACTGGCTGAACGGCGACACGCTCGTCTACGAGGGCTGGCCGAAGACGGGGGCCTCCGTGCCGAACGAGGTATTCGCCACGGCGTTCTTCGCCCACTCGACCTGGATCATCTCGCAGATGGCCCGGGTCATTGGGCGCACGGAGGAGGCGGACAGCTACGGCCGGTTGGCCGAGGACATAAAGGCAGCGTTCAACAAGGCTTTCGTCAAGCCGGATGGCCGGATAGAGGGTGACACTCAGGCTGGCTACGCTCTTGCCCTTGGCCTCGACCTGCTTCCCGAGGAGGTCCGGCCCGAGGCCGCTCGGCACATGGTCGAGGCCTTCACGCGCTACAACGGCCATATGTCAACCGGGTTCCTCTCGACCCACAGGCTGATGCTTGAGCTGACGCGGATGGGCTACAACGACGAAGCGTACCGCCTGGTCGAGCTGCGCACCTTCCCATCCTGGGGGTTCATGATCGAGAACGGCGCAACGACAATCTGGGAGCGCTGGGACGGCTACGTCAAGGGCCGCGGATTCCAGGACCCTGGCATGAACTCGTTCAACCATTGGGCGTTCGGATCGGTCGGTGAATGGATGTGGCGAAGTATCGTAGGGATCAACCCCGACGACGCGAACCCCGGCTATAAGCGTTTCATCATCCATCCGAGGCCGGGCGGCGGGCTGACATGGGCGAAGGGCGAGTACAACTCGATCCGCGGCAAGATCGTAAGCGACTGGAGGATCGAGAAGGGCAAGCTGACCCTCAAGGTAAGCGTTCCGACGAATACGACGGCTCTCGTCTACGTGCCCGCGGAATCCGCCGCGGCGGTCACGGAAAGCGGTAAGCCCGCTGGCAAGGCAGATGGTGTCAGGTTCCTACGGATGGAAGACGGCTGCGCTGTGTTCGAGGTCGGCGGCGGACGATACTCGTTCGTGTCCGGCACGTGAGCACAAGTGCGGTTAACTGGAAGGTGGTTTGAAGGGTGAACAAGATGATTGGGATGGCGATTCTCGCAGGGCTTGTCGCCCTTGCGGCGTCGGCCGGCGGTGCTGGCGGCGCCACATCGAGAACCCGGGGCCCAAAGTCTAAGGTCTCCCGCTGGTCGGAGAAGAAAGCGTGGGATTGGTACAACAAGCAGCCCTGGTTTGTCGGCTTCAACTACGTCCCAAGCACGGCCTGCAACACAACGGAGTTCTGGCAGGCAGAGACGTTCGATGAGAAGACGATCGATCGGGAGCTTGCGTGGGCTGAGGGCCTGGGCTTCAACACCTGCCGCGTCTTCGTGCAGTACCTGGTGTGGAAGCACGATCCGGTGGGGCTGAAGAAGAGGGTCAAACGGTTTCTCACGATCGCCTACAAGCACGGCATCCGCACGACCTTGGTTCTGTTCGACGACTGCAGTTTCGGGGATCCACCTCAGACCGAGCCTTACCTCGGCAAGCAGCGAGACCCGATACCGGGCATGATCCTGCCGAGCTGGACGCCCAGCCCCGGGTCGAACGAGGTCGCCGACCGGTCCGTGTGGCCGGACCTCGAGAGGTACGTCAAGGACATGGTCGGCGGCTTCGGCAAGGACAGACGGGTGCTCATGTGGGACCTCTACAACGAGCCTTGGAACTCGGGCAAGTCCCTTCCGCTCATGGAAGCCACCTTCGCCTGGGCAAGAAGCGCCAAGCCGCAGCAGCCCCTGACCGTCTCCATCTGGAACCAGGACCTGAAGGACTTCAACGACAAACAGCTCGAGCTGTCCGACATTGTGAGCTACCACGCCTACGTAGACCATGAGGGAATGCGCTCAGCGATCGCCCGGTACAAGGCGTATGGGCGTCCCGTGATCTGCACGGAATGGATGGCCCGCCTCACCGGCAGCAAATGGGAGACCGATCTGCCTCTGCTCAAGAGCGAGAACATCGGCTGCTACTGCTGGGGCCTGGTCAATGGCCGCACCCAGACTCAGTTCCCGTGGTGGTCGAAGAAAGGTTCGGCCGAGCCGGAGGCGTGGTTCCACGATATTCTCCACAGAGACGGCGCGCCGTACAGGCCGGAAGAGGTCAAGGCAATCCGGCAGACCACCGGGGCCGCAGGCGTGCCAAAGCTGAAGCCGCTGTTCGACTTCCCCGTGCGCGACACCTGCATCTGCCTCGGCCCCGACGGCATCTACTACCTGATCGGCACTACCGGCCATCCGACCTGGTGGCAGACGAACGAGGGCATCAGGATATGGAAGTCCAAAGACCTGAAGAAATGGGACCCCTTCGGACTCGTCTGGACGTTCGAGAAAGACGGGACGTGGCAGAGGAAGTTCGTGAACGGCAATCGGGCGATCTGGGCGCCGGAGGTGCACTACGCTAAGGGCACGTTCTGGATCACCTACTGTGTCAACTACGGAGGAACCGGCATCCTCAGGAGCACGACCGGCAAGGCCGAGGGGCCTTACGCGGACATCAAGCCGGACGGCCCGCTCACCGGAGAGATCGACGCCTCCATGTTCGCCGATGGCGACGGCAAGGTCTACTTCGTCTACCAAGACGGCAAGATCGCGCGCATGAAGGACGATATGACCGGCCTTGCCGAGGCGCCTCGCCTGCTAAAGCCCGCCAACTTCGGGCACGTCGGGTTCGAGGGAGCTTTCATGTTCAAGGCGAACGGCCGGTACTACCTCTCCTGCGCCGAGTCCGTGAACGGCGAGTACCACTGCTACGTCGCTAGCTCGAAGAGCATCTACGGTCCCTATGGCGACCGATACCTTGCCATCCCCCACGGCGGCCACAACATGCTCTTCAAGGACAAGAATGGCAACTGGTGGAGCACGTTCTTCGGAAGCGATGGGAACGCGCCGTTCACCGAGCGCCCGGCGATTCTCCCGGTCGAGTTCGGGCTGGATGGCGGCGTGCGGGCGTCAATTGCGAGGATGAAGTGAGGGAGGGCAGCGTCCCCTGATTGGTGGAGATCCGGAGCAGCGTGTCGAACTCTCCTGGTGAGACATCAAACAAGCGGGGCTTGAGGGCCTCGCGGGGGAGGATTTGGCCGCATGAATGTCGGAGTCAACAATAGGCAACCTGGAGGTTGCGACACAATCCCCACCAAACCATGGACGCCGCCCGCGAACCGCTTTGCTGCGGGTTGAGCGGCCTGGCGTCAGGGAGAAGGCGAGTTTCGACACCGTTCCTGTGCTGCCGAAGGTACGTGGCGCGTTTGCTGTTAAGCTGGGCAAGCAGCCGACCACTATCACCTTGAGGCGCCGGTAGATGGGTATGGGGGTGATGACGATGGTCGGGACGGCAGTCTACGCCGCGCTGGTTCTGATGCTGGCAGCGGCAGGCGGCGATCCGCAGCCCCGAGTCCAGAGTCCGGGATCGGAACCTCCCGGCCGATGGCCGGAGAAGAAGGTCTGGGACTGGTACAAGAGAGAGCCGTGGCTCTGCGGGTTCAACTACGTCCCGAGCGTGGCTGTCAACGACACGGAGATGTGGCAGGCGGAGACGTTCGACGCGGCGACCATCGACCGCGAGCTGGGTTGGGCGCAGAAGATCGGCTGCAACTCTTGCCGGGTGTTCCTGCAGTACATCGTCTGGAAGTCGGACCCCGAGGGGTTCAGGAAACGGTTCGACCGGTTCCTCGAGATCGCCGACAAGCACGGCATCAGGGTGATGCCTGTCCTATTCGACGATTGCGCATTCGACAGCGGCAGGGACCCGTACCTCGGCAAGCAGGACGACCCGATCGCCGGCGTGCACAACAGCAGATGGGTGCCAAGCCCCGGCGCAAAGCTCGTGGCCGACCGCAGCGCCTGGCCGGATCTGGAGAGATACGTCAAGGACCTGGTCGGAAGCCATAGGAAGGACCATCGCATCGTAGTCTGCGACCTCTATAACGAGCCGAGCCTTTGCAGCGCACGTGGAGAGTGCCTTGCGCTGCCGCTCGTCGAGGCGGCGTTCCGCTGGGCGCGCGAGACGAAGCCCTCGCAGCCGCTGACGACCTGCATCTTCGGGCCGCCGAAGCTCGCCGAGAGAATCCCAGAGCTTTGCGACATCATCAGCCTGCATAACTACAGCAATCTGGACAGCGTGAAGAGCGACATTGACGCAAGCAAACGCTGCGCCCGCCCGATCATCGTCAGCGAATGGATGTCGCGTGATACCGGGAGCTGGTTTGCCTCGCATCTGCCGTACTTCAAGGAGCAGAAGATCGGCTGCTTCAACTGGGGCCTCGTGGCTGGCAGGACTCAGACCTATTATCCCTGGGGCTCACCCGCCGGCTCTCCCGAACCGAAGGTCTGGCACCACGACGTCCTGCGCAAGGACGGCACGCCGTACGACCCGGGGGAGATCGCCATCATACGCAAGTGCACGGGTGCCCCATCCGAGGCTCGCGACAGGAACGGCAGTTAGCCACGGATCACCACGGATTCCACACAGATCAGCACGAATAACGGGAGAGCCCCTCTCAAGCAGGCCTGCTTCTCCCTCTCCGTGGCAATCAGTGATGATCTGTGTCAATCCGCGGCTGATTCCCCTGGTGGTTGTGCTGCGCTGCCTCGAGGCTGGGACGCACGCCTGGGCAAACCGGGCAGGCGCGACTGCCTTGACGCGGGATTGGTTGATATGCATGAGTAACCATGGAGAGAAGAGATGGAGATGGCAACCAAAGTCCTGCGGATACCGATGACCAAGACTCGCACGCAGCTGGGCACGTTGGTTCGGGACGTGCACGTCGAGAGCGCGGTCGTCGTGCTGGAGAAGGATGGTATTCCGGTGGCCGGGTTGCTGGACATTGACGTCGTGGAAGACTACCTAGCACCGTTTATCAAGTGGTCGAGCGCCGCCCATTGCTGAAACATCGCCCTATCCTGGCCGATGAGATTATCCGCCTCTCCAGCGAACATGCCCAAAAGCAAGGTTGCATCTGTCTGCTACAGCCAGTGGTGGTCTTGTTGGCGGATAAGGGAGAGGAACTGGAGCTGATCACCAATCACCTCGACTTCGGCGCCAGGCCGGGATAGCGGCGCCCATCACTGAGACGATCAGGAACGCAACACCTGGCAAATAGATAACGAGATGCGTCTCCTGCGCAAGTGACTGCAGAGGGCTACTCGGAATGGTCGTCGCCATGTGTGTGCCCTGCCGGCGTTCCGGGACTAACCAATCTGAACCACCTTATTGCGCATTCCCGGGTTTTTGCGGCAGAGATTCTGAGGGTTTGTGCGCCCTGATTCAAAGTTATATCGGTTGCCGGAGTTGTTTTCCATAGACCTGTCGTGTTGGGAAGAGCGATGACCGCAAGAGTGTTTGTTTTGCCTATAACCTCCACTGCGCCTCCGCTGTATGGGGTTGCTATTCTCATCTCAATCCCATACACCCCCGTGGTCGGCACATCGATCGTGTAGTCCATCCAATCACCGGTTTTGATGTTTGCCTGTTGTCCCCCTGTTGCACAGTTCAGGAATCTGACGCCGCTGTTCGTTACACAGGATTCAACTTCATAGTGCAGAACGCCGGGTATGGCGGCAATGGGCGCTTCCGCTATCTGTGCCGGAGGAGGTAATGGCGGAGGAGCCGACTTTTGCGATAGCGCCGGCGGTGCAGTCGGCACCGGCTTCGGACTCGGCAAAGGAGTCGCTCTATACTTAAATACCTGTATTTCCGAAGCCGTGGCCCAACCCCCTTCGCCTGATACTGCTTCAAGCTTTACGCACAGGGCGTTCGCATGTGGAAACGTAACAGGTTTTCCAGATTCATCCGGCTTCCACGTGCCCGACGCAACTCTATAAAACTCTTTTCCGTCATTGCTCAAGTAAAGATTATAGGCCGTTATGTTTCCGTTGCCGCCGCCGGTTCTTGGCCAATAGACAACCTTGTTTATGTCATATATCTTGTCGAAAGTTATTGTAACGGATTGTGGAAGCGGCTGGCTGAGGTCGTACCGGGTACTCCAAAGCCCCTCCATTACTCCATCAACGGTGTTGGCTCCTGTTTCACCGCCTTCGTGGCTCGTATCCGTTGCGGTCAATTGTGACGGCAGCAAAAGATCGATTTCAATGTCCACCACAGGTTTCAAGGCATAATACATTCGCCAGAGAGGCACGAGGTTCGAGGCATGCAACCCATCGGAGATCTTCATCGCCACGTTCTGTGCGAATTGTGTGAGTACTCTCTTGTCTATCTTGCTAAGGACGGCAGCGTCCCTAATGGAATCAAGCATATCAGCCAACTGATCCGGATAGTTGAAAAATGCTGTTGATACATCCGTAAACAAACTCGTCCACTCGGCGCTGGTGGTTCCGGTATCGCTCTTCATGCGGGAAACCAGTTCCTGCCAAAGCGAGAAATCCAGAGGATTGATTTTCAGAGCTGTTTTCAGGACTGCTTTGGCCTGATCTGCCGAAGCAAGCGTTTCTGCAAGCCATTTCAAATGCTGAACCTGTGAAAAACTGGCTTGATTTAACCGGGCTTCTGCTTCAAGACGGAAATAAGACATCGGGATTCCGCAATATTGAGACTGATCCCACCCGGAGATATCATTGCCAATGTTCCAGATCCCAGGCGCAATCTCATAGGCAAACGCACAATGCTCTGGTTGGCCCATTATCAAGGCCGGCATTCCAAATGCCTGACAGGCCATTGCTCCGGTAAATGAAATCGCGCCGCACATGCCTCCGACTCTCACCAGCTCCCTGTAATTGTGCGCCTCCTCGGGTTCCTTGTATTCAAGCAGTCCCCCTACATGAGAAACCTTGTCCTGTGTTCTTAAGTCCGGACGAAATGTGGCAATCATTTCCCTCGCCCATGCCAAGTCGCTGTCCGACGCTGCGACATTGTCACTTGCATTCAACACCATCCGGTATTCCCAGACCGAAAGATTGTTGAAGATAGGAAAGAGTTCATTGTTCCTATATGCGGACTTGAAGTGGTTATAGCGGCTGAACGGCTCAATAGGTTCAGTGGTACCGAGTGTATTATTGGGAACGGCGCATGCGAGACCGGTTGCAATAGCAAGTTTCAAACAAGTGCCTTCTTTTGAGTCGGGATCTCGACTGAATATCTTTCCCCATATACTCAATGATTCAGCAGGATTTCCTTCTTGTGGCGGGAATACCGCAATGGGTCTGTTTCCAGAAGGTGCTCCACCTTCCAGATATAACTCCATTGCTTTCGTGTCTTTCAGAATCCATTTCAAGAATGCCCTGTTCTCTTGTGAAGCCTTAGCGAAGTGTCCCATACTTTCAACACCGGTCTGAAACAGCAATTGTCTTTGAGCCAGAGTGTTTGCAAATACAGGATCACTCAATGCGTGTTTGAGAGTATTTTGTGAGATTCTTGCTGTATCAGACGGCAGTTGCTGACTTAACCACAGAGAAATGCTGGTGAAATAGCCGTTGAAGTCGCCCGAACTGATTGCCGTATCCAAATCATTGGTATTTGGTGAAAAGGCGGACATCCTCGCCGTAAGCGACATAGGCAGGACACAGACAACAAGTAGTCGGACAATTTCTTTCCTGAAGTCGAACAGTTTCATGACGCCCTCTCTTTTTCCGTAACTGTTTAGTCCCCAGCGGGCTGGCCAGCGCGGCTTGAAGAGCCGACGCGGCAGCGCGCACGCTGCGACCTGTGTGTTTTCCGCGGATAGCTGAAGCCGTGGGCACCAATGCGCCCAGCGTCCTCATGCCGCCTGTGACCGTGCAAACAGCATACAATTCCCCTGCTAATCCCCGAAGGATTCTGACATCTTCGTCCATGCTTCACTGCTGCATATATGCAATCACTACACCAGACTAAACCGGGATTACCCATCTAAACCTTGGCATCCCGTTTTTCCTGCCGATCTCTCAGCTTACACGCTTTAGTATACAACATTTCCGCCCCGGAGTCCTGCATTTTGTGGCACCGATCCAGTCTTTTCTGTCGCTTCTTGTCCGGTTCGTCCATGCTTCACTGCTGCATATATGCAATCACTACACCAGACTAAACCGGGATTACCCATCTAAACCTTGGCATCCCGTTTTTCCTGCCGATCTCTCAGCTTACACGCTTTAGTATACAACAT
>Ga0315282_10001977_pt1 | contig 38371 bp, 52 predicted proteins | sample YL17G07_20_MG_FD_203693 | JGI IMG/M metagenome (GOLD analysis project Ga0315282, IMG submission 203693) | Sediment microbial communities from Yellowstone Lake, YNP, Wyoming, USA - YL17G07_20 | ecosystem: Environmental > Aquatic > Freshwater > Lake > Sediment | place: USA: Wyoming | collected... | reverse complement strand
GCCGGTCCGGCCCCTTTGGTGTCCCATTTCGATACCACAAATCCCTCTTTTTCCAAGTAGCGAAGTGTTCTATACACCATCGCGGGGTCGGGATTGGCTTTAGGAAACCCGAAATTGTCTAATTTTGCCATTAACTCGTATCCGTAAGAATCCTCTTGCAACAAAAAAAACAATAAACACGGCTCCACGAAACGGGTCATCTTTCCGCTCGGGCATTCGCATTTCTTTATTTTGTATTTTTTCGCAAGTCCGCTGCCTTCAAACATATTAGCTGCCCTTTAATATATGCACTTATATGTTATTTACATATATATGAGTATAAGCATTATGTTCTTTATCGTCAAGTATAATTTGCACTTGATTATTCTTTTGGACTGAAAAATACACCCTATGCCTGAAAAACACGATTTTTGGTTTAATTATGGCCATTGGGATTGTTGAAACCCCAGCCGGAGGGGTGGTCAAATGGGGGATGGGCCCCCTGTTCTTGGCCAAGGAAGCATCACTCGGGGATCTTCGCTGCGCTACGAGGGGCGGTTTAGTCGTTAGTCGCTGGTCGTTAGTCGATAGCAGGAGGAACCGCCGGTGGGCGGACGTTGAAGGGAGAACCCCCCAACCACAAAAGGCGGGTTGGGGGGCTAAACATAAGTAAACATTAGTCTAAACATAACAAGGAAACGGTGATATAATTTTGGCATGAGAAAAGCACCGGGATATATGGAGACATTCACAACGTACGGGACGTGGTTACAAGACGAGAAGAAGAGATTCGTCAAAGACGGCGAGGTTAACAGGAGGTAATAACGTTGCAGTCAGGCTTCAAGATAGATATTCCGGGCTGGGTAGCGGATTTTGTCGGGCAAAGCCCACGGGTCTTTCCTACGATGGAAGACCGTATGCGTTTCATTGTAGCACTGGCACGGCAGAACATTGAGAGGCAAAGCGGCGGTCCTTTTGGGGCCGGCGTATTTGATAAGCACGGGCACCTTGTGGCCCCGGGGGTCAACATAGTTGTGACGCGCAATTGCTCAATACTGCACGCTGAGATGGTAGCGATAGCTCTGGCCCAGAAGGAACTCGGTCGCTACGACATTAGTGACGAGGGGAAGAGTGACTACGAGCTGGTAGCCTCGACGGAACCCTGTGCGATGTGTTTCGGGGCTTTGCCCTGGTCAGGAATCACACGATTGGTGTGTGGTGCCCGAGATGAAGATGCGCGGCGCATCGGATTCGATGAGGGGCCGAAGCTTCATAGTTGGGAACAGGCCCTCGAAGAAAGAGGCATTGAAGTAGTACGGGATATTCTTCGGCGTGAGGCCGTTGCTGTACTCGATCTCTACGTACAATTAGGTGGACCCGTTTACAATGCGGGCACGCATCGTTGAGCAGGAAAACAGGAGAGAAGAAGTGGATCCCCTGCTCCTGAGCCGAAGTGGGTAACTTCTCGGGGACAGGAGTTGGGCGATTTTGGGTGCCTCGCCAGAACGCAATTGGTTAGCACACTTGGCCGTAAGTTAGTGCGAGAGAGTTGCCGTTAGGGAGTTTGGGATTGACTGATTGGGAAATACTTATCAGGATTAGGTCAAAGGCAGGAGAGAAAAATAGGGGGTTAGAGGTTACTTGCCTATTATTTTCTGCGTCAAATAACCGACTGTATTGATTTTTCAACAGGCAATGATAGAATTGTACCAAGATTAGAATTTGACCCGTTCCTTAAGGTTGAACATAATGGCGAAAGCAGAAAAACCTCCTATTAAAGGGCCGTGGATTACCATCAAGAGAAATCTGCCTCGTCACCACATAGTTAAAAAAGTGGTCAGCACTTTTATCAAAACGGAGTATCGGAGAAAAGGAAAAGGTGTTAAGTTCCAATACCCAGTAGAAAAACTGCCAAAAGGACAAGTACTCTGTATTGCCAGACCTGGGCATAAGAAAAACTTTGATTTTAAGGTAGATGTGATCCCAGATCATGGATTCGGAGAAGGCAGTCATAAAGAAATTGCGATGGATTTAAGACGCAAAAGAAAAGAGAAGCCGCGAAACTTCGCGGAGTTGTTAACGACAATTACCCAGATATACAACTGCGCAGAAAATGATATCGATGCTTTGTTGAAAAAACATCGCAGCCTCAAGAATTCTTTCAAAACCGGCGGCCCTGTTGAAGCCCTTTTGAAGATCATAAAGTGGCTGTTTATTATGGAGGACATTGTTTACTGGGACAACGAAGGCCGTGCTTTTCTCTTTAATTTTCTGAGGTATGTTGCACAGGAAAAACGTGAAAAGACCCTCAGAGAAGCATTAGGCCGCGTTAAGAATCCTGATAAGCTGAAGAGTTTTATGAAGAAATCCGGTATTGAATGGGCACAGTGCGACAAGTAAATCATGACTATTGAGAAGTATTCAAACAAGGTTTTCCTGCGAGATATTATGACGCTCCTGAAAGAGTTGCCCGATAAGTGTGTCGATATGGTTTACGGCGACCCTGATTACAACGTCGGCATAAAATATGGGGACAAATCCTATACCAAAAACTTCGACGAATATATTGAGTGGTACATAGAACTGGCGAGAGAATCGCTTCGGGTCCTCAGGGACACCGGCAACATGTTTTTTATCAATTACCCGAAACAGAACGCGTATCTGCGAGCCGGATATTTAGACCAAGCCTGCTACGAGGTTTTGGATTACGTTTGGGTTTACAATACCAATGTAGGACACTCTCCGAAAAGGTTCACGACCGCTCACAGAAGTGTATTGCACTGCCGGAAGACAAAAGACAGCAATTTTTATAAAGATCACGTGGCTGAGCCCTACAAGAACCCGACAGACAAAAGAATTCGAAGTAATTTGGCTAACGGTTCAAAAGGGAGGATGCCATACGACTGGATGTACTTTGACTTAGTGAAAAATGTTAGTTGCGAGAAGACTTTTCATGCTTGCCAGATACCACAAGCTCTTTCGGAATTACTGGTCTGGTCTTGTACCAAACCTAAAGATATTGTACTGGTTCTATTTGGTGGAAGCGGGGCCGAGGTCGAAGTCTGTAAAAACCTTGGTCGGCAGTTCATATCCGCGGAGATAGATCCCAAGTATCACAAGGTTATAATGGATCGTTTGAAAAATGGAAGCGTGCCCAGGAAGCACCGCCTTTTGACCTATATGAAGGAAAAACGAACGGCAGATGTCCACCAAATGACGCTGTTCTCCCGCTGAAATAAAATGTGGATAGTTCAGCACGGCTGCAAATGCACCAAGAAATGGGAATTGAAAGCCAAACGGGACAAGTTCTACTTGATTATGCATGAACATTTGTTTGTGTTTCGCAAGCCGGTAAGAGATTGAATCAATTTATCCCACCGAAGGCATACAGGTAAAAATAGTATCCGAGCCGCAGGCAGCACAAGCAAGTTAGTCGTTAGTGAATAGTCGTTAGTAGTGGGTCCCCTGTTCTTGGCCAAATTGACTGGGTCCAAGATAAAGACATTCTGGGATCTTCGCTGCGCTACGAGGATATTTGCTGCGCTACGAGAGGCAAGCAAGCAATCGTTTCGGTCGTTTTAGTTGCGCCCGCCCCTGTGCTGGTCTCTATCCCGAGGCGCAGCGTTGTCCCTGCGCGCACCGTCGTCCATGCGCATCTCGTTGTCTCTGCGCATCTCGCTGTCCCTACGCATATCGTTGTTCATGCGAGCATCATTGTCCCTTCGTGTATCTTTGACCTCGGTTTTTTGTTCACCGGCTGGTCGAGACGGCGGACCTTTCTCAAAGATGCCCAGCCCACCCCGCCTGCCAACGACAGGTGGGGACGGAATCTTCACCTGCTCCGGCTGGGTCAGATGGGCCTCTCGCAACGGAACAGATGCGGGCTTGCGCTCAACAGGCGATGCAGCCGGCTCCTTATGCTCTGTCGATGGTGTCACCGACTCCCTGTGCTCGGCCGGCGGCGTCACAGGACCTTTGTGTTCCGAGGGTGGCTGAACTGTCTTCGGACCCGCTGACGCGGACTCCCAGCGGTTTCGTTCCTCGCTGAACTTGTGCAGGTCGGTCGCCTGCCTGAAGAGCTTCTGTCGTGCGTCGGTTTTTATCTGCTCAAACTTCATCGGGTTACTCTTGTCGGCGACAACCATGCTCAGCGGCTCGGCCACCCGAATGTCCTTTCGCTGCGACTCGGGCAACCCTGTCTGCCGGGTCTTCACCTCGTGATATATCTTCGGCGGACGAAAGTCCCTGTCGGCGCGGCGGAGAGCGTACTCATGGCGCTGGTGCTCCTCCCATTCGGGTTCAGTCCTGCGGTGGCGCCAGCGGTCATGCTCATAAATCGGGTCGTACCACGTATGCCGCTGCTCGCACTCAAACCACGGGTAGATGCCCATGCCGACGTAGACATCATCGTAGTAATCGCCGAAGTAGTAGTGGCTGTAACGCGGACAGGCGAACATGCTAAACCGCAACGTGCCGATATCGACGACAACGCTGAGCGAGAGAGAGAACCCAGGCCGCTCATAGACGGGCCTTGGTAAATAGACCGGCGCAAACAACACGCCGCGGCGTCTCAGCGAGTAGTCCCAGTGCCCATCGACGAATACATAACCCCGTGGCGTCCAAACGTAGTAAGACGGCGCCCATACCCAGTCCGCCTGAGCCGCCAGCCAGTAACCTTGGCGCAGAACATACTGACCATGATACCAATACCAGCAGGGCGGCACCCAAATATCGTCCGTGGACGGCGAGGGCACCAGCGACTGCACATTGTCGAGTGCCGGCGGGGCCGGGAGATACTCGATTTGCTGAACGTCGGTCACCGGCGTCCAGAAACCTGGTACCCACTGCCAACCTTCGGGCACATGGGTCCAGTAGCCGGGCACCCAGTACCTGTTCGGCGGAGCGGCTCGCCAGCAACCGCTGACCCAGATGTAGCTGCTGCGTTCCGAATCCCAGGCCCAATAGCCCGACACCCAGACAAATTGATTGCCGGCCGGTCTTTCTGCCGGGGGGTTTTCCACTATGTTGGGTGGCGGCTGGGTCGGGGCCACCAGGCCCTCCTGAACCTGCAAGTCGACTGGCTCGGCAAAGGCCTCATGCACGGGGCCTCGGTTCAAAACCTCAGGTTGCTCCTGGGCCGGCGTCGGTGGGGGCGCCTCGTTGGCCTCACCATAGAGCAGACCGGCCGTCAGGGCCAGTGTTATTACAATCATAATCGCGGTTTTCATCTGGTTCCCCTTTCCTAATGGCTGAGTCATACAATACTACCAAGGAATTTCTTATATTAGACGCTTAACTGCACAACTTAATTGCATTTCAATACCAAAATTTTCTCCGCACTGCAATGGTCCTAAGCCATTTTGCATCAGCCCTAAATCTCCCGCTTTTTTTCAACAGAGGCCGACGGGCGAAGCCGGGGTCAGGTCTGGAATCTGGCAATCAGGAATGCTCCAATGAAGTTGCTCGCTACGACCACAACGACGGCGATGGCAGTGTGCACAAAAATTGCGGAAAAGGGGTTGATTTTTTGCTGCTTTGCTATTGTGTAAGTCATAACGGTCAATATCAACAACCCCCAGATGACTGAACAAACTACCGCAAGCTGGATGGGCAGGACGATTATCAGAATTATGAAAGTTGCTGAGACAAATAATCGTGTAAAGAAGTTGGTCAGCGTGGAAAGCCACACTTCTTTTTTGCCGACGTGTTCCGACTCCTGGTAAATGTGGATGCCGAAAGAATCGGACAGATTGTCCGCCAAGGCAATGACCAATATCGCCCCGATGATACTTAATTTGGGATGCGTCAGGGTGTCCAAGCCGGTGATAATACCCAGATTGGTGATGATGGCCGACGTGGCACCGAAACTGAATCTCGTCTGAGCCGGCCGAACCGTATTTTTCAAATCGTTTGACATCGCGCCTTATTTTACTGTGGCTCGAGCCATTTGCAAAGGGCTGACTTCGCCAAGCTGTAGCCGGGCAGTTGCTGGCGGAGGCCGCGGAAGAAAATTAAAAATTAAAATGTAAAATGCAAAATTGCTGGGATTTGAGTCGAATAAGAATGCTTCGGCGTCGATTTCGTTATCGAAGAGGCCAAGCCCAACTTCGATTACCAGTCTTGCGCCAGTGCTGCAAAATCAACAAAATCAACTCTGCCGCTTTGATTGTTGTCCATTCCATCGCACCAGCCAGGCGATGAGCAGGCCTGGAGCCAGTCACTCGCGAAGACGGCCAGAAGATTCATTTTCTCCAGATTCAGAGCCGCATACGCGTCAACCAGGCCATAGCCGAAAATGTCATCTCTGCCCGGCTGGCCAAGGTCCTGGGCGGAATTGAATAGAATATTAGAAACCTCCGCAGGGGTGATATTGTAATCGTCAGCGGCGAAAATAAGGGCCGCCACGCCTGAAACGTGCGGGCAGGCCATCGAGGTGCCGCTGTAATAAGCATACAAATTATTTGCATCGACTGAAACCGTGCCCGTAATGCCCGACTGCGCGAGCGTCTGGAGCTCATCGCCATCGGCTTGTGAAATCGATACAACAACAAGGGAATTTCCGTCATTCAGTGTGCCGTTGAAATTGCCGGAAACATTATTTGAGATGATTGCGCCAATGGCGCCTTTGGATTTGGCGTGTGCCACTTTTTGGGCAAATGTGATATTGCCTCTGCGGATATGGGCGATGTTTCCAGCGACACTATTCGGGCAGGTATTACCTTCGTCGGCGCTGGTGGCAAGGCCGCAATTGCAGATTAACCCGCCGACCTCACCGGGGGCCGTGCCGAGTACTACATTTGCCTGATGGCTGGTGCTATTCCATATAGCATCGGCATTGGTAGTAGAACTGACCGGAACAGTCGAGTAAACAGATACGCCGGGCGCCGCAAGGTCGATAGTCGGGCCATAATTTGAAAAACTTGCCTTGTTTTTGTTCTGGTCAACGGCCGCGACGGATATTACCGACCCAAAAGCAGCCGGGTAGAGAGGCGTGTTTACGTTGTCATTTCCCGCTGCCGCGACCAGAATCACGCCGGCTGCGTATGCGTTGCTGCAGGCAGTGTCCAGAGCCGCCGAATAGTCATAGCCGCCCAGACTCATGCTGATTACTTTAGCGTTGTTATCGACGGCCCATTCAATACCGGAGATTAGCCAGCTTACATCACCCGAGCCGGTGTTGTCCATTACCTTGGCGATGAGTAAATCGGCCTGCGGCGCGACACCGACAACCCCGATATTGTTGTCCGCTGCCGCGATAGTGCCGGAAGTATGGGTGCCGTGGCCGTGAAAATCCTCCACGGATAGTATCGCACCGTTCTGGTCGGTCGCAAAACTCACCGAATTGACCACATCGCCTCTGTCGGGATGATACATACTTATACCCGTATCCATGACAGCGACTCTCACACCTGCACCCTTTGTTCTCGACCATACTGCCGGGGCGTTCACCATAGTGACCCCGTAAGGAATGGTCTGGGAAGAAGACAAAGCATTAATGCCTGATGATGAATCGGTGTTCGTATCGATGCTGCCGAGCGCGTAAATTTTGTAGTCCGGCTCGATGTACTCTACGTCAGGATTTGCCTGAAGTTGTTTGACCTGGTTGGCATCAAGCCGAGCAGCTATAGCGGGAATAATATTGAAGCTGCGCGATACAGTGAACGTTGGGCGCATGAGCATATTTTGCTTTTGTAAATGATTCCTGTAAACGATTATATAATCACCTGTTTGTGCTTTGACGGATTGGACGAACAGCGATAATGCTGTGAAAAATACAATCACAAGCCAGTTATTCGTGCGTCTTGGTGACGGTTCCGAATATTTTGTCATAAAAAAACCGTGCTTATCCTGAGTTTCCCACATAAAATACTCGGTTGCACAACCAAGCATCTTAATTCTGCTATAATTTCAAAACCATATTACATTACAGCATTATACGGGCGAATCAGAGATATCGTTCTACAGGAAAATGCTTAATTTTTATGAATACCTGCTGTACGGATTTCACTGGGATGCCCCGTCACGCTGGTAAAACGCTCAAATTTCTCGCGATAGCACCCTTCGCTGGAAAGAGAGTTTAACTTTCGGCCTCGCAGCGGCTCTAAATATAACGACAAAACCGCTAAGGTCCCAAAAAAACGTGATTTTCCCGGCTATTACCGCCTAATCCCACCGGATGGCCGTTTATGCCATATTTTAGTAAAAAATAAGGCCAGATAACCCAAATTTTTTGATATTTTTTTTGACAGGGCTTAAATTACACATTAGACTACTAGGTTTCAGCCGTAGCGAGCATGGCCAAGGACGGCTTTGCGTTACCAGTTGGGCTGTGACACATCTGGGTTTTGGTAAGCAGGGACGCGGTTTATTAAGAACTGTTTAGGTACAGGGGACACCAAGGCAAACAGCTTTGGGAGGGCCGTAGTTGCCGGCCCGAATCCCGATTCTTTAAGGAAGGCGAGTCTTAGGTAGATTCCAAGCCTTTCCTGCCAAAGCAAACAGAGTTTTCAGCAGACAGCAAAACAACTGTGTGCTTAGAGAGAATATTTTTATTCCGTAGTTGCTTAATATACAGCGCAAGCTCCTATGTGCTTTAAGGTGCAGTTTGGCTGGTGAAACAGAAAAAATAAGAATTAGAATGGAAGCCTACGATCATAAGGCCCTCGATGCTTCCGCAAAGGAAATCGTTGAGCATGCCCGGCGCACCAACGCCCGTGTAAGCGGGCCGGTGCCGCTGCCGACGCGCATTGAAAGATATACTGTTTTGCGAAGTCCTCACGTCGATAAGAAATCGCGTGAGCAATTCGAGCTAAGGACACATAAACGACTGATTGACATCTACGAGGCCAACGCGCGAACGGTCGAAGTGCTGAATCGTTTGGTTGTGCCGGCCGGCATTTTCGTAAAAATAAAGGCGTGAATGAGTGGATGCGTGGATGAGTTATGGCAATGCTGCTGGGAAAAAAGGTTGGAATGACACAGGTCTATGACGAATCGGGCAAGATACTGCCCGTTACTGTGATACAGGCCGGCCCGTGCACCGTTATGCAGGTCAAAACGGCCCAGACAGACGGCTACAGCGCTATTCAACTCGGCCTCGACGATATCAAGAAGTCGCGAAGAAAGAATTCACAGGTCGGACACGCCAAGAAAGCCAATACGGCGCCGAAGAGATTTATCAGGGAAATGCGGCTGCCAGCCAATACTGAACCGCCATACAAGGTCGGCGATTTTGTAACGGTTTCGACTTTCGAGAAAGACAAGTACGTTGATGTCATCGGAACCAGTAAAGGCAAAGGTTTTGCAGGTCCGATGAAGCGGTACCATTTTAAAGGTATGCCCGACTCTCACGGCACGGAGCGCAAACACAGGTCGCCGGGTTCACAAGCGGGCTACGGCACCGACCGCGGCCACGGCGGCAATATCAAAAAGGGCAAAAAGATGGGGGGACATATGGGACACTGCCGAGCTACTATGAAAAACCATAAATTAGCGGCGATAGATGAAAAAAATAATCTATTAGTGGTCAAAGGTTCCGTGCCGGGCCCAAGCGGCGGCTATGTTATCGTCCGCAGCGCAAAGAAGACATAAAGAAATGATTAACCTAACAGTATATAACAGAGATGGTCAGGAAGTGGACAGCCTGAAGGTTGATAAGTCAACTTTTGGCGGCTTCGTGAGGTATCCGCTGCTCAAGCAGGCGATTGTTATGTATCACGCCAACAAAAGAGTAGGAACAGCGACGACAAAAAGCAGAGGGATGGTTGAAGGCTCGACAAGAAAGCTGTATGCGCAAAAGCACACCGGCAACGCGCGTGCCGGCACCCTCAGGACCGGTAAACGAGTGGGCGGCGGCGTTACCTTCGCCAAGATTGCGAGGGACTTCAGCAAACGTATGCCGAGAAAGCAAAAAAGACTGGCAAGAGACTCAGCTATATTGGCAAAACTGCTGAGCAATAATGTTGTGGTGGTTGACCGGCTGGATTTTGAGAAGCCGCGAACACGCGATTTCGTAACGGTCCTGGGAAATTTGAAGCTTCTCCCAAAAGGCAGCTGCCTCGTAACCATCAGCGATTACGACAACAATCTCTACCGCTCAGCCAGAAATGTGCCACGAATAGCTGTTATGCCCGTGGCTGAGCTGAATGCCGGCGATATATGCAATCATAAAAAGTTATTATTTACGAAAGAGGCGTTTCTGTCGCTGCTGAATAAAGAGAAGACAAGCAAGAATTAACAGACATAGAGATGGACGACTACAACATAATAATTCGGCCTTTGATTACAGAGCAGGGGATGCACTTTGCGAATGTAAAAGGTATGTACTCTTTTGAGGTAAACAAAAAGGCCAACAAACAACAGATAAAAAAGGCGGTAGAAAACATATACAGCGTGAAGGTGGACAAGGTAAGAACGGCCAACCGCAAAGGCAAGTACCGCCGCAAAGGCGGAACTGCCGGGATGACGGCGGCGTGGAAGAAAGCGGTTGTGTTCTTAGAACCCGATTATCATATAGATTTGTTCTAAAGACAGAACGAGAGACGAAACTATGGGCATTCGAATTTATAAGCCGACAAGCGCGGGCCGCAGAAACAGCTCGGTGAACGACTACGCGGAGCTGACAACAGGAATACGCGAGAAGTCACTCTGCAACCGGATAAAAAAGAACGGCGGAAGAAACCATTACGGCGTTACAACCACACGCTTCAGAGGCGGCGGGGCAAAAAAGATTTACCGCGTGATTGACTTCAAGCGCGATAAAGACGGAGTGCCGGCAAAGGTAGCAACGGTCGAATACGACCCCAACAGGAACTGCTTCATATCGCTGCTTTATTACGCCGACGGCGAAAAAAGATACATACTGGCACCATTGGGTATAAAGGCTGGTAACACGGTGGAGAGCGGCACTTCGTGCGAGCCGAAGCTCGGCAACGCGATGCCGCTGGATGCCATTCCGGCCGGCATCGAAATTCACAATATCGAGATGACAGCCGGCCAGGGCGGCAAATTAGTCAGGGGAGCCGGCGGCGCCGCGAAGATAATGGCTAAAGAAGGTAACTGGGTTACCGTTGTTCTACCCAGCGGCGAGATGAGAATGCTTCGCAAAGAGTGCCGGGCCACGATTGGCCAGCTCAGCAATCCCGACTACCAGAATATCAGCTGGGGCAAGGCAGGACGGACACGTTACCACGGTAAAAGGCCTCATGTGAGAGGCAAGGCACAAAACCCAGTTTCTCACCCGATGGGAGGCGGCGAGGGCAGGGCAAACGGCGGACGGCATCCATGCTCACCTACCGGCGTGCTGGCGAAAGGCGGTAAAACAAGAAATCCACGAAATACGAGTAACAAGAGAATTATTCGAAGACGCAAAAGCGGACGTTTTCAATTCGTGGCGTAATTAGCGTGTATCCGCCTTCGGCGAGACTTCGCCTTTAGGCGAGGAAGGCAAAAAGAGCTGGTCGCGTAATTATTGAAGTTTGAAGGTTGAGTAAATTCAAATGGGAAGATCTCTTAAAAAAGGGCCGTATGTCGATGACAAACTGTTCGTGAAGATCGAAAAACGAATCAAGGAAGGCTCGCACGAACCAATAAAAACCTGGGCGAGAAGGTGCACAATCATCCCTGAGTTTGTCGGTTTCACCTTCATGGTTCATAACGGCAAAATGTTCAATAAGGTCTTCGTGACGGAAGACATGGTTGGACATAAGTTAGGCGAATTTTCACCGACAAGGACATTCAGGGGTCATTCGAGCAGAAAGATTGCCGCTCCTACTGCAACAACTACTACGTAGCCTGCTAAACGATAAAGAATTCCATAATGTTAAGCGCTAATAAATTAAAGAAGATTTGTAAGCAGCGAAATACAAGAGCCGAGCAATTAGCCGGACAACTTGTCAGAGGCGGTCTGGACGAAAGAGAAGCAGTGAAGGCGGTTAAGAACTGGCAAAAAGGGCTTTTCAAGCCCATACCACGCAGCGAGGATGTCCGGAACCTGGCAACCGCACTATCTGCGGAGGTCAACGACCTTGTGGAGTGGCGGTCATCGTACAGGTTTGCCCCAATTTCACCCCGCAAGGCAAGATTAGTAACGGAACTAATAGCCGGCAGAAGTGCCCAGGACGCCATGGATATACTGAAGTTCACGAAGAAACGAGCTGCGACGATTATCAACAAGGTCTTAAAAAGCGCAGTCGCAGATGCTGATGAGCAGCAGGCTGATGTTGATAACCTTTATATAAGCTGTTCCCGTGTGGACGATGCCGGAATACGTATCGGCACAAAAAGATGGATAGCAAAGGACAGAGGCAGGGCACATCGTATCAGCAAAAAAGCCTGTCACATATATGTTACAGTGGCACAACTTTAAGCGGACAACAGAAAACCGAACAGGAAAAAAATGGGTCAGAAGACTTCGCCAATAGGTTTCAGAACTGGAATAACACGTGGGTGGCAGAGTACATGGTTTGCTCCAAAGGCCAACTACGGCGATTTTCTTGTCGAGGACCATAAGATTCGCAGGTATATAGACAACAAGTATAACCGCCAGATACCGAAAGGCGCGGTGGCAAAGGTTGAGATAATCCGGACGCGCAACGAAGTGCAGGTTGCACTGCACAGCGCCCGGCCCGGCATCGTTATTGGGCCCCGAGGCGGCGAGGTTGACAAGCTCAGAGAAGAACTCGAAGCGATAACCAAGCACAAGATCAGCGTAAATGTTGTTGAGATAAAAGAGCCCGACCTCAACGCTTGCTTAGTGGCTGAGGCGATTGCCGAGCAGCTATGCAAACGAGCATCATTCAGGCGGACAATGAAGCAGTATTGTGAGCTGGTGATGAACGCGGGGGCCAAGGGAGTTAAAATCATCTGTGGCGGACGCCTGGCGGGCGCGGAAATAGCTCGCAGCGAAACACAGAAAATAGGCAGTATCCCCCTGCATACGCTCGATGCCGACGTGGACTATGCCGTGGCGACGGCAAGGACAACTTACGGCGCGATTGGTATTAAGGTCTGGATTTACAAGGGTAAATTCGGTGAAGAAACCGAGCCAAGACCTACAGGACCTGCGCGTCGGCGTCGTCCGCCGGCACATCGCCGCCAGGAGGCGCAGCGGGGCGGTGCATCCGAAGTTAAACCAGCCAAAGCCGCAGAGACACAAGGTCAGGCAAAAACAGCGGACGTTGACCCTGCCGCACCACCACAGCAGAACCGGCGGGAAAAACCAGACAGTAAAGAAAAAGGAACCAAATAACTTCTTTCGAAAACAATCTTGCTTTGAGCACAGTTTTTGAGGGTTTAAGAAAATGGCGTTGATGCCGAAAAGAGTCAAGTACCGCAAGAGTCAGCGCGGCAAAATGAAAGGCAACGCCTCAAGGACCAACTTTGTAGCGTTCGGCGAATACGGCCTGCAGGCGCTGGCGCTAAGCTGGATCAGCGCCAAACAGATTGAGGCAGGCCGAGTTGCGGCGACACACTTTCTGCATCGTGAAGGTAAGGTATATCTGAGGATATTCCCGCACAAGTCGGTAAGCGCCAAACCTCTGGAAACAAGAATGGGCAAAGGCAAAGGTGAACCGGCTTTCTGGGTCGCCAGAGTAAGGCCCGGACAGATGATGTTCGAGATTGGCGGAGTAAACGAGGACGTGGCAAAGCGGGCGATGGTCAGAGCAGCGCAGAAGATGCCGATTAAGTGCAGGTTCGTTAAACGAAGACATTCACTGTGAGAAATAACCCTGGTAACTGAGAAGGCCGAAAGTTAAAAAGCAAAGATGAAAGCCAAGGAATATCGCGAGATGGGGATGGATGAGCTCGGCGACAGGCTCAAGGAGCTGCAGAGGAATCTATTTGACCTTCGGACACAGGCTGTTACAGAGAAGCTGGAGAATTCGAAGGCCATAAGGAATATCAGGCGTGATATTGCAAGGCTCAAGACGGTAATAAATGAAAAAAGCCGAACTTCGCTGCCGGTGCCGGCAGCCTAACTATATCAGGAACTAAAAAATGCAGGCTGGGAAAACCAAAAGCGGTTTGGTAATAAGCAAGAGCGGCGACAAAAGCATCAGGGTTGCCATTGACCACAAGGTCAAACATCCAAAATACGGCAAATATATCAAGCGCAGAACCAAACTCGGCGTTCACGATGAACATAATCAGGCAGGTGTGGGCGATGTTGTCGAGATTTCACAGTGCAGGCCTCACAGCAAAACCAAAAGCTGGCGGCTTATCGGTATTCTGGAAAAGGCTGCGCAGCAATGACGCAAAAATATCCCCTACGGGCGACAGGATGTGAAGGATAAACGGCGGTGATTCAGCAGGAAACAATGTTAGATATAGCCGACAACTCGGGCGTCAAAACGGCCCAGTGTATCAGGGTTCTCGGCAAATCCGGCGCCCACGGCAAATTCAGGCGTGTGGTGGCCACGTTAGGGGATATTGTGTGTGTTGCAATAAAGAAGACTCTGCCAACCTGTCCGTTGGACGATAAAAAGGTGCACAAGTGTGTTATTGTCCGCACCAAGAGTGCCGTGAAAAGAGCCGACGGCAGTTACGTAAAGTTTGACAGCAACGCCGCAGTCATGATTGACAACGAAGGCAACCCGATAGGGACGCGGATTTTCGGCGCCGTTGCTCGCGAACTTCGCGAGAAAAACTATATGAAAATCATCTCGCTGGCAGCCGAGGTGGTGTAAAGAGATTGTAAAACTAAAAACTTAAAACTCAAAACTAAGGACTAAAAACTTAAAATTCAATGGCGTTGCACATTAAAAAAGGTGATATGGTTGAGATCATAGCCGGCGACTACAAAGGTGCCACAGGCAGGGTTCTGCGCGTCATACTCAAAGACAATAAAGTAGTGGTGCAGGGTCAGAACACAGCCAAGAAACACGTCCGGCCGTCGCGGAAAAATCCGCAGGGAGGCAGAATAAACGTCGAGCAGCCGATTCACATAAGCAATGTGCTGCCGGTAACTCCGAAAGGCTCAAAAGGCAGCAGGGTCCGTTATCAGGTGGGCAGCGACGGCAGTAAAAAACGAGTCGCAATTGATGGGACGGAAATCGGAACCATCAAAAAAGCGGCTCAAAAATGAGGTGGCAGGAGAGATGGCGCGTTTGAAAGACTTATATAAATCCAGGATAATCCCGGAAATGGCGAAGGAGTTCGACTATAAGAACGCTATGGCGGTTCCACGGATGGAAAAGGTCGTCGTGTCCATGGGCGTCGGCAAAGCAACACAAGAGAAGAAATTTCTCGAATCGGCTAAAAACGACCTGATGATAATTACGGGCCAGATGCCATTAATATGCAAAGCCAAGAAAAGCGTGTCGAACTTCAAGCTCCGAGAGGGTAATGAGATCGGCCTAAAAGTTACGCTGCGGGGCGTACGAATGTATGAGTTTATGGACAGGCTGATAAATCTTGCCGTGCCCCGAATCAGAGACTTCAGAGGGCTTAACCCGAACAGCTTCGACGGCAGAGGTAATTATTCAATAGGCCTGGCGGAACAGACCGTCTTTCCGGAAATCGACCCTGCCAAGGTAGAGTCTCAGCACGGTATGAATATAACCTTTGTGACAACAGCCAAGACAAATGAAGAGGCACGGAAAATGCTGTCACTATTCGGCATGCCGTTCAGGGATTTGCCGAAAGATGGAAACTAATGTCCGGCAGGAGCCGCTGAAATGGCAAGTGCCGGTCTGGAGTATGTGAATGTCAACTAAAGCACTGGAAAACAAGGCAGCAAGGAAGCCAAAGTTTCGTGTCAGACAGTATACGCGCTGCCAGCTCTGCGGGAGGTCGCACGCCGTTTACCGTAAGTTCAAGGTTTGTCGGATTTGCTTTAGAACATTGGCAAACGAAGGGAAGATTCCGGGAGTCAAAAAAGCCAGCTGGTAGGCTGACTTAAGACTGAGTCAGGATTAAACTATGAGTTTGAGTGATCCAATAGCAGACATGCTGACAAGAATTCGCAATGCATCGCGGATAAACAGAAAACAGGTTCTTGTTAAAGCATCGAAGATATGCGAAGGCATAGCGGCTGTCCTCAAGAAAGAAGGTTATATCGAGGATTTTGACCGAATCGCCGACGGCAACCAGGGAATACTAAGAGTTACTCTTAAATACGATGTCGAAGGTCAGCCGGCTATCCGTGAAATAACAAGGACAAGCAAGCCAGGCAGAAGAGTCTACTTGTCCGTTGAAAAGCTGCCGCATGTTTTAGATGGTATGGGCGTAGCAATCGTCTCGACAAGCAAGGGCATAATGAGCGATAAAGAGTGCCGGGCAGCCAATTTCGGCGGCGAAATACTTTGTACGGTGAGCTGATGAGTCGTATCGGAAAAAAACCAATTGTTATCCCGCAGGGAGTTAAGGTGGAACAGAGCGGCCAGTGCATTAAGGTTTCAGGGCCCCTCGGCAGCCTGCAGATGGACTGTCATCCGCGAATAAAAGTGAAGGTCGACGGTGCAGGCGGACAGGTAGTGGTCGAAAATGAGCATCCTGAAGACCGCCAGGCCAAGCAGTTACACGGAACAATGCGTGCGCTGATTGCAAATATGGTTGCCGGTGTCAGCAAAGGATTTGAAAAAAAGATTGAAGTATACGGCACCGGTTACAACGTGAAAGAACAGGGCGGAAAACTGGTTCTTCAGGTCGGCTTCTGCAATCCCGTGGAGGTGAAGATGCCAAAGGGCATAAAAGTTAAAATTGAGACAGGCGCAACAAAGGGCGATGAAGCACCGGCCAAATTTACCCTCTCAGGAATAGACAAATTTGTTTTAGGACAGTTCGCCGCTGACGTGCGAGGGATAAGACCACCTGAACCCTACAAGGGAAAAGGTGTCCGGTATGCCGACGAACACGTAAAGCGAAAAATGGGCAAGACCTTTACTTCAGGAACAGTATAATCGGAATTCGGATAATATGAAGATTAACAGGGCGAAAAATGCGGCGGTCAGACGCAAACTCCACGTGCGAAAAAAAATCTTCGGCACGCCGGACAGACCCAGGCTTTCGGTGTTTCGTTCGAACAGACACATTTACGCCCAGATTATAGATGACACTGCCGGGGCAACACTCGTCTCGGCAAGCACGACAGCCAAAGGACTCAGAGAGCAATTATCCACAAGCGGCAATACAAAAGCAGCCGAAGTGGTCGGAGAGGCAATCGCCAGACAAGGGCTCGGTGTCGGCATTAAATGTGTCCGCTTCGACAGGGGCAGATGTAAGTTTCACGGCAGGATAAAGGCCCTTGCCGAGGCGGCAAGAAAAGCCGGCCTGGTTTTTTAAGATAAACTGAGGAAATTCCAGAGGTAAAATTTGGCACCAGAAGCAGTTGCACGATACGAACAGGAAGAAAAGCCGTTGGAAGAAACGGTGGTAAAGATATTTCGCTGCGCCAAGGTGGTCAAGGGCGGTCGACGTTTTAGTTTTGCAGGCGTGGTCGTAGTCGGCGACCGCACAGGAACGGTAGGTATCGGTTACGGCAAGGCTAACGAGGTACCGGCAGCAGTCGATAAAGGCATTAAAGATGCCAAAAAGACCTTGTACAAAATACCCTTGGCCGGTCGAACAATCCCACACCATGTTACCGGCAAATACAGGGCAACGAGGATAATAATGGTACCGGCCGGCCCAGGCACCGGAGTCATCGCCGGCTCCAGCGCCAGAGCGGTGCTCGAACTGGCCGGCGTGCAGGACATTCTCACCAAAGTCTACGGGAGCACCTCAGCCAAAAACGTCGTAAAAGCCACACTGGATGGGCTGCTTAAACTGCGAAACAAAGAGAAGGTTGAAGCCACTCGCGGCGTAAAGGTCGAAGTAATCGAGAAGCGATAAAAGGTGGTGATGATACAGATGCTCAGTCATGAAATAACCGCTGTCGCCGGCAAAGCCAAGACCCGCCGGCGTGTCGGACGAGGCAGGGGCACAGGACACGGCAAGACCTGCGGACGAGGACACAAGGGCAGCAAGAGCAGGAGCGGTGCAATGGGCACCAGCCTGTATGAAGGCGGTCAGATGCCACTGTTCAGACGACTGCCCAAACGGGGTTTCAGCAATTATAACTTTGCCAGACGTTACGAGATAGTCAACGTATCGCAATTAGAAAGGTTTGATGACGGCGATGACATCGGCGCCGAGCAGTTATCCGATGCCAGACTTGTCGCCGGTGGTAAGAGCAGGGTCAAAATTCTCGGCAGCGGCGAACTAACCAAGAAACTCCAGGTAACAGCCCATAAGTTCAGCAAAACGGCGGAGCAAAAGATTGTCGCTTCAGGCGGTACGGCAAAAGTTATTTAGGCGTTATGTGAAATATGCTCGGGACAGTATTTAACATATTCAGGATTCCGGACCTTCGCAACAAGATACTCTTCACCATTGCGATGCTGATGATATACAGGATTGGTTATCATATTTCTCTGCCGTGCATCGACCAGTCGAAGATGAGAGCGGCTGTTGAGCACAGAGACACGGGCAGCCCCTTGGGAAGAGCCGCTGAATATATGCAGATGTTCACCGGCGGCAACTTCGAGACAAGCAGCGTCTTCGGGCTGGGAATTATGCCTTATATTACCGCATCGATTATCCTTATGCTGCTGGGCGAAGTCGTTCCCTCTTTGAGGAAACTGCGCCAGGAAGGACAAACCGGCTATAAAAAGATACAGGAGTACACGCGCTATCTGACGGTCTTAGTATGCATTATTCAGTCAATTATGTTTCTGAAGGTATTTGTAGTAAACTATTCCTATCCGGGTATGCCGGCCCAGGCGATGATAATCGGCACTATTGCCATGACAGCCGGGACGATATTCCTGATGTGGGTGGGAGAGCAAATAGATGAGTACGGCATTGGCAGCGGCATCAGCCTGATAATCATGGCGGGCATTATCTCACGAATGCCGTGGGCTATCAGAAACCTTGTGGAGAACGTGGATTTAAGAGTCGGTGCAGCTGCCGGTTCGATAGGCCCGGCGAAGCTGATGTTTCTGGTTGCGGCGTTTGTATTCGTTGTGGCCGGGGCCATACTGATAACACAAGGCCAGCGGCGAATACCGATTCAGCAGGCCAAACAAATGAGAGGCCGACGCATGTACGGCGGCGCAAGACATTACCTGCCGCTGCGGGTCAATCACGGAGGAGTAATGCCGTTAATCTTCGCATCAAGCTTTATGATATTCCCGACAGCAATATTAGGCTGGCTGAGCAATGTCAAAGACTGGACATTCCTCGATACGCTGCAGCGAGCTTTGGGGCCGGGCGCTTATACCTATAATGTGCTGTATATGCTGTTTATATTCCTGTTCACATACTTCTGGGTAACGGTGCAGTTTCAGCCACAAGACATGGCCAAGAACCTGCGGGACGGAGGAAGCTTTGTGCCCGGTTTGCGGCCTGGACGCAGAACAGCTGAATATCTTGAAACGGTAATGAGCAGAATCACTTATTTTGGAGCGGCCTTTTTGGCCATAATCGCCATTGTGCCGTCGGCGACCTCTGTACTACTGGGAGTTAACTGGCGAATAGCAAGCTTTTTAGGCGGCACGGGTCTCTTAATTGTTGTCAGCGTCTCGCTGGATCTGGTTCAGAAGATTGAATCCAACCTCCTGATGCGCAGCTACGAAGGTTTTAGTGAAAGCGGCAGGATAAAAGGAGCGTACACATGAGAATAATCCTGCTGGGCGCACCCGGTGCCGGCAAAGGAACGCAATGTAAACGCATTGCCGAAAGATATGGTCTGCTGCACCTCTCGAGCGGAGACATCCTTCGACTGGAAAGGGCAGCGGGCACAAAATTAGGAAAAAAGGCCCAGAATTATATGGATTCAGGTGCACTTGTGCCGGACAAATTGATAGTTGAAATGATGGCTGGCGCGATAAGCAAAGCCCCGGCAGCGGGCTTTGTGCTGGATGGTTTCCCGCGGACAGTCAATCAGGCAGTAGAACTCGATAAATCACTGCCGGCACGTGAAGGTGAAGACCAAAGAATAGACGCTGTTTTGAGCCTGGAGATTGATGACAGAGTGGTGGTGGAGAGAATGACGGGCAGAAGAAGCTGCCCGAAATGCGGCGCGGTTTACCACATCGAGAACCTAAAGCCGAAGGTCGAAGGAAGATGCGACCGCGATGGAGCTGAGCTGGTTCAAAGGCCCGACGACAGCCTCGATGTGGTGCAGAACCGCCTCAAGACCTACCACCAGCAGACTAAAGCGGTGATAAACTATTATAAGAACAGCCCGGCTGGACCAGCATTTTATCACATTGACGCCAACAGGGAAGCTGATAAGGTAAGCGACTCCATATTCGAGAGTTTAGATGCGCTTGTGTCGGCTTAGATTAGGTCATGAGGTAAGGTACGAGATACGAAATTAAATGGCGATAAAGCTTCGCAGCCGAAGGGAAATCGAGTTAATACGTAATGCAGGCAGTATAGTAGCAGACGTTCTTTCAAAACTACAAGAGATTTCGAAGCCGGGATTAACCACCGGTTACCTCAACAGTATTGCTTCACAAATGACTGCTGAGGCCGGAGCCGAGGCTCTGTTTAAGGGTGTGCGCGGCCCTTACGGTACGAGTCCGTTTCCAGGGGCGATTTGCACGTCGATAAACGAGCAGGTCGTGCACGGCATTCCGTCCGAGTCGGTTGTACTCAGGGACGGCGACATCTTGAGCATCGATTTCGGCACAAAGCTCGCCGGCTATTGTGGAGATGCGGCAATTACGATTTGCATAGGCGAAATTCCACAACACAAGCGCAGACTGGTGGAAGTAACGAGACGTGCCTTGGAGATAGCGATAGAAAAGGCGTCTGCCGGCACAAAGTGGAGCACAATAGCAGCCCAAATGCAAAACTTCGTCGAATCGGCAGGCTTTTCAATAGTAAAAGAATTCGTCGGACACGGCATCGGGACCAGGATGCACGAAGAGCCGAAAGTGCCCAACTTTGTCAGTGAAGAGCTATTGGCAAATGACATTGTTCTGACCGAAGGAATGGTTTTGGCGGTTGAGCCTATGGTTAATGCCGGCACCGCTGATGTGCAAACACTAAAAGATGGATGGACCGTGGTGACGAAAGACGGAAAATGTTCGGCCCATTTTGAACATACGATTGCAATAACGAAAAACGGTTGTGAGGTGCTGACAATAAAAAAATAAGTACCTATGGTAAAGAAGGACGCAATAAGAGTGCAGGCCAAGGTGAAAGAGGCATTGCCGAACGCAATGTTTAAGGTGGAACTGGAGAACGGCCACGAGATTTTGGCACATGTTTCAGGCAAGATGCGGATGCATTTTATTCGAATCCTGCCGGGCGATACCGTGATGCTCGAAATGTCACCGTATGACCTTAACAGAGGCAGAATAATCCTGCGCAGCTGATTGCACCCGGCAAAAAATCCCGGACAGAAAAAAAGACTATAGGAAACAGAAGCAAATGAAAGTCAGAAGTTCTGTAAAACGTATATGTGAAAACTGTAAGATTGTTCGTCGCAAAGGCGTGGTGCGGGTAATCTGTACGAACCCGCGACACAAACAGCGGCAGGGATAACCGAGTTAATAGTTTAGAGGAACCAATATGCCTCGTATAGTCGGCGTCGACATCCCAAATGAGAAATCTATATGGATTGCATTGACCTATATCTATGGCATAGGCAAATATACTTCGGTACAGGTCCTAAAAGAGGCCAAGGTCGATAAAAGCGTAAAGGCTAACAAGCTCACCGAAGATGAGCTCAGCCGGATAACCCAGATTATAGAACGCAACTACATCATCGGCGGCCAACTTCGAAGACAGGTTTCCCAGAACATAGCCCGGCTGCGCGACATAAGCTGTTACCGCGGCGTTCGCCACAGGAGGGGCCTGCCGGTACGAGGCCAGTCCACACGAAGGAATGCGCGAACACGCAAAGGTCCAAGGAAAACGGTCGCGGGCAAGAAAGGTGTAAAGGAAGCACGATAAAAATCAAATCGTTTTGAATAGAAACGACAGTTTCGTCATTTGAGGTTTTGGAAGTAATGGCAAAAGGCGCGAAACGAAAGGTAAGAAGAAACGTTGTCAAGGCTGTTGCGCACATAAAGGCGACATTTAACAACACGCTGATTACAATCACGGACTTGGATGGCGACACAATCTGCGCCAGTTCGGCAGGTTGTGCCGGCTTCAAAGGAACTCGCAAGAGTACGCCCTTTGCTGCCCAGCAGGCGGCACAGCGATGTGCCGCCACAGCGATGCGTAACGGCGTGCGGGAGGTCGAAATCAGAGTCAAAGGACCCGGTTCGGGACGCGAGTCCGCTATCTCCGCTCTGGAACAGGCGGGGCTGCGTGTCTCATCGATAGAAGATGTAACGCCGCTTCCGCATAACGGCTGCCGACCCCCAAAACGAAGACGTGTATAGATATGGTAATAGGTTAAATGGTAATTGGTAATTGTTCAAATAATCAACCGTGACCAGCTACTAATACTTTGGAGACTAAAGAATGGGACGTTATCTTGATTCATCCTGCAAGCTCTGTCGCCGCGAAGGGGTCAAGCTGATGCTTAAGGGTATCAGATGCGAAACGGCTAAATGCCCCATAGAAAAGAAGGAGCGTAATTTAGGACCGGGCATGCACGGCTGGCGAAGAGGCAGAACAAGCGAATATGCCGCCCGGCTGCGCGAAAAGCAAAAGGTAAAAAGATACTATGGGCTTTTCGATAGACAGTTCGACAGGATTTACCGTCAGGCCAAGCGTACGAAGGGAAATACCGGCTTGGCGCTGCTGCAACTTCTGGAAAGGCGACTGGACAACGTGGTATACAAGCTGAATTTTGCGCCGTCGCGCAAGGCTGCAAGACAGTTAATCACTCACGGCCATATCCGCGTAAATGGCCGGAAGGTCGATGTCAGCGATTACACCACAAGAGTCGGAGACAAAATAACAACTAAAGGCTCGGAAAAAAGTGTCAAAAAAATAAAACAGCAGCTGGAAAACAATCCTAATTTTACTACTCAAAGCTGGTTGCAGCTGGACAGGGAGATACCCTCAGCTATGGTCGTTGCGATGCCCAGCCGAGAGGATGTACAAATTCCAGTTGAGGAACATCTGGTCGTGGAGTTCTGCTCTCGGTAGGCAAAGGGCGGAAGATGGACTGCTTCTCACCTTGAGTAGCGGTGGCAAACAGCTAATTGCTAATTGTTGTAAGTTTCGGGAGGTTTATATGCGAGTTACGTGGAGAGGTTTCGAATTGCCGGAGCATGTCAAAAAAGACACGGCGGTTTCAAACGATAAATATGGTCGGTTCTTTATCGAACCCTTCGAGCGGGGTTTTGGCACCACCATTGGTAACAGCCTCAGACGCGTATTGCTTTCTTCTTTGGAAGGAAGTGCTGTAACCTCCATCAAGATAGCGGGGGTCGACCATGAATTCACCTCGATAAAAGGTGTGCTGGAGGACGTCACCGATATCGTTCTAAATGTTAAAAGCCTGGTGATTCGCCTGCGAGGCGATGAGCCAAAGACTATGAAGGTCTCCGCAAACAAAGCCGGGACTATAACGGCGGCAGATATCGCTGCAGACCCTGCGATAGAGGTGATAGACAAAAGTGTTGTTCTGGCTACTTTAACCAAGGATGTGACATTCGAAATGGAAATGGTGGTCGAAAACGGCCGAGGCTATGTGCCGGCTTCTGAACGAACCGCGGCGATGGATAGATTCGACCAGGAAATAGGAAGAATCCAGCTCGACGCGGTATACTCGCCGGTCACGAGAGTCCGCTACACAACCGAGGACACACGGGTAGGTCAGCGTACCAACTATGACAGACTGACCCTGGAAATCTGGACAAATGGAACAATTACGCCGGAAATGGCCTTAGTTGAGGCCGCCAAGATTCTGCGAAAGCACGTCAACCCATTTACACAATATTCCGAGCTCGGCGAAAAAACCGTTGCCGGAGAAATCAAAGAAGAGGTTGAGAAAAAGGTCTTCGATGAGCAATTAGCGCAAAAATTGAATTCCCCTGTTCAGGAATTGGAGCTGTCGGTAAGAGCAGCCAACTGTCTTGAATCAGAAAAAATCGAAACTATTGCGCAGCTGGTCAAAATGACGGAAGCTGACCTGCTGAGGATTCGCAGCTTCGGCAAGACTTCTTTGCGTGAAGTCAAAAGAAAACTTGCTGACCTGGGTTTGTCACTGGGAATGACGGATATAGACGAGAAAATGCAACCGCCTCAATCTCAATAAAGGTTGCCGACGCTGACACAAAATAAAAGGGTTTGAAAATATGCGTCACAGAGTAGCAGGACGAATATTAAGTCGGACAAGTGCGCATCGTCGGGCTCTGCGCAGAAATCTGGTCTCATCACTTTTCGAGCATGAGACAATCTCGACAACAATTGAAAAGGCCAAAGAAGTAAAACCTTTTGCCGAGAAGCTGATAACGCTCGCTAAAAAAGGCACCCTGGCAGCCAGGCGTCGAGCCATTGCCATTCTCGGCAACCGTCGAATCACAGCTGAAGAAGATGATAAAATAGTCAAGAAAGGTACTATTATCGGCAAACTGTTCAGCGAAATAGCTCCTCGATACCTCGACAGGGCCGGCGGCTATACGAGAATCATACGCTTATCGCTCAGAAGGTTGGGCGATAGCGGCCGAGTTGTCCTGCTGCAGCTGGTAGGTAATGAAGAAGCTGCGCAAAAGAAAACCAAAGCCTCCGCTCGCAAAAAAGCCCCTAAAAAAACCAAAAAAGCCGCCGAAAAGTCACAAACCACCAAGACCAAACAGCCGAAAAACAGCCGAAAAAAACCAAAAAAAGAAAATGAAGCCGAAAAGCAGCAGTAACTTTACTCTTGGGGATTAGCTGCAACAATGAAGGACAGTGACTGCATTTTTTGCAAAATGGCAGCCGGCGAGATTCCGGTAACAAAGATTTACGAGGATGAAGTAGTGCTGGCTTTTTTGGATATTGGCCCGCTAAGCAAAGGGCATACTCTGCTGATTCCAAAAAAGCACTTTGAAAAATTACACGATTGTCCTTCCGAGCTTTTGGGGAAGGTTTGTTCACGACTCGGCAGGATTGCCAAAGCTGTAGCCGGTGCAATGAATGCCGACGGCTATAATGTGTTGTGCAATAATGGTGCAGCGGCAGGCCAGTTAATTGAGCATCTGCACTTTCATATAATTCCCCGCAACACCAGCAACGGCGTTTTTAACCGCTGGCCGGCTTCCAAGTATCCGCAAGGACAAATCGAGGCAACCGCAGCTAAGATTCGAAAAAATCTTTAATTTTGCACCTGCTGCTATTGATAAAAGGTGTTTTTTGTGCTATTATACTTTAGTAACCGAATGATCGCGGGGTAGAGCAGCCTGGTAGCTCGTCGGGCCCATAACCCGGAGGTCGCAGGTTCGAATCCTGCCCCCGCTATTTACCTAAGTATCGCTGAATCCTTGAGTTAAGGACAACTGCCTTTTGGAGCGGATTCACACGTTGGATTGTCGAACCGAATGTTGAAGGTCCAACTATTTTTAGACCAATCAGCCAAAACAAACAACCTGTGTGCGCTCTTCACCACTGTCAGGCTCATCTAACAACAAAAAAGTAAAAAATTGCTTCCGCGCGAACAATTACTATACTATATGAGTAAATAATCATATAGTAATTTAGTGGAGAGCTCGAATGTTAGGTAAGAAAAAACAACTGTTATTTGGAAAACAGGCAGAGATTGTAAAAGCTATAGCCCATCCCCTGCGGATTGCGATTGTGGATTTTCTTAAAGATGGGGAGCGGTGCGTCTGCGATATTGCTGAACACATCGGGTCAGAACAATCCAACGTTTCCCGCCATCTTTCGGTAATGGTTTCAGCAGGTGTACTTGAGCATCGTAAAGTCGGCCTGAAGGTCATCTATTGGCTCAAATGTCCCTGCATCCTCGATTTCTTTACCTGCGTATCGGGCGTGCTGAAACAGCAGGCCAGAGAAAACGAGCGGCTTTTGGCTGCGCTTTAACTGGTGTTTTTTAAGGAGACCATTTTTATGAAAAGGGAACTAAAAATCTTTGCTGCACTTATGGGCATCTTTCTTGTGGCATATTTTCTGCCATTGAGTAATCCCAAGATTCAGGAAGCGATACAGGAGTCGTTTCGGTTGCTTCAGTGGTATGCGCGTAATCATACGTTGGCCTGTGTTGTGCCTGCATTATTCATAGCGGGAGCGATTATCACTTTCCTGTCGCAGGCCTCTGTGATGCGCTATCTTGGCCCGAATGCCAATAAACCACTGGCCTACGCTGTAGCGTCGGTCGCGGGCTGCGTGTTAGCGGTTTGCTCGTGTAGTGTGCTGCCGATGTTCGGAGGGATTTATAAACTCGGCGCCGGCCTTGGTCCTGCGACAACATTTTTATATTCCGGCCCGGCGATAAACGTCCTTGCGATATTCTTGACCGCCCGCGTGCTTGGCTTCCCGATTGGAGCAGGCAGGTTCATTGGTGCCGTGGTTTTTTCAGTGGTAATAGGACTACTAATGGCAGTGATATTTCGCAAAGGTGAGCGAGTAAAGGCAGCGGCTGCTATGCAAATGCCCGAGCCGGAGAAGCCACGCCGCCACATTGGTAAGACAGCCTTGTTTCTTGCCTGTATGATTCTTTTTTTAGTGTTCAGCGACTGGTTTAATCCCGGCAATGTTGTGGTGAAAACAAGTGACGGCCGAGAGTTCAAGGCCGTTGTCATTCATGAAACCAAAGATGCTGTTCGTTTTCAACTTGAGGAAAACCTCGGTGAAAACAAACTCGGCGACAAAATAACATTAAATAAGACTGAAATAGCCGATATGCAGGAGCAAAAAACCTTGATTATAGCCATTCTCCACATAAAGTGGTATTTGGCTGGTCTGATGGGGCTGCTTGTGCTGCTGATGGTCTGGCAATGGTTTGAGCGGGATGAGCTTCGCCAATGGATGCACAATACCTGGGACTTTACAAAGCTGCTTGTGCCTTTGCTCTACGGGGGTGTTTTTGTCGTAGGTTTTGTCAGCGTTCTATTGCCTGAAAAACAGGTTGCTCAATGGGTCGGCGACAACAGCCTGCGAAGTAATCTTGTCGCCAGCGTTATCGGCGCCTTTTGGTATTTTGCGACACTAACCGAAATTCCAATTACGCAGGCGTTGATGAAGCTTGGGATGCACAATGGCCCCGTGATGGCGCTGCTGCTGGCGGGACCTGCGCTGTCGCTGCCCAGCATTCTGGTAATCCGTAAATTTATGGGAAACGTCAAAACAACGGTTTTTGTTCTGCTGGTGATTGTGATGTCAACAATCACGGGAATGTTCTTCGGTGCATTCTGGGGATAAAACAAGTGACCAAGATTAGAAAAGTCGAACCGGTGGTAGGCTACCCACCAGAAGAAGGGTGTTACCTTCGCGGCAATGACTATTCGCCGGTTGCAGTGGTGGTAATTTTGCGCTGGATGCGGGAACAAACACCACCGGACATTGAAAATTTGGTTAGAGTGGGTGTGGAAAGCGGGGCTGCTTTGAGCGGGACATTGCAGACGGAAAATATTGGTATAGAGAAGATAATCTGTAACGTGGTTGCTAATCCGAATATACGATATTTGTTGGTTTGTGGCCCGGAATCTCCGGGGCATCTGGTTGGAGATGCAATTTTAGCGTTGGCAAGGAACGGCCTTGATGATAGGAAACATATCATTAGGGCGGAAGCACCAACACCTTTTCTTTTCAATGTCCAGCCGGAGTTTGTCAAGCGGTTTCGCGACCAGATTACCGTAATAGACCTGGTTAATGAAGGCTCACCTGAAGTTATTCGCCAGGCAGTTTGGTCTTGTTACCAAGAAAAACCTACTAAGTTCAAACAATACGAGCTTTATGACCCTGGTGCTTACCCTGCAGAGCCGTTAAGTGGAAAAATCACCTGGAAAATCACCCAGCCATCTATGGAACCAAAAAGCGACGAGGAACGTATTCAAGGAGAAAAGATACAGACATTAATGAACCGTATAAAGAAAGCTGCTGAGAAAAGGAAACATCCTGCTGAACAAACAAATATAGATAGCTCCAGTGGCGAAAAAGGAAAATGACTAAAAAACAAACAGAAAAATTGCAGATTCTTTTTCTTTGCACGGGCAATTCCTGCCGAAGCCAGATGGCTGAAGGTTGGGCGCGGCGTCTTAAGGGCGATTGTGTAGAACCATATTCGGCGGGCATTGAGGTGCACGGCCTTGACCCAAAAGCCGTAAAGGTTATGGCCGAGGCCGGCGTGGATATTTCTTCGCACAGAAGCAAGCATCTTGATGAGGTGAGGGATATTAATTTTGATTATGTAATTACTGTGTGTGACGATGCACGCGAACATTGCCCTGTGTTTCCGGGTAAGACAAGAATGATGCACGTTGGTTTTGATGACCCGCCAAGTCTGGCAAAAAAGGCCAAAACCGAGAAAGAAGCCTTGGACTGTTATCGTCACGTGCGAGACCAAATAAAAGAGTTCATAAAAGAGTTGCCGGACATCTTAGCAAAATAGGATAGGGAAAATGCTTGATGAAAAAAACAAAGAGTTAATTGCGATAGGTGCTTCAGTTGCTTGTAATTGTCATCCCTGTGTGCTGTTTCATCTCGGCAAAGCGCGTGAGCTGAGTATAGACCCCGAACTTATAGAGCAGGCCTTTGAGATTGGCAGGATGGTTAGAAAGGGCGCCGCAGACCAAATGGATAACCTGCTAACAGAATTATCGAAGGAATGAATTTTGAACTTTTCTTTTAAGATTTGAAGGACTTAAGAATGTCTCAGGGAATCACAAAACAACTTTCTTTTTTAGACAGGTTTCTTACCTTGTGGATTTTCCTGGCGATGGGAATCGGCGTCGCCTCCGGCTATCTGTATCCCTCAATAGCCGGTTTCTGGAACAAGTTTCAGATGGGAACGACAAATATTCCTATCGCAATCGGTCTGATTTTGATGATGTATCCGCCTTTGGCGAAGGTAAAATACGAGGAACTCGGCGGGGTCTTTCGCAATTATAAGATATTGGGTCTGTCGCTGATTCAAAACTGGGTAATCGGCCCGATTCTGATGTTCGTTCTGGCAATAGTGTTTTTAAGGGGCTATCCGGAATATATGGTCGGCTTAATCATCATTGGACTTGCCAGATGCATTGCAATGGTTATTGTCTGGAATGAGCTTGCCAGAGGCGATACGGAGTATGCCGCCGGACTTGTGGCGTTTAACTCTATTTTCCAGGTATTGTTCTTTTCCGTTTACGCCTACATTTTCGTAACTGTCCTGCCGCCGGTTTTCGGATTGAGCAGCAGTGTTGTTAACGTGTCTATCTCCCAGATTGCTAAGAGTGTCTTTGTTTATTTAGGAATACCGTTCATAGCCGGCATCGTTACAAGGTTCAGCTTAATAAAAATTAAAAGCAGGGACTGGTATCAAGACAAATTTATTCCCAGAATCAGTCCCATTACGTTAATTGCCCTTCTTTTTACAATCGTGGTGATGTTCAGTCTTAAAGGGGAGTTTATAATTTCTCTGCCGGTGGATGTGCTTCGTATCGCCGTTCCATTGCTGATTTATTTCGTGGCGATGTTCTTTATCACGCTTTTCATCAGCGCCAAGGCGGGGGCCAATTATGCACAGTCAGCCACTTTGTCCTTAACGGCAGCCAGCAACAATTTTGAACTGGCCATCGCCGTGGCTGTGACGGTCTTTGGTATTAACTCGGGCCAAGCCTTTGCAGCCGTCATAGGGCCGCTCGTAGAGGTCCCCGTGATGCTGATGCTGGTTAAAATCTGTCTTGGAACTCAAAACTGGTTTATCGTGCGTAAAGTCGGAATCGCATAAGGAGGCAAGATTATGCCGTGGTTGGCAGGATATCCGAGAGAAAAAGTTGGCTGGTTTCCAAAGGTTGACCTGGAAAAATGCGTCAAATGTGGGATGTGTATGAACTGCGGAAGAAATGTTTATGATTGGACGAGGGATGGCCCTGTGGTTGCAAGACCAAACAACTGTGTCGTGGGCTGCAATTCATGCGCCAATCTTTGCGCAGGAAGAGCCATCACATTCCCCGATATTGAGACCATAAGAAAGATTTACAAAAGAGAAGGGATATGGGCCAAAGTCAAACAACAACTGGAACAGGAAGGTAAACTAAAAACCAACAAATGACACCAAATATAAGCGAACAAAACAACCAAACAGTGATGCAAAAAGCTATAGAACTAAAACCGATTGGAATTATTCATTCACCTTTCAAGCAGGCAGCGGGAACGCCGACTCAGCCGACCTATGCAAACGGTGTCGAAGGTCGCGTCGAGATTTTCCCCGAATACGCGGCGGGCTTAAAGGACTTGGAAGGTTTCGAGCGAATCTGGCTGGTTTACTGGTTCGACCGGGCAGCCGCACCACAATTGCACGTCAAACCCTATATGGACGAGCAGGAACGCGGCTTATTCGCCACTCGTGCTCCCTGTAGACCGAACCCCATCGGCATATCCTGCGTAAAACTATTAAGAATCCAAAACTGCACCATTTATGTAGCCGACATTGATATACTGGACCAGACGCCCTTACTTGATATAAAACCCTACGTTCCTAAATTCGACTGTTTTGAAGTCAAACGCGTCGGCTGGCTTTCCGCCGGCCCGCCCGTTACAAAATTCGCGGATGAAAGGTTCTGTAAACCACAAACCCAGGAGAAAAAACAATGAAAAAAATCCAGATTCTTGGCACGGGTTGTCCCAAGTGTAAGGCCTTGACACAAAATGCCGAAACAGCCGCAAAAGAACTCGGCATCGAATACCAAATCGAAAAAGTTACTGACATAAATGAGATTATCAAATTCGGCGTGATGGCCGCGCCTGCCCTCGTTGTGGATGGTCAGGTTAAAGTTGTAGGCAAGGTTCCCTCGCCCGAACAAATCAAACAATTACTGATGTAATCAGGAGACCAACAAGTGAATGCAAAGAAAATCGTCACGACGGCATTGCTCGTATTTGTTGCTGCAAGCATCAGCTATATGATTGCCCGCGAGAATTGCATTTGTTCCGTACCGCGACAGGTTGCTCCGCCGGCTGCTATGCAACCACAAGCTGCCCCATTGTCTGACATCAAGCAAGCCGAACCAAACCAGCAGCTCATCGTTTACTATTTTCACGGCGACGTCCGCTGCCCGACCTGCCACAAACTCGAAGGTTATGCCAAAGAAGCACTCGATACGTATTTTGCCGATGACCTTGCAGCGGGAAAAATACAATGGAAGCCGACCAACATTGATAGACCCGGTAATGAACACTTTGTCAAGGATTATTCCCTTGTTACCAAATCAGTTGTTGTCTCCCGCGTGCTTGACGGTAACGAGGTGTCTTGGAAGAACCTCGACCAGATATGGCAAAAGGTACAGGATAAAAACAGTTATCTTGAATACATTCGTGATAGTATCATTAAGTTTCTCGAGGATGAGCGGTGATGAACGAATTTATTATTGGCTTAGGGGGGGCACTTTGGCTGGGGATTCTGACCTCTATCAGTCCCTGCCCGCTGGCGACTAATATTGCTGCTATATCCTTCATAGGTCGAAAAATCAACCGACCAAGTTATGCTCTATGTACAGGGATACTTTACACCATCGGCAGAACCATCACCTACGTTGTCCTCGGTGTATTATTGACAGCAAGCCTGCTGTCGATGCCTGTCATATCTTACTGGCTGCAAAAATATATGAATCGACTGCTCGGGCCGGTCCTGATTATCGTATCAATGATGCTGCTCGATATGCTCCGGTTCAGCACGAAAGGAAGCAACCTCGGCCAGTGGTGTCAACAGCGGGCAGAGAAATTCGGCCTTATCGGCACGCTGTTTTTGGGAATGGTCTTCGCCCTGTCTTTCTGTCCGGTTTCAGCGGCATTATTCTTCGGAAGCCTGATACCGCTATCGATTAGATATTCCTCCGCAATCCTGCTTCCGCTTATTTACGGCATCGGCACAGCGCTTCCGGTATTCGCATTCGGGGTTCTGATTGCAACAGGTGCAGGTTCGCTGGCTAAGGCTTTTCACAAAGTGAGCCAGTTCGAGTTATGGATGCGCCGTGTAACCGGCTTTATTTTTATGTTGATTGGCATTTACTACTGCCTCAGATACACTCTCGGTGTTTTTTGAGGATTACACTGGTGTTATTTCAAGTCTGCGCCGAGCTGGCCGCACGCTGCTTTAATTTTTCGGCCCATCTTGAAACGGATTGAGGTTTCAAGGCCGGCCTTTTCCAGAATACCCGCAAACCGTTTGACCGTCGCAGGGCTGCTCGCTGTCAAGTTACAGCCTGGATGAGGGTTGTACTCGATGAGATTGACATTGCACATCAGCCCCTTTAATAACTTGGTCAACGCATATGCATCTGAGGTGCTGTCATTCAACCCCTTAATAAGAACATACTCGAACGTTACGCGCATTTTGGTTTTCGCCTGGTAGAATTTAACGGCCTGCAGCAATTTCAATATGGGATATTTAATATTTATTGGCATAAGCCTGACACGCGTGGAATCCGAGGAGGCGTTTAAAGAAATCGCCAGACGCGGACGGACACTTTCATTTGCCAGCCTGCGCATGCCGTCAGCGTTCCCACAGGTGCTTATAGTCTGGCGGCGGATACCTATGTTTTTACCATCAGGATGATTCAGGATTCGGACGGCTTTCAACACCGCATCATAATTGCTCAACGGCTCACCCATTCCCATATAGACTATATTTGTAACCTTTCTGCCGACGTCTTTGGCGATGGTGTTTAGCTGGTCAACAATTTCAGCAGCAGTGAGATTACGTTTGAACTTTACTTTGGCGGTGGCGCAAAACAGGCAATTCATTAAACAGCCGACCTGCGTTGAGACGCAAACGGTGCACCTTGTCCTGCCGGGCAGAAACACCGTCTCGATGCGATTGCCATCGTGCAGCTCAAACAGATATTTGGTAGTACCATCGGAAGCAACGAGCTTGTCGATAATTTTAAGCTGTGATATGAAAAAGCTGTTGGTTATCAGCTTATTGCGGAAGGTTTTGCTCAGCGGTGTAATCTGATTTACATCGCTAATCATCAATGAGTGAATGAAACTAAAAATATACTTGGCTAAGTATTTTTGTCCCCCGAGACCGGTTACAATTTCCTCAAGCTCAGCCAGAGTCTTATCTTTAAGGTCTTTGGTCATAAATTTGGTGAATGGCAACTGGTAAATGGCAACTAATTACCATTTAACCAATTACCAAACTATATTCGCTTAACGTAAATAATCTTGTCATCCCCAACCAGGTAGAAATCTTTAATGCAGGCTTCTCTGCTATAACCAAGTTTTTCGTAGAATTGGCGAGTTGGGAGATAACGCGGGCTTCCTGAAGTATCCACTACTATCAGCCGGCCATTACAATCCTTAATATGCGCCGTTGCATACTGAACCAAAGACGTTCCAACACCGGCGTTCTGACTTTCCGGCTCTACTACCAGCCAATAAATGTCAAAAGTACCTGCTGCACAGGGTGTTGGACCAAAGCATATCCATCCAACTATTTTGTGTGCATCCCCGGCAACAAAAGACCGGTAATCCCCATCGGGACCACATACAAGTGCATCGTCAAATACTTCCTCCGCCACTCTGAGCTCTTCCGGCCTGAAAAATTTCGTCCCCACCAGAATATTCATAACTGATGCTTTATCATTTGCCTGAGCCCGACGTATTCCTGTTGTAAATGGCTTGCTGCACATTCTCACTTCCTGTGTGTGGTCAGAATAAACTTTCACAAGAACTTCGCATTGATGCATTATCCAACAATATCTCTATGAACCGTTCATAGCTTATTCCAGCTGCAGTAAGAGCGTCTGCGAAGCCGGCATCCGGAGAGATATCCGGATTCGGATTAACTTCAAGCACAAAAACCTGCTCGTTATCATCCATACGAAAATCAATACGTGCGTAATCCTGACAGCCTATGGCATTCCAGGCAGCCAGCGCATATTGCCTTACCAATTCAGATGCCTTTTCAGATATTCGAGCGGGAATAATAAGCGGAGTATGATTGTACGCAAAAGAGCCAACCTCCCACTTGGCGGAATAATCCACAATCCGCGGCCTATCCATATCAAAGGCACTAAAATCAATTTCAGCAATGGGCAGGACTTTAACTTCGCCATTTTGTTGAATTAAAGAAACATCTAACTCGCGATGAGGTATGAACTGCTCAACAAGGGCCGGCTGATTAAACGTTTCATGAATCCGTTCAATCGCCTTGGACAACGCTTCGCTCGGAAGCTCAACAATTGAATCTGCATCTATTCCCTCACTTGCATCAGAAAAAACAGGCTTCACCACATATTTGCCGCGAGGCAAATGTTTCAGAGAAATTCTCTGCCCCACCGGCACGATTGCGCCATCCGGAGTCGGGACATTAGCTGCTTTAAGAACCGCCTTTGTCTGCCATTTGTTCTGAGCCAGCAGCAAAGCCGGTGTATCGCTGCCCGTACAGGCCCAGCCATGCGCCCGACAAACCGCAGGGACATAACAAGCGTGCAGGATGCTGCTCGGCAGCTCTTCAACCAGATTAAAGACGATACCGCGATTGTTGCGGATGAGAATATCGGGTAACTGTTCGAGTGTTTTAATAATTTTGGTCTGGTACTTTATCCCCAGGGTTTCAAGTGCATCAGTAACAGTGGCGGCCTCCACGATAAGGGCAATGTTGCTCTCCCTGAATGCAGCTTTGCCCCCAGTTGCAATTTCTTCGTCCACAGCGTTATGGATAAGCAGGATATCGCCTGTCATGTAGCTGTTGTCCGTTCATTTTAAGCCTTTTAAGGGCACTATCAATTATTGTGCCGATTAACTCTTCGTAACTCATTCCTTCCTGGGTTGCAATCATCGGCAGGTCAGAATGGGTCGGATGAAGACCGGGTAAGGGGTTCACTTCTAAAAAATAGGGCGCTCCTTTTCCATCGCAGCGAATATCGATACGTGCCGCATCTCTGCATTGCAATACCCGGTAAGATTTAAGAGCAAGCTGCCCAAGTTGTTCGTACAGCGGTCCGTTGCGATATGGTAAATAGTTTACCAGCTGTTCACATTGTTCTTTTGCAGTGTACGAATATACGGCGTCTTTTGTGCCGGACGGTATCTCAATCGCCATAATCCCCAGCACATAAGCATTATTTGCGCTGCCCAAAACTCCTACGGTAAACTCCCGGCCGGGCAGAAACTCTTCGACCAAAACAGGCTGGGCAAAACGCCTCAGCAGGTATTCGCAGATATTTTTTAGCTGGTCATGCGATTCCACCCGGCAGTTATGGTCTATACCTTTGCCGGTCCCTTCGGCTACAGGTTTTGCAAAAAGAGGATACTCCAGCGAAACGTCGCAAATATCTCCAGATGACTCTATCACTTCAAACTTAGGTGTGGGTAACCCCGAATCCCTTACAATGCGTTTGGCGAAGCTTTTGTCCAGCGTTATTGCGCAAACAAGGGGGTCTGAAAACGTATAGCCAACCCGATATGCCTCGAGTATGGCTGGTACATGCGATTCACGGCAGCGGCCTGACAAACCTTCTGCAATATTGAAAACCAAATCCCATCTCTCTCCTGCAACAAGGCGGGAACACAAAGACTGCGCATTGCCAATCCTGTCTGTCTCATATCCCAGGCTCCTGATAGCCTCGTCTATAGCTGAAATTGTTTCCTCTGAATCAAATTCGGCTATGTCCTCTTCATCAAGCGGCAGATTCTTGTAATCAGTTCTCAAATCATATACTAATCCAATAATCATTGCACATCCCTCATCCGTCCCCGCCAGAGATGAATCAGAATTTTTCTCGAATGTTTGAGATGCCGTTTTCTTTTGGAATACTTTTGCGTCTTTGATAACGCTTGGTATTCTCCGGAACAATTGCTGACGCCCTTCCGCTGGCCAGGTCCCAAACGCATTTTGAAGAATTCTCAGATACTTGCGGCTCTGCTGCGTTACTAACCGATGGTTCAGGGTAGTTTACCAGCATGCCCTCGTGGTTACGGAGCACCGTGTGCGTTGGACTGACGGAAACGATATAGTTTGGCAGAACAGGGATTTTTCCACCCCCGTGCGGAGCATCCACGACAAAATTTGGAATTGCCAGGCCGCTCAACCGGCCTCGCAGATACTCCATAATTTCTATGCCCCGGCTCAAAGGAGTCCTGAAGTGCTCCACCCCTTTTACCAGGTCGCACTGGAAAAGATAATATGGTCTTACACGCATTTGCACCAGCCTGCGACACAACTGCTCGAAAACTATCGGCGTATCATTAACACCCCGAAGCAATACTGACTGGTTGCCAAGTGGAATACCCGCATCAGCCAGTTTGGCACATGCCTGAGCAGCCTGTTGGGTAAGCTCATTTGGGTGGTTGAAATGCGTGTTTATCCAAAGAGGATGATATTTGCGCAGCATCTTGACCAGCCCATCAGTAATTCGCTGCGGCAAAACAGCGGGTGTCCGAGTGCCGATTCGAATAATCTGGATACTCGGGACATCCCTCAAAGCTCTTAAAACCCGCTCTAAAATTTCCGTGTCCATCGTCAAAGGGTCGCCGCCGGAAATGATAACATCATGAATTTCCGGGTGAGCTGTAAGATAATCGGTTACTTGTCTTAATCTGCCCTGAGAAATTGAGGTTTCTCTTGTGCCGGCAACCCTTTTGCGCGTGCAGTGCCGACAATAGGCCGCACACGTAGTCGTCGCAATCAATAGGACCCGGTCAGGATATCGATGAACAAGACCGGGCACCGGCATGTCTTCGTTTTCCTCTAAAGGGTCTTCACTTAGACAGCCCGGGTCATCCAGCTCTTTGATCTGAGGAACACACATTGCGAAAATCGGGTCTGAATTATCAAGACGGCGGATTAAAGAAGCATAATACGGCGTAATAGCCAGGGGGTATTTTTTAATTACGGGTGAAAGAACAACAGATGTTTTTTTGAATTCGGGAAAAAAGGCAAGCAGTTGAGATATGTCCCGAATACGATTGCCCATCTGCCACTTCCAGTTGTTCCAGCAATTACTTTCTCTAATGCCGCCCCTTTTGTAATTAGTGGGACATTTTTCAGAACCTGGTCGAGCTTGAAGTAAAAGAAGCGGAGGTTCATCAGATTGCTCCTTGACTTCAGAAGTATTACATATTCCATCCATGATTCATGTTCCTTAAAAAAGTGAAAAATTATCACAGTGCAAAAGTATCACTCTCGCCCCGGGAAAACACATAAACTCCTCACAAAGGCTTTTCTTAAGGGCGGCCATCGCCGAGCAATCCTTGCTCTTTTCTGCGACCGCGTCTTGCACTCTTTGACAGACTCACCCATCACAAATGCGACCATATAGTCGTATGTAGTCGTATGTAACCGGATGTTCAACAAAAATCTTTAATTTTTTAAGAAATTTTCGACTTTTTCAGTAAAGAGGGAAGGTGACTATAAAGGTTTAAAGTCGGGACGTTCATAACACGCCAGCAGTCCGCCGATTTCGAGAGACGACTTAACGTTCCATCACCCAATTGTAGAAACAAATCGGCCTGCGGGCTTTCCCACAGGCCGATTGTCTTTTAACCCTTTAATCCTTCGTTACTCACCAGCCTGCCAAACCAAAGCAAAGTCGGCGAAATCCAGGAAGTCGACAGTCTCATCCCCGGAGAAATCACCTGGAATATTTACGCCGGTCTGGAGCCAGTTGTCACCTATTACCCCAACATCACCCCAGCCAATGTAGCAATCGTAATCAAGGTCATAGATGTCATGGGCGACATAATTCTGGTCCGGCTGGTCGGCAAGAACGCCAACGTAACTCATCAGGTTCGGCTCGAATGTGTATTGTGCCTTGCTCGGCGTCACGGTGCCGGACCAGTTGTAATCCACCCCGACCTCATAGAAGCCATTGACATCGGTCACGCCCTGACCTCCACCGCTATCGGCACTGACCACCACGCCTTCAATGGGCTCATTGCATTCGTTCTCTATGTAGCCGGAAATTGTATACGTATTAAGCGTCGCTGTGTAATCCTGAGTCTGGTTTTCAGTCACGTCGGTGTAAACCTTCGAAGCAGGGTCGAATGTATAACCTGCCATGGTTGGCGTTACCGTTCCATCCCAGCCGTAATCTACCGTTAATTGGTAGTAACCGTTGGCATCGGTTGTATCTGAGCCGCCGCCATTATTTGCGTTTATAAACACACCTTCGACAGGTATGTTGGCATCAGGTTCGGTAATATAGCCGGAGATTGTCATCTGATCTATGGCAAAGCCGGCCGTCACATTCACATCCGCCGTTACATTAAGGTCAGTTCGCGGATTGGCGGTCGAGTCGTCACTCCATTTGACAAAGTGGTATCCAGTATCCGCTACCGCCGTTACTGCGGT
>Ga0315282_10001976_pt1 | contig 38374 bp, 28 predicted proteins | sample YL17G07_20_MG_FD_203693 | JGI IMG/M metagenome (GOLD analysis project Ga0315282, IMG submission 203693) | Sediment microbial communities from Yellowstone Lake, YNP, Wyoming, USA - YL17G07_20 | ecosystem: Environmental > Aquatic > Freshwater > Lake > Sediment | place: USA: Wyoming | collected... | reverse complement strand
CCCGAAATCAAAAAACAAATTCGTAAAAACAGTGACTCTGAGTAAAAAGCAGGAAGACATCCTAAAGGAGCTTAATCCACGCCTATTGACAAAGTGTAGTGCATAAAATCGATGGAAAAGTCAGGTATATAGTTTTTATCCCCGGGGGTTCTCGGTTCCGTTTACTTTTATTAATTATCAAACCCGATTCTGTTGAAAAGAAATCCCTGCCATTCTTCTTACAAAGATCTTTCAACCCCTGGTATTGGGCTTCAAATCCAATGGCGTATAGGCTTAGTCCATCGATTCATAAATTCGCTAACGTATTTATTTACTCAGGACTTAGTGCTGAGTGAGCAATTATTTCAATTCCCATCATGAGGATAGTGATAGTATTTGCGAATCGAAGCACTTAGCTTCTACCTTCCGTAGTAGCTTGCTACGGAATACGGGCAAAACGAAATATCTCCATCGCCATTCGCTCTGTGCTTTACTATTAGGCAAGTGCTTCAGCCACCAACTCCGTAATATCCATCACCTTGATCCGGCCTTTTTTCTCTTTTCGGAGTCTTGCTGCAGCGACCTGTAAGTTGGACTTACAGGAGGGACAGGCGGAAACCACAACTTCCGCCCCCACATCTAAGGCTTCTAAGATCCGCTTGTAAGCAATCTCGCCTGAAAGGGCCGTATCGAAAGCTTTGAGTCCTCCTCCGCCACCACAGCATTTGGCCAACAGGCGGTTGTTCTTAAATTCCACCAAAGTGACTCCAGGAATTTTTGCAAGGAGATTTCTGGGTGGTTCAAAGATGTTGAGATGGCGGCCCAGATCACAGGGATCATGATAGGAGACTTTCATCGGATTCCCATCTTTAAATTTGATCTTCCCAGTCTGAATCAGTTGATCTAAGTATTGAACGGCATGGACGACTTCAGTTCCAAAGGAGGTATGTTTAGGATAAAGCTCCTTAAAGGTTTTGTAACAGCCAGCACAGGTGGTCAGGATTTGTTTGGGCTGAATTTTTGAAAAGGCATCCACATTTTTATCTGCGACCTCGTTGAACTCCTTAGTCCCCACAAGGTAGGAAATGTATCCACAACAATTTTCATCCTTTCCTAAAGCCGTATAGGAAACCCCTGCTTTATCGAGAATCTTCATCATATTGGGGATAATGTTAATATCCTGATACGAAGTCACACATCCTGCAAAGAGGAGGGTATCAACCGGTCCCTTCTTGGGTTTGAAAGTTGAGGGAAATACATCGGTACGCTTTTCATTCGGTTCTCCAAATGGATTCCCGGTGGCCTTTAGATTCTCTATCAACGTCTTGTGAATTTCAGGAAGGAAACCAGCCTTCACCAATCGCTCACGCCCTGCCTCGACAATTTCAGAAACCATGACGCCAGCAGGGCAGGTCGCTTTGCAGTTGAGACAGGTGGTGCAGAGATAGAACTTGTCCGCTAACTCTTTGGAGGGCTCAAGAGTTCCCTTCATCAGGTAGTAAGCCATGATCACCCTTCCTCGGGCGTTTTCTGATTCCAACTCTGTCTGGGCAAAGACCGGGCAACCTGCGCGGCAGAAGCCGCAATTGATGCAGGCAAAGATCTCGTTATCCACGGCCTGACCAAAGCTATGAATCTGGTCCGGACTCTCCACAAATTCCTTATAAGTGAAGTAGTCAAAAATATCCTTTACGGAATCATCAAGTCCCAATTTGCCGGGGTTTAGGATATTTTTAGGGTCCAGGGTTTTCTTGATAGCTTTCATGACCTCATGACTTAATCCCAATTCATGATGGATATAAGGGGCTTTGGCCATGCCGATCCCATGCTCCGCTGTCAGGGTGCCTTTAAATTTCATGGTGAGGTCAATGAAGTCCTGAGCGATCTTTTTCACGGTCTCCCATTCCTTCCTATTTCGGCCATCGAGGATCAAAACGGCATGGAGGTTTCCATCGCCGATGTGACCGAAGATGGGAATGGGGAAGTTGTACTTATCACGGATCTTTTGAAGTTCACGGATCGTTTCTGGAATCTTGGACATGGGGACACCAAAATCCTCGACCAAGGGGATCAGCTTCGCTCCCCTTCTTATTTTAGAAAGGGAGGGGACGAGGCCCTGGCGACCTGCCCACATTTTTAAACGTTTTGCTGGATCATCATCCCATTGATTACCAAGACCATTGCATTCTTTTGAAATCCGATCGATCTTCTGGATATTTTCTTTCACCGCCTGTCGATTCCCATCGATTTCAATGAAAAGGATACATCCCACATTGTCTGGAATATTGAGTCCCATGGCCTTGTTCACGACATCGATAGAAAACCGATCCAGAATTTCGCAGGAGGAAAGAGGGATTCCAGAGGTAATGATTTCTTCAGCCGCCTTTCCTGCATCTTCGACCGAAGGGAACCAGGCTTGAGCAAAGACAATATATTCTGGCACGGGAAGAATTTTAACAGTAATCTCTGTCATGACCCCCAGGGTTCCCTCTGCTCGACAGAAGAGGTGGGCAAGATCATATCCCGAAGAGGTTTTCGGGACAATGGAACCCGTTCTCATCACCCTTCCATCTGCCAGAACAACCTCCAATGCTAAGATGTAGTCCTTGGTTGCACCGTATTTGATTGCCCGGTTGCCGCTTGCATTGGTTGAGACCATGCCACCGATGGAGGCAATTGTCGCACTGCCAGGATCGGGTGGAAAGAAATGGGTGGGGGCGAGGGCATTGTTCAACGCTTGACAGATTACTCCAGGCTCTACCACGGCATAGCCATCTTTAAGATTGATCTCCTTGATCTTATTCATTCGACTTAAATCGAGGACGATGCCTCCAAAGCAGGGAAGAACCGCTCCTGTTGCACTCGTTCCTGAACCCCTGGGGGTGACTTTGATTTCGCGGTCGTTCGCCAGTTTGAGAATCTTCGATACTTCGTCCGTCGTCTTGGCAAACACGATGGCATCTGCAACGCCCTCATGGACTGACATGTCACGAGAGTAGCAGAGTCGTTCGAGACGATCGGTCTTGACATTCTTTTCGCCTACGATTCGAATCATTTCTTTGATATCGCCCATCTCCGCTTCTATCTTCAAACGACCTATTGTCCCCATATATTCTTTTCTCTACCGCCTCGTGGATATTGGCAAAGATATCGTTTTAGAAACTCCTTCGGCAAGTTTCACCACCACCTCCTGAGCAGCATAGACCGTGCATTTAAAGCTTATCTCTGCCGGATGGATGGTGGATATAAAGCCAAATTTCCTATTCCCTAAGCCCCTCCTCTTCTTTTTGCTTGCTCAAGGGTTTCGATAAAAGCGTCTATTCGGTTATGGACGTCTGCTTCGGAATAGGCACTGATGTCAACCATATCACTCTCCAGGATCAATGATGGCATATCTCGGTATATCTTCTTTAAATGATTTAGCTGCCAGATCAACCCGACATGCCAACTGCGGCAGGAGAAGGCTTCATGCATTACAATCCCATCTATTCCATAATCCTCAATATACTGGATTAATCGTTCCACATCGGGATGAGACCCGGGACGTCTCATAGCCTTATCATACCAGTAATTCCAGAATTTAAACCATCTCCAGGCCATACGTTCGAGGGGGTTATTAGTATCTGGTAAATTGAGATTATGAATCGCCTCCACAACCCGGTAGGTGATCTCCACCGGAAAGACCGCCCCCTTATCCTTAAAATAATTGAAATCGGTTAAGGCAAACCAAGGCGGCAGGCCCCCACCCCAGATCAGACGATATTTCTCATTTGGAATCACGCCAATCTTGTTCTCGACTTTATATTTTAATTCATCATACAGATCCTTATAAAAGTCATAGGCAGTCTGAGTGCCCATGTGGAACACCATTGGAACCATGGTGTTCATTGCATCTCCGGTACCCATCGGCGTGGGGATCGCTCGCCGCAACTCGTGGGCCTTCCAGGAGATATCCCAGGTCTTCTCACTCAGATCTACCACTTCACTCAGTCTATCCCAGTCCATCTTCCGGTGTGTATGTCTTTCTAGGAACTCAATTAATCCTTTTAGCTGTTCTACAGCATATTGGACATAATAATTCTCAATCTGATGATGATCGAATTCTCTTTCATAACGAGGTAAGGGAAGCCCAACAATATAGACCGGTACATCAGGCATATAATGTTGAGCGGCCTGAAACCATTTATAACGCGGATCGCAGATAATTTGACCACTTCCCAGCATCACATCAGGTCTCGGCTGCCCTCCCCATGGGGCATCTGGAGGCATTTCCCCCAATTCCTCCCGCCAAATGCCGAAACCCAGCCCACACAAGGCATAGGTGCATAGGGAACGCGAAAAACTTTCTCCCTCTGCCCTCTCCAGAAACCTCTGTGTATCCCGCTTGGCTCCACATATCCCTGCAAAATTCTCAACCCAAGCTGGAACAATATCCATAGCACGTATAATTTCATCATACCCACAGCAGATAAAGGTATAGGCTATCGGCTTCCCTTCTTTCTTTGCTCTAACTGCTTCAGCAATCGATTCCTTGACGATTTTAGGAATCCTGGCTGCTGCCTCTGTATCGTATCCCCTTGACTTTTTTTCCATGTAAATTCTCCCTAACCATCACCATCTACTTGTTCATCAACTCAAGAAAAGCCTGAATTCTTGTTCTTAATCGACCGAGGGACGACATAGAATATTCATCTTCCAGATAAAGTACTGGCTTACCGATTTTCTCGATGTAGCCTTTTATCTGAGATACTTCAAAACCGAAAGGACCACAGTATCGATAGATGTATAGAATAACTCCATCTACTTTTGCCTCTCTTATTGACTGACCGATCTGGCCGAATCTATCCTCTAAGTACTCCTGATAGCTTCCCTGCCTAACTTCAAAGGTACGGGCGCAATGAATCCTCCGCAAATACCGCTCAGCTAGACTCGTCAAAGGATCGCCTGTCATATCTGCATCTGCATAGAATTCCCTTCCCCCAGGGCATAGATCATCTGCCACCACTACTGAACCGCTGTCCTCTATTAACTCTATCAAGTCTGGGTTATCAACTTGTGCACCGAAGACCATGATCCGGGGTAATCCCCTCTTTGACTCATTCTGTTTTGTCCTCACCTCCTGTATCACATCGTCCAGCAGATCGCAGGCCTCTTCCACCGGAAGACTCATTGTGGCTATAAGGACCTTTATATATTCCGCTCCAGTGATCTGGACCGAGTCTGATCTCCTTAAAGCGCTTAATTCCCGAATCTTTCCTCTCATTTTGTTATAGATCTGAATTGCCTCCTTCAGATCCTTTTCGGACACTTGGGTCATAGTGAACCTAGACAAACTCTCCTTAAAAGTATTAAGAACCAACTTAAAAAAGTTCAACGATGAATCATCGGTTGAGTGAGGCATATCGATGAAATGTACATAGGGAAGGTTGAGGGTGTAGCGCCAGATATCATAGGTTCGAGCAATACTATCACAGGCATGAGGAACAATGAGCCCATCCAGAAAATCGTACCGACCCTTGAGGGTGATATCAAAGCAGCCGCGAACCAATGAGCAGACAATTTTCTCCATCTCGGTATCGGCCCTCGTAATAGGTTCTCTTACATCTCCTTTGATCCGGAACGGGATAAGACCCGCTGCTCTGATCATCTCCACCGGAACCAAGGCGCACAGGTAACCGAGGATCCTCTTCCCTTCCTCATGAAGTTTTCTAGCCCTCTGGCCGTAATGGCGTTGAATCTCTTCAGCAGCCACCAAACCACTACCACGATATCTCTTTGTCATAACCATCTCTTCCTTCTCTTATAATGTTTTATCTCCTTGTAGCTTTTTCTTTGATCCAATTCACTTAGCCCGAGATAAAACTCTTTGATATCAGGGTTCTCTTTGAGCTTAGATGCCTCCCCGTCAAGAACAATCCGCCCTAATTCCATGACATAGCCATAGTTAGCAATACTGAGGGCACCGCTTACATTCTGTTCAACGAGCAAAAAACCGATCTTCTCCTCCGCATTAATTTTTCTTATTATCGCAAAAATCTCCTTAACCAGAAGGGGAGCCAAACCCAGGGATGGTTCATCAAAAAGGATTAATCGAGGTGAACCCATCAAAGCTCGCCCTATGACAACCATTTGTTGTTCTCCACCGGAAAGATAACCGGCCGTACGTCGGTTTATTGTCTTTAACCTTGGGAAGTAGTCATAAACCATGTTCAAATTCTTCTTAGTCAATGTGCGATCACTACAGGCCAGAGACCCTGACAAAAGATTCTCTTCAGTGTTAAGATGTTCGCAAAGTCTTCTTCCCTCCGGTGCCTGTACAATACCCATTTGGGTAATCTCTTCGGGCCTTTTCCTATCTATTCGTTTACCATCAAACTCGATTGTCCCGTCGGTCACTTTTCCCAACTCCGACTTTAAGAGCCCTGAAATGGATTTAAGAGTGGTTGATTTTCCAGCCCCATTAGCCCCCAACAAAGCAACACACTGGCCATCAGCCACTTCAAAGCTTATCCCCCTAAGTACCAGGATGACATTACTATATCTAACCTCGATATTATTGACTCGCAACATAAAAATAGATCCCTTCCGGAGAGGCAGAAGATCACCTCTTCGGAAAAAAGACTTCTTGAATATACTTTTTTACCCTGGCTTACTTCCCTCCAACCTCTTTCTTCAACCATGGGGCCTTTAGCCAGCCAGTAATGTCGATGGATTTCCCTCCTTTTGCCTGACAGAACCTGGTATATGGGTACAATCTTCGATCATCTTCACCAGTTAATCCAGACGTCATTTTGGTTAACGGGGTCTTGTAATTCCTAATTCGCATAAGCCCATACTTCATCAAAGTTTCACCGTTTAAACGTTTATAACCCACTTCTTTAAGGGCCAACCGAATTGCCTCTCTATAAAGCATGGCATGCTGCCACCCACGAGAATAACATTGATGGTGAACACTGGCCCCCCCTCTCCTGGTTCCGGCTTTTTTCATTAGTTCCAGGAAATCCTGGGGGAGACTCTCCTTAGTCTCGTAATCTTCAGAATACCATGGATGGGATGCGATATAACCTTCAGTGATATCCGCTCCGCTAATCATAATCTGTGCGTCGGTGGGATGGTTGGAATTACCTGCCATTGTTAACTTAATACCTGCCTGGGCCATCTCTTTTAATATGACATCTATCGTCGGATGGTAAGAGTTACTCCAGACGTAATCCACCTTTAGCTCTTTCAGCTTCATGAGATTTGGCATAACCGTTGTGGGGGCATAAGTAGTGTATTCTATCCCTACTATCTCGCCGCCCCGGCTTGCTACATATTTCTTCATCTCCTCATATCCTGCACGCCCATAAGGACTGTTCCATGTAAGGTAGCCTATTCGAATATCCCTCTTTTCTTTCCATTGTGATCTGAACCAATCAAAAAAAGCAGCGCTCAGGTCTCCGTAAGCAGGGCTATCAGCAAAGATCCATCCGGGCGGGTAAAATTGTGGATCACTCATTGCCATGGCTATGCCCGGAATCTTATCCTGTGCCATAAATTCCTTTAGGGCCTCGTGCCCGCCGCTACTGTCCCATAAAGCAATGGCAATGGGTTTCATGGGTACAAATTTCTTATAGATACTGACGGCTTCAGGCACCTGATACCGATTATCATGCCATTGAAATTTTATCTTTACGCCATCAATCCCCCCGGTCTTATTAAAATATGCAAAGGCATCTTCCATCCCCAATACGCCTGACACAATCTGCTCAGAAACAGGGCCTGTCATGGCGCAAACACCCGCAATCAAAACCTCCTTTTCTTCCGCTGAAGTTACCGAAAGGAAAGGAAAGCCAACGAATAAGACTACCAAAAAAATACTCATCAATATTTTCACGATCATCTTCATTTGACACCTCCTTTAGGTTAAAGTCATTCTTATTCCAAAAAACAATGCCGACTTACTGCTTCTTGGGCTTTTGTCCTGAACCACCTCCTTCCGTCATTGATGTTAGTAGTTAAAAGGATATACTCTAAACGATGCCTTAATCAGATTCCATCTGTGCACCATGCCGTTTGGTTCAAAAATCACGAATAAGATAATCACGAGAGAAAAAATCAACCATTTCAGGGCTGCTTCCATCTGACCGTGGGCAGCCATGGAAGGGAATAACGCTGCTATTGCTGGACAGACATGAATTGCAATTTCTTCAATAGCAACAAAGAAAACAGCTCCAAATACCGAGCCGAGAACGCTTCCCATACCTCCTATGATCACCATGCCGAGAAACCAGATTGAGTTGCTGAAAGGATATGCCTCGATATTGGTGTACCCCCAAAAATGTCCTTGAAGTGCCCCTGCGATACCAGCATAAAAACAGCCGATAGCAAAAGATAGAAGCTTGTAACGGTAGATATTTACTCCGAGAATCTCAGCAGCGATATCATGATCCCTGATGGCTACAAAGGCTCGGCCCACCTTACTTCTAAAAAGGTTTCTGGCAAATAGTCCTAAAAAGAGGGTCAAAGCGCCTATGAGATAGTAATAACTGAGGTCTGATTTAAAGGAGAAGCCAAAAATCTGAGGACGTGGGGCAGGATGGCCCGTAGTCCCTCCGAACCATTCCATCAGCGCCCAAATAACAATAAAATGGCCGGCAAGAGTAGCAAGAGCTACGTAAAAACCTTTCACTCTTAGGGATGGAGCACCAAACACGAGTCCCACCAACGCGCCTGCTACTCCAGCCCCCAAAAGAGCGGGGAAAAAATTGAGGCCGGTCTTGCTCATTAACATGGCAGAACAATAGGCCCCCACAGCCATAAACGCCGTTTGTCCCACATTCAAAAGCCCAGTATTGCCCACCACGATATTGAGCCCGATTACCGCAATGATAGTAATCCCGATCCTGATCGCCACCGTCAGCATATAATAACTGGCGAAGAGGGGGTAAATACTCAGAAAAAGCAGAAAACCCGTCAAGGCAACCCATTGCCAGGGAGTATATATGATTCTTAACGACTGCTGATAAGTTGTATCGTAGTAACCACTGGGCCTCATTGTTGTAGACATTCCTACACCCTTTCTATCTTTTTCCAGCCAAAAAGGCCGTATGGCCTGATCAACAAAACGACAATAATTAGGATATAAGGAAAGACCTCCCCTGTGCTGGAACCCAAAATAGCGGTAAGATATCCACCTGAAAGTGCTTCGGCGAAACCAATTATCAGCCCTCCAATAATAGCCCCAGGGATGGACTCAAGCCCTCCTAACAGCATGGCCGCCAGGGCCTTCAAACCTATTTCCTCGAGTTCCGGGCGAATACTGATAATCATTCCCAAAAACATACCCCCAATAGCCGCTACAAGACCGGCTATGCCCCACGAGTAGGAAAAAATGCGATCAATCCTGAGCCCCACTATCTGTCCGATAAAATGGTCTTCCGAAGCAACCTTCATGCCCAGTCCGGTCCTGGTATACCTGAAAAAGAAGTATAATATGATGATCAGGGAAAGAGACGCCAATAATGCAACAATCTTTTCCTTTGGTAGGCCAACCATCCCCAGAATCCAGACCCCCCTCGGCACAATATCAACCGGAAATTTTTTCCCTTGTGGGCCCCACAACAAAAGAATAAGTCCCCTCAGCCCTCCCATCAGAGCCAGGGTTACCATGACACTGGCCAAGATTTGCTGGCCGACAAGAGGACGCATACAGACTCGCTCAAGGGTCATACCGATGGCCATAGTTAAAAGGAAGGCGATAATAACAGCCAACCAAACCGCCATACCAATCGAGAGGATGGCCCATAGCACATAGGCTCCGAGGACGACCAACATACCCTGAGAGAAATTCAACACTTTAGTTGATTTATAGACAACAACAAATCCTATAGCTATCAGGCAGTAAATACTGCCTGAAAATAATCCGGAAACAAATAGTATTATGAAAGTATTCATTTATCTTTCCCTGTTGTTATATCTCGTTGATGGCCAGTTCCGCACTGACCATGCCTTTTCGGCCATCTCTGTATGTAACACTGGCATCAACGTGATATGATTTCTCCCCTTGATACATAGCCTGAATAATCGATTCATAACGTTGTGACATTGTAGCCCTTTTTAACTTTCTTGTACGAGTAAGTTCTGCCTCATCCGCATCAAAGGATTTGTGTAAGTTTATGAACTTCTTGATCTTTGCAAAGTCCGGAAGGCTTCTATTTATCTTTTCTATTTCTCCTTTGACAACCATTCGCACCTCAGGTTTTTGTGACAGATCCACGAAGGTGGTGAAAGTGAGGTTTCTCTCCTCCAACCATTTGGCCACGTTAGAAAAATCAATACTGACGATTGCCGTAACATAGCCCTTATCTTTATCACCAATGACATAGGTGTCTTCGATATACGGACTGAATCGAAGCTTAGTTTCTATATATTGGGGAGAAAACCTCTCGCCTCCTGTCAGTTCCATAAGCTCCTCTAATCTGTCCCAAAAAATTATCTCTTCTTTGTCATTAATGGTTCCGGCATCTCCTGTGTGGAACCACCCTTCATGGTCAATCCTTTTTGCCGTGGCCTCAGGATCCATGTGGTAGCCCTTGAAAACCTGTTTCCCTCTTACAAGGATCTCCCTCTCTTTAGAGATTTTTACCTCGACCCCAGGGAAGGCCCGACCCACTGTCTCAAAGCCGTAATCTTGAGATCCTGTCCCGCAAACCACATTAGCCTCTGTCCCTCCGTAGATAATCCGGATAAATGCTCCCATGGCATGGAAAAAACGGAAGATATCAGGGCTCATGGAGGCGGAGCCAGTAAGAAGAAGCTTCCCGTGTGATATACCAAGTCTGTCACGGAGGGCACGTAAAACAAACAAATCTGCGAGGGTATGATAAACCTTTAACCACCAGGAAGGACTCTTCCCTTCCTGAAGAAGGCTGGAGATCCTATAGCCCACGCCCATACCCCAGTTATAGAATATTCTTTTCCACCAGGAGGTATCTTTGATTTTTACCTGGACGGTGCGGGCAAAACTCTCCCATTGCCTTGGACCAAGCATCAGGAAGGACGGGGCGATTTCGCGAATATCGTGAATTACGGTTTCTGGCTCTTCGCAAAAGTGGACGACCATCGGGAAAAACAGTCCTCCGCAAACACCTACCCATTGTTCAAAAATCCATGCAGGCGATGTATAAGCCAAATAATCCACACCTTCAAGAGGTTCTTTTAATTCACAAAGTACTCTGGCATAATGAAGAATGTTTTCATGACTAAGGCTCACTCCCTTTGGCTGGCCGGTGGTCCCCGAGGTATAACACAATACGGCAATGTCATCTCCTTTACCCTCCTCAATTCTCTGCTCGAAAAGGCCCTGATTGGACTTCTCAAACTCTTTTCCGAGTCTTTTCACCTCGTCAAAACTGATCAGCAGAGGCTCATCATAATTCCAGAGTCCCTTATCTTCCCAATAGATGATCTTTTTCAAATTGAGTATTCGATCTTTGATTTCGATGATCTTGTCCACCTGCTCCTGATCTTTAGCAACGACTAGGGTAGCACCTGCGTGAACAATGATATATTCTAATTCGCTGGGTAATCCATCGGTGAAAAGCCCAACGCATTTCCCTCCAACAGCCTGTGCTGACAATTCGGCAATAAACCACTCCGGATCCGTATCCCCCACAATAGCCGCCAAATTCCCTTGTTCAAAACCGAGCTTAACCAGACCCAGGCTAAAATCCTTCACCGTTTCAAAGTAATCTTTCCATGTGTACTCCTGCCAGATTCCAAATTTCTTTTTTCTCAAGGCAACCTTCTTATCACCAAATTTCTGGTAATTATCCCTAAGGATCTTTGGCAATGTGTCATTTTGATACATGTCTAATCCCCATTAGGAGATTGATTCATCCATGAGATATGCTTTGATCACTTTTGGATCTTTTCTAATCTCCTTGGGCAAGCCTTCGGCAATCTTTTTCCCAAAATCCAAGACAACGATCCGATCAGAAATATCCATGACCACGCCCATATCATGTTCAATGAGCATGAGCGTAACACCCATACGTTCATTGACGTCCAGAAAGAATCGTGCCATATCCTCTTTTTCCTCAAGATTCATTCCGGCCATCGGTTCATCTAAAAGGAGTAATTGGGGCTCGAGGGAAAGCGCTCTGGCTAACTCAACCCTCTTTCGTAGACCGTAGGGCAGAGACCCGACCATATGATTCCTTATGGCCTCAATTTCGAGAAAATCTATAATTTCCTCAACCCTGGCCCGGTGTCTGACCTCTTCCTTCTGGGCGAGTCTATACCAGATGCCGCAGGATAATGTATTGCTTTTCATAAAGATATGACGCCCGGTCAATATATTGTCTATGGTTGATAACCCGGAATATATGGCCAGGTTCTGAAAGGTTCGAGCAATCCCCATTTCAGCCCGCTTATGGCAAGGGACATGGGTGACATCCTGCCCTTGGAAAAGTATATTCCCTTTCTGGGGTTTGTAAAATCCGTTAATGCAATTGAGCAAACAGGTTTTCCCTGCTCCATTGGGTCCTATGATGGATAAAACCTCTTTCGGCCAAACCTTAAAGCTCACTCCCAAAAGGGCAGCGATGCCACCAAAGCTCAAGTGTATATTCTCGAAGTTTAAAATTGGGACAGACGTCGTCTTCATTTCTCCTGGAATTATATTTAAAATCATTTTAAATCATTTGGAAAGTAAAAACTTCAACTTGTCTAAAGCCATCTCTCTTAATTTAAATTTTTGAACCTTCCCGATAGCGGTTAAAGGAAACCCCTCGACAAATTCAACATACTTAGGTATCTTGTAGTTGGCTATTTTACCTTTACAAAATTCAATTATTTCTTCAGCAGTACTTTCCTCCCCTTTTTTAAGGATAACGAAGGCCATCCCTACCTCCCCCATTTTTTTATCCGGCACTCCGATGATGCTCACCTGTTTAATCTTGGGGTGTTTAAAAAGAAAATTTTCTACTTCAGCGGGGTAGACATTGGTCCCACCCGAAATGAACATATCTTTTAACCGACCCGTTATCTTTAAATTGCCTTCCTTATCAATGACTCCAAGATCTCCTGTGTGACACCATCCGTCATCAGAAAAGACCTTGGCCGTCTCTTCAGGCATCTTGTAATATCCTTTCATAACTATATAACCCCGGGTACATAGCTCTCCCTGTTGCTCCCTCCCTATATCCTGACCCGACTCAGGATCAATGATCTTGATCTCCACATCAGGTAAGGGCTTACCCACCGTTGTAGCAATAACCTCCAGTGGATCACCTATCTGAGTAACAGTTGTTGCACCGCTATTTTCCGTCATGCCATAGGCGGCCACTAAGCCCTTTATGCCCATTTTTTCAAATATGTCTTCAATTAATTTAACAGGTGAAGGGGCGGCTCCAATCACTCCTGTTCTTAAGGAAGTTAAATCATAATTAGCAAATTTTGGATGGCGAAGGAGTTCTATGTATATTGTTGGAGTTCCCATCATATTAGTGCATTTCTCCTTCTCTATTACCTCAAGGGCTTTCTCAGGATCAAAAAAAGCCAAGGGGACCACACATCCGCCAAACATGGTGGCCATCAGAGGTCCAAAAAAGTTCCCAAAATTAAAGGAAAAGGGGGTAACAGTACAAAAACGATCTCCTTCCCTTATGCCCATTCTCATCGCAATATCATGCACCTCTTTTAAATACTGAAAGTTGGTGGTCATCACTCCCTTGGGAAAGCCTGTAGTGCCAGAGGTATAGGGTATGCAGACTACGTCCTCGCCTTTAATCATCTGCTGTCTTTCCTTCAGCATTTTATCATCCACGGTATCCCCTGAAACCAATACCTCATCGAGCCCGAATATACCCGGGTAGGTTTTTTCACTTTTACAGATAATATTTTTTAAAAAAGGAAATTGAGAAACATCGAGCTTTCCTTTTAGGGTGTTTTTAAGTTGGGGGATTAACTCATAAATCATTTCAATAAAATCGATACCTAAGAATTTATCAGTCATGATAAGGGTCGTTGCATCAGATTGACCCAGGATGTATGCCAGTTCTTCCAGTTTGAAGCGAGTATTTAAAGGAACCATCACCCCACCTACCTTAAAAATAGCATACTCACAATATTCCCATTCAGGGCAGTTGTTTATCCATAAGGCCATTTTGTCTCCCTTTTTTATCCCCAATTTCAATAACCCTTTAGCCAGCCTGCTGGATTGATTGTATAACTCATGATAGGTAAGCCTTTCCCTCTCAAAAACGATGGCCTCGGATTTTGCATATTCATCAGCCGCCCTATCAATTAGCCCTGCCAGGGTAGTCACTCCAACTTCCATCATCATACATCCTCCTTCATACATCCTCTATCATTATCAAACTTTTAAAGATGGAGTATAAACCCATCGGTTTTCTATCAACCACATTGATCAGGATATCCCTTTCAATGTCCCCTCCCAATTCTCATCAAGTTTATATGCTTGCTAATGCCTCCCTGCCTGCTTCAAAGGCTTTGATATTGATATCAACAAGCTTATCGGGGAAAGTCATCCTAATGGCTTCTTTAAGGCTTTCTGTAGTAATTGGGAAGGGATTAACAACAACAGCCGTAGCGCCTAACATAACAAGGTTTTCAACCCGTATATTTCCTATTTGGTGTGCAATTTTCTGAGAATTCAATACGAATACTTTCTCTGTAGCCTGCTTCATTGCTGCCAATACCTCATCCCTTTTAGGGTAAGAGATGTCTGTCCCCATAACACTTGATGGCAGCCTTGTTTCTGCCACCACCATCCAGCCATTATTAGAAAGCCGCTCAATATGCCTTAATCCTTCAATAAATTCCAAACCGATGATAACGTCGGCACATCCGACAGAGATGATAGGACCATGGACATCTTCACCCATTCGGGTATAGCTCGTCAAAGCCCCTCCCCTCTGAGCCATACCATGAATTTCACTTCCGATAACATTCTTAAAACCACTTAATCGGGCTGCTCGATCCAGAATGTTCCCAATAAGAATTACGCCTTGCCCGCCCGTACCGGCAACCAATATCTCAAATTTATTCATCCCCGTTCCCTTTCATGATGGCCTTTGAGGGGCATATCTCAGGACAAACACCACAGCTATTACAGTTCTCGGAAATAATTTTTGCCACTTCACCCTCCTTTTCTATGGACGGGCATCCAAATTGGCTAATACAAAGCCAACATCCATTGCACTTATTGGGATCTACCCTGTAGGGAATGATCGGTTGGCCTTTTTCCCTATTCTCCTTGGCACTGAGGATGGCACACTCTCTTCTGCAAATAATTACAGAAACTCCCTCAAAGGCAACCGAATCTTTTATGGCAGATTGCAATTCTTTAATATTGTAACTGTCAACGACCTTGACATCCTCCACCCCCATACCCCTCGCAACATCTTCAATGATCACCCTCTTACCCGGTTTATCACCACCTCGAATTCCAGTCGCTGGATTTGGCTGGAATCCTGTCATTCCCGTAGCAAGGTTATCCAGAACCAGGAGCGTGAAATTTGCCCGATTATAAACAGCATTAACCAAACCTGGCAGACCAGCATGGAAGAAAGTGGAGTCCCCTATGAGACTGACAATCGGTTTATCAACGACATAATTTAATCCGCAGGCGACGCCGGTTGATGTCCCCATACAGAGTTCAATATCCCCCACGTTAAGGGGAGGCGGGGCAGCTAATGCATAACAACCTACGTCCTGGACAAAAACGGCTTTTCCCTTAGTCGCCTTTTTTGCAGCATAGGCACTGGCCCGATGGGGGCACCCCGAACAAAGCACAGGGGGGCGGGGAAAAACAAGCTTTTGTAATGGTTTCGCTTCTGCCTCCCTTTTCTCATAATTGATCGGTGAATTTAATTTCAGGGCTTTTGCCATAGATTTGACCACCACCGAGGTGTCATACTCAAAGGCTAAAGGAAAGTATGCGTTATCTTTTCCAAAAATCTGAATATCCGGATTGACATCCTTAGCAAGGGCCCTAACATTCAATTCCAGATAGGCCTCCCCCTCCTCCACCACAAATAGCTGCTTGATTCCCTGGAGAAATCCCTTTAACCGTTGCTCAGGCAGAGGGAAAGATATTCCAACCTTAAAGGTGGAGGCCTTCAGATTCAAAAGTTTTAAAGCTTCAAGAACATAGCCATGGCAAACACCGCAGGTTAAAACTCCAATATTTGATTGAACTTTACTGACCTCTGTATATTTTGACGTCTCGCAAATCTCCTTAACCCTATCAATAGCCTCAATGCTTCTCAATCTCCCCGGCCTGCAAGTTTCCGGTACAAGGACAAATTGCTGCCACCAAGGTTTTTTGATATCCCACTTAACGGTATGAGGTTCCTTTTGAGGGAGTTTCCCTAATTTAATGAATCCTCTTTGTAAACACACCCTGGTGGTCAACCTTAACAGGACTGGCTGTTTAATCTGCCCCGACAATTTAAAGGCTTCAATCGTCATGTCTTTTGCCTCTGCCGGATTGGCCGGAACGAATGTGGGAAAATAGCCCAAGCGACCCATAACCCGTTGATCTACCTCATCTGCAGAGCTGTGCAATCCTGGTTCCTCACACACCACAATGACAAAGGAGCCTGTTATACCAGAATATACGCTATGAAATAAGACATCAGAGGCAACAAAAAAGCCTGCCCCTTTAAATATCACCATACTCTTGCCCCCGGCGATAGCTACCCCAGCAGCAACCTCAGCAGCCACCTTCTCATTGACCGAATATTCAAATTCAAAATCAAAATATTTTGAAAGTTCAGAGAGGGTATCGGAGATCTCCGATGACGGAGTTCCAGGGTAACAAGAGGCAACCCATACCCCTGCCTCAATAGCCCCCCGTGCCACCGCTTCATTACCATGAACATGAGCCTCTATTCCCGGCAGCCTGCTCTTTAGTTCTCCGATGCTCATTCTCACACTCCTTTCAAATTGATCCTGCTTGTTCAATAATCTCCAAAAAGTCTCGGGTCACCCTATCCACAACATATCGATTCTCCTACGGTTTATTTCCTATTTACCTCCAATCCGAGCCTCTGCTGCTTTATTAAGCGATGGTGTCCCCAGAATGATGGACTTTCCCCTCTTCGCTCTCATCATCTGTGCTCTTGATTTCTTCAACAAGGAGGGATAGAGTTCAGCTAACTGTTCAGTATCATAAGGAGAAGGCGGGTTGCAGAGAATTCTGGAGTCAAACTCCTCCTTAAATCTGTCTATCCAGACCTGATAGTCAGAGAAGTGGGGTCCCTGGTAAAGCATTGCAATCGAATCGGCACAAAAGAAATTGGTGCATCCTGTCTCAGCATCAATATCTGGCACTTCTTCAAGGTACCATTTGAGCATTTTGGCCCAGACTTCCGGCTTGTAGAATGGGGAAAGCGGATCAAAGTGATCAGGATTCATATAAACCAAAAATTCGAGGTAACCGGAGTGGCCAAAGTCGTTTGCCTGCCACCATCCTGGATCGGCATGTTCGTTCATGAACACGGGCGGACCATATTTTTCGTACAGTAGATTACCCAATCTTGCGCCTGTGGCAAAGGCACATCTTAAACTCTCTTGGGCTCCGTCACAGGAGACATACCCTGAGGTCATCATCCACATTCCATTGGCATCGGCATTCTTTAGCCAAGATTCATCGGAAGGCTTGGTTTTCCGTATTTTACCACCAAACTCCTTCATGATGTCTTCGAGGACGCGAACTTCATATTCCAGTTGTTTCTGGGAAGTAAAGGCACAAACGAGAATGCGGAGAATATGAAAATTATCGATCTCCTCTTTTGTCACCTTATTCCAATCCTGCCAGAAACCGTCCCTGTAATCTGCTCTATCCCTTGATGCTGCAAGGACACGCCAAAAAACAGGAACCTTCGTTATTACACCTCCTACTTGAGCATGGGAAAGTTTATAGATGCAATCCTGCATCGCCTGCCTGGTGGGAAATTGAACATTTATCCATCTGATCTTATTCAAATCTTTGAAAGTAAGATGGGTTCGTGGAGAAATACCCTCAGGCACAAGGGCGTCTGTCGTATCTTCAACAAAAGTGAACATTTTGAGTGTCATCCTGGTGACAATCCCCATACTACCGTGTTGACCAACATGCCCTCTTAGAATACCAGCCAGATTAGGTCCTGGAGAATCTCCCCAAAACCCTTCCTCTTCCTGAGACCAAGAACCCATGCATACAATATCACCTTCTGGGCTGACCCACTCAATACCCATCATTCTTCTTTCAGCATTCCCCATCCGATAGTTCAGAGGAGAAAGTCCCCAGTTCAGGTGGTTTGGAATAACACAAGCAGCAGATCCACCTCCAGGGTTCATAAACCAACAATCATATTCAAAGCAACCTTGAGCGTTAAAACCATACCGAACACCAGGCCCTAAAGTCAGACGTTTGTTCTCAACATCCACCTTCCATTCCCACATTCTTTGCAGATCAATAAGAACGACGTCAGCGCGAAATCTGGGTGTAGCGCTAACAATCCATCCTGAGCTGGCCGGACAATAGGCAAGGTTATACCGGTTACATATTTTGACTAACTCAGCAACCTCTTCAATGGTCGCAGGAAGAACGACACAACAAGGGGGAAAGGCTTGTCCTGCAAACCAGACAAATTCGCGGTTGTAACCCCGACAGACATAGGCTAGACGTGCAACTTTATCCCTTGATACCCACCGAGAACCAACTACCTCCTCTATCTCCTTATGGGCCTCTTCAGACATCTCCCACCAATATTCTCTCCCCCTTAACCTCTTTGCCTTTTCTTGTACTTCTTCTACACTGATATAATGACTCGTCATAGGAAGCTCCTCTCATTCTTTAAATTACTGAGGCTAAGAGAACGCTCAGATCATGAACGCTCTGCAAATTGAGATCCTTCTTCTTTAAAGACTTGAAAGTATCGGTCCCGCTGAAACGTTTTTCAATCTCTTCAATGTTTTTTCGCATCCCATCATTTTGAAATCTGGTTAAAGATTCTATGAAAACGTCATAACTGCGCGGGTTAGCGGTAACAAGAGCTTCAGCCCCAACATAATTCGCCTCTCTCATTCTTACATCTGTTTCAAACCTCTGTTGTTCGGGAAAAGCTTCCATTACTCCTCCACAGGAACCCGAGCAAAATGCATTGTGATGGTGTCGAAACATTTCCACAAGCTCCACCCCGGGGATACTCTTGAGAATATCTCGAGGAGGTTCGTAACAACCATTTGTTCCCCGCCTAAAATTTCGAGGGGGTTTGAGTTTGCCCCAGTCATCCGCGTCCCGAATCCCTTTCCAGGGAATCCAAGGTTCAGACAACCTACCTAAGCCGCAAGGATCATGATAAGTGACTTTAGCCTTAAACTCCTTCGAAATCTTAATCGCTCCTTCTTTTATTAATTTTGCAGCATACTCAGCAATATGGAGAACTTCGAATCCGAGATCGCTGGTGGCCATATTAAGCATCTTTGGGTATTCAACCTTCCACATTCGATAGCAATCCGCACATTCGGAAATGATCGTCTTAACCCCTGTCTTCCTTACCTGTTCCACCGCCTTTCTTGCTATCTCTGTTGCCTCTTTTAACATACCAGTAACAAAGGGTATGTATCCGCAACACTTTTGCCCTTCCATAATCATGAAAGGCACGTCCCCTTGATTCAGAATCCTCGCTACTGCCCTGGCGGTCTCAGGATATTTATAGGAAGCATAACAACCAGGGAAATAGAGAATATCAGCTTTCTTTGTAACTTTTACCTTTCCCTTTTTGGTCCAAGCCATTTTCCCTTCGGGCCTCCTGCCAAAATAGTTGCCATTCCTCTCAATTCGTTTAACAATTTTTTTATGCTCTGGCATGGGCCCAATGCCCCGATCGACCAGATAGACCTTTAAGGCCTGGTGCATCATCAATGGTTCTAACTCCAGGTTCCTTTTATCTGCCATGTCGCAGCCACCGCACAGATGACACCGAAAAGCTACTTCCCTCACTGTAGGATATTCCGGCTCAATATCGCCACAGAGCAATGCGTTTACAAGGCGTGCTCTTCCTGAAGTTCCATAGTGGTCGACTACTCCCCATTCCCATTCAGGACAGATCCAACCAAAATCATAGACCTCCGGAGAGACAGCATATATCCAATCCCCATACTTACACATCGCGCATGCCAAACAGACCCTGCTTTCCCAGAGATAATTCCTAAGATCAAAATCCAAACTGAACGTTATCGGTTTCACTTCGCCTTTTTGCATTTCACCCCTCCATTAGAAACATAATTTCCCCGGGCTCAGTATTTCGTTGGGGTCGAAAAGTTTCTTCACCCGGCGAATATAATTTACATATCCCTGAGCTCGTGGCAGCCCATAAACTATTTCGCCTACTCCATCATAAATACGATTAAAATATCCACCGAAATTAACCACTCGTATGAGAGCCTCCTTGTTAATTTTCCTTACTAACTCGACCTCAGTGGGGTTCTTGGGATTGTAATGGAACATAAAATCGATCTGACAGGCTCTCATATCCTCAACGGGCTGGATATAAACACCAATATCGTCTGTTGGATAATCGTAACTTTTTGCTACCTCAAAGGTTATACTGACAAATTCGGGGACTCTTCTCAGTGGGCTCATAAAAATAAGCTCCTGACAATTGCCTTTGTAAGCATGTTTCCAGTAAAGTTTTTCTCGTGGCCAGGGTTTTGTTAAAATTCTGGCTAATCTCTCTTCACTCCCAGCAGGGGCTCCCTCAAGTTTCTCTGCTATAACAAGATTGGGAAAACTTTTCTTCAGTTCATTATGAATGTAATCAATTTGATACTCCAACATTTCTTGAGGTCTACCAACAGGAAGACCCGCGAGGACGGTTATTGCTACCCAATTGGGCAAGGAGCTTTTCAAATTGTAATCACCTAATATGCCAGCAGCAGTCACATGATTTACTATCAACCTCTCATTCCCCACATACCTATGGCCCAATCCATAGAATGGATTTATAAGCTCCTCCACTTCCTTAGCAGGGAAGAAGAAGGTTTTTGTCTTTGCTGGCAGATGTTCTATTTTGCAGATCCCCTTGGCCACAATTCCCAGTGTCCCTTGAGAACCCTGTAGGAATCTCCAGAAGTCCAGTGTCCCTGGCCCTTGCATATTCACACCGTCAGCATAGCAACCAGGCTGACGAAACGTATTCACGGCAGCAGAGCCAGTAACAAACTTTTCCCCAAGTCCCCAAACAACCCACATCGAGGCTACCATTTCGCCATACTCAAATTTGCAAGCTGTAGGTTGTTCCCTTTCAAGCCAATCCATGAGAACGCTCCTATCGGCATGTGGAAGGAGAGGTATAACGCTCCTGAACCCCTTTTTCTCAAGTTCAGACTGGAGTTGCTCCCAAGTGACACCCGGCTCAATGTGGACCCAACGATTCATTTCATCAATCTCCACAATGCGGTCCATATCTGAGAGGTCCATTATGATGGCTCCATCCTTCCTTGGAATTGTACCACCGTAAAAGTGAACCTTTGAACTTGAAGGATAGATGGGAATTCCGTCATCATTAGCAGAGAGGATCACTTTAAGCACCTCATCAGCGTTTTTTACTTTCACAATCACCAAAGGCTTTTGGGGAGGGGTAAGGCTATAATCCTTAGAGTACTCCTCCAAAATCTTAGGATCATCAAAAATATATTCAGCTCCGACAGCATTTGCTAATTCTTCCTGTAAGATCATATTTTTCACCCCTCTATAATAAATAGTGCCTCCCCCTATCCTGGGAGCACTCCACACATAATCCTTTTAAAAATGAGAATATCATTTTTGTTTTTTCCAACCGCCCCGCCTATATGCTATTAGAGACTGTTCCGAAAAAACTCGAAACTAAACGAAAAACAAGGACAAACTTGATATTTTTTGATCAATCTAATAAGACGCCAAATAAACCAATTATTTAAAGCTAAATTCCTTAGGTAAAGCCAAGAGAGACTTAAAAAGATTACAGTTTCAGTTTGCAATTGATTATCTAAAAGCCATTTTTCACTTTTTTTCGGAACAGTCTCTATTATATTGTATTGAACGGTAATTACAAAATTAATTACAACAAAAACACATATTCAAATTTTTGTCAAGGAGAAAATTTCAGGAGAAAATTTCACAATAAAAAATTTTTTACCATTTTGCCCTCTACCCCCCTCGCACAACCCTCTCTAATTCTAACTTCCATAGACCCCACCTTATGTCTAAGTCACAGATTTCACAATAAATCATTCAACCGCCTATTGCTTAACACCTTAATCCTTTCCTCCCAAGATGATCACCGTACTCACGCCTGAGTCTACCGGTGTACCGCCAAATGCATGAGCTAAACCGAGACGGGCATTTTTGATCTGCCTTTTATCAGCCTTACCCTGAAGCTGTTTATATACTTCATAGAGCATTCTCAGTCCCGAAGCTCCAAGGGGATGGCCGAAACATTTAAGTCCCCCATCCGTATTCACTGGTATCTCCCCCTCTAAAGTGAATACCTCCTCTTTGATATCCTCTCTGGCCTTGCCACGCTTACTGAATCCTAAATCTTCGCAGATCACCATCTCCGTAATCGTAAAGCAGTCGTGGACGATTGCTAAATCTAATTCATCGCGAGGGTCTTTTATTCCCGCTTGCTCATAGGCATCCCGGCCCGATCGAAAGACCTCTTCCAAATGAACAAGGTCGAAGTCTGAGCGAAGCCGATTCTGAAATGCTCCGGAGATTTGCCCGATACCCTTAACAAGTACGTAATCATCCCTCATTCTTCTCGCTATTTCTGGCCTTGTTAGAATAGCTGCTGCCGCACCATCAGAGACACCGCAACAGTCAAAAAGTCCTAAAGGATGGGCTACCATAGGAGCATTGATAGCCCTTTCCAGGGTTATCTCTTGTTGAAATTGGGCCTTCGGATTTAGACTTCCGTTGTGATGATTCTTCACTGCGATTAGCCCCAACGCCCTCTTCAATTCATCATAGGTTAAATGGTAATGATGTTGATAACGCCTTGCCAATTGGGCAAAGGCAGCGGGAGGATGAATAATTGTATCTATCCTACTTGTATAGGGCTGACGGGGATCAAAACCGGCAGAAGCCATCCCCGAGTCCTTAAGTTTCTCCGCACCCAAAACCAGCACCAGATCATACATACCAGCGGCTACAGCAAAACAAGCATTGCGGAATGCATCGCTCCCTGTGGCACAACGATTTTCAACTCGTGTGATGGGAATGTACTCAAGTTTGAGAAATCGTCCCAGGGTTCGGCCCAACTCCCCTCCATCTACCGTCCCCCACCAAGCTGCATTAATATCTTCAGAGGAAACCCCAGCGTCTTCAAAAGCCTCATAAGCTGCTTCGACAGCAAGATCCTCAATGCTCTTATCCCAATGCTCATCGAATTTTGTACAACCCATACCAACGACGGCTACTTTATCCGTAATCCCACCCATTCTCAGCCCTCCTCATTGAATCTTTGTGGTGATATCTTCCAAAAATAGTTCTGTTTCTCTCCATCAAAAAAAGTCTTCCGAAACTGCATCCCCACGGGCATGTCCACTTTCAATTCTTCAAAAAAACAATCGGTGAGAGAGCCAAACATTCGACCCCCTTCATCAAAGTCAATCATTCCCATAACGGTGTCGGTAAGGGCATCTCTGGAAAAACTGAATAACTTCCCTTTGCAATCTGCCAACCGTATCAGTTCAAACTGATCCTTCGTGTGACACTGAACACATACTCTTTGAGGTGGAAATTGAATGGTCTTACAGGATTTACATCTCGCCCCTTTCATACCGAATATTTGATCCCTCTCCCGCCAGACAGAAGTGGCGGATGGAGCAGTGTTGCCAAACTCCGGACGAGGTGGATCTTGCTGGATCAATCCCCGAGACTTGAGATAACTCAAATAATCTGGGATATTCCTCATCGATTTCAAATAATCCTCTAAACCTCTAAGGCGCTGGGCTTCCGAAACCCTTTGGGTGGTCTTAAAACTTAAAGCGTCAGCACCGCCACCATAGCCAGCCACCATCAACCTTTCACCTTCATGGGCCTTTTTTAAAATCTCACCTAACAATAAAAGAGGTTGAGGTGTACCGATATTCCCTATTTTGGAAAGAGATGGGTCCTGCACCTGAGACTTTGAGTCGAACCCCAATTCTTTAGCTACCTGCAAATGGCTCCTCATGTCCGGAGTATAGAGAGCCAATCGATGATAATCAGAAGATTTCAGTCCTTGCTTATCCATCAAACCCTTCATCGTCTTTATCATGATGTCCTGATATCCTTCCCCTACGATAAATCGTTCTTCCCAGGTTTTCACAAAACTTTGCCCTGATGCTCGCCATATATCCATCATCTCATTGGCTATAGAGAAACTGTCCTCAAATTCGGCCATCACATCATCCCTGCCCACTAATATTGCGGAGGCTCCATCGCCCAGTGACATTTCCAATGGACTACCAGGTGACGCCGTTCGGCAATCCGCAGCCACCACCAATACATTCTTGGCTCCTCTAACCTGAATTGTATCGACAGCTACCTTCAGCGCATCGGTTCCTGCTTTAAGGGAACCCCCGATATCTAAGGTGAAAATATCTGGCCTCAAGTCAATAGCAAGAGCGATCAAGCTGGCCAGCTGTTTCTCAGCATAAGGGGAGGTAGTAGAAGAGAAAATAAGACCATCTACTATTTTTCTATCCAAACCTCTTAAACATTCCTGAGAGGCTGAAACAGCCATGGTAACACTATCTTCATCTAAAGCAGCCACTGCCTTCTCCCCTTTAAGGTTAGGAGAGATCAAACTCAAAGGCAATCTCCACAAAGGCAAATAGATCCCAAAAGATTTGATTCCAGCCATAATGGCCTCCTCATATGGTTCTTCTAAGTTCTTTACTTACAAATTATTTATAGGAAATCTGGCGATTGACTAACTCTATCAACCATTTCTTATATATAGGGAGATTTCAAAAATAGGGAAGAGTAAGGATCCAAAGATCGATCTCATCAAAATCAAATTTTCCGTCTCCTCGAATCCTACCCAAATTCCCCCATAGGTAAATGTCTATAAAAACAGGTTGGTTTTGTACTTATCTTTAGCCTTAGGAATGCCTCAATGATCACACCGTAATCCCGAGTTTTTTCTCATATTCTCTCTTTTTAAGCTCTTTTCTTTTAAGCTTCCCATCCGGAGTCTCAGGAAGCTCACTGACAAACTCAATCTCCCTGGGATATTCATGCATACTCAATCGCTTTTTAACAAAATTCTGCATTTCAGACTTCAATTCCTCAGTTGGTTTGGAATCAGGCTTGAGGATGATAAATGCCTTCACATTCTCGCCCCGGTCTTTATCCGGACTCCCAACCACAGCGGCCTTTTGAACCGAAGGATGCTTCTCGAGAACATTCTCTATCTCAAACGGCCCAATCCTGAACCCCGATGATTTGATCACATCATCGCTTCTCCCTTTTGACCAAAAATAACCCTCTTCATCCAGATATCCAGAATCACCAATTAAATTCCACTTCCCCTTCCGCCAAACCGCTACCTCCCCGGTTTCACCCGGGGGTAACTCATTCCCATCATCATCGAGAATCCCCAACTTCACCCCAAACATCGGCTTTCCCGCACTGCCCGGCTTTATCCTCCAATCATCAAAGGCAAAATCGAGGACGATGGGACCCACCTCCGTATTGCCATAGGTGGACCCTATATCCAGACCCAATTTCTCCTTAAAGTATTGAAGAACCTCGATCTCCATGGCCGACCCTGTATAGGTCAATCTCCTTAGCTTCAACTTATAATTGTCAATTTTTCCACAGTCCATCATCAGCTTATAGACCCTTGGAATTGCAGAGATCACCGTAATTTCAAACTCTTCCAGAGCCTTTAAGAAGATTTCAGGATCAAATTTCCCAGAATAAGCACCAATGCCATTGCCAAATATCAGTGGCCCCACTGTCCCATACCAAATGCCGTGGCCCCAAGCCGGAGAGGAGGTGCAGATATACTTGTCACTTTCTTGGAGTCCCAGCCATATCTTCGTAAAGATAGCGGCAATGGAGACAGCCGCATGGTTATAGGAAACTGGTTTGGGTTGTCCCGTCGTACCACTGGAGAACTGGATCACTGCAAGCGTCTCCGCAGAGGTTTTCGGCTCATAATGATCCTCTTCCTCCCGGATCAACCCGAGGAGCTCTTCTGCGGCAATGAGATGGGAAACTAAACCAGAGTTGACCGCACCCATCCTATCTTTATAGGCGACGAGCATCTTAGCGTTTGATTCTTTAAGGCGATACTCAATGGCGTCAGGTCCGAGAAGGGGATAACAGGGCACTACAACTGCTCCCCTCTTCAAAATACCATAGAAACTTACATAATATTCCAAAGAAGGATTCAACATGATCGCCACACGATCTCCCGAACGGATCTCACGCCTTTCCAGCATTTGAGCAAATTGGGACGTCAAACGGGAGAGTTCCTTATAGGTATAAACCTCTCGGCTTCCGTCCTCCTTCTTCAACCTGATGGCAATCTTTTCCTTGGGATGTCGATCCACACATTCATAGGCCATGTTTAAATTTTCAGGTTTTCTGTCAAATACCTCCCACCTATCACTCCATTTGAATTTTTTTTGTGCTTCCTCAAATGTCCTGTATTCCAATTTCATCTCCTTCTCTCCATATCCTTAAAAGAATTATCTTCCTCCACTTCAAAAATAAACCCCTTTGCCTGTTCCACGATACTCCTTGGGTGGCAATCTCTTTTCAACCGGCAAAGTCCCATGTTCCTTGGAGGGAAGGATCACAGTCGCCGTAGCTGGAATGGTATCATCCCCCCTCTGGTTGATCCCATTGGCTTCAATATCCACACAATACTCTCCATTTTCGTCCACATACTTCTTCGCCACTTTACCACGGAACCATACTGCATCTGAAAGGTAAACAAATTGGCGGTACTGGGCAGAGCAAGATTTCAACCAACCCTCATCACCCATCCAATTCGTGAATAAATTAGTCATCCAGCAATGCCTTTGCACGCCTACATCATACGCATACAAAGCTCCTACTCCCTTCGCGGCCGAAACCAAATAGTGGACCCCATAAACCGGCTCCCAAGAACCCAAACCAGGATCACGAAATCCCCATGCCGGATGTTTCTTATAGAGCCTCAGTTGAGTACCATGGGCTGCTAACTGAACAGGAGCCGCGCCCACACAATAAGCAATCATATCCGTCAACCCAAATATCCCCTTCACAACAGGATGAAGTTCTTCCCCTACATTCACATCCTCCCAATAACGGACCTTTGATCCCCTTATCTCCTCCGCCAGACAATCCTCATCCACCCTGGCCTGATCCTCCGGTGTCCAAGGATGGGGAACCGTAATATGATCGTATTTCCCTTTCCCTTCTTCTGTCTGCTTCTTCGCTGTCTGCCGCTCATATCTCACGAGCATGTTATACCCTCGGGATACCAGCTCATCACGCTGATTCCAATACTCAAACCTTTGATACTCAAAGACTGTCTTTCCAGCAAATTTGCTCGTTCTCACATCAAAACCCACAAATTTGCATTTTGGGGTAACCCGATCATTCACATAAATCGGCCTCAAAAACTCCCAATTCGATGCAGAGTGATCCGCATGAATCCCCGGAAGACCCTGTAATACCCAATGAGGAAAAACACTCGCAACCCAACTTGGTGATGCCACTAAGGCCCCATATCTCGTACCTTTCGAATACTCTTCATCCCGATAGATAGGATTCGAATCCCCTATGCCATTAGAAAAATTCCTAATCGCTTCGTAAGAGGCATTCCGATTAAAGATATTCCCAATACGAAGCTCTAAACCAATCCTCTCTTCCCACTGAGTCACCCATTCATCGGTCAATGTTGCCTCAGCCAACTGCGCCGTACTCTCTTCTCGCTTCTCTACCATAACTCACCCATATCTCCTTTCAAACCGTCACTCCCAACCTATAGTAACTATTAAATAATTTGTGTAGGGCAGGGCTTCAGCCCTGCGTCATTAAAGCAAGCCTAAAGGCTTGCCCTACTTTCAGGTCATCAATCCATTCTAATTTTCAAATTTCCGGACATTCCCCATAAAGTTTCCTTCTTCAACGAGATAAGCGGCCAGAATCTTATTGCATTGGCCGCACCTTCTTTCCCTTACCTCCCCATTCTCCTTTTTCAAAATAACCACCTTGGGTGCTACCTTTTTTTCACACCATGGACATACCACTTCCTTCTCCATGTTGCCTCCTCTCTAATTAAGATTAATTCTCCCTTTTGATGATCATCGCACAAGCCACCCCTGTGCCACCGCAGATACTTGCAATACCCAATTCTTTGTTGATCCTCTTCAATGCGTAATAAAGAGTTATTAAAATTCTGACGCCACTCTCACCGGTTGGATGCCCTAAAGCAATGGCCCCTCCATGAATATTAAGTTTAGAGCGATCCCAATTCAAAACTCTCTCATTGGCAAGAATCTGGGCGGCAAAAGCCTCGTTCACCTCAATGAGATTCAAATCCTTTAAACTCATTCCCGCCCTCTTCAGAGCCAAAGGAATGGCCAAGCCTGGCCCTTCACCCATGACAGAATTTTCAACTCCCACCGAAGAATAAGAAACCAAAGAGAAAAGGGGCTTCAGGTCAAGTTCTCTGGCTCTGTCACGTGACATCAATATTAAGGCGCTCGCTCCATCACTCAACCCACAAGAATTCCCAGCGGTCACAGTGCCTCCTTTCTTAAAAGCGGGTGGCAACTTGAGCATCTTTTCCAAACTGGCATCCCTTCTTACTGGTTCATCCTTATTAAATTTCGATTCAGGAGTGTCCTTTGCGGCTGGAATGGTTACTGGGAAGATCTCTTCGTTAAACCAACCTTCGGTTTGGGCTTTGTAGGCCTTCTGATGACTGCTGAGAGCAAATTCATCCTGTTCTTGTCGATTTAACCCATATTTCTCAACCAATAACTCTGCCGTTTCCCCCATCAGCATATTGCAAACGCTATCCCGAGTATCATTCCATCCATCCAATAGAATCTGATCACCCATGCGAAATCCTTCCCACCTCCCTGTTCTGAGAATATATGGAATGGTGCTCATGCTTTCCATCCCAGCTACCATTACTGTCTTTGTATCTCCGAGAAGGATGTTCTGTGCACCAATGATAGCTGCCTTCATCCCGGAGGGACAGGCATTGTTAATGGTCAGGGCATGAACCGTATTTGGAATTCCAGCAAGACCTGATGCAATCTTTGCCGGATTCGGCCCATTCCCAGCCTGCCGGCAATGACCTACAATCGTTTCATCTATCATGTCTCCCGCAATGCCAGCTCTCTTAAGACTCTCAGCCATAGCAAGGGCCCCGAGTTTAAATACTTTAAAATCCCTTAATTTCCCACCAAACCGACCCATTGCAGTCCGGCATGCACTGACGCATACGACCTCATTTGTTTTCATGGTCCCTATCTCCTGTTCTTTATGAAGAATATTAAATTTATTTATTAAGGTCTAACCTATGTAACCGCCATCAACGCAAAGAACCTGCCCTGTAACATACCTCGCATCTTCTGAGGCCAGAAAAACAAAGGCGGGAGCAATCTCTTCGGGTTCCGCAAATCGCCCTAACTGGATTCTGGAAAGATAGACTTCCTTGAGTTTCTCATCACTTCTAACCTTAGTCGTCATCTCTGTTGCTGTAACACCGGGACATATAGCATTTACGTTAATGCCATATCTACCCAGTTCCCTTGAGGCAGACTTGGTAAATCCAATAACGCCAGCTTTTGCGGAGGCATAGTTTATCTGACCCACTGTTCCAAATAAACCAGCTGTCGATATCACGTTAATGATTTTCCCCGATTTCTTCTCCTTCATGTATCTCGCCACAGCCTGAGTGCAATTGAAAGTCCCCTTCAAATGGATACCAATAATTTTATCCCATACCTCTTCAGTCATAGTCAGTAACATGCCGGGTTGAGACATCCCCGCATTATTTACCAGAATGTCCATTCCACCAAGTTCTTGAAGGGCACGATCAACCATTGCCTGAGCATCATGATAATTGCTTACATCGGTCTTGACACAAATCGCTTTTCGTCCCAGACCTTCTATAGACTCAACCACTTCTCTCGCGGCGGTCTCATTACTTTGGTAATTTACAAGAACATCAGCGCCTTCTTTAGCGAAGGCCAATGCGATAGCCCTGCCAATACCTCTTCCTCCACCAGTAACGATGGCTTTCTTATCTTTTAGCCTCATAACACCTCTCTTCTCTAAAATTAAGCCCCTTTGAATCTTGGTTTGCGTTTCTCAGTAAAGGCTCTTACCCCCTCTTTAAAATCCTCCGTTCCCATACATAAGGAAGCAAGGTCAATATCCATTTGACAGGCTGTAGCTAAATCTGTCTCCATTCCCACAGTTAGGGATGTAAGCGCCGCCCACACTGCAACCGATGGCTTACTCAAAATCTGATTCAATAGGAGATCGAGACAGGTTTCCATTAGTTTTTCTTGAGGTACTATCTTATTGACTACACCGAGTCTTAGGGCCTCCTGTGCATCGATGGTTTCTGCTCTAAGGATATACCAGAGGGCCCTTCCTTTCCCGATTAATCGTCCGAGCCTTTGGCACCCTCCATTTCCGGGAATCACTCCCAGATTGATTTCTGGAAGACCAAATCTTGCATTTTCTGAGGCGATCCGTAAAGTACAGGCCAGGGCCAGCTCAAACCCTCCTCCGAGGCAGAGACCATTGACTGCTGCAATCACAGGTTTCCCTAGATGCTCTACCTTCCAGAGAACATCTCTCAACTTTCTCATATATGGAATTGATTTTGCGATATCCATTTCCAAGTAAGGAAAGATGTCCGCTCCGGCAGAAAAGGCCTTCTCCCCAGCGCCCGTGATGATGGCCCCTTTTACCTTATTATCTTGATCAATCTCATCCATGACCCTCCCGATTTCCTCTTCGGTCCGGATATCTAAAGCGTTCAATTTCTTAGGAAGGTTAATGGTGATGATAACTATATCATCCTTCTTTTCAAAAAGGACATTTTTAAATTCCATACTCCCCCCCCTTATTCTCTGTTCCCATATGGAAAGCGGGAATGTTGGCTGATCAACTTAGACCCTGATCACCCTACAAGCTTCTTTAATTTCTGACTTTCCACGAATGCATCAATGCGAGCAAGAGTTTTTCCTTCATCAAATTCTCGTGGATCAGCCACATTCCCTTCATAGGCAAGAACGGGAAATCCTGCTTCAATAAGGGCTCTCCTCACTTCCAGCTGCCCTACCGCCCATCCCTCACAGCCACGATTAAGGTGCATGGCGACACCCTGGCAGTTCCAATCTCTTGCGATCGAGACATCAATGTTTCGTCTCTCTATCATCGGGAATCGAAAACTCCTTATATGGATTCCATAGTCAAGAAGCCAGGCAGTCAAGACTCGTAAGGCATCATCTCTTGTCCTTAGTTTTTCTTTAAGATTTGCAGGTGGCTCAGCTGCCCTGATATGAGGCACATCCTTTTCATCGTAATAATACTCCCACCCCCCGGAAAGCGTAAAATCATACTGGCTCCCTACACAGACCACGCCAAATTTCTCCATGTACCTGAAGATATGCAGCGCATACCAGGCGGGCTGACTGTTGTGCACCATTCTGTACCTTTCGTATGCTGATCCGGCAATACCTTTATCGATTCGGTCTTTGAGTTCGTCATAAAGGATATTAAAGAATTCCACTGCTTCCTTTGTATGCCTCCTTAGCACATGAACAATATAAAAAGCATACATCGATTTCTCATCCATCGGGGCGGGAACGTTCTTATTCAGTTCACAGCATTTTGCCCATTTAGAACTGCACATCACTTCATTGTAAATGGCATCGGCCAACTTCTCGTCATCATATTTCCTCTTTGTAATTTTTTCCATCCACTCAATGGAATCATGCATCTGGCTCACAAGATATTCAAATTTATTTTTTCTCCTTTCCTCACTCTCATTCCATTTCGGCCACCGATACATGGCTCCTATATCAATGACGAAATAGGGCTTGCCAGTGTATTCCGCACAAGGTTGATACCATTTCCCATGGGTGTCACAGAAGTGGAGCTGGAAATAAAAATCTGGATGAGGATACTTCCCACCAAAAGAGAATTTATCACTGAATGTAGAGCCCAAATAGTTACGGCAGTAACCACATATATCTCTTGCATATCCCTTTGTTTCACAATAAGCCATCATTTCCTGAGATTTTCCCATAGCGCCAGTAGAGGCACCATAAGGCTCACCGCCAAAAGGAACATAATCATCCCCTAACCCGGCGGGAAGGCCAATCAGACCCTCCGTCCCTCCACTGGCCACAAGCCAATTCTTTTCTCCCGACGCCTTCTGGGCAAGCTTCTGGTAAATCTCCATCCTCAATTCCTTCGCCTTGTTCCAACAATCAAATTGTTTGGTTGGATATTTTTTTATCTCTGCCATCTTTTCCTCCTCAATGGAGACCTCTTACACGAGATCTTCCATAAGTGATTCGATAAAGGCCTCAACTCTTGTGGAAAACTGACCTACCGGCACAGTCACGTCAAGCTCAAGGAAATAAGTCGGCACACCATTCTTTTCTAAAAACTCTCTCAAAGGGGGAATATCCAATTCATGAGGATCACAAAACTTCTGTTGGATCACAAGAGCTCCTTCAGCGCGCCAATCTTTTGCCAGTTGTAATACACGAGGGAACCTTACTCTTCCAGGCCAATCTTTATTTGGACAAGGAGTCCGATCAATGTATCTGGAAGAGAGGGCTTGAAGCCGGTCCTTTTCTAAAATGACCTCATTCCAAAAGTATCTCGTGCCCGTGCAATGGTCATCAATCACGATGGTTGCTGGAAGCGCTATCTTCTGTTCAATCATTTGGATAAATTCTACATCATCATTTTCACTGCCCACCATCATTAACCTTGTCCCGGTCTCCCGGTGAAGTTTACGATCTTTGAGCTCATCCAGGGCTTCCTTAAGAATTTTATTATGTTCTTTTTTATCCATGAACTGGCTCGATACGACCATATACATTGATTCCAGACCGGTAATGGGTGGATCGTCCGCTTTTCTCAGTTCATAGATCTGCCTCATCAAGCGACGGTTTTCATTATAGACCTCTATCGCATGATCCAATGCATCATCCGCAATTTCCTTCCCCGTCCACTCTTCAACATCCTTTTTGAAACTATTGAGCTCACCTCTTAAATACTTTTTGGTGTAGGAATTCTGCGTGGTGCATGGAGTATCAACGCGAAGGACTTTGGTTTTAGGATTTACATTCAGTCCCCAAGCCTCAAAGGACTGAAGCAGGTGCATACAGCAGTTGGCATCGCAGATGCCATCCAGATATTCATATCTTCCCTGGAGTCCTTGGGCTAAAACATCACGACAGAATGGACAGAACATGCCGAAAAGATGGGGGGCTGTGTAATCCTCAATCTCATGACTCCCCAAAACCCGCACGGGCAATACTCCAGCGGCATAAGGAATTTCTTCAGGCACATAGGTGCAAAAACAGCCCAAGATTTTTCCTCCAGGATGTTTTGCCTTCCAAATGTTTGCATACTCATGCCGGTTCTCATAGATTTCTTGGAATTTTTCAATCGTTCCCATTTTACCTCCTTTTCAAACCATTATCCTTTAATAAAGGTCATCAAGATCCTGTTCCCCAACGGCGGCCTGAAGGTTGCTCTCATCACCCTTTTCCAATCGTACCGCACATATCTTCAATTCTGGAATTTTAGCCTCAGGATCCAAAGCCGGATTGGTCAGCCTGTTGGTAGGGACCTCACCAAAGTGAAATGTCAAAAAGACCGTTCCTTTAAGTGAACTTTCCGTCACCCTTGCTCTTGCGGCCACTTGTCCTCGTCGAGAAGTGATAAGCGCCACTTCACCATCGAAGATCCCGAGAAGGGTCGCATCTTCAGGATGGATCTCTACGACTTCGGTGCCTTTCAGCTCGTTCAGTCCTTTCACCTTCCTGGTCATTGTCCCGGTATGGTATTGATAGAGACTTCGCCCTGTGATGAGGACGATTGGATATTCTTCATCAGGCGCTTCCTTAGGGGGGTGATACTGTAAAACACTGAATTTGGCCTTCCCGTTGCTCCGATTAAACTGCTGGGCATAAAGAATGGGTGTCCCAGGATGATCCTGGGAAGGACAGGGCCATTGTAAACCACTCTCTTCTAAACGGTCATAAGAGACCCCCCCATAAATGGGGGTAAGTCCGGCCATCTCATCGAAGATCTCAGATGCAAGGGCAAAGCCAAATCCCTTCACTCCCATCCTTTTGGCAGTCTCACACAGGATCCACCAATCCGGTTGAGAGCTGCCGATCGGCTCGATGGCTTTTCGAAAAAGTTGGATACGGCGCTCTGTGTTCGTAAAGGTCCCATCTCTCTCAGCGAAGGTTGCCGCCGGCAAAACGACATGAGCCAGTCGGCTCGTCTCAGTGGAAAAAATATCCTGGACGATTAGAAGATCAAGTTGGCGAAGCGCTTCTTCCACATGTGTGATATCCGGTTCGCTCAACATGGGATTCTCACCGACAATATAGAGGGCCTTGATTTCTCCTTCCAGGATGGCGTGGAACATTTCAGTGAGGGGGAGTCCAGGCTTAGCGCTCAAGGAACTGCCCCATGCTGATTCAAACTTCTCTCTCACCTCAAGGTCAGTGACGGGTTGGTAGCCAGGATAGAAGTTGGGCAGACACCCCATATCGCATGCCCCTTGAACATTGTTTTGCCCTCTTAAGGCATGGATGCCTGATGATGGTTTTCCTAAATTCCCCGTCAACATGGCCAGATTGGCTATGGCTCGCACATTATCTGTACCGTGGGAATGTTGAGTGATCCCCATAGCATAGAGGATACAGGCAGGGGAATTTTCCGCAAAAATCCGAGCTGCCTTGACGATATCAGCCGCAGAGACACCGCTAATCTGTTCTGCAGTGTGGAGATCAAACTCTTTCAACGATTCCTTAAAAGCCTCAAATCCCTCAGTGCGCTTTTCAATAAAAGAGTAATCCAGAAGCCCCTCATCTATCATCACCTTAGCGATGCCACTTAATAAGGCAACATCACTGCCAGGTTTATTGCGAAGCCAGAGCGAGGCATGTTGACAGAGGTTGATCTCCCTCGGATTGATCACGATAAGTTTTGTCCCTTTTCGGCAAGCCCGCCTCACCCTCAATCCAATCACAGGATGTGTCTCTGTCGTGTTTGTCCCCACAGCAATGATGCACTTAGCTTCCTCGATTTCCGAAATGGAGTTGGTGGTCGCCCCACTTCCAAGAACCTCGCTCAGGCCAACCATGCTGGGAGAATGGCAAAGGCGGGCACAATGGTCAATATTATTTGTGCCCATAACCTTCCTGGCAAATTTCTGCGCAATATAACTGTCTTCGTTAGGGAGTTTCCCAGACGCAATCAGAGCAAACTGATCTCCCCGATACTCTGACAGTTTACTGGCAATAAAATCAAGCGCCTCTTCCCAATTCACACTTACCAACTCTCCATTCTTTCTCATCCAAGGAGAATCTAAACGACTAAGGGAGGTAACAAAATCAGCAATGCCAAACCGACCCTTTACGCATAGATTGCCCCGGTTGGCAGGATTCTCTCTATTGCCACGAACACCCACAATACGGTCATAATAGATCCCCATGTACATGCCACAGCCGACGCCACAGTAAGGGCAGATAGTCTTGACCTCCTGGGAAGGAACAACAAATATCTTCGGCAGCAGACAAGCCGTCGGGCATCTCTCCAAACATTGACCGCAAGATTCGCAAGCGGTATCCCTGATTAACCTTCCGCCTATACCGCTGACCTTCGTAGAAAAACCGTAACCATTCAGCTCTAAAGCGCCAACCCCTTGGACCTCCTCACAGACTCGCACACACTTCGTGCAGAGAACACATCTCCTCCTATCCAACTTAAAGAAAGGATTGCTCTCATCCTGTTCAGTTGGATAAGCCAATTTTTTTATTCCTTCATAGGGAGTGGTTTCAACACCCACTTCTCTACATATCTCCTGCAGTTCACAGTGCTCATTCTTAACGCACAGTTTACAATTATCCTCATGGTCTGATCGGATGACCTCAACAATTCTTCGCCGAACCTCCTTCACCTTTTCAGTGTTCGTATGGACCACGATGCCGTCAGAAACAGGTGTCATACAAGAAAGAGGCAGATCATCTCTCCCCTCAACCTCAACCACACACAAACGACAAGCACCATTTGGCTTCAGGTCAGGGTCATAACATAGGGCAGGAATGTAGATACCTTCATTCCTTGCTACTTCTAAGATCGTCTCCCCTTCCTTCGCATCAATTTCGGTTCCATCGATCGTCAATCTCATGAGTCTTTACCATGAATGAGTGATTGCCCCTCTCTCACAGGCAGTAACACAAGGCAAGTTCTTCATCTCTCTGGCTAATACTTCAGGTGAAGTTCTGCTTGCAGCACTTCCACCCTCAGCAGTTAAATATTTCTTACATGGAGAACAACTGAACCTTAATTTCTTCCGGATGGCTTCCGTCACGAAGGCCACGGGTTCTTCACGTAATGGATCAGCTGGATCTTCTCCCACCTCAAAAACTCCCTGAGAACACGGCTCTACACATTTCCCGCATCCATTACACTTGTCGGTATCAATGGTGATGAAATAAGAACCCGAGCCGTCCTGATACCCCCAATTCGCTAACATAAATTTTCTTACCCCTTTCCTTTTTCCACTGCAGCCTTTGAAAAGAGCGCAGCACCGACAGCACCGGCAATCTGTGTGTCAAAGGGAATATTGCGTTTCTGATACTCTGAATTATGCCAAACCTTTGGGCTGAATTTCATTCCCAGTTCTTTCTCCAACCTTTCCACCACCCCTCTATTCTTGGCAATGCCACCGGTAATCCCCACCTCCGGCTCTAACCCTACACGCATCATCAACTCCAATACGCGATGGGCCATGGCTGAACAATAAGCGGCCAGAACTTTATTGGCCGCCCAGCCCTCCCTTAATAGTCCTCCTGCCTCCGACTTTGCGAAGATGACACAGGTGCTGGAGACCGGTTTCGGTTCCTCGTCGATATCAAAGGAGCGATCACCTACTTCGTTAATGGAAATACCAATAAAATCAGCGAACACCTCCATACCCCGGCCCGCACCAGCAGCACACTTATCATTCATGGCGAAGTTGGTGAGCTTTCCTTTCTCATCAATGCGAATCACCTTACAATCCTGGCCTCCCATGTCCAATATGGTTCTTACTTGAGGACCGTACATCCAGTTTGCCCCTCGGCCGTGACAAGCGATCTCAGTGATCGCCCTCTTGGCCATAGGCACATTTACTCTTCCATAACCCGTGCCGATACAATAATGCCAGTCCTTCACCGTCATCCCCGTGCCATCCAAAGCGAAATTCGCTCCCCTCGAGGCGCTATCCCCGCTACTTGAACCACTGCGAAGGTTACCATAACAATAAAGTTCTCCATCTACCATGACGACACACTGTGTGCTCACGGAGCCAATATCTATACCCGCAGTAATAATCTTCCCTTTTTTCCAATCTATATCAGGGTTTGTCCACCTCGATTCCAACCATCTCCAAAGCTCTTTTTTCTCCTCTTTATTCATTGCCATCCTTCCTCCTCCCTTCTACTTTTTCTCTCTTGCCGCCAGGGCTGCTCCTAAAGCCCCTACAAATTCAGGATAATCAGGAACTAATATATCGGTCTTCAAACCCCCTTTTAGCCCTTGAATATAACCGGGGTTCTTTGCTAAACCACCAATGACCACCACTTCCTTCTCAACACCGATCCTCTTCACCATGGCCACAACCCTTTCAGCTAATGCGTCGTTCACTGCCTTGGCAATATCTTCCTTAGCCACTTTTGAATTGATGAGTGAGACAACTTCAGATTCAGCAAATACGGCACATTGGGCATTGATCGGCTGCGTTTTGGTTGATTGAAGCGCAATCTTACCAAAATCCTCTAAGCTAACTTCAAGGGCCCGTGCCATTGCCTCCGTGAAGGCGCCCGCACCGGCCGCGCATTTATCATTGGTAGCAAAATCCTTCACTACCCCAGCCTCACACTTTATCCCCCGGGAATCCTCGGCCCCAGAGTCAATGACTGTCCGTGCCGAGGAAATTAAGAAAGAAGCCCCTTTTACTGCTGCTCCTATTTCCGTGATTTCCTCATCATGCGGAGGAGCATATTTTTTCCCACTTCCGGTCACTCCAGTCTTTTCAATGTCTTCTTTTTTTATACCAGCCTTCTTTATCGCCATTGCCAACAACTCATTTACCAC
>Ga0315282_10001975_pt1 | contig 38399 bp, 34 predicted proteins | sample YL17G07_20_MG_FD_203693 | JGI IMG/M metagenome (GOLD analysis project Ga0315282, IMG submission 203693) | Sediment microbial communities from Yellowstone Lake, YNP, Wyoming, USA - YL17G07_20 | ecosystem: Environmental > Aquatic > Freshwater > Lake > Sediment | place: USA: Wyoming | collected... | reverse complement strand
GAAAGCGGCTTGATCGTCGCGCTCTCGTAAACGGCTGCCCCACCCACGTCGCAAGCCGCCTTCGGCGGCTCTCGAAGCGCAGCTCCGGCGTCTTGACGGCCCTCGCACGTCCGGCGGGCTCAGGACAGGAGAATCGGCGAAATCGGTGTAATCGGCGGATGAATTCAATCTGCGTGAATTCGTGTGACTCGGTGTTCCGCAGATTCTCGCAGAACGTACCGGTCCGCAGATTACGCAGATTCTCGCAGATTCTTGAATAATCTGCGTGAATTCGTGTAAATCTGTGGATCGGCGGCGGGAGGACGCGAGCGCCGGCGTGGCGGTCGGAGCCGCGTCTGTGGACCGCAGCGCCTCGACCACGCGCCCCCCGTCGCCTGCCGGCGCCCTGTCCTGAGCTCAACGCCTCCGCCCCGGTCAGGGCACCTTCCGTGCTAGGCGGCGAGGGCTGCTTCGAACGGCGCAAAGGCGGCGTGGTCCAACAGCACGGCGGGCCCTTCCAGCTGCGGCACCTGATCGTAGCCCGCGTAACGCAGCTCGTGGCGCGCCCGCTGGACGAGATCCGAATAGGTGAGCGCAAAGCCTGCGTCGCCCGCCGCCTTCCACATGAAATACGTGAATGCCCCGCGGTAGTCGCCGTCGATCCACGCGTCGGCCGACACCTGGTTCGGGCGACATGCCGCCATCAGGATCGCGCCCTTCTCCGCGACTCTCGCGCCGAAGCGCCGCAACGCCAGCTCGCGCCTGCTCCCGGTCATCGTCACGCGCCGATTCTCGCCCCGGTCCTCGATGCGCGGCTGCGTGCGATGAAGAACGTCGGGCGGCGGCATGATCGACTTCGGCCGGATGGGCGCGCCGTCCCACGCGGTTGCGCGAAGGCCTGTCCCCGAGTGACAGCAGTCGAGGATCACCGTCAGGTTCGCCCCGGGCGCGAGCGTCGCGACGATCTCGTGCATGTCGTCGTCGGTGAAGGGATGGTCCCAGTCGAGATCGTACGGACAGATGATCTCGTCCAGCCCGTCGTCCAGTTCATCGCCGTGACGGTCGCGCACCTGCGAACCGTGGCCGGAATAGTGGAAGACGAGCACGTCGCCCGCCTGCGACCCGCCGACGAGCCACCGAAGGCGATCGACGATCGCCCCGGTCGTGGCCCGTTCGTCGGTGAGCACCCTGATCTGCCGGGCGTCGTCGAACCCGTAGGCCTCCTGCAGAAGTTTGCTCGTCTGCAGCACGTCGTTGATGCAGCCCTTCAGGTTGTTGGCCGGGTTCGGATAGTGGTTCAATCCGACGAGGAGCGCTCTTCTGGCCATCTTGCCCTCCGTGATGAAAACCGATCGGGACGAGACTGATGCCAGAAGCAACGGGGCGCAAGAGGGGGACAGGGTCTTGCGTGCAGAAACGAGACGGGTGAGGATCGCGTGCAACAACAGCCGGCCGGTTGGCACGCGGAATTACCGGGTCGCTTCCAGGAGCCGTCCCACTCGTTGGACCCTCTCCGGCTCCAGGGGCCGGGTGTCCGATCCCTGACCCTTGTTCCCTGACCCCCTGATCCCTGCAGCGCTCGCTCAGCGTGCCACCGCGGGCACTGTGGACGCCGGCGCGCGGTCGACGACCGGCTGTGCCGGCCGCGCCGTTCGCGCCATGCTCCGCCGCCGTTCGCGCCGGTGAGCCATCGCTCCCCGGTAAACGCCTTCGTAGCGGCGCGCCATCACGTCGATCGAGAAGTGGTCGTCCACGTACTGACGGCACGACGCGGCGCTGATCCGCACGATGCGGGCGCGCGCCGCCATGTCTTCCACATCGCGGCAGATCCAGCCACTGACCCCGTCGCGCACGATCTCGGGAACGGAGCCGCCCGGCAGGGCGAGCACCGGCGTCCCGCACGCCATCGCTTCGATCATGACGAGCCCGAACGGCTCGTTCCACTGGATCGGGAAGAGCATCGCCGTCGAGTTGCCCAGCAGTTCGACCTTCTTCCGGTGATCGGCCTCGCCGACGTACTCGATGAAGCGCCCATCGACGTGCGGCCGTACCTGCGTCTCCCAGTAGTCCCGGTAGAGCGGCTGTATCTCGCCGGCGAGCTTCAGGGGAATTCCCGCCCTCCTGGCCGCCTGGATGGCGAGGTGCGGCCCCTTCGAGGGGACGATGCGGCCGAGAAAGCTGAGGTACGGCTGCTTGCGCCCGATGACGGAGTAGCGCTCCACGTTCAGGCCGTGATGGATCGACACCATGCGCGGCATCGTTTCGACCGAGCGCTGGAACTCGCTGATCGTCACGTAGGTCACCTCCGGGTACGATGCGTAGAAATCGGAGAGGCCCGGGGCGTGCGGATGGTGGAGCGTGTAGACGATCGGCTCGCCGACGAACCGCGAGAACGCAAGGCCGGGGGCGTTGTTGAGGTGAATCACGTCCACCGCGCCCGCGGCGTCCTGGCATGCCCACGCCGTGTGGTTCAGATCCTTGAGGTTGCTGCTGATGTCTGACGTGATGGGCCATTCGCCTTTCGGATACAGCGATCGAACTTCACAGTCCGCGGTGGACTCGCCGTTCGCATAGACGATGACCTCGTGGCCGAGACGCTGCAGACCCTCGGCCAGATGAGCGACGAACAGTTCCGTGCCGCCATAGCGCTGCGGAGGTACGGGGATGAACGGGGGAGCAACGAGCGCGATTCTCATGAAGAGGCACCTCGCCCCCGCGGGGGCCTGACGCGTTGTGTGATTCGGTAACTCGAGCTGCCGAGGCGAGGCTTCGACTCCGGCAGACATCAAAGGCCGTACCACCGGCACGGCCCTTCGGGGAGGGAGGGGGCGAATTGTTCAGGCGCCAGTCACCAGTTCATCGTTGCGCGCGCGGCTCGACGATTGACTCTCAACCATCGACTATCGACGTGCTCATTGCGCCTTCAGGAACGACCTGACCATGTCGTTCCACTGCTCGCGGTCGAGGAACGATGCGCCCGGCGCCGTCATCTCGCCGCCGTCGGCCGCGTGCAGTTGCAGCTGAGTTTCCATGAACCGCGAGAACCGTATCCCTTCCTCGCGCAGCCACTGGCGTGCGGCGCCGCCCCACTGCAGCCGCGTGTAGGCGGTGCTGGCGGGTTCGACCGCGACGAGCCAACCGTGGCGGTACGGATCGTGGTGGATGAGCACGGGGTCGCGAATCACCGCGTCGTTGATGGCGACAACGGTTCCGCTTACCGGCGAAGGGATGACCACATGCCGGTCGCCACAGCCTACCTGTGTCAGCGCTTCCCCTTCTTTCAGCTTCGTCCCGGGCGGGGGCAGCGTGATCGCCGTCACGTGGCTCAGCACCCGCTGCGCGAGGTCGTCGAACCCGACGCGGATGCCCTGGGCGCCGCGCGACTCCACCCAGGTGTGACCTGGAGCGTAATAGCCGCTGCGCTTCCAGGCCAGGCCGTCCGCCGTGCCCAGCCCCAGCACGCTGCGTCTCAGCGCCTGCACCAGGCGCACAGCAGCGAGCCCGATCAGGAAGATCACCGTCAGGACGAGCAAGACGGCGACCAGCAGGCCGAACCTCACCGCGAGGCCCCCGAGGAAGATGCCGATCGATTCGATGATTGAAATCAGGGCGTTCATGATCTGCCCCCTCACGATGCCTGTCGGCTTTCGGCTTTGGGCCCCTAAAGTCTAAAGCCAAAAGCCTGAAGCCGAATCACTGTCTATGGCACGCCGTGCAGTCGTCGAAACCGAACGCGGCCTTGCCGTTGTGACAGGCGCCGCATTGTCGCCCTTTCTCCATGTTCGCGTGCGTGATCCGGCCGCCCGGCGCCGGCTTGCCCGCCGCCCGCTTCACGATGCTGAACAACTTCGGGTGGCATCGGGTACAGTCCGGCCGGCTGCCCATGTGAGAGACGTGGAGAAACGTCACTTTGCCGGGGCTGTCGCCCGACTGCGACAGCGTCAGCGCATCGGGCAGCTTCGGAAGATTCTGTCCGAGCGACGCGGTGGCGAACCCGATGGCGGCGATGACGACCAGTGGGGCGATCCAGATCGACCTACGCATGATGGCCTCCCTGGGATGCCGGCGCGCCTGCCGCGCTGTCCGCTCGCTGTTCGGTCAGCAGGAAGCGCCGGGCCACATCGTCCCACGTGTCGGGCTGGAGCACCCGCGCGAGACCGTCGACGAGGACGCCGCCATCCTCCGACACCCGCCCGAGCGCCGGCGTCAGATCGCCGTGCAGTCGCTCGGCGACGTCCTCGATCCATCGCCTGGCCAGGCGACCGGTCAGCAGCTGCTTGAGACTGGACGCCACCTTCGCGCTTCGCACCTTGAGCAGCCATCCGTCGGCGTACGGCTGCTGGTGCGCGAGCGACGGTGACTCGGCGATCGCGTCGTTGACGGCGACCACCGTGCCCTCCACCGGCGACAGCATGTCGATCGATCGCCCGTCCACGACCAGCGACCAGGCGGGTTCGCCTTGAACGACGGCGGCGCCCACGCGGGGCAGCCTGAACGCCGACGGCGCGCCCACGAGCTTGCCGACGAACTCGTCGACGCCGACCGCCACGGTGTCCGGCCCCTCCACCCGCAGCCACGCATGGCCGGGATGATAGAAGAGTCCTTCGGGCAAGGTGAACCACTGCGTCGCGGCGGCGGGGCGCGCGACGGCCGCAGCCGCCGCGTCCGGTTTCGGCCGCGCGTTCACGAACCGCCAGAAGGGAATGAAGAGCAGCAGGTAACTGACGGCGATGAGGTACTCGACCGTCTTCGCCGTGTGCAACGTCAGGAAGTCGTGTGGGATCATGGGTGTCCTCCGCTCCTAGTGGGCCTCGCGATAAGCCGGATGCTCGCGCAGGATCGGCATCCGGTTGACAATCCACCGGAACGTGAGCACGCCGATCGTGATGATGGTCACCGAGGTCAGAATCTCGATCCAGCTCGGGACGTACGGGGTCGCGACGTTCCAGTTGAACGCCACGATCGAGACGTTCAGCCGGTAGACGACGACACCCAGTACCGTCCAGGCCGCGGTCACCCGCACCAGCGTCGTCTTGCGATGGCGAACGCCGTATGCGAACAGGAAGCAGGGGAGCAGTATGAAGCCGAACATCTCGAACAGGTACCAGTGGCCGCAGGGCGTGTTGAGCAGCGCCCACGCCTGGCTGTCGGCCAGCCCCTGCAGGCGGATGAAGAAGTAGGCGAACAGGAGGATGGACGCGGCCTTGCCGAGGCCGAGCGTGATCCGATCGAGATCCACGTGCGCGTGCGGATCGAGCTGGCTGCGGAAGAGGCGATGCGAGAGGCTGCTTTCGAAAATGACCATGCCGAGGCCGGCGATGAGGGCCGAGACGAAGAAATAGATCGGGATGAAGGGCGAGTACCACAGCGGGTGCATCTTCTCGGGCGTCAGCAGGAACAGCGCGCCGAGCGACGACTGGTGCAGCGTTGACAGCATCACGCCGAACACGGTGAGGCCGATCGTCAGCCGCATCGCCCACTCGCGCGCTTTCCGCAGGCCCAGCCACTCGAGCGCCGCGGGCAGGAACTCCAGGAACAGGACGAAGTTGTAGAGGCAGACGCACCACGCCACCTCGAACATCACCGACGTCGTCCCGAAGCTGTAGACGATCGGGACCGGCAGCTTCCAGGGCCGGCCCAGATCGACGAGCAGGCCGATGACGACGAAGACGTAGCCGAGAAAGCCGGTGAGGACCGCGGGCCGCACGACGGCGTGATATTCCTTCAGGCCGAAGATGTAGACCGTGGCCGCGAGCGTGAACCCGCCGGCGGCGAGCGCGACACCGCACAGCACGTCGAGGCCGATCCACAGGCCCCACGGGTTGACCTGCGAGAGGTTGGTGACCGCGCCGAGGCCGTAGGCGAACCGATAGATGATTGCGGGAACACCGGCCGCGAGTATGAGTGCTGCAACCAGGTTGAACGGGGTGAACAGCGAGCGGACGTAGGCGTCCGGCGCCATTCCCATCAGGACCTTGTCAAAAATCCACGCGCGGGGGGCGACGCGCAGACTCGTGCTATTCATGATGCGACTCGCTTTCTCCGGTGGCCCCCCGGGATACCGCTTCACGCCGCTTGCTGATCGCGTAGAGTCCCATGAGCACCGGCGGCCACAATGTCAGGACGAACGGGACGGCCGACAGCGCCGTCTGCGTCATCGCCGGGTAGGACGTCGTGGCCACGTCGGCGCGAAAGCCCAGGCGCTCGAACGGCACGTCGGTGACGTAGAGCACGCTCGTGCCGCCCGCCTCCGTCTCGCCGTACACGTGGTGCACGTACTTGTCGGGATGCTGGTAGATGCGCGTCCGCGCTTCCTCGAGCAGCTGGGCGCGGTCGCCGAACTGCAGCGCCCCGCTCGGGCATGCGTCGGCGCAGGCGGGCAACTGGCCGGCCGCCTGGCGATCCGCGCAGAACGAGCACTTGCGGATGTAGGGCGCCGCCGTGTCGTACTCGAACTGCGGCACGCCGAACGGGCAGGCCACCATGCAGTAGCGGCAACCGAGGCAACGCTCCTGGTGGTAGACGACCGGGCCGGCGGCGGTCTTCTCGAGCGCCTTCGCGGGACACGCCGCGGCGCACGCGGGTTCGACGCAGTGCATGCACTGCGTCTTGACGTAGCGCACCGACGCGGCGTTCTTCGGATCGCCGTAGCGGTTGACGACCGTGTAGACGCGCGGCGCGATCGTGCGCTTGACGTCGAACACGCGCGCGTCGCCGGCCAGCGCGGGTTCGGGCAGGGCGTTCTTCTCGCTGCATGCCGCCTCGCACGCGCGGCAGCCGACGCAGCGCGTCGTGTCGATGAGCAGGCCGCAGCCGCGGCTGCTCGCTATTGCCGTCGAGGCGTGGACCGCGCCGGGCGCCAGGGCGGCGCCCGCGGCTCCCGCCGCGCCGGCCAGCTTCAGGAATTTCCTTCGGCTCAGTTCCATGTTGGGTTCTCCGGCCCGCCTTCGCCGCGCGTCGGCTTCGGCGGGCAAGGGCACGACTACGAGAGCCGGCGGGCCACGGCGGCCGAAAGGCCGATCAGGACGAGGCCCCACAACGCGAGCATGGGCAGGGCGATCATCGCTGCACCTCCTTTCTCGCGCCGGCGCCGCACGCCGACCGTCCCGACATCTCTTCGGCGGCCTGCAGGCGCGCGACAAGTTCCTTGAACAGGGCACACTGCGAGAAATCCTTGCCCAGGCAAGGGTCGCCGCTCGCGAGTCGATCGAGCGGCACCATCTTCTTGACCGGATAGGCCTGGCAGAAAAGCATCACGACTTCTTTGAGATATGGGCAGGACATAGGCGTCTCTCGTCGCTGGACTGTATGGCAAGCTGCAGGCCAGGAGCGGTGATCGCTTGTAAGTGGTTGGCCGATGGCCGCTTGCGTCTCAATCGACGTTCGACGCTCGTCGCTGCTTTCGCGCGCGTCGTTGAGAGATTCGACAAGTGTCGATGCCGCGCGGGCAAGGTCGAGCGAAATTGTTCCGAAAAACGCGAGATTGCGGATGTGTGGTGAAGTTCTACGCGGTGAGGGAACTTGCAACAGCACGACGGCAGTTCACACGTTATTTTTCGAAGCCTGACACATTTCCGCTCTGCGACCGTCCTTTATAGCTAACACGCGCTCGACTGGAGTCCGTCTCGTGGATCAGTCGACGCAGTTGCCTCCGCGTCGCAGCCCCATCCCCGTCTCAGTGCGCGTTTCGTCGCCGCGATGCGCGTCCAAGCCCCGCGCGCCGCCGGCGACCTGGGGCCGTTTGTGTCTCGTGTGTAGGCAACTTCACGTTGAAGGTCGGCGCGTGGAAGACCGGCTGCACCGCGAGCGCCATCGCGACGGCGTCCTACACGGTGACCGGCCCGCTGACGCCGCCAAAAGCGAGCGGCGGCGATTCCCACTCGCTCGCCATTCGCAGCGACGGAGTGCTGTGGAGCTGGGGCGGCAACAGCAGCGCGCAGCTTGGCGACGGCACGACCACGCAGCGGGCTTTGCCCGTTATCGTGGGCGTACCCGGGGCGGTGGGCGTTGCGGCCGGGACCGCGCATTCGCTGGCCGTCATGGCCGATGGTTCGCTGCTCGCGTGGGGCGCGAACAACTGGGGCAAACTCGGCGACGAGACGACGACCCAGCGGACACAGCCGACCCTCATTACGACCCTGTCGGGTGTCGTGGCTGTCGCGGCCGGAGCCGATCACAGCCTGGCGCTCGCCAGCGACGGCCACGTGTGGGGGTGGGGCTACAACTCCTCCGGCCAGGTAGGCGATGGCACCACCACGCAACGCCTTTCCCCGTTCAGGCCAGCGCCCTGTCGAACATCAGCGGCATCAGCGCGAACGGCACCTACTCGCTCGCCGTGCAGAGCGACGGGACGGCGTGGAGTTGGGGTAGCAACGGCAACGGTCAGCTGGGGACGGGCGCACGACCGGCCGCTCGACACCCGGCCAGGTTGTCGGCCTGACGACGGCCACCAGCGTGGCCGCCGGAGGATCGCACGCACTGGCCCTGCTGAGCGACGCAACGGTGCGAGCCTGGGGCTACAACGCGTCGGGACAACTCGGCGACGGCACGACTGCGCAGCGCACCACACCGGTCGTCGTGACAGGCCTCGCGAACATCACCGCAATCGCCGCCGGCGGCCAGCACTCGCTGGCACTCGACGGCAACGGCGCCGTGTGGGCGTGGGGATACAACGGCAACGGACAGCTCGGCGACGGCACCACCACCAATCGATCGACTCCGGTGCAGGTGCAGGGCCTGCCGGCGGTTGTGGCGATCGCCGCCGGCGCGTCGCATTCGATCGCCATCGCTGGCGACGGCAGCGTCTGGACGTGGGGCAGAAACACGAATGGCCAACTCGGCGATGGCACCACGACGAACCGGCTGTCGCCGTGGCGATCGCCGACGCCGGAATGATGTGGAAGGTGCCGGCGCCCGTGCTGAGCCTGCCGGCGGGCACGTACAACACCGATCAGAACGTGACGGTCACCTGCACGGACGCCGGCGCGGTGCTGCACTACACGACCAACGGCGCGAATCCCACAGAGGCAGACCTCGTTGTCGTGTCCGGTGGCACGGTCTCGGTCACCCAGAGCGTGACATTACAGGTGCGGGCGTGGAAACCGGGCGCGGTTGCCGGCGAGGTGACGTCGGCCGCGTACGAGTTAAAAGCCCTGCTGCCGACGTTCTTGCCCTCGACCGGGTCGTACACGTCCGCCCAGACCATCACGATCAGTACCGGAACCGCCGGCTCAACGGTGAGGTACACGGCCGATGGAACGGAACCCACAACAGCTTTATGTGTATGACAGAAGTGTGTCGATTGTGTGGTCACCCGATGGTCGGCGCCTGATTCTCAACGATTTCGCCGGCAGCGACTACACGAACAACTAGGTCTATGATTCGGCAATGGCTCGGTTGTTGATGGATGTCAAGCGCGGATTGATTCATCGACTCGCAGATCTTGAACGACGACGGATCACGGCTGAGGATCATGTGTACGTCTGTGGATATGAGTGGTTAGACGACGAGACGATCGGCGTTCTGTTATATGGCCATGGCCAGCATGATCGGAATGGTTTTTGTGGGTGCTACGCTGTTGGCCTCAGTGGGCGGATAGCGGCCTGCGAGGGCTTCACGGTTCCTCCCCAGGCGGATCCTGAGGAGTACTGTGACAAGATCAGCCGCTGACGTTGCTTCAGCTCTGTCCCCTGCGGCCTCCCTGCAGGCCGCGCCCTCGCGTTAAAAGGCACGAGCTTCACACTCGCGCCGCTTGTGCCATTGGGCGGCACCGAGCATCTGGAGTGTCAGTGGGAGACGGCGTCATTGGCGGCGGCGGTGCCGGCCGGGGAGGTGCCGCCGGGATTTGCCGATGCCAACCAGCTGCTCGACCCCTACAGCGCCTTGCGTCACACCTCCTCGGCCTCCTCCTCGCCGTTCTCGGGCGCGCCGTCGCGGCGCAGCTGGTACTTGCGCATCTTGTTGTACAGCGTTGCCCGATCGATGCCGAGGATGCGCGCCGCCTGGCTGATGTTGCCGTTGGCGTCGTGCAGGACGCCGCAGATGTGCCGCCGCTCGACTTCCTCGAGCGACACCGGCCCTTCGTGTCCCGCGAGCACCGGCGCGGTGGGCAGCAGCCCGAGATCGGCCGCCTGGATGATGCTGCCGTTGGTGACGACGATGCCGCGCTCGATGACGTTGCGCAGCTCGCGCACGTTGCCCGGCCAGCAGTGCGCCATCAGCAGGCGCATCGCGTCGGGCGAGACGCCGTCGACGTGCTTGCTCATCTCGGCGCCGAGCAGCTCGAGGAAGTGGTCGACCAGCAGCGGGATGTCCTCGCGCCGCGCGCGCAGCGGCGGCAGCGCAATCGGGATCACGTTGAGGCGGTAGAACAGGTCCTCGCGGAACCGGCCCTCGTCCACGGCCTTGCGCAGGTCGCGGTTGGTCGCCGCGATGATCCGCACGTCCACCTGCACCTGCTCGGTGCCGCCGACGCGGGTGAACCGCCGCTCCTCGAGCACGCGCAGCAGGTCGAGCTGCAGCTTGGCGCTGATGTCGCCGATCTCGTCGAGGAAGATCGTGCCGCCGTGCGCCATCTCGAACTTGCCGCGCCGCCGGTTCACGGCGCCGGTGAAGGCGCCCTTCTCGTGGCCGAACAGCTCCGACTCGAGCAGCGTCTCGGTGAGCGCGGCGCACGACACGTCGATGAACGCCGTCTGCCGCCGCGGGCTCTCGGCGTGGATCGCGCGCGCCAGCAGCTCCTTGCCGGTGCCGCTCTCGCCGAGGATCAGGATCGTCGACTGGCTCTTGGCGGCCGTGCGCGCCAGGTCGAACACCGCCTGCATCACGGGGCTTTTGCTGACCAGATCGCGGAACCGGTACTCGCGCTTCAGGACCTTGCGCAGGATGACGTTTTCGCGCACGAGCGACTGCTGCGAGACGATCTTCTGGATCATCAGGCTCAGCTCTTCGGGATCGAACGGCTTCACCAGGTAGTCGTAGGCGCCGATCTTCATCGCGGAGACCGCCGTGTCGACCGTGGCGTAGGCCGTCATGATCACCGCCGAGACGTCCGGCCGCAGCTTCTTGGCCTCCTCGAGCACCTGCAGGCCGTCCATGCCGGGCATCTTGAGATCGACGAGCAGGATCGACCATGAGTCGGCCTTGAGCATCTCGAGCGCCCGCATGCCGTCGGGGGCCGTGCCCAGCGTGTAGCCGTCCTTTTCGAGCCACCCCGACAGCGACTCCCGGACGATTTCCTCATCGTCCACGATCAGAATTCGAGTCCGCTCTCTGCTCATGGTCTTCTCTTCCTTCCCGCTCGAGTTCCCGGTATCGGGCCCAGCAGTCCTCACAGAACGACACGGTCTTGGCGTCGACGTCGAGGACGCTGACCGATCGCGTCATCACGCATCCCGGCCGATCGCAGTGAATCAGGCCGAAGGTATGTCCCAGCTCGTGGACGCACTCCTTGGCGAGCCGCGAGGTGAGCAACCGCGAGCTCGACCCGCCGTGGTTCGCGCGCAACCGCGCGGTGGAGACGATCGCCGCGGCGCCATCCAGCTGCGCTTCGCCGAAGACGAAGGTCAGGATCGGGATGAACAGGTCCACGTCGGTGAGCGCCAGCACCTTGTGGGCCTGCTCGGGCCGCTGCTCGACGAGCCACTGCAGGATCCGCGTCGACGAATGCTGCTGCCGGCGCGGGTCGAACGCCTTGGCCGGGCGGTCGCGGTTGTTCCACACGTGGACCGCCCGCCCGAAGGTCCGCTCGACGACCGACCGGATGCTGTTGAGCACCCGGCCGTCGGCCGCATCGGCCCCGATCCACCAGAGGTAAATGTCTGTCACGAATCCACGAGTGCTATGTGCTTCGTGCCATGTGCTTCGTGCCACAGTGCCTGGTGCTGCCTGCGTGACGGCCGCGCGCCGAGGCTCGCGCCGTCATCAGGAGAATGGCGCGCGCAGCGTCAGGGGGGCGCCACCTCAGCACGCAGCACGCAGCACGAAGCACCCAGCACTCGTTGCTCACCGTCCTCATACGGCCGCCCCGGCCTCGACCACCGGGAGTCGTATCGTCACCCGCGTCCCCTTGCCCACCTGGCTCTGGATGTCGAGCTTCCCCCTGTGCCGCTCGACGATCCCGTAGACGACCGAGAGTCCCAGGCCTGTGCCCTTCTCCTTGGTCGTGAAGAACGGGTCCAGGATCTTCGTCAGATGGTCGGGCGGAATGCCGACGCCGGTGTCCTCGAACACGATCTCGACCGCGCGCTCCCCGGGGATCGCCAGCGAGGTGACGGTGAGCGTGCCGCCCCGCGCCATCGCGTCGCTCGCGTTGAGCGCGATGTTCAGGAACGCCTGCCGCAACTGCCCGAAGTCGGCCTCCACGACTGCCGGCGGCCCCAACTGTTTGACCAGCGCGATCCCCTGCATCGACAGCTGGTGCTCGACGAGCGACAGCGATTCGCTGGCGGCGGCGACAAGATCGATGTGTTTCAGCGCGAGCGGGCGCTGCCGGGCGAAATCCAGCAGGTTGCGCACGATCGCGCTGCAGCGCTCGGTCTCGCGCTGCACGAGCCTCAGGTTCTTCAGCGTCGCCTCACGCGATTTCTCGTCGAAGTCCCCGTCCTCCTGCATCCGGATCATCAGCTTCGCGTAGACGAGGATGCCCGACAGCGGGTTGTTGATCTCGTGTGCGATCGACGCGGCGAGCTTGCCCAGCGACGACAGCTTCTCGGACTGAATCAGCTGTGTCTGTGCCGCCTTCAGCTGCGCGGTCCGCTCGTCAACCTGCTGCTCGAGGCTGTCGGCCAGCTCGCGCAGCTCGGCGCGCGCCGTCTTCAGCGACCGCGTCATGTCGTTGAACGAGCTGGCGAGAATCCCCAGTTCGTCGGTCCGGGGCACCTTGATCTCGTGCTCGAGATCCCCGCGCGTGACCCGGTGCGTGCCGTCCACCAGCGCGGCGACGGGGCGGACGACCAGCCAGCGGGCGGACAGGCTCACGCCGGCGGCGAGCACCAGGATGCCGGCGCTGGCCAGCAGCATCGCGCTCCGGCGGATGGCGGCCAGCTCGTCGTCGACGTCCGCGAGCGAGATCACCACGTCCAGCACGCCGAGCACGCTCTTCGACGCGGGGTGCACGGGCGTGCCGTCCTGGCGATGGCAGGTTTCCGCACACGCCGTCTCGTTGTAGATCGGCGTCACCATGCCGAGCACGCGATGGCCGTTCGGCTTGTAGAACCGCGCGCGTGTGGGCAGGTTCGGCCGCTCGATCGGCCGGTCGGCCGCGTGGCACGAGGTGCATGCGTCGCCGCGCTTGTTGACGGTCGTGTCTTTTTCGCGGGCGTCGGTCGAGAAGGTGACTCGCCCCTCCTTGTTGAAGATGCGGACCTTTTCCACCCCTTTTTGCCGCCCGATCGTACGCATCACCTCGTACGCCTCGCCGCGCTCGTCCTTCAACATGAAGTTGTGGGTGCTGCTCTTGATGGTCTCGCTGAACACGCCCGCGCCGTTGACGACCTCGGCCTCGAGGTTGCTCTTCTGGCTCTCGATCGTCACGAAGGTGAGGACCGCAATGATCGCCACGGTGATCGTCGCCGTGACGACGCTGAACTTCACCGCGAGACGGTTCCACCACTTCATGTGCACGAACGGCACCACGGACTCCTTGCGCGGGCGGCCCGCCTGCGCTCGCGCAGGGTTTCCACGCGAGCTATGGCGGGCCCGCCGTAGCTGCGCATCGCGCGCTCAGCGCAGCGAGGGCGGGCGGGACTGGGCCACGGGGCGCAACATTCTGGAAGGGGCTGGGCCGGCGAGCGGTAAACCCGACAGCATGCGGCAGGTGCCGGAAGCCGACTGTGTGATAATTCTACAGCGTTTTGCAGCCCACGACACAATTCTGTTGTGAAAATCGTCGGCTGGCGGGTTCCCGTGAGACTGCTTGCGGAATTTCGTCACGCTACCAGCCGAGCGCGCCCACGACGAGGCCGGTGAGGGCGATCAGCCCTCCGGCGGTTGCATCGCCGTAACGGGCGAACCACGCGCCGGGAAGCAGGTGGGCGCCGGCGCGCGCGGGCAGCACGAGCGCGATCATGGTGGCAATGGTCGCGAGCTCGTAGAGAACGACCAGAACGGCCGTCTGCGCTGCGCCGAGCGGCGCGGCGGCGAAGAGGATCGGCACGACGGCAACGCAGGGATCGGCACAGAAGAGCAGGAAGAGGCCGCCAACCGTCATGCTGTCGGGCTGGTGCACGTGGTCGTAGTGTGCGTGCGCATGGCCGTGAACGTGCCGGCCGGCCGCGCGCCGCAGGCCCCACACCGCGTAGACGAAGCCGAAGGCGATCAGCAGGACGCCAGCCGCCGATTCCATACGCCGGCCGAAGCTCTCGAACATCTGCCGGCCGAAGACGAGGCCCAGCAGGCCGAGCAGGACCGAGACGGTGACGTGGCCGAAGCCGCAGAGAAACGTCACGCGGGCGGTGCGTCCGGCCGACCAGTGCTGGGCGCGAGCCAGCGCGGCAAACGGCACCCAGTGATCGGGTGCCAGCGAGTGCAGCGAGCCGATGGTGACGGCGGCGGCAACCAGAGTGGCGAAGAGGCCGGATATCATCGAGGATTCCATTCGGTCGTCTCACATCGGTCGCGCGCGCCCGCCCGGATCGGGTGTTCGTCCCGCCGGAATCGGGAATTAGTTCCGGCGCAATCGGGTTCGATTCCCCGGAAATTGCCGCCCTTCCCGATTGTCGCGCCGCGCGCCCAGGCGTACATTGCTACCAGAACGTGAACGCACTCATTCGGGAGGCCCATCATGACGAAGCACACCGGCGGCAACACGGTCAAAGCAGGATTCTACTGGAACCTGAGGAAATGGGAAATGGTGACGCTGTCGGGCGCCGGCGGCACGCTTCCCGGAACCTCGGACGAACGCTACCTCAAGGTTCCCATCGTCGCGTTCCTCTTCATCGCGCCGGTGATGGGCGGACTCTACGCGTTCTTCCTGCCGTTCATCGGGTTCGCGATGCTGTTCGCCTTCCTGGGGCGCAAGGTCGGGGTGGCGGGACGGGCGGCGGTGGGCAGAATCGGCGGGCTGGTGAGCCCGGAATGGCGGCCCGGCGAGGCCTACATGGCGGGAAAGCGGGGGAAGAAGCGCGACAAGGACGCGGGCGACGCCGGGAAGGACACGGACAAGGACGCGCACGTCTAGTCGCGAATCACCCCTTTGCGCAGTGCGAACTTGATGAGCTCGGTGCGGCTGTGCAGGCCGAGTTTCTCCATGATGTGTTCGCGGTGCGACATGGCCGTCTTGACGCTGATCGCGAGCATCTCGGCCACCTCCTTGTTGGTGCGCCCTTCGGCCACCAGCTTGAGGACCTGCTTCTCGCGATCGGTCAGCCCCTCGTAGGGATCGTCATCGCGCGGGCCGGCCGCATCGGCCGATTGGTCGCGAACCGCCTCGCGCGCGACCTCCGGATCCAGCACTAGGCCGCCGCGATGCGCGGCGCGGATGGCCGCGGTCAGCGCAGACCCGGCCGCCTTCTTCAGCACGTAACCGGCTACGCCCAATTTGAGGAAGCGGCGCACGTACTCGCGGTCGTCGTACTGGCTGAGCACGAGGATCCTGGCGTCGGGATTCTCCTTCCGGATCTCCACGGCCGCCTCGAGCCCCCCCAGACCCGGCATGGCGATGTCGAGCAGGATGACGTCGGGCCGCAGGCGGCGCGCCGCCTCGATCGCCTCGCGCCCGTCGGCCGCCTCGCCGACCACGGCGATGTCTTCCGACAGCGCGAGGAGCGCGCGCACGCCTTCGCGCACGATGGCGTGGTCGTCAGCGATGAGTACGCGGATTTTGGACACGCGTCACCTCGTGCTTCCCCTGATCCCTGGTCCCTGGTCCCCGATCCCTGCTCCTTGATCCCTGCGCCCGCTCCAGCGAACTCCGGGCTCAGACGTAGGTCTCCGCCCGCTTCAGCGGGACGGTTACCGCGATCCGCACGCCCTTGCCGGGCGCCGCATCGATGGCGATGGTGCCGCCGAGCAGTTCGACGCGTTCGTGCATGCCCATCAATCCCAGGCCGCGCCGCCCGTTGCCCGCGCCGCCGTCCGAGAGTCGACCTGGCGTCGGAACCGTCGCGGGATCGAACCCATCGCCATCGTCCTCGATCTCGATGCCGATCGAGTCGTCTTTGAGCACGCACTGGATCAGCACGCTTTCCGCGTGGGCGTATTTCGCAACGTTGGTGATCGCCTCCTGCACGACGCGGAACAGCGCCGTCTCGATTTCAGGCTGCAGGCGGCGCTCCTGGCCGCTGAATTCCCAGTGGACGGTGACGCCGAGCGGCTCCAGGTGACGCTCGGCGTACCAGCGGATCGCGGAGAGCAGGCCGAGGTCGTCGAGCACCGAGGGGCGCAGGTCGTAGATCAGCCGGTGCAGTTCGTCGAGCGTCCTGAGGGTCAGATCTTTCGCCTCGAGCAGCCGCTGGCGCGACAAGTCGCCGGGAAAGGCGGCGACGGCCGTCTCCAGGCGCATCGCCAGCGCGCTGAGCGTCTGGCTGGTCTCGTCGTGCAACTCGCGCGCGAGGCGCTTGCGCTCCTCCTCCTGCGCGCCGATCACCCTGGCCAGCAATTCCCCGCGCCACTGCTCGCGTGCCTGCAATTCGCGGTACAGACCTTCCAGTTCGCGCGTCCGTTCGCGCACCCGCTGTTCCAGTTCGGCGTTGGCGCGTTCGACCTCGTCTATCGACCCTTTCAGCGCGACGCGCATGTGCTCGAACGAGCGCCCGAGGCGCCCCACTTCGTCTTCACCCAGCGCGGGAATCGGCGCCTCCAGGTTGCCGTCGGCAATGCGTTCGGCCGCGCGCGTCAGGACGGCCACCGGGCGGCGCACGCTGCGCGCGACCCCCCAGGCGAAGAGCAGGGCGAGGGCGAGCAGCACCGAACCGAGCAGCAGGATGTCCTGGCCGAGCGCGAAGACGGGCGCAAAGGCGTCGGACTCGGCCTGCCTGACCATGACCGCCCATGGCGCGACGCCGAGCGGGGCGACGGCCATCACCTCCGTCTGCCTGCCGGAATCCGGCTGGCGGCAGTTGCTGCACGTTTCGACCGTGGCCTGCCGCTGCTCGAGCACGCGGCGAACGAGGGCCGCGTGATCCGTCCGGAAGGCGGCGCGATCGGGCATGGTGCTCGCCAGCACGATTCCCGCCGTATCGAGCAGGTCGAGCGAGCCCGTCGCGCCGAGACGGACCGAGTTGATGAGCGCGGTGAAGCGGGGGCTGGCCGGATCGATCTCACCCACGGCAACGGCAACCACCTGCCCGTGCCAGTTGCGCAGCGGAACCAGCGCGTAGAGCCGCCGGATGTCGCCCGCCGCCAGCAATGGCGACACGCGGGGCCGACCCGTGGATTGGGCGTCACGCACCAGGCGCAGCAGCGGATCGCAGGTACGGCCGACCGCGGGCGATTGAGCCGACAGCCAGCGGCCATCGCGCGCCAGCAGGACGCGCTCGAAGAGCCGCGCGTGCAGGTTCGCCTCGGCGGCCGCCAGGCGCTCCGGCTCGGGGTCGGTATCCTCGAAGTTGACGGCCGGCGCTGCCGAGATCCCCTGGAGCGTTTCGAGGTCGGCCTGCAGCACGAATTCGACGTGGTCGGCGACGCTGCCCGCGAGCAGCTCGCGCTCGGCGAGCAACTGGCGGCCCAGCGAGTTCAGGTACAGCCAGCTGGCGCCGCCCATGATCGCCAGCGATGCGAGCATGCCGAAGCCGACGAGGAACAGCACGCGGGCCTGCAGGCCGCGACGGCCGCCACGCACAGTCTCCGTGATTCGCGCCGCGTCGGCGCGCCTGGCGGGAGAGTTCCTCATCACCGGTTCCCGAGAAGGGCACGCGCCAACCGGGGCAGGTCGTCCGCCGGCACGCGGCCCCTCAGCATGACACGCTTCGCGCCCTCCTGCCACCAGAGCTCGTGAACGATGGCGCCGCCATCGAGAAGCAGGCGCTGCATGCGCGCGACGCGGCCGTCGATCGAGATGTCGTCGGCCTGAAGCAGTTCGCCCGGCTGCAGCAGGGCGGGCGCGACCTGCGATCCGGCGGGCGCAGCGCCGAGCGCCTGGCACAGGACGAGCGCGTCGCCATCCGTCCCTCCGCCCCTCGGCTGGCGGCCTTCCGCCTGTTCGTCGAAGACGAACTCGATCCAGTCGGGCCGGCCAACAGCCAGCCGGACACGCGACGGCGGCCAGTGCCAGCCGGCCGGCAGGACGGCCGGGCGATACAGCCTCGCGCCGAGTCGGGCTTCGGCGTCCTCGACGCGTGCGTACCGGACCACGCCGAGCGGTTCGCCGCCCAGAAACTGCGGCAGCGCGTTGAGCAGGCCGAGCACCAGGATGGCGGCCACCAGCACCGTGGCGAACCGCCAGGCGATCGTGATTGGACTTTCGGGCGCATCCGTCATGTTTTCCGCACCTGTAGGGCGGGGCTTCAGCCCCGCCGTACGGCGGACCTTCAGGTCCGCCCTACACGACGAAGAACACGAACACCCCGAGTGTGGCGCCAACGACGGCGAGCCGCGTGCGCGCAAACCGTGGCGCGGGCGATCCCGCCAGCACCAACGTGACGCGGGCCGCGATCTGCGCGTGGTGCAGGCGCTCGGCCAACAATTCGATCCGCCTGGACACGTGGGATGCGGTTTCAGCCGGATTGCTCAACGACGCGAGCGCGCGCAGTGCCCCCGCAAAGGTCCGCGCGTCCGTCAGGGCAGCCGCGGCCGCGTCGGCGCGGTGCTCCATTTCCTGGACGATGGCGCGCGCCATCAACTGCACCGCCGGGTTCCAGAACATCACCAGCCGCGCGGTCATCAGCGCCCAGCCGGCAAGGGGATCATGCAACCGGACGTGCGCCAGTTCGTGCGCCACCGCCGCACGCAACTGGCCGGCGGTGAGCCGCGCGAGAACGCCATCGGAAACGACCAGCGCCTGGCGGGCGACTCCGCGAACGAACAGAACCGGCGCGTCGGTGTGCAGAACGACCGTCGCAGGCACCGGAGCATGCATGCGGCTGGCGAGTTCGTCGACGAGCCCCGTCAGCGCAGGTGATGGCGCGGCGTGGGGCACGTCGTCCTCACGACCGCCGCGAACGGCGGCAACCACGAACGGAACGACGTCGCGCAGGAAGAGCAGCGTCCCGGCCAGGCCCAGCAGGCCAAAGACCATGGTGTCGACGCCGATGCCGGCCAGCCGCACCGCGTTCCAGCGCGCGCTGGCAAACAGCGCCCAGCCCGCCGCAAACCGATCGGTCGAGCGAAACGGAGCGAGGACGAGAAGCGACGGAAGAACCAGGAATGGAAACGCCAGCGCCAGCACCCAGAAGCCGAGGCGCGTCCGGGCACGGCGAATCCTCCACGCGCACAGCAGCGCTTCGACGAACCCGGCCGCGACCAGGCCGTGGAGAATCGCCTGTCGGACTGCTATTTCACCCACACCTTCCGGTCCCCGCGCCGCCGCCGGTCCTCGATCTCGGCCCACTCCAGCGGGTGCTCGTGCTCCATGCGTTCGCGCGACACCTTGCCCGTGAAGATGCTCGTGTCGAACGGGAAGACATCGGGCGACAGGTGCGCGTTGTAGATGTGCCAGACGATGACAACGAGAAACGCCATCAGCGCCTCGTTGCCGTGCGCGAGCTTCGCGGCGGGAATCAGCTCGCCGGGCAGGAAGCGGGCGACCGGCAGCGGGAACAGCAGCACCGCGCCGGTGACGATCACGATCACGGCGCCGAACACCAGGCCCCAGTACTCGAACTTCTGCCGGTAGTCGAAGCGCCCGAACCTGGCCTTGATGTCCGACGTCCCCAGGTAGTACTTCAGCGTGACGATCGCGTCGGTGAAGTCCTGGCGCGTCGGCACCAGCGACAGGCCCGAGCGGCCCGTGATCACCATGCCGATCGCGGTCGTCAGGTGCGTGAACGTCAGGAGGGCGAAGGCGACGCCGGCCGCGCGATGGATCCAGCGGACCCGGTCGATGCCGCCCATCCACAGGATCATCGTCTCGGCCCAGCCCGCCTGGAAGAACTTCTGCGGCAGGCCGGTGACGCAGAGGATGATGAAGAGCGACATCACTCCGATGTGCTCGAGGCGCTCGTGGAGCTTGAAACGGATCACGTATTCGGTCATCGATTCACCACGACGCGCCACAGGTGCAGCAGGATCTGGAGCACGAGGCCGCCGATCATGAACGGGATGAGCACCGCGTAGAACACCTTGACGCCGTAGACGAGCGGCGCCTTCCGCCAGCTCGGCTCGTAGTGCGACAGCCACGCGGCCGAGAAGTTCTTCGGCGCGCCCGCGTGGCAGCGCTGACACACCTTCACCAGGTTCGCCTGCATCACCGGCGACGCCTTGTCGCCCACCTTCGTGATGTCGTGCACCCCGTGGCAATCGATGCACAGCGCCGTCACGGCGCCGCCCTCGATCTTTTCCGAGCTGTGCAGCGACGCGGTCATGCCATGAAAGTCGGCCAGATAGGTGCTCATCACGCCGGTCGAGATGCCGTACTTCTTCATCAGCGGCGCGTTGGTGTGGCAGTTCGCGCAGATCTCGGGGCTCCTCAGCCGCCAGCCCGGTTCGCGCGGTCCGCCGACGTCGTGCGCGCGGTGGCAGTCGGTGCAGACGGGCACGTCGCGGTTCTGGTCTTCGAACAGCGCCTTGCCGTGCACGCTCTTCGCGTAGGTGGTCTGCACCCCCTCGTGGCACTTCGCGCACGTCTGCGAAATGCGCGAGCGGGGCTGGTTGGGCGGCGTGATGTCGTGCGAGCCGTGGCAGTCGACGCACAGCGGGGCCGTGCTGTCGCCGCGCGCCAGCGCCGCGTGGTGCACGCTGTCGAGCGTCTTGCTGTAGTTGGCGAAATGACAGCGCTTGCACTGCTCGTAGTAGGCGACCGTGAACTCGCGTCGCGTCTTGAACGGCCGCGCCGCGTGCGGCACCTCGGTCATGTCCGAGTGGCAGTCGACGCAGCCCAGCTTCCCGCCGTGCACCGATCGCTCGAACACGGCCCGATCGATGAACAGGCTCCGGGTTTCCCCGTCCGGGAGCGTCACTGACAGGCTGCGATCCGAGTGGCAGGCGAGGCAGGCGTCCAGGTCCTGGCCGTTGCCGGGCGCCCGGGCGGGCCCCTGGTGGATGCCGACCATCAACAGGAAAGAGAGGACGAATGAGTGCGTCATGTCCGCTGTTGCGGCGCGGGCCCGCGCGGCAAACCGGTTGCCCGGCGGCCCGGCCGACGAGGATGACGGAGCGAATAAGAGCGAATGTGAAGAAGGCCGAGACCCGCCCGCACCGACGACCCTGGGGGCAAGTGTTCTCGAATGGTAGGCCCGACCGCGGTCAGGAAGAAGAAAGCAATTGGACTGCCAGACGCCGAGGTAGCTCGAAACCCCTGAAAACCGGGGAGTTTTGCAACGAACGCCGGCCCTGCGGTCTCAGGCAGCCGGATTTCCGTCGTTCAGTTTTTCAACACTCCGTGGGGTCAGGTCTTGAATCCTCACTTTTTTCACGCCTGGCCCCGGGGTCAGGCGTGAAAAAAGTGAGGATTCAAGACCTGACCCCGGACTCGGCGTGGCGGAGGGGGAGGCGCAGCTGGGCGCTGCAGCCGCGCGTCTGCGCCCGGTTCTCAAGCCTCAGCGAGCCGCCGTGCCCCTCGGCAATCTGACGGCTCAGCGCGAGACCGATCCCCGATCCGCCCGGCTTGGTCGTGAAAAACGGCACGAACAGGTTCGCCGTGGCTGGCAGTCCCGGTCCCTCGTCCTCGACCCGCAGATCGAGCCACCCGTCGCCGGCCTTCCACGCGATGTGGACGCCGCCGGCCGTTTCGAGCGCCGCGTCGATGGCGTTGCGAACCAGGTTGATGACGACCTGTTCGAGCTGATCCGCGTCGGCGTCGAGCGTCACATCAGGCGCCGCCTCGATCGCCACCGGCAGCCGCGCGTCGAGGCTGACCACGCGGCGTACGAGCGTGCCAATGTCGATCTGCGCAAATCGCGGGCGGGGCAGCTTGGCCAGGCGCGCATAGGCTGCCGTGAAGCGGGCGAGCGCCTCCGAGCGCGCCGCGATCACCGTCAATCCGCGGCGCGCGTCCGATTGCCAGTCGGCGGGCAGCGCCTCGCGGGCGAGCAGCTGGTCGAGGCTGCCGGCAATCGACTTGATCGGCGCCAGCGAGTTGTTGATCTCGTGACCGAGCACGCGCATCAGGCGCTGCCACGCCTGTCGTTCCTCGTCGCGCAGCGAGCGGCTGACGTCGCTGAGCACGAGCAGGTGATGGGGCAGCCCGCCCTGGCGAAACTGGGAGCGTCGCACCTCGAACCGCCCGGACCCGCCCGGAAACGCCATCTCGACGACCGGCGGCGTGTCGTCACGCAGGCAGCCGGCCAGGCGCAGCTCGGAGGCCGGCGCGTTCAACAGGCGCGGCTGCGGCTCGCCGAGCAACCGCTCGCCCGCACGGTTCACCAGTCGCAGCCGCTCGTCGGCATCGAAGGCAAACACCGCCACGTCAATCTCCAGCATCACCTTGCGCAGCAGCGCCGTGGCTTCCAGCGCGTCGAGGCGTTGGTCGCGCAGGGTCTGGGCCAGCAGGTTGGCCTCGAGCATCACCTCGCCGAGGGGATCGGTGCTGTCGGCACCCCGCGCGCGTATGGAGGAATCGCCCTCGCGCAGGCCGGCCAGCAGGTTGGACAGCGTCTGCAGGGGAAACACGACGTGCTGGCGCAGGCTGAAGGCGACGCCGCTCCACACGAGCAGCATGAGCACGGTCAGCGTCCAGCGTACTTTCGGGGAATGGTCGCCGGACCACAGCAGGACGAGGCTGATGAGCACACCGGGGAGTCCCGCCGCGAGCGCCATCAGCAGGACGCGGCGATCGTGGCGGAGGCGGCGGTACCTGCGCGCAACCGGGCGTCGGTCAGAGGCCATATCGCTGCAGCCGGCGGTACAACGCGCTGCGGCTCAGCCCGAGCGCCCTGGCCGCGTGGCTGACGTTGCCATCATAGCGCGCCATGGCTTTCTTGATGAGGAACGCCTCGACATCCTCGAGGCTCATATCTTCGATGCGGGACGTCGCGTCCTCGTTGACCCGCAGGCTCAGGTCGGCGGGCCGGACGAGCTGCTCCTGCGCCATCAGCACGCCGCGTTCGACGGCGTGATCCAGCTCGCGGACGTTGCCGGGCCAGTGGTGCTCGGCGAGCAGGCGCAGGGCGGCCTCGTCGAAGCCGGTGATGCACTTGCGATAGTGGCGCGCGTGCTGCGCCAGGAAGTGGGCGGCGAGCGGAGGAATGTCCTCACGCCGGTCGCGCAGCGGCGGCACGCGAATCTCCACGGTGTTGAGACGGAAGAACAGGTCCTGGCGGAAGCGCGAACCGGCCACTTCCTCCGCGAGGTTCGCGTTGGTCGCCGAGATGATCCGCACGTCGACGCGCCGGGTCCGCGACGACCCGACGCGTTCGAACTCGCCGGTCTCGAGCACGCGCAGCAGTTTGATCTGCTGCGCCGGCGCGACGTTGGCAATCTCGTCGAGGAACAGGGTGCCGCCGTCGGCCAGCTCGAACCGCCCGACGCGGTCCTGCTTCGCGTCGGTGAAGGCGCCCTTCACGTGGCCGAACAACTCGCTCTCGAAGACGCCTTCCGGCAGCCCGCCGGCGTTCACCGTGACCATCGGGCGCGCGGCCCGTGACGAGGCGGCGTGCAGCGCCAGGGCGATGATGCCCTTGCCGGTGCCGTTCTCGCCCGTGATCAGCACGTTGGCGTCGGCCGGACCGACGCGCGCCACCATCTGCAGGATCGGCTGCATGGCGGGCGATTCGGCGATCACGGTCGGTCCAGGCTGGTCGCGCAGCAGTCGGTTCTCGGCCTCCAGCCGCTGCCCGCGCTTGAGGGCGCGGCCGAGATCCACCTGGGTGCGCACGATCGTCAGCAGCCGCTCGTTCTCCCACGGCTTCTGCACGAAATCGCGCGCGCCGCGCCGCATCGCCTCGACCGCCAGGTCGACGCTGCCCCACGCCGTCATGACGACGACCGGCAGCGCGCCGTCGATCGCCTGGATCCGCGACAGCAGGTCGAGCCCCTCGCGGCCCGACGTCGTGTCGCGCGTGTAGTTCAGATCCATGCACACGGCGTCGAACTCGCGCTCCTCGATCGCGCGCACGACCGCGGCGGGCGACGCGGCCGTCTCGATCTCGTAGCCCTCGGCCTTGAGCAGCAGCCTCAGCGCTTCGAGGACATCGGGCTGATCATCGGCGATGAGAATCCGTATCGGGGAAAGAGGCATGTCACGTCACATGTGCGAAGTAGACATTACAGGGCCCAGCGAAGCGGATGCGCCACCGCCCGAGCCGGCTCCGCAGCCCGGGAACGCTTCCTCGCCGTCGCTCCGTTTTTGGATCGACCGTCCGGCAGCCTCAATTCGGCCACGCTTCGCCTCGGCCTCAAATTCGGCAGCCGGAAAAACTTCGCGACGCTCGTCGCGTTCCGGCGTCGACCGCTGGCTGCTCCGCAGGCTCGGTCGGCGGCGCATCCGTTCCGCTGGGCTCCGTTGTCGCGCGCGGAGCACGATTCGGAATCGTCAGGCGGGTGGCCGATCGGCCGCGACCTGGGAACGAGGGCGGCCGCCGAGCAAGCGGGAATCATCAGCGAGCCGTGCAGGGTGCGCCCACAAGACGCCAAGCGGTCGCGAGCGGTCAACCGCGCGTCGAGGCGGGCGACAGGTGGCCGACCCGAGCTCACAGGTCGCGGGCGATCGGCCAGGCCCCGCAGGAGGATCGCCGATTCCGAATCTCCGGCGCGGCGACACAGTCAGTCCGTCACCACCCACCCGTCTCTCAGCTTGATGATCCGGTCGCTGTAGGACGCGTTCACCTCCGAGTGCGTCACCTGCACGATCGTCGTCCCCTCGCTGTTCAGGCGCTTGAACAGGTCCATGATCTCCCTGCCCTGCGCCGAGTGCAGGTTGCCGGTCGGCTCGTCGGCCAGGATCAGCTTCGGGCTCGCCACGATCGCGCGCGCCACCGCCACCAGTTGCTGCTGCCCGCCCGAGAGCTGGTTCGGATAGAGATCCTTCTTGCCGACGATCTGGAACCGATCGAGCACGTCGCACACGATCGACTCGCGCTCGCTGCGCTTCACGTTCCGGTAGGACAGCGGCACCTCGAGGTTCTCGTACACCGTCAGGTTGTCGAGCAAGTGGTAACTCTGAAAGACGAACCCGATGTACTGCTTGTGCAGCGCGGCGCGCGCCTTGGGCGCCAGCGCGTGCACCGGCTGGTCCAGGAAATAGTACTCCCCGGTCCACGCCGTGTCGTGCATCCCGACGATGTGCAGCAGCGTCGACTTGCCGGCGCCCGACGGCCCCATGATCGAGACGAACTCGCCATCCTTCACCTCGACGCAGATCCGCCTCAGGACGTAGGTCCGGCTGACACCGTGCTGGTAGAACTTCTCGATGTTGTGGATTTTGATCATGGCGATTCGCGCTTCACGGGGGGAGCCTGCCCCCTGGTTTCAACAGCAGAGCCGACAGACGAGTCGCGTGCCAACCACGAACGGCCGCAACCGGCTGATCAAACAGGATCTTCGGGGTTCAGATCAAGAGGAGATGTCCGATTTCGACCAGCGGGCGGCGGAAGCGAGACTGACGGTCCGGAAGTCGCACCAGACTTCCGGACCGACGGACTTTCGAACGTTCGGACAACTCGACCGGTCTACAGCGACTCCAGGCTTTCTTCGACGATGCGGCCGTCAAACAGGTGGACGGTGCGGTCGGCGTGGCGCGCGAAGCGCGGGTCGTGCGTCACCATGCAGATCGTCGCGCCGGCCCGGTGCAACTCCTGAAGCAGCGACATCACCGCTTCGCCGTTCTTCGAATCCAGGTTGCCCGTCGGCTCGTCCGCCAGCAGGATCAGCGGGTCGCCCACCAGCGCGCGGGCAACGGCGACGCGCTGCTGCTGGCCGCCCGACAGCTGGCTGGGCAGGTGCTTGGCGCGGTGCGCCATGCCAACCTTCTCGAGCGCTTCGGTCACGCGCGTGCGGCGTTCGGACGACTTCATGCCCCGGTAGGTGAGCGGCAGTTCCACGTTCTCGAAGACCGTCAGGTCGCCGATCAGGTTGAAACTCTGGAAGATGAACCCGACCTCGCGGTTGCGGATGCGGGCGCGCTCGGCCAGGCTCAGGTTCGCCACCGGCTTTTCGTTGAGCACGTACTTGCCGTCGGTCGGCGTGTCGAGCAGGCCGAGGATCGACAGCAGCGTCGACTTGCCGCAGCCCGACGGCCCCGCGATGGACACGTACTCGCCCCTCTTGATGTCGAGATGGATGCCGGCCAGCGCGTGCGTCTCGACCTCGTCGGTGTAGAACACCTTCGTGACGGCGTCCAGATGGATCAGCGTCTCGCCTGCTGCTGCGTTCATTGCCGCTCCTTTTTGGCAACCCGCTTGAATGTCCCCCGCGGTCGCGACGCGCGCGCGCGGCCGCCCAGCCTCAACGCGGCACGCGCACCCGGTCGAAGGTGTCGTACTGCGACATATCCGACAGGATCACCTGGTCGCCTTCCTTCAACCCCGCCTTGATCTCCATCACCGTCACCGACGTGCGTCCCAGCGTCACCGGCACGTGCACGGCGGTCACGCCGTCCGGCTCGAACCGGAACAGCATCACCTTGCTCTGCTCCTGGCCGTAGGTCGGCCTGCCCACGTAGAGGACGTTGTCCAGGCGCTCCAGCTCGATCGTGCCGTCCACGCTCAGATCCGGGCGTGCGCCTTTCGGCAGTTCCCCCTGGAGCGCGACGTCGACCGTGACCGATCCCTGGACCACCGCCGGATCGATGCGCGAGACGCGCCCGGACACCACGCCGTTGCGCGTATCGACGACCACCGACTGTCCGATCAGGATGTCCTTCGCCTGCGTCTCGGGCACCTTCAGTTCCGCCTTCAGGCGCGTCGGATTCGCCACGCGCGCCAGGTTCGTGCCCGGTCCGACCTGTGCGCCTTCCTCGATGCGCTCGCCGAGAATCTGCAGCACGCCGGGCATGCCGGCGCGGACCTTCAGCTGCGCGACCTCGCTCTGGCGCAGCCTGAGCGCCGCCCGCAGTTGCTCGACCTGCGCCACCTGGGCGCCGAGCTGCGCCTGCACCGACGCCTGCATTTGCGCGAACCGCTTCTGCTCGACGTCGTTGCGATTCGCAAGCTGATCGGCTCTCATCTTCGAAATCTTGACCGTGATCTCGGGCTGCAGCCCCTGCTTCCCGAGCTCGGCGTCCGCTTCGGCCTGCAGCTTGGCCTGATTGTAGTCGGCCAGGACGCTGGCGGCGACCGCCTGCTGCGAGAGCAGGTTGTTCTGCACCGTTACCTTCAGGCTTTCCAGGTTCGCCTCGGCGCCTTTCAGCTGCTGTTCGGCCTCGAGCGCCTGCTGCACCAGCGACGGGTTGCTCAGTTCCACGAGAACCGTGTCAGGCGTGACGACCGCACCCGGCCTCGCCACGATTCGTTCGATGCGTCCCTGGGTGACCGCCGGGATCCAACGGATGTCTTCCGGCACCAGCACGCCAAGGCCACGCACCTGGCGATCGATCGATCCGCGCTTGACGGTTTCGATCCAGACAGTTGCGCGGTCAACGGTCGGTGCCGCCGGCTTCAGTCGCGACAGGCCGACCGAAACCAGGACGATCACGACCAGCGCGGCCGCGCCAATGATGATGCGGCGGATCCGCCGCTTACGCGATACATCCGGGCGAGCGATGTCCATGCTGCACGCTTAGACGGAAGAGCGGTTGTAAACGATCGCCGGGGGAACGCCGGCAGTCCGTAGCCCGTAGTCCGTAATCGGCCCGTCATGCAGGCGCCAGCGAGCGGAGCGAGGCGCAGAACAGGCGGTCTACCGACTACCGTCTACCGACTACCAGCCAGGTGCAAGGCGAACGCTGTGCCAACTCGGCCGATCGCGCATCTGTCTCCAATTACGGACGATATCGACGAATAGGTCACCTGCGACGCGTGGCGCCCTGTGCGGCGCCGAACTCGGCCGTCCCAGAAGCGAACAGCCGCGCAGGGGCGACCACGGCGGGTCGCCCTGCGTTTCCGCCACGCGTGGAAGAAAGTATACAGGGAGTGGCGGGGCGCGACACAGCGGTGGCAGAGAAGAGGGGGCAGAGATCCCTGATCCCTACGCGGTTCACTTCTGGCGGAACCCGGCGGGCAGCGCCACCGCAGACGGATCGACGCTGGTCGAGATGCTCAGCACTTCGTGGTTCGTCGTCATGAACGTGGAGCGGCTCTTGTCGCCGCTCTGCTGGTCGTCCTTCTTGCGCGCCAGCCGCCGGCCAAGCATGCCACCGATGCCGCCCGACGCCGCCGGCTGCTCGTTGCTCGTCTTCTGCTCGCGTGCCACCTGCTCGGCGCTCTTCACGTTGTCGACGGTCATCGCCGTCATGATCGGCGTTCCGTCGATCTTCGCGCCGCGCATCTTTTCCATCGCCTCCTTGAAGCCCGGGTACATCGCAAGCGCGGCGGCCATTTGCTCCGCGGCCACCTGCGGATCGACGCCCATCAACTTCTCGGCGTACCGGCGGTCGAAGTCGAGGATCTCGTTTGCGCCGGAGACCGTCGGCGTCAACCAGGAATCGGCCGTCATGACGATACCGCCCGACTCCTCGAGCGCCTTGCCCTTCTCGTGAACGGTGATGGTCGTGATCGTCTCGCGGCAGTCGAAACCGTTTATCGTCTTGCGCCCGCCGGTGGCCTTCGAGTCGACGTCGACCTGGTACTCCTTCTGCGGCTGGTCGCTCTTGCGCGGCTCCGACCTCTCGGCGTTCTTCTCCGCCTTGGCCTGCGCTTCCTGCATCTTCCGGCGGATCTCGTCGAAGGTCGTCACCTTGTAGGTCTTGTTGCGCAGGTCGAGGTCGTACACTTTCTCCTCGGCCAGGTCGATGATCTGCCCGCTGTTGTCCGTGGTCGTCATCTTGCGATTGCCGCTGACAGCCACCGTTTCGACGACGCCCTCGCGGGCGGCTTTGCCCCCGAACAGTCCCACGACGGTGCCCAGGGCTCCCGAGAACTTCACCTGGTTCTTCTGCTGCGTCCTGACGTCGGCGCTCAACGTGGCAGCGACGACGACGGACAGGACAATCGCACACGTGAACACGCGCTTCATTCCGTATCCTCCTTCGGTGAGCCCGGCCGCTTTCGCGCAGGCCATGCCACGGCGCGCCCCGCCACGACTGCCGCGTCGGGGACGCGTCAGCCTTGCCTGCCGTCGCCGCGGCGGGACGCGCCCGGACCAGAATTCCATTGTAGCGGCAGGACTGGCGGCGATCGACTATTTCCCGGGTGGTTCGACCAACCTCAGCGTGAGGTCCCTGGTTTCCGCTTCGCGCAGCGCGAACTTCGTCCCGGCCTTGCGCGCGTAGTCGAGCAATTCCGGATCATATAGGTCGAACCCCTGCGGCGCCGACTTGAAAACCAGGGCGACGTAGTCGCCCGGAGGCAGCCCGTCGATCTTGAGCGACGTGCCGGGACGCACGAGTGCCGTGCGCTGGAATCGCGATGCGATGGCGATCCTGGCGGGATCGTCGGGAAGGACCAGCACGTAGGCCGTGTCGGCCGGCTGGCCGCGCTCGTCGCTGACGCTCCCCGTGATGTGGGTGACGCGATCGGTCAACACGATCTGCACTCCGGTGATCTGCTCGCGGCCCTCCAGCGTAACGGGGGTGTCGGTCACATCCCGGCCGTTCACGTAGACGGCTTTCACCATCCAGCCGGCTGGCTGTCCTCCGAGGCGGAACATCCGATCTCCGAAGACGCCGGTCAGGGTGAAAGTCCCGTCGGCGGCGACCTGAGCCGGTGGACCCGTCGGGCCAGTCGGCACGGGCCCGAAACTTGGCGGCGACGTGGCCATCACCGTCATCTTCGCCGGCTTGGGGGCCGAGGTCCCATCGAAGACCACCTGGCCCGAAACGGTGGCGCCGGGTGCCGCCTGGATCATCAATCCCGTCACGTCGGTGCCCGCCACCGTGACCCGCGCCTGTCCATACTCCGTCCGTCCTGGCCCCGGTGCGCCGGGCGACATCGCGGTGGACAGACGAAGCTCGAGCAGGTAGTCCCCTGGCGGCACGTTGTTGACGACGAAGGTGCCGTCCGGCAGGACGCGGCCGTACGACCCCGGCCCGCCGTACCCCACGCCGGGTTCCACAAGCGTGGCAGAAACACCCGAGCTCGCGGCCGGCCGGCCGCCAGAGTCGAGGGCGACGCCAGAGATGCGCGCGACCCGAGTCGTGCCGAGCATGATCTCGACGCCGGTGGCATCCTGGCCGGCGGCCAGCTGCACCGACTGCGCGTCGGCCGCTCTCGTCGTGCCCGGATAGTACGTCGGCGCGTACCCCGTACGATCGTCGGTCTCCGCGTCGCTCGTCGACGCGCGCGCAGTTACGTAGTAAGTCCCCGGTTGGAGGCCGTACGCGCGAAACTGGCCGAGGTCGTTCGTGCTCGACCCGCTGGCCGGCATCAACCGCCGCACGCCGCCGAGCGACTGGGAGCGCAGCACGCTCACCTGCGCGCTCACGACCGGATCGCCGAATTCGTCAACCACGCGGCCGGCAATCGCACACGCGCGTCTCAACACGATGTCGTCGGCGGTCGCAAGCTCGGCCTCGCCAACCGTGACCGTCTTGCCAGGGTCCCCAATCTGGGTGGCACCAGGCTGTCCGCTGATGAAGCCGTTCTTCGACGCATACAGCGAGTAGGTGCCGGAGGGCAGGTCCGCGAACTCGTACTTGCCGTCGGCGTCGGTCATCTTCGACCGTCCCTGGGGCAGCTCCTGCGAACTCAGGCGGACGATCGCCCGGCGCACGGGCGTGCTCGTATCGGCGGCGAGAACGCGCCCGCGGATGCGCGACGTGCCCGTGCGCGGCTTGATCGTGTCGCGGGCTGGCGCCTGTGGCACCTGCGAGTGAGCGCTCGATCCGGCTGAATCCGGATTGGTCATGGCCACGGCGATCGCCGCGACGACCAGCAACCCGACCCGCACTCTCGGCTTCATCGTCGTCTCCCCGTGCGTCCACCTGCTGCTTACTGACTACTTTTCTACTCACTACCTACTCACCAGAATCGGTTTCATAACCCTCTTCGCTCTTCGGGTCCTGTCCGCGAACAGCCCCACTCGTGCTCGGCCCGAAAGGCACTTGTCACGTGACACGGGCCTGCGCGCGAGCGGGGCGCCCCGTTCGCGGCCACCCGCTCCGGTTATGAAACCGGTTCTACTCACTACTCTCAACTACCTCGGGTCCACCTTCCGCCCCGCGTCCAGGTTGTCGAAGTTCAGGATGGCGTTGAACACCATGAAGTAGCTGCCCTGCGTCTCGCCGCGCCACATCGGGTTGGGCGAGAACAGGATGACGTGCCCCTTCTCGTGCGGCACGTCCACCACCGCCGGCCGCTGCGCGATCGAGTTGCCGCCTTCGAGCAGGCCGGAGACCAGCAGATCGCGGCTGTCGCCGAAGCGCAGGACGACACGGGGGCGCTGCTGCGGCGGGATGATGTTGACGGCGTTGCGCAGCTGCTCCTCGGTCGGAATGGCGTACTGCCACGGTTCGACGCGCGGTTCCTCGGGCGCCTGTGCAATCGGGCGGCCCTGCGGCACGTCGGGATCGTCGGCCGTGCCGCGCCCGGTGGGCCGGTCGGTGCCCTCGTCGCCGCTGCGGCGCCCGCGGCCACCCGCGCCGCTGGTGACGGCAAAGGTCGCCGCGTTCGAGATGTACACGGAAAGGTTCTCGGGGTACCCGTAGGCAATCGGGCTCGCCGAATCGACGAAGCGCGCGCGCACGATCGTGCCGGGCGCCTTGAGCGTCGAGCTGCGCTGCATCGCCACACCCTGCGTCATGCCGTAGTTGACGGCGAGATCCGACGTGTCGTCGGTGGTGATGAGGACGCCGCCCTTGCGCACGAAGGCATCGAGGTTCATCACGCCGGTGTAGCCGAGGCCCGGCCGCATGTCATCGGTCGAATCGATCTTCCCGATGTTCGGCGTCAGCTCCGTCGTCTTCCACGGCAACGGGTTGCCGTACATCGGCATGCCGGCGACGATGCCCTGCGCGCTGCGCCCGACCGGCGGGAAGACAATCACGTCGTAGGTCGCGTTGAGGTTCGCCTCCTTCGCGACGACCTGCGTGCTGATGTAGTCGTAGGGCACTTTCAGGCGGTCGAACTCCATTCGCCACCAGCCCTCGTCCTGCGTGCCCTGCCAGGTGTGTACGTAGGCGATCTTCGGCGCCTTCATCGCGTGCGTCTTGATCGTGGGCGCGGCCGGCAGCGCGTAAGCCTGCAGCCCGAGTTCCTTGACGGCGGCCTCGACGTCCGACGCCGCGGCGTCGCGGATGATGAACGACCCGCGGTTGAACCTGTGGCCGGCCGCTTCGAACGGTTCCTCGGCCGCCTCGAAGGTCGCACTCTTCAGGCGGTAGCGCAGCGCGAGCAGGCTCGGGTCGGCGTCGTGGTTGACCACGAAGACGGGGCCGGCGCCGTTCACCGCGCCAGGCGACGCGACCACGCCCGCAACCTTCTCCAGCGACGCATCGAGCACCTTCGTGTCGGTCACGCGCACCGCCTGCACGTCGAACAGCTCCGGGAACGTCCAGCCGGTGTCGTCGTAGGGCCGCTTCTGCGGATCGTTCGGGCTCCAGTACTGGTAGTCGAGCAACGCGTCCGCGATGCGGCTGTACGGCTGATCCATCCGGACGACGAAGGTGCCGGCGGCAAACGTCCGCGGCTCGGGCGCGGGTTTTTCGCCGGGTTTCTGACCCGCGGGGGAAGTCCCCGCTTGTGTCCCACCCTGGGTGGTCCCGGCCTGCCCGCCGGAACCTGCGGAATCCCGGGCCTTGCCCGCCAGCCGTCCGCCCTGGTCGGCAAGGCTGAAGCCTTGCCCTGCCGATGCGCCAGTCGTCGTCGTCGGGGGTGTCGTCGGCCGCCGTTTGCCCGGCACCATCACCGTGAAGGGTGCGGTGGCGCGCGAGATCTCGACGCCCTGCCGCTGCAGGATGCGCAACAGCTCGGCCTGCGCGCCCGGGCGCGGATCGTCGGCCGGGAACACGTAGGCCGCCGGCCCCTCGTTCTTCGGCTTCTCAACCGACCGCTTCGACTTCAGGTAGAAGTTCTTGAGGAACAGCTTCGTGTTGCCGGAGAAGTAGGAGAGCGCCGTCAGCAGGCCCGTTTCCGTGTAGTTGTTGTTGTTGCGCTGCGACCACTTCGCAATCGGCAGCGCCGGGTTCTGGCGGTACCAGGCGCGCGACGTGTCGCCCGGGCCCAGCCGGCGCTCGACCGTGTCGGATCCCGCGTTGCCGAACGTCTCGTACAGGCGGCTGATGCCGTTGTGCATCGCCCCGATGAACATCAGGTAGCCGGGCGACCAGGTGTCGAACGTGCCGTGCGTGAACGCGCCCGGCATCCCGAACTTGGTCAGCTCCGACATGTTGTTCCAGCCGAGCAGCTGCCACTCGTCGGTGAGGATCGGATCCACCCACGCGTTGTACGGACCGTCGCCAACCGTATTGTCGTAGAGGTAGGCGACCGACTCGTGCAGGTCGTGGAGCACCTGCACCTTGTAGTTGATGACCGCGTTGATCACGTTGCGCGTCAGCGCCAGCGTGGCGCCCATCGCATCGCGATTGTTGTCGTGCATCACGTAATGGCCCCAGTAGGCGAGCGACGGCCAGTTGTCCTTCGGATGCGCGAGGTGCCACCTGTAGATGTCCACCTGGCGGTCGCGGCCGTCGGTCTCGACGATGGGCGTGATGAGCGTGATGAGGTTGGCCCGGATCGCCTTGATATAGGGCGCGTCGTCGACGACGAGCCGGTAGGCGAGTTCCATGAGCGCGGTCGGCGAGCCGGTTTCCGGCGAGTGGATCGTGCCGGTGATGTAGTAGATCGGCACCGAGGCCTCGACGATGCGATCGGCCTCGGCCTCGCCCAGCAGGACGCCGGGCGCCTTCGTACGCGGGTCGGCCAGCTTCGCCAGCCGTGCCTGGTTCTCGTCGAACTTCTGCATGTTGAGTTCGGACGAGATCGCGACGGCGATCATCTCGCGGCCTTCTTCCGACGTGCCTATCGAGAAGACCTTTACTCTGCCCGGCGCGGCCTTTGCCAGCATCCGCATGTACTCGTGCACCTGCGCCGTGTAGGGCAGGATGCCCGGCGCGCCCGCGACGTCGCCGAGAAGCGCCTTGGGGGTGGGCACCGTCTTCGACGCGGGAAGATAGTCGGTCAGCGGGGAATTGAAGAAGCTCTCGGTTGTGTATTCCCGGATCTTCTTCGTGTATTCCTCGTCAATCGCCTGCTTCGGGTCGCGGGCGTACTTGTTCGGCTGCGCCCAGGCGGCCGAGCTGGCGGCCAGGACGAGCAGGCACAGGAGCAGGCGGAGAGATGCTTGGCGCTTCATTGGATCCTCATGACATGAATGGCCGGGCCCCCGGCGAGCGAACGCAGTGGGTCGTCGGAGCCGCAGGCACCCCGGCGCGGCTGCCGCGCCGGGGACCCCGCCCCACGAGTGAGCGAGCCTGGCGGGTGCAGGGGACCCCGCCATTCAAAGATGTTCGGCGGATTCTAGCAGAAGGGCCAACTTCGCGCAGGGCGGGGCTTCAGCCCCGCCGTAGGCCGGGGGCTTAAGCCCCCGGCGACACGGCGGCCCTGCCACGCCGCGGCCTCGACGAGCAACCTGGTCGAGAGCCACCGGCGGCAATAGTGCTCGGCGGCGCCATGGGCGCGCAGGCCGAACTGGCGCGACCACGAACGCCTTCTGCGACGGGGTCAGCGCCGGGTTCAGCAGCAGCCGCGGCGGGGAGGCGGCTCGCACCGCGCGAAACTGGCCCAACGCCGGCCTGGCAGCCAGCGCGTCCTCGTCGACGGCACAGCCGCACTCGGCGCGCAGGTAGCCGACCAACGCGTCGAACGACACCAGGCCGCGAGGTTCGGGCGACGGCGCCGACCGGAAGGCCTCTGCCTTCTCCTAGGTCGAACGGAAAATCGCGGACGCCGGGCGAGCTCAGGAATTGCTGCAACTCAGTGAACTCGTGCCCCAGTCTCGTGGAAATCAGCTCGTCGTAGGAGCAGCCCCGCGCCTCGGCGATCTGCCAGATCTTCTGATATTCGCTGCTGCCGGCGCGAAGATTGCACCGCGCACTGCGGCGTAACACAGCGAACAGGAAGTCCGGCGTGCGAAGTCCGAGGTCCGAAGTACTGATCGGGATTCGAACGATCACGGAGTCTGACTTGGAACTGACAGCGATCGACCCCCGGATGAACAGCGCCCCGCCGGATCTGGAGCCGCTGCGCGACCTGCCGCGCAGGGTCATGGATTTTCTTCTCCCCCTGCACGAGGAGTTCACCGCGAGGTAGCGGGAACTGGTCGCGGCGCGTGCCCGCGTCATGGCCGCCGCCCACGCGGGCGACATGCCAACCTATCTGCCCGCTTCCGCCGCGACCACCGGAAGCTGGCGCATCGATCTGCCCGACTGGGTCGGCGATCAGCGGAACCAGATGACCGGTCCGGCCGACGATGCGGAACTCGTGGTGAAGATGCTGAATTCCGGCGCGCCGGCGGTCATGATCGACCTCGAGGACTCGATGGCGAACAGGTGGCCGAACCTGATGGCCGCCCATCGCAATGCGATCGACGCCCTGCGCGGCCAGTTGCGGTACTTCGATCAGAAGCGGCAGCGACGGGTCGGCATCCGCGAGAGCGCAACGGTCATCTACGTCCGCGTGCGCGGCCTGCACCTGAGCCAGGCCGGCATCGTCGATGACGGCCCCGTTGCCGCGCCGCTGTTCGACCTGGCGATGCTCGTCGCCTCCGTCGATCCGGCACGCCTCAAGCACCCGCTGTCGATCTACATCCCGAAGTCGGAATCGGCCGAAGAGGCCATCTGGTGGCGCGACGTGTTTGCGCGGCTGGCCGAGATCAAGGGCATTCCAAAGACCGACATCCGCGCGATGGCGCTGGTCGAATCGCACCCGCTCGCGTTCCAGATGGAGGAGTTCATCTACAACCTGCGCGATCACCTGATGGGGTTGAATCTCGGCCGCTGGGATTACATGGCCAGCCTCATTCACTTCAACCTGCGGGATCCGCGCTGGGTGCTGCCCGACCGCAACACGATCCCCTACGACGTGCCGTTCTTCCAGAACCTGCGCGTGCTGATGCCGGAGATCTGCCACAAGCGGGGCATCCTCGCCATCGGCGGCATGACCGCGCTCTATCCCAGCCGCGTGGACGCGGAACTGAACGCACGCGCGCTGGCGGTCCTGGAGAAGGACAAGAAGAACGAGGCCGACGCGCTGATGGACGGCGCGTGGACGGGCCATCCCGATCAGAACGAGATCGCGGTGGGGCAGTTCCCCTATCCGAACCAGCTCGACAAGCGTCCGGCCAACGTCGACACGCACCCCGATCTGCGGCCGGTTCCGGAAGGCGTCGGCCGTCGCACGATTGCCGGTTCGCGCGCGGCGGCGCGCGTAACCACGCTCTATCGGCGCGGCGTGCTGACAGGACGCGGTGCGAGTCTGATCGACGGCTACATGGAAGATCTCGCGACGGACCGGATCTACCGCCTGATGCTGACACAGCGCCTGCTGCACAGTGACATGGTGCCGCTTGCCGGCGACGACGGCGGGGAAGTGAGCCAGAATCGCGCAGCGCTCACCCGGCTCTACGACGAGGAGACGGCGAAGCTGGTGGCGCTCGATCCGGAGCACGCGGGTGTCCTCGCGCGCGCGCGCCAGGCGAGCGAGGAAATGATTCTCAATGGGTGGCATTCGCCGGTGTAGCGCGCCTTTCGGCGCCCATTCGGTAGTCCGTAGCCCGTAGTCCGCAGACCGCCTGTCCCTCGGGCGGACTACCGACTGCCGACTACTGAGACCGGAGCATGAATCGACGCAGGAGATGACGAGCATGGGACCGAAGGCGGCCCGCGCGGCGCGGCCGATGGCGATACACGGGGCCGACGCGGAAGCACTGGCGCTGCAGCGGGAATGGGGGACCTCGGCACGATGGAAGGGGATTGAGCGGACCTACAGCGCCGAAGACGTGATGCGGCTGCGCGGCAGCCTGCGCATCGAGCACACGCTGGCGCGCGCCGGCGCCGAGCGGCTGTGGCACCTGCTGCACACCGACCCATTCGTGCCGGCGCTCGGCGCGCTGACCGGCAACCAGGCGATGCAGCAGGTAAAGGCGGGGCTGAAGGCCATCTACGTGAGCGGCTGGCAGGTGGCGGCCGACGCGAACCTGGCCGGTCATATGTACCCGGATCAGAGCCTGTATCCGGCCAACAGCGTGCCGCAACTCGTGCGGCGCATCAACCAGGCGCTGCAGCGCGCCGACCAGATCCACTGCGCCGAGGGCGGCCACGGCGACGCCCCGTGCTGGTTCGCGCCCATCGTCGCCGACGCGGAGGCCGGCTTCGGCGGCGCCCTCAATGTTTTCGAGTTGATGAAGGCGATGATCGAGGCGGGCGCCGCGGGAGTGCACTTCGAGGATCAGCTGAGCAGCGAGAAGAAGTGCGGCCACATGGGCGGCAAGGTGCTGCTGCCGACGCAGCACGCGATCCGCAACCTGATCGCGGCGCGCCTGGCGGCCGACGTGGAGGGCGTCCCGGCGATCCTCGTCGCCCGCACCGATGCCGACGCCGCGCGCCTGATCACCAGCGACGTCGACAGCCGCGACCACCGGTTCCTCACCGGCGAGCGCACCTCCGAGGGGTACTACCGGTTGCGTGGCGGCCTCGAACCCGCCATCGCCCGCGGCGTCGCCTTCGCGCCATACGCCGATTTGATCTGGTGCGAGACTTCCGAGCCGAACCTGGAGCAGGCCCGCCTGTTCGCGGAAGGGATTCACGAGCGCCATCCGGACAAGCTGCTCGCCTACAACTGCTCGCCCTCGTTCAACTGGGCCAGCCACCTGGACGGCGCGACCATTGCGCGGTTCCAGCGCGAACTGGGCGCGATGGGCTACAGGTTCCAGTTCGTCACGCTGGCCGGTTTCCACGCGCTGAACCACAGCATGTTCGACCTGGCGCGCAACTACCGCCTCACCGGCATGGCCGGCTACTCGCGGTTGCAGCAGGCGGAGTTCGCGGCCGAGGAGTTCGGCTACTCGGCGACCAGGCACCAGCACGAGGTCGGCACCGGGTACTTCGATGCGGTCGCCGAGATCATCGCCGGCGGCACGTGCTCGACGACGGCGCTTTCGGAATCCACCGAAGAGATGCAGTTCCGGTAGACAGATTCCAGGGCCGCCCTGGGTCGGCCCTGGAATCTGTCTTAGACTAGTAGCGAAGCGCCACTAGTCACGGGCTTCGCTACCGATGATCACCCTCGAAGACTGGCGTCACGCGCCGCCTGACGTCGTCGCGCCCCTGTACGACGCGGAATGCGCCCGGTGGTCCGGCT
>Ga0315282_10001974_pt1 | contig 38413 bp, 31 predicted proteins | sample YL17G07_20_MG_FD_203693 | JGI IMG/M metagenome (GOLD analysis project Ga0315282, IMG submission 203693) | Sediment microbial communities from Yellowstone Lake, YNP, Wyoming, USA - YL17G07_20 | ecosystem: Environmental > Aquatic > Freshwater > Lake > Sediment | place: USA: Wyoming | collected... | reverse complement strand
CGTGTCCTCGATGAGCCGGTCCACATCCGCACGCGAAATCTCGTGCTCCGAGCCGCTGATGGCAATGACACCACGGCTCTGGAACGACTGGATGTGGTCCCCCGCAATCCCGACGGTCACCGTGCGGATCTTCACGCCCGACTGAGCCTCCGCTTCCCGCACCGCCCCATCGATGGACCGAACAGTCCTGTCGATGTTCGTCACGACGCCTCGGGTCAGGCCGTCTGAAACCGCGTTGCCGATGCCGAGGATGTTCAGCTTCCCGTGGTCGCCCGGCGCTGCGACGACCGCACAGACTTTCGTCGTCCCGATGTCGAGTCCGACGAAAATCTCCTCCTCAGGTCCTTTTTCCTGCTCTTTCTTTCGAAATCCCATGTGAGCGTGTCCCTTCTTAAGCTCCCGGCGCGTTGATACTGTCGCGTGAGGCTGTCCCGTTTGCCACAGCCTTCACAACAACCTGGTCCTCGTATTGCAGATCGATATACTCGAGGTTCCACAATCCTTCCCGCGCGACGACCTTTTCCCAGAATGCTTCAAGCTCGACGACTTTTCTCAGGATGCCGCCCCGTCCGAGCCTGATGGGGACGGATTCATCTGCCGTAAAGAGGACGATCCCTCCTTCCGGCGCGATCGACAATTCCGAAATCCTGTGAAACAACGGTTGATTCTCGGCCTGGAGGAGTTCAACAATCTTCAGGAGATCACCGAGGTTCGGGTCCCCGACCCTCCGGCCGAACTCAATCGGCTGGGATACTCTGATCCCGGAAAGAACCGGAAGATCGAAGAATTCCATCGATGTTGCGTGCGGCGTTCCGCTCGCGCGGACGGCTTCGTTGTTCCTCAATGGAAGCAGGACACCGGACCGGTCCACCGCATAGAGCTCTCCTGCGCTGATAAGCGCGCACGGCCTTCGCTCGACCACGTCGATTGTGAGCGTCCCCGGTATCTGCCGGCGCACGATTACCTCGTCGAAGAACGGATGCAATGCAACCCGCCTCTTCACTTCGCCAAGGTTCACAGCGTAGAGCCTGTCCCCACCCCTGACACCCGAGAGTGCGATGACTTCATGAGGGTCTACGATCCACGTACCCGTCACAAGGATCGACCTGACAGGGAGCGTGTCCCGCCAGCGAACCGCGCCGTATCCCGCCAGGAGGAGGACAAGAACAACCAGCACGAGAAGGGGCCACGCACTTCCTCTATTCGCCGCATGTGTCCCGTTGGGAGGAGTCATCGCACTTCTTCTCCTTCGAGGATGTCCTCGCGAAAGCCGAGGAGTCTCACTTCAAGCTCAAGCGTCACACCCGACCGCGCCTTCACTCGCTCACGCACCTGCTTGATGAGCTGGATGATGTCCGCAGCGGTTGCCGTACCACGATTGATGATAAAGTTTGAATGCCGCTCCGACACTTCTGCACCCCCGGCTTGGACCCCTTTCATTCCGGCGTCTTCGATAAGCGTCGCCGCACGCATCCCCGGGGGGTTCTTGAAGACGCTCCCCGCATTCGGGTAGTTGATCGGCTGCGTTTCGTTCCGACGCAGCAGCAGCTCTCGCCTGATTCTGAGTAGCTCACCGCGGTCGCGCCTCGGAAGGTTGAACAACGCTCTGACAATCACCATCCCGGAAAGCCCGGATGTCCGATATCCGAACCTGCATTCCTCCTTCACGAGCGTCTGGAGTTCCCCATCCTTAATGGCTGCCACATCGACAAGATAGTCGGAGACCGTCCCCCCATACGCCCCCGCATTCATCATGACCGCACCTCCGACGGTTCCCGGGATCCCCGCAAGCATCTCGAGTCCTCCGAGTCCCTGCTGGATGCAGTCGTCGACAAGCTTCGTGACCCGCACGCCTGCGTCTGCGCTCACCTTCTCTCCGTCGATCGTGACGCTCTCCAGTCCCGCTTCAAGATTGATTGCAGCGCCGCGGAAACCTTCGTCGCTGACGAGGAGATTGCTCCCGTTGCCAATGATAACGAACGGGAACCCGTTTGCACGGAGGTACGCAACGATCCGTACCGTGTCCTCGGCATCCCGCGGCTCGAGGTAGACATCGACGGGACCGCCGATGCGGAATGTCGTGTATCCCTTCAGCGGCTCGCTGAGGAGCACGCGCCCCCTGAAGAATCCTCCGATCTCCTCAAGAGAGACCATTCATTACCTTCATCGATTCTGCAGCCTGCGGATGAATTCCTCTCCGCACTTCCAGATATCCCCGGCGCCGACGGTGATGACGATGTCGCCGGGCCGTGCAAGGGAGAGAAGGACATCCGGAACATCTTTCTTGTCCGGCACATACCGGACGTCCTTGTGGCCGAACATTTTCGCGGCGTTCACGATGAGCTCTCCTGTCACCCCCTGTATCGGCTCCTCGCGTGCCGGGTACACATCGGTCACGATGACGACGTCCGCATTGAAGAAGGCGCGCCCGAACTCCTCGTAGAAGTCTCGCGTCCGGCTGTAGAGGTGCGGCTGGAACGCGCAGATGACACGGCGTTTTCGCCAACCGCTTTTCGCCCCCTCGAGCGACGCCTTGATTTCCGTCGGATGGTGCGCGTAGTCGTCGACCACCATTATACCTGCGACGTCCGCCTTCACCTCCCATCGCCGGTAAACGCCGGTGAAGCGCTCCATGCCCACCTTGATCTTCTCGAACGGGATGCCGAGCTCCAGACCCACTCCGATCGCTGCGAGGGCGTTCTGCACGTTGTGAGTTCCGGGCACCTGGAGGCGGATCCCCCCGAGCACTCCGCCTCTGGACATGACAGTGAACGTGGACGTGTTCTCGCTGTGCGTGATGTCGAGCGCCTGGAGGTCAGCTTGTGGGTTCAGGCCATACGTGACGATTTTTTTTCCGGAGACTTTCGGCATGATATCCTGAAGCGCCGCCTCGTCAAGGCACAGGATAATGAACCCGTAGAACGGGACCTTGTTCGCAAACGTGATGAAAGCCGACTTGATGTCTTCAATATCGCGGTAGCAGTCAAGGTGGTCGGCATCGAGCGTCGTGAGGACCGCGATCGTCGGGGTGATTGAAAGGAACGAACGATCGTATTCGTCCGCCTCGACGACGATGAACTCGCCATGTCCGAGACGCGCATTCGTCCCGCCGAGACCGCTCAGTTTACCGCCGACGATGGCGGTGGGGTCAAGGCCCCCCTCCATAAGCACCAGGCTCACCATCGAGGTGGTTGTCGTTTTCCCGTGCGTACCTGCAATGCCGATGCCGTACTTCAGCCTCATGACCTCTGCAAGCATCTCCGCCCGGCGGATAACGGGGATCTTCCGGCGCCGCGCTTCGACAAGCTCGGGATTGTCGGGCGGGACTGCAGAGGAATAGACGAGAACGTCGACATCCGGTTCGACGTTCAATGCAGAATGCCCTTCATAGATCGCCGCGCCAAGGTCTCGGAGATGTTCCGTCACCTCCGAGAGCTGTCGGTCCGATCCCGTGATGGAGAATGCCTGGTCGAGGAGGATCTCCGCGATGCCGCTCATCCCGATCCCGCCGATGCCGACGAAGTGAATCTTCTTTATCGATCGAAACATGTCAACCTTTCTCTCTTCCGCACGTTCTCTCCGTCCGCCCCTCCGTTCTTTGTCCCTCCCGCATCTCCAGTTCAGACCAGCCTTCGCGCCTGCCGGACCTCTGCCGAGGTCGCCTGCCTCACCGGCGTCGTCAAGGCCGTGATCATCCGGAGGAGCTCGGTGGAGTGCTCGTACCTCCCTGTGCGGATCCTCACGACCCCGGGCCTTTCCTTCACCTTGAGGAACACCCGCTGGTTCCGTCCGCCGGTCTGTACCCGGAACTCCCTCCCCAGCGAGATCCATTCCATCTCGCTCACCGGAATCGCTCGTTCACGGAACCGGTGCTGGAACAGCAGCGCATCGTCTGTGACCACAAGCCGCCGCGCACGAATGATGTTGAGCACAAGCACAACAAGAGACGACACCGCGAAGAACCCGATGATATAGACAAACGGATCGCGGATAATGGCAACTAACTTCAGCGTCGTGCTCATGCCGCGGACCGCGACGTATGCAATGAACGTGAGCAGGTAGATGATCGCCTGCTGGTAGTAGAAATCGAGGCGGTAGCGGAACACAGCGTTTCCGGAAGCCCACCGTCCCGTCATCCCACCCCCCTTGTCATGTCCCGTCCTGCCGCCCTCCGCCCCCGTCGATGCGCTTCAGCAGGGCGGCAGCGAGCGTCCGGGCGGCATTCGGTTTCCCGAACGTTTTTGCCTTCCGCGACATCTCCTCTCGGCGGGCAGGGTCATCAAGGAGCGGAAAGAGAACCCCGGCGAGTCTCTCATCGAGGTCCCGATCGGGGATTATCACCGCTGCTCCCCCGTCCGACAGAACGCGGGCATTGTGAGTCTGGTGATCTGCGGCCGCGTACGGATACGGCACGAGTATCGCGGGCTTCCCGGTCCTCGTCAACTCCGCGAGCGTCGTCGCTCCCGCGCGGCAGAGGACAAGATCGGATGCTGCGTACGCAAGCTCCATGCGCTCGATAAACGAGCAGACGGCGACTCCGTTCCGCCCCTTGACCGCGGCGTGAATCTCATCCGCATCCTTCTCCCCCGTCTGCCAGATGCACTGGACGGAACGCGCAGCGAGTCCATCGAGAGCGCCGCGAACAGCCGTGTTGATCCGGTGTGCACCGAGGCTTCCTCCGAAGACGAGGAGCGTCGTCCGCTCCGGTGAGAAACCGAACAGAGCCGCCCCCTCCGCCCGATCGGCAGTTTCAAGCTCGGCGCGCGTCGGGTTGCCCGTGAGGAACACATTCTTCCTCGAGGGGAGGTGCCGCATCGTTTCCTCGAACGTCACGTGGACTTCCGTCGCAACCCGAGACAGCATCTTTGTCGTCGCGCCGGGGATGCTGTTCTGCTCCTGTATGATCGTCGGGATGAGCAAGAACGCAGCCGCAAGCACGACCGGGCCGCTCACGTATCCTCCCCCGCCGAAGACGGCATCGGGCTTGACACGCAGGAGAAGAACGATCGATTGGAGGAACGCGACCACGGTTTTCACCGGGAAAAGAAACGTCCCGGCGCTTAGTCTCCTTCTGAAGCCTCCCGACCAGATCGGTTGGAATTCGTATCCGCGCGAAGGAGGAACACGCGATTCGATCTTCCCCCTCGACCCCGTGAAAACAATCCGTGCATCTGGATGCGTGCGGCGGATCTCATCGGCCACGGCGAGCGCGGGATAGAGGTGGCCGCCGGTCCCTCCTGCGGCGACGACGATCGTGACAGGCCGTGTCCGGCGTGCCGCCGTCATGCTTCTCCTCCCGACGTCATTGCATCGACCATGGTGATCAGCCTCGGATGAAGGTCCGTCTGTCGCGAGATGTTCAACAGCACGCCTATCTCGAACGCAACGAAGACGAGGGCCGAGCCCCCATAGCTCACAAACGGCATCGGGAGCCCCGTTGTCGGGAGCAGGCCGAGCGTCACCCCCGCGTTCACGAGCGCATAGAGCGTGATCGTCGTCGTAATCCCCGCGGCAAGGTAGCGGCCGAACGGGTCAGGAGCATGCCGTGCGATCTTGAATCCCCTTACACAGAGAATGAAGAAGGCCGCCAGGACGAGAAGCGTCCCAATGAGTCCGTACTCTTCTCCCACGATCGAGTAGATGAAATCACCATACGATTCAGGAAGGAAGAAGAGCCGCTGCTTGCTTTGCCCGGGCCCGATGCCAAAGATACCGCCGTTGCCAAACCCGACAATCCCCTGTTCCACCTGATAGTTGTACGTCGTCGCCTGCCCACCGTGGAGAAAAGCCAGGAGGCGGTCCAACCGGTACTGGGCACTCACGAGATAGACGAATACAACTGGAATCCCAAGCAGTGCGACCCCTGCGAGGTGGGGCAGCCGCACGCAGCCGATGAAGAGAAGGACAAAGCTGATGAGGAGGATCATCGCACCCGTGCTGAAGTTCGGCTGGAACATCACGAGCACGGTCACCGCGCCGATCCACACCATGAGCGGGAGGAATCCCCGTCTGAAATCGCCCAGGACCTCTCTTTTCACAGCAAGGTACGAAGAGAGGTGGAGGATCAGTGCGACCTTGGCGAACTCCGACGGCTGGAAGCCAAAGCCGCCGAACCGAAGCCAACGTGTCGCCCCTTTCACCTCACCCCCGAGAAGGAGCGTCACGAGAAGGAAAAGGATCGAGACGATGAGGAGCCCCTTCGTGATCTTCTGGTACCGGTGGTAGTCAACTGCAAGAGCCAGGAACAGAGCTGCGAGTCCGATGAACACCTTCACGGTGTGGCGTGTGAAGAGCCACGATGCGCTCCCGTACCGGTCCGCCGAGACTGTGGCGCTTGCGCTCTCCACGACGATGATCCCGACAATGAGGAGGAACACCGTCGCGATAAACGTCAGGATGTCGATATAGTTCCTGTCTTTCTTCATTGTGGAAGGGCCCCCACGATCTCCTTGAAGGCCCGTCCCCGGTGTTCGTAGTCGTCAAACCAGTCGAAGGAGGCGCAGGCAGGCGAGAGGAGGACGACATCGCCCTTCCCGGCACGCGACTGCGCCGCCTTCACCGCTTCCTCCATGGTCAGGGCACGGACGACCGGAACGACGTCCTGAAATGCGCCGACAACCTTGTCCGCCGATTCGCCGATGGCGACGATCGTCCGGACATTTTCTTTCACGAGAGCGAGAAGGCGCGTATAGTCGTTCCCCTTGTCGCGTCCGCCGAGGAGGAGAACGATCCGCCTCCCCGTGAAACTCTGGAGTGCATACCAGACCGAATCGACGTTCGTCGCCTTCGAGTCATTGACGTAGGCGACGCCGCCGATCTCCGCGACAAATTCCAGCCTGTGTTCGACCCCCCTGAACGTGCGGAGGGTGCGGGCGATGACGTCGCCCGTTACTCCCATGATCCACGCTGCCAGAGCCGCCCCCATGCTGTTGAGGAGGTTGTGCGTCCCCTTGATTGCAATCTCAGCCGGCGGAATGAGCGGCTCCTCCTTCCCGTGGAGGCGGAGTACCAGGACTCCTTCCCTGACGAACGCCGCCGCGGCGCCGTCGTCCTCGATGTTGAACCGGTACTTCGTTCCGTGGCCCGCGGGGAGCCTCTCCACTTCGCGCCTCAGAACCTCGTCGCCGCTCCAGTAGATGAGTGCGTCGTCAGGCGTGAGGTTCACGGCAATCCGCATCTTCGACGCGATGTATTTTTCGAACGAACGATCATAGCGGTCGAGGTGGTCAGGTGTAATGTTAAGCAGCAGAGCTACTCGCGGATGGAACCGCTCAACATGATCAAGCTGGAAGCTGCTCACTTCAAGGACGACGATGTCCCCCGGCCGCGCCTCTCCTGCAATCCCGGCGAACGCATCACCGACATTGCCGCGGACGAACACTCGCCTCGCGGGCACAGCCCCGGCGCCGTTCTTGAAAATCTCCCCCGCCAGAACCGTCGTCGTCGTCTTTCCGTTCGAGCCTGTGACGGCGACGATCGGCGCGCGGCAGAACCATGAGGCAGCCTCGATCTCGCTGTAGACCGGGATCCCGCGCGCAACGGCACCACGGACAACGAGCGCACTGGAGGGGACTCCGGGGCTGACCACGATGAGGTCGGCATCGATCGCGGCATCCGTGTGGCCTCCCGTTTCGAGCCCCACACCGAGGCTCCTCAGCTCAGAGGCTGTGTCCTTGATTGCCTCCTCGGGCCTCTGTTCGCTCACGAACACGCGGGCTCCGGCGCTCCTGAGGAGCGACGCGGCGGCCAGTCCGCTCCGCGCTGCACCGAGGACGGTGACTCTCTTGCCGGCGACCATACGGAGTGGTTCCGCCATCGTCTACCGGATCTTGAATGTGGCGAGCGTCATGATCATCAGGATGATGCCGACAATGTAAGACCGCGACACGATCTTCGATTCCGGCCAACCGAGCATCTCGAAGTGGTGGTGGACCGGTGCCATCTTGAAGACACGCCTCCCCTCTCCGAATCGCCTCTTCGTGTACTTGAAGTAGACTCGCTGAACGATGACCGAAAGCGTTTCCATGAAGAAGACACCGCCGAGGAGCGGGAGGAGGAGCTCCTCCTTCACCAGGACGCACATCATCCCGATGATGCCGCCGAGTGCGAGCGATCCGGTGTCACCCATGAAGACCTGGGCAGGATGGGCATTGAACCAGAGGAACCCGAGCGACGCGCCGACGAGCGCGGCGGCGTACACGGTGAGCTCACCGGTGCCGCGGAGGAACGGGATCGTGAGATACTTGCTGAACTGGTAGTTCCCCGAGACGTACGTGATGATCGCAAGTGCAATCGCAACGATGCCGACGTTCCCGATCGCCAGGCCGTCGAGCCCGTCGGTGAGGTTCACGGCGTTCGACGTCGCCGTGATAACGATCACAACGACGCCGATGTAGAACCACTGGAAATCGAACACAAGGTGCTTGATGAACGGGACTGTCGCCGCGGACTTCCATGGCACAAGAGACGGGTCAATCCACTGCGGGAAGAAGTAGATGATGCCCCCCACAAGGAGCGATATGGAGACCTGCCCGACGATCTTGTATCTTCCGATGAGCCCCTTCGGTTTCTTCTTCACCACCTTCAGGTAATCATCGAGGAACCCGACCGCCCCGAGCCACACGGTCGTGAGGATGATGAGAATGACATACATGTTCCGGAGGTTCCCCCAGAGAAGCGCGGGGACCAGGATCGACAGCAGGATGATGAGCCCTCCCATCGTCGGAGTTCCCACTTTCGCAAGGTGCGTCTTCGGCGCCTCCACCTTCGCCAACTCGCCGATCTGGTGCTCGCGCAGCTTCCGGATGATGATCGGCCCGAACCAGAAACTGATGATGAGCGCCGTGATGGCAGCCGCTGCCGCCCGGAACGTGATGTACCGGAACATCCCGGAACCAGGTATGTGGTAGTACTTTGAGAGGGCCTCGATAATGAGATAGAGCATGAACGATCCCTACTTCGCTGCTTCCCACGCTCGAAGCGAGTCGACGAGGCTCGCCACAACCTCTTCCATCTTCATCCCCCGTGAACCTTTCACAAGGACGATATCTCCGGAGCCCGCAAGGCTGTTGAGCCCCTCGGAGAGCTCGATGCGGCTGTCAAAATGACGGGCAAAAAGGGCTTTCGATGACTCGTTCGCAACGTGCATCTGAGGCCCCGTTGTAAGTATGTATTCGAACCCGAGCTCGGACAGGAACAGCCCGAGCGTCGCGTGCTCATGTCCCGATGACGGGCCAAGCTCAAACATGTCGGCGAGGACGACGATTTTCTTGCCGGTGCACTCCATCGCCGCGAGCGTACGCAGTGCAGCCCGCATGGAATCGGGGTTGGCGTTGTACGTGTCGTTGATCACTCTCACTCCGCCGACGGGGATAACTTCCATGCGTCCGGGCCGGACCGCTGCATTCAACGGAGGGGCATACGACGCGAGCGCTTCCTTTATCGCACGCGCAGGGATCCGAAGCGAAAACCCCACCGCCGCGGCCGCGAGCGAGTTCATTGCATTGTGCTCACCCGGGACTCTCAGCGGAATGTCGATCGGCCTCGAAGCGCCCTTCGACCGGCGCGTGATCCGAATCGTGACGGTCCCGTCCGTCCCCCGGCGCAGGATCTTCCCGCGGACATCTGCAGTCCTCGATACGATGCCGAACCACACAACCTTCCGGAACCCGTGTCCGACCTTTCTGAGGTAGAGGTTGTCCGCGTTGAGAAACGCCCTCGCCCGGGTCGACATCCCCTCGAGGAGTTCACCCTTTGCGATCGCGACACCTTCGAGCGAGCCGAAGAACTCGAGGTGGGCACGGCCGACGTTCGTGATGACGCCGTGCGTCGGATTTACCATCTCAACAAGGCCGGCGATCTCCCCGAAGTGATTCGTTCCGAGCTCGATGACCGCCGCCTCATGGCTCTTCTCAAGACGGAGAAGTGTGAGAGGGACACCGATCTGGTTATTGAGGTTACCCTCCGTCTTCAGCACGTTGTACCGGGTCCCGAGGACGGCAGCGGTAAGCTCCTTCACGGTCGTTTTGCCGGTGCTGCCGGCAATCGCAACGATCGGTATCTCGAACTGCATCCGGTAGGCAGCCGCAAGAGCGCCGAGCCCGCGCAACGTATCGGGTACAAGGAGTAACGGAAAACCACTGAATGCCGGTTCCTCCGCATGTTCAGCGCCCCACTCTGCCGAGACCATCGCAACGGAGGCGCCTGCCTTCAGCGCGTGGCCGATGAAGTCGTGTCCGTCGAACCGTTCGCCTTTGAGCGCGGCATAGAGGTCGCCCGGTTTCACGCTCCGCGAATCGGTGGAAACGCCGCGTGCCCCACCCCGCGGATACGACGACTCATGAAGCAGCGCCGCTCCCGGCAGTGACTTCAGCATCTTCCTTGCGAGCTTCACGCAGCGTGCTCCCGGATATACTCTTCGATGACGGTACGGTCGTCGAACTGAAACCGCCTGTCGCCGACGATCTGCACCTGCTCATGTCCTTTGCCGGCGACAAGAACGACATCTCCCCCGCGTGCGATCGAGAGCGCATAATAAATCGCCTCGCGGCGGTCGGTGATTCTCCTGTGCTCCAGGCCGTGCGGAGCACCTGCGGCAATCTCCTCAATGATCGCCGCAGGATCCTCGCTGCGCGGGTTGTCCGACGTGACGATCACAAGGTCGGAAGCTTCGGCCGCTGCGCGCATCATCTTCGGACGCTTCTCCCGGTCCCGGTCACCGCCGGCGCCGAACACAGTGATGACTCTCCCCCTGCCGCGGCCGGGCAGGATGTCATGGATTGCGGTGAGGCATTTCTCAATTGCGTCCGGCGTATGGGCATAGTCAACAATCGCCGTCCAATCCGCTGTGGACCGGATCGGCTCAAAGCGGCCGCGGACTCTTCTCACCGAGGCGATGCCGGAGACAATCGTTTCCACCGGCAACCCGAGGGCGAGCGCTGCCGCAAAGGCGGCAAGTATGTTCGCTGCGTTGAACCGTCCGATGAGCGGCGACTTCACATGGACCCGATTGCCGGCAAAGACCACATCGAGTTCCGTCCCCTCGAAGGACAGCCTGACGTTTTCTCCTCGAACGTCCGCATCGGCTCCGAGAGCGTAGCGCGTGACGGACGCGCTGGTACCTTCGATAATCCGTCGGCCGTAGTCGTCATCGTTGTTCGTGACGGCGTGCGCAGGCAGAGAGAGAGAATCGAACAGTTTCTTCTTCTCGGCGAAGTACCGCTCCATCGTCCCGTGGAAATCAAGGTGGTCCTGCGTAAGGTTCGTGAAGACTGCTGCCTCAAACGGGACGCCGTAGACTCTCTCAAGGGCAAGTGCGTGGGAGGAGACTTCCATCACCGCCCACGATAAACCACGCTTGACCATCTCGGCGAGAAGTGCGTGGAGGTCAAGGGACTCCGGGGTTGTGTGGACAGCCTCCCGGACTTCGTCGCCGATCATGTACCCTATGGTCCCGATGAGCCCCGCCTTCACGCCCGTCCCGTTGAGGATGCCGTGAAGGAGGTACGTTGTTGTCGTCTTGCCGTTCGTCCCGGTGACACCGACAATCCGGAGCGCTGATACCGCGTCACGGTAGAACTTCCTCGCGACGTAGGCAAGGGCACGCCGCGTGTCATGGACGACGACCTTCGCAGCGTTCATATGGTGGAAATACGCGTCGGGACAGCAGTTTTCTTCGGTTTCATCAACGACAATGGCACGTGCGCCGCGGTTGAGCGCGTCGACGACGTACCTGTGACCGTCCGCCTTTCCCCCTTTAATCGCTACAAAAAGGTTGCCAGTCTGGACACGGCGCGAATCATATGCGACGCCGCTGATGCTGAGCTCCCCTCCTGATGCGAGGTCAAGTCCGCCGCCTGCCGGATCGACCGTCTGCCGTGCCAGCGCCGGACCGAGCGGCGGAGGATAGTACAGCATCACAACCGGGTAGCCGTCGAGCAAGTAGAGGAGTGTCCCCGGCTTCGCGGTCATGGGATCGATGCCCCCGTTTGGTGCGCCAACGGCCGGGCTGGTTTCATCTTCCTCGCCTCGCAAAGCAGCGTGATTTCCGAACCGGCGGCGACCCGCTCTCCTGCCGCAGGCAGCTGGACAACGACCTCGCCGGAGCCCTCCACGCGGGTGCGGAATCCATCGATGAAAAGCCTGTTCACCGCGCGTCGAAGCGAAAAACCGCGCACGTTCGGCACCGTGACCGTCCCGTCGGGGTACTGCTGTTCTCCGGGGGCCGTGATGAGTTGTACACGCGTTCCTTCCATCGCAAGTTCCCCATGGTCCGGCACCTGCCTGTAGACGACCTGCGAATCATGGGCCCCGTACGCTTCCGCTGCAAGATGCTGGTCCCTGAGGATCTTCTTCGCAAGGTCCACACGCAGGTGACGGACATCGGGGATCGGAACCTTCCCTGCAATGACGGGCTGTGACATCTCCGGTGAAGCCATCTGGAGCGGGGAGATCGTATTGAGGATGCGCTCAACGATGGCGCGGAAAACCGGCGCACTCGTGGCGCCTCCGTAGTAGCTCTCACCGGACGGGTTGTCGAGCATCACCAGGCAGAGGAGCTGCGGGTCCTTCGCAGGGAGGTACCCGATGAACGACGCGGTGAACTTCCCCGCCTCGTAGTGGCCGTTGGCATGCTTCTTCGCCGTCCCTGTCTTCCCCGCAATCTCGAGTCCCGCCACGCGCGCCTTTATGCCCGTCCCCCGCTCGACGACACCGCAAAGGATGTTCGTCAGCGTATCCGCTGTCTCCCGGGTTACGACGCGCCGTATCGCCTGCGGCCGCGTGAGTGCGAGCGTGTCTCCCTGGCTGTCGAGGATCGCCCTGACGATGTAGGGACGCATGAGGATGCCGCGCCGTGCGAGTGCGCCATACGCGCACGCAATCTGGAGCGGCGTTACTCCCACTTCGTACCCGAACGCCAGCGTGTTGAGTGTCGTGCGCGACCACTCAGATGGGTGCTTCAGGTCTCCTGCGATCTCTCCAGGCAGGTCCACGCCGGTCGGCATACCGAAGCCGAATGCCCGGGCCATGCGGTAGATCCGGTTGGCACCGATTCCGTCGGATACCTTCGCCATCGCAATGTTGCTCGACTGTTCCATCGCCTGACGGAAGGTGATGAAGCCAAGCGGGTGTGAATCCCTGATGACACGCGACTTTGCGCGGTAGAGGCCGTTCTCCGCGAAGATCACGTCGTCCGGACGGACCGTTCCGTGCTCGAGGCCTGCGGCTGCTGTGACAATCTTGAACATCGACCCGGGCTCAAACTGGTCGGTGACTGCGCGGACTTTCGCCGCCTCCGGACTGGCCGTGCCGGGAGAATTCGGATTTACGGGCGGGTACTGCGCAAGAGCGAGGATCTCACCCGTCGCAGGGCGCATCATGACAACGATTCCTGATTCCGCCTTGCACTGCTCCACCCCTTTCCGAAGCTCCTCCTCGGCGATGGATTGATATGCAAGGTCGATCGTGAGGACGATGCTTTTTCCGGGGCACGGGTCGACACGGGGATAGTCAACACTCGGCCGCGTGCGACCGAGACCATCGCGCTGAAGGATGGCGAAGCCGTCGCGGCCTTTCAACACCGAGTCGAACTTGAACTCCAATCCTGCGATCCCTGTGTTGTCAAGGTCCGTAAAGCCGATCGCTTGTCCGGCGAAATCATCATAGTGGTAGAGACGCTTCGGCTCCTCCACAAGGAAGAGGGGAGCAGCCTTCACCGATTCCACCTGCTTCGCGACATCCGGCCGAACGTGCCGCTCGATCCAGACGAAATGCTTCGAGGAACGGAGCCGCTCTTCATAGACATCCGCCGACTGAGGAAGAATCCGAGCAAGGGCCAGAGCAACTTTCCGTTCCCGCCCTGCCACCGCACGCGGGTCGATGCCGAATGAGACGAACACTGTGTTTGAAGCGAGGAGGCTGCCGTTGCGGTCGTAAATGCTCCCGCGTATCGCAGGGAGAGTGAATCGCTTCTCGTACTGACGCTTTGCGATCGCCTGGTATTTCTCGCTCTGCAGGACCTGGATGTTCACGAGGCGCGCGACGATTCCCGCGAAAGCAAGGAGGAGGAGAGTCTTGAGGAAGAGCATCCTCCACCCTGACCGCTTGGGCACCCCGCCTTTAGCGCCGCCGGGCGCTCCGTTCCCCCGAAGATTTTTTTCTCGCCCTGAAGCCACTTACATCACTTTTTTGCCTGTGTTGCCTTGAAAAACGCCAGTTTGTTCCCCCAGGGGTCCTCAAATTCTGCAATCAGGCCGCTCCGCCCGGGAAGTTCCCTGATGTTGCCCGTGATTTTCACGCCGTGGGAACGGAGGGCCGCAACGGAGGACTTGATATTTCTCACACTGAAGCATATCCTCGTATCGCCCGCATGAACCTGGTCCGCCGCCTTGTGAAACGCAAGGGTTGTCCCACCGGCTTTGAACCAGCCGTAATTTGACTCATCGGAGTAGAACTCGAGCTTCAGACCGAGGACCGTCTCGTAGAACGTCTGGGCGCGCTCGACATCCCCCACGGCGATCTCCACACTGTTGATGGATCCGGCATCTGTTCGGGCGGCTGCTTTCTGCGCCAGGAGGGGAACCGTGCAGGCGAACGTGAGAAGAAGGGATGCCATGATGTTTCGTGTGCATGTCATCGTTCGTCCCTCTCTTCAAGGTCCTTCACCTTCGATTCGTCAATGCTGAACCACTGCGGCGGAATGAGAGCCGGCTGGAGGCCGAGCTCCGAGGCCATCTTTTCAATCCGTTCGAGTGTGGAGCCGCGGTTCACTTCGGACCTCAGCACCTCGTTCTCGTGCACGATCCGCTCACGGTCTTTCTCAAGCCGCCCGCCTTCAACGGCAAGCCGGTCCACTTCGATGCTGTTGCCGACGTAGAGGACTCCCGCCACACTTGCCGAGCCCATCCAGAAAAGGACCGCACCGATACCGAGCCTCCTCCGCGCTCCCTTCTTGTTCTTCAGCACAGCATATCCCGGGTCGCGCCCCTGGAGGTTCTCGGCGCTGTAGACATACCGCCGGTCCTCCATAGCCCGGTCGGCGAGCACTGTTGCCGTGCCTTCTTCCCCGCGTCTCATGGTTCCCCGACACGCTCGGCACACCGAAGCTTCGCGCTTCGCGCACGCGGGTTCCCATGGATCTCATCCTCGGCCGGGGTAAGCGGCCGTTTCGTGATGAGCATGAGACGCGGCCTGGTGCCGGCACTCGATGACTCCGATTTGAACACCGCTTTCACGATACGGTCTTCAAGCGAATGATATGAAATGACGACTATCCTTCCCGCCGGCCGAAGCATCTCGACGGCGGAGTGAAGAGCGCTCTCGAGCTCGAGAAGCTCATCGTTCACTGCAATCCTAAGCGCCTGGAAGACGCGCGACAGCGATTTCCTCAGGAACTTCTTCCCCACGCTCCGCTCAACCGCTGCGCTGAGATCCGCCGTCGTCTCGAGAGGTGCCCGTTGCCTCGCTTCTACAATCCGCCGCGCAATCCTTCGCGAGTACCGCTCCTCGCCGAAGGTGAACAGGATGTCGGCGATTTCAGCCGCATCGCGCTCGTTGAGGAGCACACCGGCCGTGAGCTCCGCGCTCGGATCCATCCGCATATCGAGCGGCCCACTCCCCCTGTAACTGAACCCCCGATTGCTGTCGTCGAGTTGATGCGACGACACCCCGAGGTCGAAGAGAATGCCATCGACCGCTTCGATCCCGCGGCCGCTCAGAAGCACCGGGAACTCAGAGAACGACGCGCGAATAATCTCCGCTTTTCTCCCGAAGGGGGAAAGCCGTTGTGCAGCGGCGGCGGTTGCGTCGGGGTCCCTGTCTATCCCGATGAGCCTTCCGCGTCGTGAGAGCCGCTCGCAGATCGCCTCGGCATGTCCCCCGCCCCCGAGCGTACAGTCGACGTACGTACCGTCATCCCGGCGGACAAGGAGTGATACGACCGCGTCGCGGAGAACAGGCGTGTGATAGGATGTATCCATGCTGCACCTTCGCGTGACGGCGACTTCCTACGATTTCGGGCGGAGCACGGTAGCCGCCACATCTTCGTACGAGACCGATTGGCTCGTCATGTAGGCTTCGTAGATCGCAGGGTTCCAGATCTCGACGCGCTCGAGAACTCCAAGGACAATGACTTCGCTCTCGATGCGTGCAAACTCCAAAAGCTTCTGCGGGATGGCAACGCGAGCCTGGTTGTCGAGCTGAACTTCGACGGTCCACTGAAGAAGAGTGCGAACGAAGTAACGGTTCTGTCCATCCGCCGTTGGAAGGTCTCGGATCGACGTCTCGAGCTTGCTCCACTCGTCGAGCGGATAGAGGAAGAGGCACTGCTCGTACCCACGGGTGAGGATGAACGTGTCGTTCGCTTCAGGCGAAAGACTCTTCCGGATCTTTACCGGAATGTTGAGCCGTCCTTTGTTGTCGACGGTGTAGTCATATCGACCCTTGAATGACGACATGGGACACTCCTCCCGCTGAGCCGGCCGATTCAGTCGAATGCCGCTTCAGTCTGTGATACAATAAGTTATGGAAAGCCGAGAACTGGAGAAAAGTGTCCCCCCTATTCCCCCACTCTTCCCCACCATAGACATGAATTTAACGCTTTTAGCTTCAAAGTCAAGTAAGAGCGTCGAAATCCCATGGAATTTCGGCGAAGAACTCGGCGGGTTTCTTTCAGCATACCGATTCGTCTGCAGGCACGCATTCGTAAATGGGATTTTCCCCCACCGGACCGATTTGACAGAGGTGGCACACTTCTTCGAGTTCTGCGGATTTTTTCATATATTGTTTAATCAGAAGCAAACTTGGGCATGACAATTCTGGACACAGTTCGCGAAGTTTTCTCGGAAAACGGCCCGCTTGCAGAGAAGAGCCCCGATTTTTGTCTCCGCGGGGAACAACTCTCCATGGCCGAGGCGGTGGTCCATGCCTTTGAGCAGAATGAAATCCTGACGGTGCAGGCGGGGACAGGGATCGGGAAGAGCTTCGCCTACCTCGTTCCCGCGATTCTTGAGAGAGAGTCGTCTCACGGTCCCGTCATCGTCAGCACGGCGACAATTCCCCTTCAGGACCAGTTGTGGGAGAAAGACCTCCCGTTCCTGCGCAGCGCACTCGGCACTCCGTTCACGGCAACCCTTCTGAAAGGTGCCCAGCAATACCTCTGCCTCGACCGGGCCGACCAGGCACGGGGAATGCTCCCCCTCGGCTGGACGGAGGAAGATCAGGAGTCATTCGCAAGAATCAGCGAATGGACGACAGCCGCAAAGAGCTTCCGCCGGTCGGATCTCCCGTTCGAGCCGCCCCCCAGACTATGGCGCAGCGTGGAGGTGAACTCACACCTCTGCCTCGGCTCACGCTGCGGCTACGCACGTGTCTGCACGTTTCTCCGGGACCGGCGCGATGCACAAAGATCAGACATCGTTCTCGTCAACCACTCACTCCTGCTGAGCGATGTCGTCCTCAAGTCAAGGAGCCCTGACGGGACCGGTGTCCTTCCTCCGTACAGGCGCCTCGTCATCGACGAAGCGCACCGCCTTGAAGGTGAAGCGGTCGAAGCAGCGTCGCTTGCGTTCTCCTTCTCACTTCTTGAGAGAGTGCTCGACAGGCTTGTCACGGGGCGCAAGGGAGAAGGAGCCCTTTCACGCTTCGCCCATGAAGTGAATTTTCATCTTGCGGGGAAAGGGCAGAAGCAGCGGCTCTCCAGGCTTGTAAAGAACGCATCGCAGCTTGTCGCCGACGCACGCAGGGCCGCGGGCCAGTTTTTCTCTGCTGCGACGCATCTCTACGAATCGCGCTTCGCCGGAGATTTCCCCTGGGCACAGAAGCTGCGGTTCGACCCGATACTCCAATCTGATATTGAATTCCACGACCTCGTCTCGAAAGAGCTCCCGCTCCTGCTCCAACCGCTTGAGTCTCTTCGAAAGGAAACCGAGGGACTCCTGAAACTCGCTCCTGACGATTCCGAAGACGCGGACATGCAGCGTCGAACAACCGAGATCCTCACCACCCTCCTGGACCTCCAAGAGATTCACTTCGGCGCGCAGAAGATCTTTCTCTCCGACCTGGACGACGCCTTTGTCCGCTGGGCGGAGCTGCCTGCCAGCGGAGGAACAAGCAGGCCCGACAGGCCGCAGCACCGGAGCGGAACAGACAATCGACCGCGCACGGGAAAGCGCGACCTGAGCTTCTGCGCCGCGCCGACCGAGGTGTCCTCATTCCTCAACGAGTATCTCTTCGCGAACCTGGATGCCGCCGTCCTGACCAGTGCAACACTCGCCATCGGGGGTTCCTTTGACTTCTTCCACGAGGGGGCCGGACTGAAGCGGGAGACCGCCCGGTCAGTGACTCTCCTTCTCCACTCCCCCTTCTCGTACAGCCGCCAGGGGCTTCTCCTCGTCCCTGTCGACATGCCCGACCCACGCCACCCCGACTACGAGCAGATGGTCCGGGGGATGGTCATCAATGCGGTAAGGGCGGCAAGGGGGCGGGCACTTATCCTTTTCACATCCCACCACCTCTTGAACCGGATCTACCGCTCGACCGCCGATGAGATCCGAGCGCTTGGTCTTGAGACATACCGCCAGGGAGAGCTTCCCCGTGCACAGGCAATCCGCAGCTTCCGTGAGGATGTGAGCTCCGTCCTCTTTGGGACGAATTCCTTCTGGGAAGGGATCGACGTCGCCGGTGAAAGTCTGAGCCTCGTCGTCATCACGCGGCTGCCTTTTCCCGTCCCCGGTGACCCGCTTGTGTCGGCGCGGTCCGAGCTCATCGAGGCAAGAGGTGGAAATCCGTTCCGCGACTACGCTCTCCCGGCTGCCGCGATGCGATTCCTGCAGGGATTCGGCCGTCTCATCCGAACCGAGCACGACCGCGGTTGCGTTCTCTGCCTCGATCCACGACTCGTGCGGGAGTCGTACGGCAGGACATTCCTTGACACCCTCCCCGACGTCCCGCTCCTTGCGGCAACTCGCGAGAAAGTGTTAAAGGCACTGAGCGATTTCTTCAACGATTCGCCTCTCGTCCAAGACGGGGACACCCGATGACAGGGATACCCCTCGACAGGGCCGCCGCCTTCTTCTGTGAGCTGTGGGGACTCGCGTCGCTTCTCCATCTCGCCTTCCGTTCACTCGTCTTCCTTCGGCGGGGTGCGGGATTCAACTCCGAGGCAGACGAGGAGACTTCGAACGGGTCGGATGCTGCACCGCAGAACCTGCCCCACCCAGAACCCGAGCCGCATCCTCACCCTTGGAGTCCATGGATTGTCTATGGGGGCCTTACTGCCTCTGCTCTCTCAATTGTGCTCGTCCTCCTCTCCGCTACTCCTGGGGCCTCCCCTCGCCTATCCACGCTCTTCTCGTCCGGCAGGGGGCCGGCCGGGTCTCTTCCAGCCGGACCCGCAGCGATTTTCCTGCTCTGTGGTGCCTACTTGGTCCTCCGCTCCAGCATTGAAGGCGAGCATCAAAAGGAGCGACTCAGTTCCGTGTATGCCCTGATCGGTGCCGTCTCGGCCCTTTTTCTCCCGGCCGCAGCTCCCCCCGCCTCATACCTCCCTTTGCTCGGCTCAACCTCGACCGGGACACAATTGCTCATCACCGTCGTGAGTATCGGCGCCTACGCGACGGCGGCCCTCACACTGAGAGCGTTCTTCCGCCGGAGATCGCGATGATTTTGTAAAGCGCATCCTCGCAGCGGGACAGGGAGCGTATCCCGGCGGGGGCGAAGTGAGAAAGTAGCGACACACGCTTTTCAAAATCCATTTTTGTTTATATTTTGGCCAGACCATCAATGAACCTTTGAGGAGATCATGCAAATCTCTCTGCACCGAATCACACATCTCTCCCTCCTTTTCTCGCTCCTCCTTTTTCCGCCCTCGTCAACGTCTGCCCAGCCGAAGACGCTCACCATCCTTCACACGAACGACATCCACGCGAGCTTCGTCCCTCATGAGGCCTTCTGGGTGAAGCAGACGCCGCGCCCCCTCATCGGCGGATTCAAGGAGCTCTCATCCACCGTCGACAGCGTGCGCAGGTCTGTGCCTGATGCCATCCTTCTCGACGCGGGTGATGTGATGACAGGGAATCCCATCACGGAGCTCGACTACAGAGGAGCCTCGGGCGGAGCGCTCTTCGAGATGATGAACCTGATCGGGTACGACACGTGGTGCATCGGCAACCACGACTTCGATATCTCGCAGGAGAATCTCCTGAAGCTCTCGCGCATCGCTCATTTCCCGACGCTCTCTGCGAACGTCGTGAATGGGGAGGGTGCGTTCCCCGTCGGCAATAGGCCGTACACAGTTATTGCCCGCGCAGGATTGCGGATCGGTGTCATCGGCGTGACGTCGCAAATGCTCTACAACCTCGTCAACCAGTCGAGCCTCACCGGGATCAAGGTTCTTTCGCCCATCGAGACCGTCAAGAGATTTGTCGACACGTTGAAATCGGCTGCCGACATCATCGTCGCCCTGACGCACCAGGGGTTCGAGGACGATTCCTCGCTTGCCGCGAATATCACCGGCGTCGACGTCGTCGTGGGCGGGCATTCGCACACGCGCCTCGATTCCCCACGTGTGGTCAATGGAATCATCATCGTACAGACAGGGTCGAACTGCGAGAACCTCGGTGTTCTCAATCTCACAGTGGAGCGACACAACGTCACAGCCTTCAAGGGACGGCTTATCCCGCTCTGGGCCCGCACGGAACGACCGGCGACCGAACTCACGCGCTTCGTCGATTCGGTCCAGAGCCGCATCGATGAGGAGTACCGCGCAGTGGTCGCGACACTCACGAAGGATTGGGTCCGATCGAACGGAGGCGAGAGCAACATTGGAGACTTCGTCGCCGAGGCGCAGAGGGATGCAGCGGGGGCGGAGATCGCGTTCATGAACACGCACGGTATCCGCGCCAACATACCGGCGGGGCCCTTCACGAAGAAGCAGCTCTTTGAAGTGCTCCCCTTCCGGAACATTCTCGCAGCCTTCCAGCTGAGCGGGCGCGAGATCCGCTCCATCCTGCAATACTTCATCGACCGGAAGCCGGCGGTTCAGACATCTGGAATCAAGTGTCGATGGAGGAAGCGGCCGGATGGGACGGGAGAGATCGTCTCGATTGAAATCAACGGAAAGCCTCTGAGTGACACGCGGATGTACGTATGCGCCGCAAGCGACTATCTCGTCGGCGAGGCAAAGAGGTATCTCGGCGTGGAGCTCCGACAAGTCACCTACCTGAAGAAGACTGTCTTCGCCGCGGTCGAAGAGGAGGCACGGAAGCAGAAGGTTATCACCTCGACGATTGAGAACCGTATCGAAGAAGTGAAGTGACGCGGAGGCGCGGTCGCGTCATTTCACACGGTATCGAACGCCTGCAGGAGGACATATGGAGAAGCCACATCTGCCTATTCTTATCATCACCGGCCGCCCCGCAGCGGGGAAGTCGGAAGTCATCGACTTCCTCAAGAAGGCCGACCCTGCCGAGCGGCTTGAGCGGTTTCACATCGGGAGCTTTGAGGAGCTCGATGATTTCGTCTACGTCTGGGAGACATTCGAAATCGACGATATTCTCACGCGGTACGGCAAGCCCCGTATCTGGACCGACGAGAAGTACTGGTTCAACGATCCGTTTATCTGGAACCTCTACATCGAGCGGATCAACCTCGAGTATCGGAAGAAGCTTGCGCGCAACCCCTCCTACCACGACACTATGACAATGCTCATCGAGTTCGCACGCGGGGGCGATAAGGGGATTGAGGAGGCACTGGGCCATCTCCACGAGGAGGTCCTGAGGCGCGCCTCACTCATGTACATCAGGGTGTCGTACGAGGAATCGGTGCGGAAGAACCGCCGTCGTGCCCGGAAAGGCGAAGAGGACTCGATCCTGTATCACTCTCTCCCTGATGAGAAGATGGATTTCTACTACAGGACGAACGACTGGGAGAAGCTCGAATCGAAGGACCCGGCATTCATCGATGTGAAAGGCCGCCGCATTCCCTACGCCGTCTTCGAGAACGAGCCCGAGAAGACGCTCGATTCCCTCCTTATCGGAAAGGAGCTTGAGAAGGTGACGGCGAAGCTCTGGAGCCTCAGGAAATAGACCGCAGGCCAGTGACAAATACGACGGCCGCCCGGATCACATTCGATCGGGCGGCCTCTGCATTCCAGGTGCCGGGCGCGGTGCCGGGGTCTTTTCAGTGTGCCTGAGCGCGTTTCGCGGGAACCGCGTTCCACAACTTCAGCATCAGAATTGCGCCGATGAACGAGAACCCGATCATGCTTGGGCCCCAGACACCCCATCCCCAGTGCTGAAGCATCCAACCCATCCCCATTCCCACTGCCGCGCCTCCAATATACTGCATGCCGTCGAACATACCCGTCGCGCTGGCAGCTGCCTTCCTTCCCCCGAAGTCCATCGACGCCGTGCCCGAGAGCATGGAATGGACCATGCTAATCCCGAGCGAGTTGACGACGAACGCACCGATGATCCACATGAGGCCCGGCGCCATCCAGATCACCGCCAGGCAGACAATCTGCAGGGCGTAACCGATGAACGCGACAGGTGGACGACGCGACTTGAACACGTAGTCGGACATCATGCCCGCCGTGAAGGCGCCTGCGATTCCTGCCAGAACGACGATGAACGCTCCCCCCTGAAAGATCGGTGAGTCAAGCTTGAGATGCTGCGCCTCCTGCATGTAACGCGGGAACCACTGCTCGAAGCCGTGACGAACAAATCCGGTGCAGAACTCCGACACGGCGATCGTGAGCGTGATCGGGTTCGTGAACACCTTCTTCACGAGGTACGCCATGTTCACCTTTTCGGTGTCGCCGCTTGATGCGTCCGCCGTGTCAAACCCCGGATAGCCGGCGTCCTCGGGACTGTCGCACACAAAGAGGAACGTCAGGCACCCCATCGTGAACATGATCGCCGCAGGGATGAAGAAAACCCACTGCCACGGGAGGAACGTAACGGCGATCCCGCCGATCACAAAGATGAGCGCGCGCCCGCTTTGAATCATTGATCCGAAGATCGCGGAGAAAACCCCCCGCTCCCGGACGTGGAACCAACTGGAGTTTACCTTGATGAGGGCGAGTGCGCTGTATGACTGAAAGTACGAGTTGAGCGCCCAGACCGTTGCGAAGTACGCGAGAAGAACCGGACCGGTGCCGAGGAAGCCGAGGAACGCTCCGAGTCCGAAGGCGAGGTTGAAGACGACAGCTCCGAAGACGCCGATGAGCATCGCCTTCCTTCCACCGATACGGTCGGCGATCGGACCGTTGAAGAGAGCGGAGAGTCCGTAGATGGTGAGCGCCGCCGTGATGATGGTCCCGATCTGGGTCTTGTCCCATCCGTAGTTGTCGGAGAGCGCCTTGTTCGCAAACGAGAGGTTGTACCGGCCCATGTACATGGCCGCATACGTGAAGCCGAGCGTGAGCCAGTTGAGGGCTCGCCGCCGCCTGAACTCCCGAGAATGGATCGGCCGATCGCTTGATATGCCTTCCATAGTGTTATGCATCGCTCTTGTGAGGGAAAAAGACTTTTCTCGTTGCAGGAGAAGGCCGACCGGGAGAGGCAGGCTGCTGCAAGAAAAGATTGCCCCCAATATACAGATAATAGTCCTAATCTCCACATCAGACGTGGTTTCTGCGCCGTAGGGGGGGAATAGAGTCTATGCACTTCCTTGACAATTCCATGACATATTGGAGTCCGGAATTGGTATATTCCCTTGTACACGCACGATGTGTAACCATCCATGCGAGGGCGCAATGATACGGGAGACCCTGACCGCTTTTGCCGCGCCTCTTCTTGCATCTTTGCTCCTCAGCTGTTCTGCCGCAAGGACAGGCGGAAAGAACGAAGCTTTTATAACGTCCCCAGTAGGCAAGATCGAGGCCGTGACATTGCCGGAAGTCGAGGTGCGGACCGGCGCAGGAGGAGTATACAGGGGGAAGATTCTCAGCCTCGAGGGGAAGAATCTGGAAATCCTTCCCTTTCCCTACTGGAATGTTGAGCCGGTCCGGCTTGATCTCGGTGATGTTCTTTCGATCAAAATGCTGGATGAAAGAGGCAGCTTCGGGAGCGGCGCGGTACACGGTTTTACCATCCCTTTCATAGTAGTCGGTGCGTTCGGGATACTGGGGAGCAAGTACGATATAGACTACCGTCTGAGTCTCCTCGCTGCGGCTGCCGTCGGAGCTGCAGGGGGAGTGGTCGGGCTCATCGTGGACGCGGCGGTTAAGGCCGCCGCGGAACCGGAGTACGACTTCCGAAAGATGTCCGAGGCTGAGAAGAGAAAGACCGTGGAGAAGATCATAGGACACAGGTAATCGGACCGGCAGGAGCAGTCTGTCACACACGTTGGAAAGGAACTAGACATGGGTAGGCGAGTTGTCGAACTGGTGGTCATCGCAGCACTCTTCCTGTTCGTTCAGGGCTGCAGCAGGACCACGACATACCTTGCCCCCCGAGAGGACAAACAGATCTCTGCTGCGGAAGAAGTCATCGTGAAGATGAATGACGGGACCGAGCTGCAGCTGAAAAAGGCATCTGTCGTGAAAGGCCGGCTAGTCGGGTATGCACCACCCGACAACAAGAAGGAGGAGGTCGAGCTGTCCGATATACGGTCGGTCAGGATAGAGAAAGCGAACAATACGTATGCCTACCTTTTTGGCGCTGCGGGCGTCGTCGCTGCGTGGCTCGCCGTCGGCGCTGCGATCGCTCCGTCGCCGCCCCCTTCATCATCTTGCCCGTTCGTCTATTCGTACGATGGGGAAAAATACGTTTTCGATGCAGAGCCCTACGGAGGTGCAATCTGTCGAGGACTGAAACGTACTGAGTGGGGCGAGCTCGAGCATCTGAAAGAAGTCAACGAGCGGTACCGAATCAAAGTCACCAACGAAATGAACGAGACCCAGTACGTGGACGAGATGAAGCTCCTCGTTGTCGATCATCCCAAAGGAGTGAAGATCGCGCCCGATGTGTCGGGCGAAATCCATACGTTCCCTCAGCCGCTTTCCCCCCTTCGCTCCCGTGACAGCAAAGGAAGGGATATCAATCCCCTCATCTCCAGGCGTGACGGCGTGTTCTGGCAGACACAAGTCAACGAGATGAGCGCTGCGAAGGAAGAGAACCTGAGGGATGAACTTATTCTTGAATTTCCAAAACCGGCGGCCGCGCGGAAGGCCAAACTCCTGGTCGACGTAAGGACGACACTGTGGGGCCCGCAGATCGCGAAGCGAATCCTTGAGCTGTACGGCAACAAGATCTTGGATTGGTACAACGAAGTCGACAGCTTTGGTCCGGCGTTCCAGCGCGTGATCTCGTGGTATTTCACCGAAGAGCTGTATCTGCTCCAGGTCAGAGTCGACACCAAGAATGGATGGGAATCGAAGGGCGTGATCTTCGGAGGCGGCCCGTTTGTCTCAAGGGAAAAGTCCTACGTTCTCGATATCGGTGATGTCCCCGGCGATACACTCAGAATCAAGCTCACGCCCCCTGCCTGTTTCTGGATGCTCGATTATCTCGCAGTCGATTACACGGACGACACACCTGTGAAGGTCGCGGAGGTCACGGCAACGGAAGCCGTTGACCATGCGGGCCGGAACGTACAAAGCCTCGTCGCCGAGCATGACGACAGTTTCCTCGTTCTGCCGAACATCGGAGACAACGTCGAGCTGATCTTTCAGGCGCCTCGTCGAGATGTCACCTTGGATCGTTCAATCTTGCTGAAGGCAACCGGATACTATGATATTCATCTCGCGGCAAAAGGGGATCCCCAAACCGCCGTTCTTGATAGAATCCATAACGAACCGGGCTTCACTCTCAAGTATGCATCGGAGGAGTACCTCAGACTAAATCAGGGAGAGTCCGAGAAGCGAGGCGAAGGCAAATGAGCAACCATTTTGCAGGTTGCAGGATGCATAAAGGAGTCAAGGCCGGGTCGGGGAGGAGGGAACAATGCGCGTCGATGAGATAAGGGCGAGAACGGGACTCAGACCCTTGAAGTTCCCGGCCGGCGAGACGCCCCACGCGACGATCGAACCAAACAGAACCTGCAACATCCGATGTCGTCTCTGCTACACGCTCGATAGGGCGTCGGTCAAGTCTCTCGGCGAAGTGAAAATGGAGATCGATCTCGCCTCTCAGAAGAGAAATCTTGAAACAATTACCCTCCTCGGCGGGGAACCCACACTGCACCCCGACCTTGTGGAAATAGTATCCCACGTTAAAGCAAAGAAGCTGGTCTGCCAGCTTCTGACGAACGGTATCAAGTTCCTCCAAGATCGGGACGACCTGTTGCTTGATAGTCTGATTGGGGCGGGTGTTGACAGAATACTCTGCCACATCGACATCGGACAGGAGCATGTTCATAAAAATATCGAAGAGACCTGCGATACTCTGTTCTCAAAACTCGAGAACAAGAGAGTCCATTTCTCCCTGTCAATGACAATCTATGATGACAACAAGGGAACAATACCCGTCATCATCAAGAGGTACTCCAGGTACAGGTTCTTCGACGGCGTCCTCGCAATACTCGCAAGAGACCCGAAAGGCCAAGCATCGGCGGTCCGGAAATGTGAAATGACTGATGAATATACGATCATCAAAGCCCAACTCGGCATCGAGCCGACAGCGTACATCCCTTCGAACCTCGACGATTCCCGAGTCAACTGGCTGGTGTACCACTACTACATCAACGCACAGACGGGAAAGGCTTCACGCATTCCTCCGATTCTCGACAGGGCATTCAGAAGAATATACAGGCTGAGAAACGGGTGCCATTTCTTCGCGATGAGTCCGAATCCCACATGGGGAGCCCTGGATTTTCTCACCACCGGCGTGGCGAGCATCATGACAGAATCGGGACACGTCGCATCGCCCTTCGCGCTGCTGAAGGATTCTTCCAGGGGAAGCTCGATCCGGCTTCAGTATATCATCATTCAGAACCCGCCCGAAGTTGACCGCGAGAGAAATCAGATTCAGTTCTGCTTTCACTGTCCAGATGCGACGATCCGGAATGGACGTCTCACGCCTGTCTGCATCGCCGATCAGTTGAGCCCCCTGAACGGTGGGGTGGTTAGCGATGCAATCCCGGGAGATCTCCGTCAAACCGTGTACGAGCATCTCGAAGGACCCGGCGTCGCCACAGGAAGGAACGGCGGGTCGAACTGAACCCGCTGTCTGTCTTTCAGGAAAGGTTGTGCGTCAGCGCTTGATTGTGAACTTGAACGGTATCGTCACCCACGCCTTCACAGGGCCGCTGCTCATGATTCCCGGAGTGAACTCCGAGCGCATCGCTGCCTCAACGGCCATGTCGTCAAGCGCCGCGTTGTCGCTCTTCATCACCTGTGCCTTCATCGGCTTCCCCTGCTCATCGACCAGGACCTTCACGTATACCATCCCCTGAGCACCGCTCCGAAATGCAAAATCCGTGTAGACCGGTCTCGCAATTTGTATCGGCTCCGGAATCTTCTCGACGGCGATAAATCCCTCGCTTGCTGATCCAGAAGCCTTCGCGGATGGTGCAGGATCTGATGGTTGTGGAGCGGGAGATTCGACTTTCGCGACTTGCGTGTATTGTGCTGGCAGCGTCGTGAGAGGTTGATCGGAAGTCAGCCGCGCGGGACCGGAAGGCTGAGACAGCGGTGGAGCGGGGCTCTGACCCGGCTGAGTCGTTATCGGCGCGGCCTTGTTCGTCGTCTGTTTCGTGGACTCCTTCTGTGCAGCCTTGCCCTCCGTAACTGCGATTGGAGTCGTCTGTTTGGGCGCGACCGCCTCGCTGCCGGAGCCAATCGTCTCGGTCACCGGAAGGACGATCGGATTCGCGGGCTGCAGAGCAGTCTGTTGATTGACGACAGTGGGAGCTGAGCCCGCAACCGGCATGTCCAGATCCACCACAGCGCGCTCGCCTGAGCGGGACCAGAACAGGCCATAGGCGCCGAAGCCAAGAGTCGCCACCACCACACCCGCAACCACGAGGCGTAGGAGCGCCGAAGACTTCCCTTTCTGCGCTGGTTGCATCGAGGGCTGGGATTCAACCTGAGGCTCCGGGCTCGGGGCAAGATCTTCTTGGGAATTTGGCCCATCAACTGCCGGCACCGCGACCACGGCAGGTGGTACGTAGGAAGTAGGATCCTCCGCGGGCGCGACCGGTACTATAGATCCTTTACGTTCAGCAGTGATGCGCTCTTCGTACTGCTTCGCAAGGAGATTCCGCGGGTCGATAAGGAAGACTCGCTTCACTTCCTGAAGTGCACGATTGAATTCCTTCTTCTCAATGAGCGCATCGGCTCTACGAAAGTAGGAGCTCAGTACCCTCTGCAGTGCTTCCTGTTGAGTGCGCGCAGAGGCAGTTCCCCCATCCTCAGACGCCGAACCGGAGCCGGCGACGATCCTGCCAAAATCTGCCATGGTTCCCCCCAGGAACGGATGTGTAGGTAACAGTTCATTCGATCAATTGTCGTGCCAGCAAAGGAGAGGTGCGGACCGACCGAACCATTCCATATTGCAGAAATAAGAGACCGTCCGCTTCCTTGTATCTCCTAACATCATGTAGTTTCTACATGGGTATGCGAAATCTACAGACCCTCTCGTCGTTGATCGCCGCCGGGAGCGGACGTTGAGGTTCAAGTGGAAGCCGGCGCCATCGTTGTTTGCGTCTCTCGGCGATGGTGGGTAAATTATTGGGACTTGTTACGATCCTTCAGGAATGATACCCCAGTGTGGCCGAAGCGCTTCTTCAGCTTTGTAAAAGTGGAACACACGCTTTTCTCCGTCCCGCTTATCTTTGCAGGGATGTTCCTCGCCCTGAAGGGGATTCCGTCAGCGGCCCAGGCAGCGCTTATCCTCGCCGCGGCCACCGGTGCGCGCACTGTCTCATTCGCTCTCAACCGGATCATCGACCGGCAGATTGACAGGCTCAACCCGCGCACCGCGGACCGGGAGCTTCCCGCCGGCAGGATGACACTGCGGGAGGCGGCCGCAGTCCTCGCGGTTGGACTCGTTGTCTACCTCACGTCGGCCGCGCTCCTCAACACACTCTGCCTGATCCTCTCCCCCATCCCACTGGTTGTCTTCGTCGCGTACCCGCACATGAAGAGGTTTACGTCGCTTTCCCATTTCGGCGTCGGGTCGGGCCTGGCCCTTGGTGCACTCGGCGGATGGATCGCCGTCCGGCCCTCCCTCGCAGACGCCGAGCCGGGGCTCCTCCTTACCTTCTTCACGCTCTTCTGGGCGACCGGTTTCGACATTATTTACTCGACACTCGACGAGTCTTTTGACAGAGACCAGAAACTCTATTCCCTCCCCTCCCGTCTGGGGAGGAAGCGCGCCCTTCAAATCGCCGCTCTCCTCCACATCGTCGCGTTTGGACTCCTCGCTGTCCTGTTCGCCGCGTACCTGAAATCACTCCCGGCATTCCCGTTCCTGATCCTCGCCGGAGTCCTTCTCTATTTCGAACATGAGAAAGCAGAGGACGTCGATATCGCGTTCTTCAAGATCAATGCGATTGAAGGTTTTGCCGTCCTCGGGATGGTGCTGTTCGGGCTCTTCGCATGAGAATCATTGTCGGCATCACCGGCTCCTCCGGCGCACTCTTCGGCGTTCAGTTCCTGAAGCAGGCGCCTCCCGAGAAGTACCTCATCGTGAGCAGATGGGGCAAGGCGATCCTGAAGGATGAAACCGGACTCACGGAGGGGGACCTCGCCCCGTTCGTGACGCAGACGTTCTCGGACGCCGATCTCGCTGCTCCGTACTCTTCGGGTTCGAACCGGTTCGACGCCTTTGTCATCATCCCCTGCTCCACCTCGACCCTCGGGAAGATCGCCGCAGGCATCAGCGACACGCTTATCACACGGGTCGCGAATGTCGCCCTCAAGGAGCGGCGCCGCCTCGTCATCTGTCTCCGCGAGACACCACTCTCAACGGTCACCCTTGAGAATGCTGCCCGGCTTTCCCGCGACGGAGCCGTCATCATGCCGATCGCACCGCCGATGTATGTTCATCCGCAATCGATCGCCGACATCGCGCGCGGCTTTGCCGACAAGGTTCTCGGCATCCTCGGCATCCGGGAGACTCCGGGGTGGCGCTCGGAAGATATTGAGTGAGCCGTCGCGTGAGACCTCCATTCCACTCGCTGAGGGATTTCCTTCTCTTCCTCGAACAGGAGGGGGAGCTGCGACGGATCGGGGCCGAGGTCGATCCGGCTCTCGAAGCCACGGAGATCGCAGTCCGGTCCCTTCGCGAAGGAGGGCCGGCGCTTCTCTTTGAGAAACCCTCGGGCTTCTCGATCCCCCTCGTGATGAACGTCCTGTCGAGCGAGCGGCGAATTGAGCTTGGCCTCGGCCTTCATCCGCATGAGCTCGGCCAGCGGCTTCTCCGCTTCGCCGAGGAGATCATCCCTCCTTCACTGAAGACTCTCCGGACTCATTGCGCCATCGTCCGCCGCGGGCTCGCCTTCCGACCCAGAGTGGTCCCGCACGCCCCGGCATATGAGACCGAGCAGCGATCGGCCCTCGGAGAGTTCCCCGTGTTGACATGCTGGCCCGGTGACGGTGGAAGATTCATCACGCTCCCGCAGGTGGTCACGGAGGACATCCACACTCACAAGCGGAACATCGGAATGTACCGCATGCAGGTCTTCGATGACGAGACGACAGGCATGCACTGGCAGATCCAAAAGGGTGGGGGCTTCCACTATTATACCGCGGAGAAGCAGAACCTTTCCCTCCCCGCAGCAGTCGCGATCGGAACTGATCCGGCCCTCCTCCTCGCGACCGTCGCGCCGCTCCCCGAGGCGATCGACGAAGCGGCATTCGCCGGATTTCTCAGGGGAGAGAGGACCAGAATGACACGAGCACGAACCGTTCCGCTCGATGTCCCCGCGGAAGCGGAGATCATCCTCGAGGGGATTGTCCCTCCGCTTGAGCGAAGGCGCGAGGGGCCGTTCGGTGATCATTTCGGTCACTATTCTGCGGCATCTGATTTCCCTGTCTTCCATATCACGCGCATGGCCCACCGACGGAACCCCATCTACGCGGCCACAGTTGTTGGGAGGCCGCCGATGGAGGACAGGTTCCTCGGCGATGCCACGCAGGAAATCCTCGGGCCTCTCATCAAGCTCATCCATCCTGAGATCACCGACCTCTGGGCGTACTACGAGGCCGGTTTTCACAACCTGCTCGTACTCTCCGTCGACGAGCGGTATCACAAGGAAGCGATGAAGACCGCCGTCTCTATCATCGGAGAAGGCCAGCTCTCGCTCACGAAGTGCGTCATCGTTGTTGACAGTCGCGTGAACGTGCGGGACTTCAAAGCCGTCATGGGGGAAGTCTCGCAATGGTTCGACCCGCACGAGGATTTTCTCCTTCTCCCGAGGGTCCCCCTCGATACGCTCGACTTCACGAGCTACACGATGAACCTCGGGAGCAAGATGGTCATCGACGCGACAAGGAAAGATGCGGGAGCGTTTCTCCACGCCCGGCCGGGCGCCGAGTCCCGCGAACCGAGCGAGGATCGAACTCATGCACCCGCGGGGGGAGACAGCACCACTCCTTCAGCCGACATCCGGGCGTTGACCGCGCTTGACTCCCGCGTCACCGACGGGAACCTGGTCGGCAAGGGGTTGTTGATTCTGAAAGTAACTGGAGGTGGCCGGGAGGTTCTTGCAAAGGTGCTGAGATCGCCACTGCCGGACGCGGTCAAAATTGTCGCCGCAGTCGGCATGGATGTCGACATCCACAGCGGTGAAGATACAATCTGGGGAATCTTCACACGTTTCGACGCGGAGCGCGACGTAATGTTCACGCGCACGGAGCTTGCGGGCATCGCAGCGGTGTACGGCGGTGTGATGGCAATCGACGCAACGTGGAAACCCGGCTACCCCGAAGCGCTCAGGATGCCGGAGGAGGTGATCCGGCGCGTGGACAGCCGGTGGCAATCGCTCTGGCGTTGAGCAGACGCAGCTTGGGGGGAGAGTTTTTACTCATGATCTTGATCCGCGTGGATCCGTCTTCTATCGTGAGAATCCGCGGCCCCATTTTTCTTTTGTCATTCAGGTCCGCCGTTCCATTCTTGCTTGTGCCCGCGGAAGGCATCGGAGGAGTATGACACCCGTACATGACATCTATTTCCGTGACAACGCGCTCATCCCGGTCTGGGAGAAAGTCCAACGCGGCGAAAGGCTGACACTCGAGGACGGGCTCATGCTCTACCGTTCGCATGACTTCCTCTCCGTCGGCAAGATGGCCCACGCCGTTCAGTACGCCCAGAGCGGGGATGCGGTCTACTACGTCCTCAACCGGAAGGTTGAGCCGACGAACATCTGTGTCCTCTCGTGCAAGTTCTGCGACTTCGCCGTGAAGCCGCACGAGCCGAAGGCGTACGAAATGACGATCGAGCAGATTCTCTCGGTCCTCACCCCAGATCTTCATGAAGTCCATATCACGGGAGGTCTGCACCCGGACTGGCCGTGGGAATACTATGTGAACATGATGCGGGATATCAAGTCGAGCTTCCCGAGCATCGACATCAAGGCGTGGACAGCCGTTGAGATTGATTTCTTCTCGAAGAAGTTCAAACTCTCCGTGGAGGATGTCCTTCTCCAGTTGAAGGAGGCAGGACTCCGAACGATGCCCGGTGGCGGCGCGGAAGTATTCTCCGAGCGTGTCCGGAGGAAGCTCTTCAAGCAGAAGGTGGGCGCAGCGCGGTGGCTCGGCATCCACAGGACAGCGCACAAGCTCGGCATCCCGACGAATGCCACGCTCCTCTATGGTCATATCGAGACCCTGGAGGAACGCCTCGTCCATATGATGAAGCTCCGCGAGCTGCAGGATGAAACGGCCGGCTTCCTCACATTCATTCCACTCGCCTTCCAGCCCGGCGCGACGGGCATCACGACACGGTTTACCTCGTCTATTGACGATCTGAAAACGATCGCCGTCTCGCGTCTCATGCTTGACAACTTCCCGCACATCAAGGCGTACTGGGTGATGCTGACGGAGGAAGTCGCCTCGCTGGCACTGAACTTCGGCGCGGACGACATGGATGGGACCGTGGGCGAAGAACACATCGCACACGAGGCGGGTGCCGTGTCGCCGATGCAGCTTGCGAAAGACCAGATCATGAGGCTGATCCGCGATGCCGGGAAGATTCCGGTGGAAAGGGACATCTTTTACAATCCGATTTCTCTCTCTCCCGCGCCGCCCGCATCACGTCCGCGGCGGAGCGCTGCTGCACGGCCGCATCGAATCATCGGCAAGATCCCCTTCCTCAACTGCGAGCCGTTCTATGCACACTTCTCGTCGCCGCGCCTCCATCTCATACCGATAACGCCGCGGCGGATGGGAGTGTTTCTCCGCGCCGGCTTCGTCGATGCAGGTGCGATCAGTCTCATGGACTACTTCTCGATAGAGAAGGAGTTCCAGCTCCTCCCCTACGGTATTGGACTGAAGAACAAGGTCGGGAGTGTTCTCCTTTTCTCGCGCTATCCGTGGCGCGAGCTCGACGGAAAGAAGATCGGGATCACGGACGACACGGCGACATCGGTCCAGCTCCTCAGCGTCCTCCTTTCGCACAAATACAAGGTCTCCGCAGCCTTCACACGCCTGCATCCCGTCGAGCGGATGAACACGTATCCGGCCTACGATGCGGTCCTTCTCATCGGCGACCAGGCGCTTCAACGTGCGAAGACAGGGTTCCACGATTTCCAGATCGTCTACGACCTCGCGGAAGAGTGGCACGCGTGGAAGGGGCTCCCGGCGGTGCTCGCCGTATGGGCGTACCGCTCAGGCGAAAACGGGCTCTCGCGGATCGAGAGGAACGAGCTTGTCGAGACTCTCGAAACCTCGCTCACACGTTCAGAGGCGTCCGGCTTCGCCGTCGGCGTCCACCACGGGAAGAGGATCGGACTCCTCCCCGATGAGGTTGCCGAGTACCTGGGCGGCTTCAATTTCCGTTTCGGGCCGGGTGAAGAGTCGACAATGCGGGAATTCAGAAAGCACGTTGAGCTTCTCTACTCCTCCACGGCTCCTGCCATCGCAACGGAGGATAAGGAGAACAACTTCGGCCCCACCTCTTCTTCGACGACGCTCCTCCCTTAAGGAGGGCGTCCCCTCCCCCCTTGGTGGGGAAGGGGTCAGGGTGGGGGTCCTCCTTTGTTCAACGAGATAGAACGAACACAAGGACCTGACAATGACCATCATAGATATCCTTGACAAAGCGCGCAGAGGGGAGCGTGTAACACCCGAAGAAGGAGTTCTCCTCCTCGGTGAGGCCCAGCTCCTCGACCTCGGTGAGGCTGCAAGGGAAATCCGCTACGAGCACAACCCGGGCGACGAGGTCACCTTCATCATCGATACGAACCCCAACTACACGAACGTTTGCACAATCGACTGCATCTTCTGCGCATTCTACCGGCACCCGGGCGACCAGGAGGCTTATACGCTCACAATCGACGAGCTCCTTGAGAAGTTCCGGGCGGCGGCGGACGCGGGTGCGACCACCGTCCTTCTCCAGGGGGGCGTCAATCCTTCCATCCCGTTCAACTACTACATAGACCTCCTCAAGAGGACGCGCGCGGAACTGCCTCACGTTCATCCGCATTTCTTCTCGACATCGGAGATCGTGGGAATGGCAGAGGTGAGCGGACTCACGACACGCGAAGTCCTTGTGAGGCTGAAAGAGGCAGGATTAAGCACGCTTCCCGGCGGAGGAGCGGAGATTCTCTCCGACAGGGTAAGGATGAAGGTCAGCCACCGAAAGGGTCCCTCGAAAGAATGGTTCCGCGTGATGGAGGAGGCGCATGAAATCGGCTACAAGACGACGGCCACGATGATGTACGGCCACCTTGAGACCGACGCCGACATCATCGAACACCTCGAGCGGGTCCGCATCCTTCAGGACAGGACGGGTGGGTTCACGGCGTTCATTCCGTGGAGCTTCAAGCCGGGGAACACGCCGCTCGAGAAGATCATCCCACACTTCGCACCGCCGCTCCGATACCTGCAGATCCTGGCCCTCTCGCGGATCTACCTCGACAACGTCCCTCACATCCAGGCATCATGGTTCTCCGAAGGGAAGAAGGTGGGACAGGTTGCGCTCCACTTTGGAGCAGACGATTTCGGCGGCACCCTCATCGAAGAAAACGTGCACAAGGCGGCTCGGTTCATCAACACGACAACCGTCGACGAGACAATCGCCCTCATCCGCGAAGCGGGTTTCACTCCCGTCCAGCGGAACACGCTGTATGAGGTCATACGAAAGTACGAGGGAGCTGACGCCGCAACCTGAACGTCCTTGCGAGAAGGTCGAGCGGAGCGAGACCGACGAAGCGGCGAAGCCATCCTGAGGAGGTCGCCGCAGGCGACCGACGTGAGGACTTCTCGGGTGTTGCCGCTCCACGCCGCACGTTTTGGTTCTCGACCCGATTGCTTCGGTCGCCAGAGCGACCTCGCAATGACTTCTCATGCTGAAGGTCGCTGCCAAGAGCGATACAGTGTCACACAAGGCGAAAGGATTCTCTCTATGATATCTTTCTCTGTCGCACAGCACCGCAGGATATCGTCACTCTTCCTGTGGCTTTCTTTCCTCCTCACGTTCACAACGCTTCACTCACACTCATTTGCTGAAGAGCGCTCGCCTGTCGCCGACCCACGCGCAGTTGTCCTCTCGGGCAACGCGCGCTTCACACTTCTGACGCCCCAGCTCATCCGCATGGAATGGTCCGCAGACGGACGTTTCGAGGACCACGCGTCGCTTGTCTTCATCAACCGCAAGCTTCCAGTCCCGGAGTTCACTTCCCGAGCCGAAGGGGACCGGCTCGTCATCGACACCGGCAAGCTTCGCCTCAGCTACAGGAGGGAGAGCGGCAGCTTCACAGCCGACAATCTCGAAGTGAAGCTGACGGTAAACGGGAAGGACGTGATCTGGCACCCTGGCACAGAGGACAAAGGCAACCTGCGCGGCACGACACGCACACTCGATGGTGTGAGAGGTTCAACGCCGCTCGAACCGGGCCTCCTCTCACGCGACGGCTGGGTGGTTGTGGATGACTCCGAACGTCCCCTCTTCGATGAAAGCGACTGGCCCTGGGTCATGCCGCGTCCGGTGGGGAAACGCAAGGACCTTTACTTTTTCGGTTATGGTCACGATTTCAAGACTGGGCTCTATGATTTCACACGCATCGCCGGGAAAATCCCGATGCCGCCGCGTTTCGCCTTAGGGTTCTGGTGGTCGCGCTACTGGGCATACACCGACACGGAGTTCAAGGAGCTCGTCAGGGAGTTCGAGAACCACAACGTGCCGCTCGACGTCCTCGTGATCGACATGGACTGGCACCAGACATTCGACCTCCGCTGGGACCGCGCCGAGAAGGACCAGGCCGGCGAGCCGCTCGGCTGGACCGGCTACACCTGGAACCCGGCGTACTTCCCCGATCCACCTGCGTTTCTATCGTGGTGCAAGTCCAAAGGGCTGAAGACGCCTCTCAATCTCCACCCCGCATCGGGCGTGCAGCCGTTTGAGCGGCACTACCCGGAAATGGCTCGGGCGATGGGGATTGACCCGGCTGCGAAGAAATACGTCCCGTTTGATATCGTCGACAAGAAGTTCGCAACGAACTTTCTCAACACTGTGCTTCGGCCGCTGGAGAAGGAAGGCGTAGATTTCTGGTGGCTCGACTGGCAGCAGTGGAGCAAGACGAAGATCCCCGGCGTGACACCGACGTGGTGGCTCAACTATGTCTTCTTCACAGACATGGAGCGGCGCGGCATGGCGCGCCCGGTCATCGTCCATCGCTGGGGAGGACTCGGCAACCACCGTTACGAGATCGGCTTCTCCGGCGACGCGATCTCCGTCTGGGAATCGCTTGCATTCCAACCCTACTTCACTGCAACAGCATCGAACGTCGGGTTCGGCTACTGGAGCCACGACATCGGCGGACACATGCCCGGCACGGTCTCCCCCGAGCTCTACACCCGATGGATCCAGTTCGGCGCGTTCAGTCCGATCCTCCGCACACACACGACGAAAAACCCCGAGGCCGAGCGGAGGATCTGGGCGTACCCCGTCGACTACTTCAAGGTAATGCGCAGCGCAATCATCCTTCGCTACTCACTCATCCCGTACATCTACACCCAATCACGACGCGCCTACGAGGGTGGCGTCTCGATCCTTCGGCCGATGTACTATGATTGGCCCGATGCTCCCGAGACGTACGATTTCACCGGGCAGTACCTGTTCGGCGACGAGATGCTTGTCGCCCCGGTCACATTGCCTGTCGACACGATGAGCGCTCTCGCGACAAAGAAGGTCTGGCTCCCTCCCGGCTCCTGGTTCGAATGGGCCACCGGCACACGCCTCAGGGGACCCGGAGTGGTGGAACGGAGTTACGCGATCGACGAGATTCCTGTGTTCGTGAAGGCGGGTGCAATCATCCCGATGCAAAACGAAAAGAAGTGCGGGAGGGACACCTCCGCGCTCGTGCTCACTGTTTTTCCCGGTGACTCCGGCGCGACACGCGTGTACGAGGACGAGGGGAACTCACTCGGGTACGAGAAGGGCGATTTCGCGTGGACTACCGTGACGTTCAGGAAGTCCGGCGACAACCACATTGCGTTGGAGGTCTCTCCTGTCGAAGGAAGCTTTCCCGGCATGCAGAAGCAGCGGCCATACGAAATCCGATTCATCGGTGAGTGGCCGCCCGAACGTGTCACCTGCAACGGGGAGGTTATTGCCTATTCCCCGGATCACAGGACACCGGGATGGTGGTACGACGGGGACCGGCTCACGACAATCATCTCACTCGCAGAGTACACGCTCAATGAGAAGCTCATCCTATCGGTGGATATAAAACAGAATACCGCCTTAGCAGAAAAGCTTCTCGACGGTCTCACGGGGAAGCTCGCCCGGCTTCGATATGCAATGACGCTCATCGACAACAAGAGCTGGCCGAAGGACTGGTCGCCCGATCTTCTCGTCAAAGCAGTCCAGACAGGAAACCGTATCGGATTGAACCCGGCAGCGGCACGCGACGAGGCCGGGTGGCTGGACGCCAGCCTCGGCACGATCCTGAACGGTCTCCGTCAAACCAAGATGCCGCCGGAAGTCCTCGTGAAGGTCTCGGCCCACCTTAAGGACGTCTTCCGCCAATAGCAGGAGGTCTCTTCCATGAGTCCGCCCCACCCATAATAACAGAGGCGGTCCCCCCTCTTGAGGACCGCCTCGATCGTTATCCGGCCGTCGGCTTGCCACCCACCTATCCTCCCCACCAGCACCCCTCGCTTCGCCGCCGGTCCGGGTAGGAGCTTACATGGACACTGCCGCTCGATGCTTGCGGATGATAACAATCGCCGACACAACCGCTGCCGCCAACGCCGCCGCAAGAAACCCCTTCTTCAAAACTTCGACCGCTCCATCACGTTCACCTTTCC